>Ga0306921_10001464_pt1 | contig 22934 bp, 18 predicted proteins | sample sta12Cox44000080_FD_203760 | JGI IMG/M metagenome (GOLD analysis project Ga0306921, IMG submission 203760) | Lab enrichment of tropical soil microbial communities from Luquillo Experimental Forest, Puerto Rico - statoxic.12C.oxic.44.000.080 (v2)... | ecosystem: Environmental > Terrestrial >...
TTGGTGCGGTCTTACGCCGATGCCGCGGAGCGGGATGCGATAGCCGGCCGCTTGGAGCAGGCAACCGAAGATCTTGGCGCGGCGCTGGCGATTGATCCCAGCAACCACGACGTCATGGAGCGCTTGCGGCAAATCAAAAACATGGCAGATGAAAGCAAGCCAGAAGCTGTCCCGGAAATTCCCGACTTGCCCCGATTGAAACCGCAGCCAGGGAAGCGCAACCTCGACTTTCGAGGGGACACCAAGACGGTTTACGAGCAGCTGGCCGGAATTTTCGGGCTGCGCGTCTCCTTCGACGCCGATCTGGTCGTCAGGAACGTGCGCTTGAACCTCCACGATGTGGATTTTAAAGACGCCGCTACCGTCCTCGCCGCGGAGACGGAAACCTTCTGGCGCCCGGTGAATGCCACGCTGATGTTTGTGGCTGGGGACACGCCGGAAAAACACCGCGAATACGATTTGGAAGCGGAGCAGACTTTTCCACTTTCTTCCGCCGTTAGTGCCGAGGATGCTACGGAAGTTTTGCGCATCTTGCGCGAGATCATCGGTTCCCCGCACATGAATCTAGACCCGCGCAGCCACAGCATGACGATGCGCGATACCCCGCAGCGGCTGGCTCTCGCGGGGGCACTCCTTCAGCAGATCGAGAGGGCGCGCGGGGAGTTGATGCTGGAGATCGAGCTGCTGGAAGTCGACCGCAGCGCCGCGAGGAAACTCGGCATCGAGCCACCCACCAGTTTCAGATTAATCACCCTCCCAACCAACTTGCTCAACGAATTGAAACAGGCAAATGATTTGTCGGCACTCCAAACGCTTCTGGCGGGAGTCTTTGGAGCCGCGGTCACGGGTGCGTCGACCTCCATCAGTTCTCTGATTCCTCCACTCGTTGCCGTCGGAGGCGGCACTTCTACGTTCCTCCTGACTCTTCCCGCGGCCACCGCCGACTTCTCCGAGGCGCTTTCGCTGGTCGAGAGCGGCCGCCAGGTTCTCTTGCGCGCCCAGGACGGCAAGCCAGCCACTTTTTTCGTGGGCGAGCGGTTTCCCGTTACACTTTCCTTACTTTCCGGCAGCCTGGGGAGGCCAACCTTTACGCCCAATCCAGGCGGAGCGAGCAATCCCTTCCCCAGCACTTCTTATCCAGCCGGGATCGGCACAGTCGCTCTGGTGACCGCAGATTTTCGGAATAACGGCATGTTGGACCTTGCGGCCGTGAACCAAATCGACAACTCGGTTACGGTTCTGCTGAACGAGAGCGGCACTCAGGGCACGTTTTCGCAAGCCACCGGTTCTCCCATTACGCTGGGAACTCCGAGGAGCGCAGCGTCGGCGACGCTGCCTGGAATCGCTTCGGCGACATTCACCGGCAGCGGATGCCACGACCTGGTCGCCAGTGATCCGCTTGCGAACGCAGTGAACGTGCTTCTCAGCAACTGCGATGGGACGTTTCAGAAACCCGTCTCTATTCGCTCGGGCTTCAACCCCACGGCGATTACCACGGGAGACTTCAACGGCGACGGTCACCAGGATTTCGCGGTGGCCAACGAGGGTGATGACTCCATTTCTATTTTTCTTGGTGACGGCACCGGCAAATTTACAGCTGCGCGGAATTCTCCTTTTGTCTTCGCGCCGCAGCTTATGATCAGCACTACGACGCTGCCCGACGGCGTCTTGAATGCCGCTTATACCGCCGCCTTGCAATCAACCGGAGGAGCCGGAACAATCACCTGGAGCCTTGCGGCCGGGACGCTTCCGACGGGCCTGACTCTGAATCCCAGCACCGGCGCCATCACCGGTACACCCAGCGCCGCGGGAACTTCACCCATCACCGTGGAGGCCACGGATTCCGCCAGCCCTCCGAATTCCGTTACCACAGCCCTCAGCATTTCCATTAACACGACAGCTCCGGCGTTTGCGATTTCCACGGCCGGGCTTCCCAACGGAAGTGTCGGCACGCCTTACGACCAGATCCTGACCGTTACCGGAGGAACCACCCCGCTTACCTGGGACCTTTCCTCCGGGGCCCTGCCTACGGGCCTGAGCCTGAACGCGAAGACCGGCGAAATCACGGGAGCTCCGGCGGCCACGACTGCGGGGACAAGTTTCACCTTTACGGTCGCGGTCACGGACTCGAGCGCTGCCCCCTTGACAGCACAAAAGCAGTTTACTTTGACCCCCTTTACTGCCAGCGAGCGAGGCCCGGTGGCGATGGTGACGAATGACTTTAATTCGGATGGGAACGAGGACCTTGCCATCGTAAATCAAACCACCAACAATGTGGCCATTCTCTTGGGGCATGGCGACGGCACCTTTTCTGAAGCCACGAGTTCGCCGGTATCGTCGGGCAATGGCCCGGTGGCGATCGCGGCCGGCGATTTGAATCGCGACACGAAGCCGGACCTCGCCGTGGTGAATCAAACCGACGACACCGTCAGCATTTTTCTCAACAATGGGGACGCCAGCTTTGCGCCTGGACCAACCCCGCTGCTGCAAACCGCGGCGTCTCCGACCGGTGTTGTTATCGCGGACTTCAATCAGGATGGCCTCCCGGATATTGCGGTGACAAACGGAGGAGCCAATACCTTCCGCGTCTTTGTGGGTCTTTCGGGAGGGCTGTTCAGCCAAGCCTTCGAGCCTCCCGCCGGTCCCACCGGTTCCACCCCTACTGCCATCGTCTCCGGCGCTTTCGCGACTGGAGGATTTCCTGATGTGGCGATCACCAATAATGTCTCGGGGGCCGCGGGCGACGTCACTGTGGTTTTGAATCCGGCGAGCCTGTTTTCCGGCGTGGCGCCTGGAGTCGCGCAGCAGCCTTATCCCGCCTCCGAGTATATTGACCTCGGCTTGAAGATCAAAGCCACGCCGACGCTTCATCCCGACGGCGAAGTGACCCTGCAACTGGAATTCGAGATTCGCGCGCTTTCCGGCACGAGTGTCAACGGCATCCCCGTCCTTTCGAATCGCACCTTGTCGCAAACCGTGCGCGTGAAAGAAAATGAGCCGACTCTTATTAACGGCATGACGGATAACGAAGAAACGCGTTCCATCGCGGGATTGCCAGGTTTCGCGGAGATCCCTGGCCTAGGCTATGCATTCGGCTCCAGGGGCAGATCCCTGCAAGACTCCGAGTTGCTTATTGTGGTTACTCCCCGCAGACTGCGGCTGGCGGATCATCTCACGCGCACCATCTATGCGGGGCGTGGCGACGTCGGACGCGGGTTCGCTCCAGGACCTCGCGGGACTCCGGCACCGACACTGCCGCAACCACCACAACCCCAACGGCCGCTTGAGCAGCCGCCCCTTCAACAACCACCGCAGCCGCAACCACAACCGGAGCGGCCGCAGCCGTAGCCGGTTCTCGCCTGGCAAATTCGGAAGCACAAGCGGGTTGTCCAACGAGCTCACGGAAGAGCTCGCGACAGGGAAACGCGCTTATGGCAGCGGTTCGAACACCACGAGCGGCTGGTAGGTTCGCGGCACCACGGCTTCCGCAATGGCAATCAATTTGTTTTGCTGGTTGAACACGCGCAGTCGCGGAGCCTTCGGCGGCCCTCCGTCGAGTTCCGTCGTGGCGCCAGGCGGCGGTTCGCTGCGTCCTGTTTGCAACTGGGAAAGAGAAATATTGAATTTTGAGCCGTGCCGCACGCGCTTTTCGATCACCGGCAAAACATGGACGCGAGGAAAGTTGGGCAGCAGGTTTTCGAGTTTGATCAAGCAGTTCGCGAAGCGGCCCGCGCGGCCTGCTTCCGCAAGTTCCTCAAGAGCGATTGCTTGTTCGAGAGAGAATTCCCCCACCGCCGTGCGCGTGATTTCCGCGAGGTGCGCGCCGCTGCCCAGCTTCTGGCCCATCTCATGCGCCAGGGAACGGATATAGGTGCCGGAGGAGCATTCGATGACAAAGTGCGCGACGCTTCCCTCGATTCCTGTCAGCTTGTATTCGAAGATCTCCACTTGAACGGGTTTTAGCGTGACTTCTTGTTTTTTTCGCGCCAGCTCGTACGCCGGGCGGCCTCCCACTTTCTTGGCGGAGAATGCCGGCGGCATTTGTTCGAACGGCCCAACGCGCTCTGAGGCAAGTTTCTCGAGCACGCGAGCATGGAGGGTCGGTGCCGTGTCCGCGCCTTGCGCTTGGCCGTCGGAATCATAGGTGTCGGTGGCAAATCCGAAACGGAAACCGGCCGCGTAACGCTTTCTCCTGCCCGCATAGAACTGCACCAGCCGCGTTGCCCGCCCGAGCAGCAACACTAGAACTCCCGTTCCAAGAGGGTCCAACGTGCCTAAATGGCCGATCTGCCGGAACCCCGCCAAATGGCGCACCGCATCGACGACGTCGTGCGACGTTTTTCCCTTGGGCTTGTTGATGACGAGCGCACCGTCAAACGGCACCGCTTGTGGCTGGCGTGGCATGGAGAGAGTTTTCCGTCTTACGTTCCAAGCTCTGAGTAGCGAGGAATCCAAACCAAAAGCTCTTGCAACGAAGGCGCACCCGGGAAAAACCGTTCCCAGCTCTTTTTCCTCACCGGGCACTTGTGAAGCACAAGTTAGAACCTAAAAACGGATGACGGAATGACTGGTCACTTCCTCTTGCTGGCCGGCTTGTCCTTCTTCACTTCCTTCAAGAGCTGTTCGATGCGCTCCAAACGTTCTTCAGAAAGGTCCAGCGCAAAATGCAATTCCGGCAAGCGACGAAGCTGCAAGCGCTCCATGAGCTCGTGCTTGATGAATCCGGCGGCATGTTCGAGGGCCTTGATTGCATCCGTCTGTTCCTGGCTCGTCCCTTTCACGCTGATAAAGACGCGCGCGTGCTTCATGTCCGGCTGTACGCGCACTTCGCTAGCGACGACGCAGCCTTCCAGCCGCGGGTCTTTCAATTCCCCCGCCAGCATGGCGTTGATTTCGTGAGCGATTTCTTCGCCCACGCGTTCGTGTCGATGGTTGGTCAGACTCATATGTGCGCTCTTTAGGGCGCCGCTAGATAATTTCCACTGCCTGGTGGATTAAAATCGAGCCAAGAATGCCGTCCGCCTCATCCAGAACCTTTTGCAGCACTTCATTTACGTGCTTTTCTTCGTTGGAAATCGTCACTACACCGACAACGGACCTTTGCCAAACATCGTGATGTTCCAGTTCTGCGACCGCGACGTTGAAATCCCGCCTGAGCCGATCCTTGAGGCTGCGCAAGACTTGCCTTTTGTCCTTCAGCGATTGCGCGTCGGGGATGTGCAGCTCGAGGGTGAGCAAGCCGACCGGCATCTGCGGCTCCGGGAAGAACTCGGCGGTTTATTTCTTGCCGGACGGTGCGCTCGCCTGACCGGCAGCCTCCGTGGCGCTCATCTTGGTGACGCTGAAGCATTCCAAAACGTCACCGACCTTGATGTCGTTGAAGTTGGCCACGCCCGCGCCGCATTCGAAGCCGGTGCGCACTTCGTTGACGTCGTCCTTGAACCGCTTCAGCGAGCTTAGCTTCGATGCGTAAAGCACCGTGCCGTCGCGCACCACTCGCACCTGCGCATCGCGTTTCAAGATGCCGTCGACCACATAGCAGCCCGCAACCGTTCCGGCGCCCTTCACGCGGAACGTGTTGCGCACTTCCGCGCGGCCGAGGTAAGTCTCCGTAATAACCGGCTCAAGCAGGCCTTCCATGGCCTTCTTAATTTCGTCCGAGACTTCGTAAATGATGTTGTGCGTGCGAATATCGACGTGTTCCTGCTGCGCCAGGTCTGCTGCCTTGCGATCCGGTCGCACGCCAAAGGCGATGACAATTGCTCCTGACGCCGAGGCCAGCAGCACGTCGTTTTCCGTTACCGCACCCACACCTGATCCGATAATTTTCAGCTTCACCTGGTCGGTCGAAAGTTTTGGCAGCATTTCGCTGAGAACTTCCACGGAACCCTGCACGTCGGCCTTGATGACAATCGGCAGCTCCTTGACTTCGCCAGCCTTGAGTTGCTCGTGGAGCTGGTCCAGGGTGATGCGCCCGCCGCTGCTGCGCGCCATCGCAGCGTCGCGCTGCTTGCTCTGGCGGTACTCGACAATGTGCCGGGCCTTCGCTTCGTCGGTCACCTGGAAGTGATCGCCGGCTTCTGGCACTCCCTGTAATCCCAGCACTTCAACGGGCGTGGAGGGGGGAGCGCTTTTTGCCGCGCGGCCGCGATCATCAAACATCGCGCGGACTTTGCCGAACACCGAGCCGCAGATGAAGAAGTCCCCCGGATTGAGCGTGCCATTCTGCACCAGCACCGTGGCCACGGGTCCGCGTCCTTTGTCCACGCGCGATTCCAACACCGTGCCGCTGGCAGGCGCCTCGGGATTGGCCTTCAATTCGCGCAAATCGGCAACCAACAAAATGATTTCCAGCAGCTTGTCGATGCCCTTTTTCTGCTTGGCAGAAACATCCACGAATTCCGTGTCGCCGCCCCACTCCGCGGGCATCAACCCCAGATCTGACAGCTGCCGCTTCACTCTCTCCGGCTGTGCTTCCGGTTTGTCAATCTTGTTGATCGCCACAACGATCGGGACATTCGCCGCCTTAGCGTGATCGATGGCTTCCTTGGTTTGCGGCATCACGCCGTCATCGGCGGCCACGACCAGGACCACGATATCGGTAACCTTGGCGCCGCGCGAGCGCATGCGCGTGAAGGCTTCATGGCCAGGTGTGTCCACGAACACCACGCTGCGGTCGTTCACCAGAACTTTGTAGGCTCCGATGTGCTGGGTGATTCCACCGGCTTCACCTGCGGCCACGTCCGCTTCGCGAATGGCGTCCAGCAGGCTCGTTTTTCCGTGGTCCACGTGGCCCATAACGGTTACCACCGGGGGCCGCGGTTTCAAACTCTCCTTGGTCTCTTCCTTCGCGACCTCCAGAACCATTTCCTCTTCCAGAGACACGACGCTTACGACGCCATTGAAGGATTCCGCCAGCGTCGTCGCCGTGGGCACATCGAGCGCCTGGTTGATGCTGGCAAATACGCCGCGGTCGAGCAGCGTTTTCAGCAGGTCTTTCGCGCGCACATCGAGTTTCTCCGCGAGCTCGCGAATGGTGATGCCTTCGGTGATGGTCACTTCGCGCGGCGGACGCGGTTCGGGCGGCGCAATCACCGCCGCGGCAGCCGTCCCGCGGCCTGACCCCTGACGTAAACGCGTCGGGTGGAGCTTGCGCTCACCCTCGATTTCCCGCTTATCCACGGCAGGGCGCTGGCGCGGCGGAGTTTTGCGCGCATAAAGCGGCTTTCCGGGCTCCGCTTTGGGCGGCAGCTTCTCCGGCAGCGGCGGCAACATTCCCGGGCGACCCGGAGTGCGCGGCCCAGGACGTGTTCCGGTCGGCAGGGGTCCTCGACGGTGCTCGAATGGGCGCGCAGGCTCCGCACCCGCGGCCGCAGGCCGCAGCGGTCTACCCTGGCTTGGCTGCTGCGGACGAATCGGTTGTCCTGGCCGCGGCCCACTGGGACGCTCGCGAGAAATATCGGGCAGCGGCCCGCGATTTCCTGTCGGCAGCGGGCCTCGATTTCCAGTGGGCCGTAGCGGGGCCACTGGTCGGGCAGGGGGACGGACTGCCGGAGCGCCAGGCGCAGCGGCGGCCGGCCGCGCTACAGAAGGTTGCTTGCCTGGAGCCGCAGCTGCTGGTCGAATCGGCGTGGCCCCGGGCTGCGCGGGAGCAGGCACCGGGCGGATGGGTGTCGGCGCGCCCGCAGGTGCCGCAGGCCTCGCGACTGCAGGGCTGCCTGCCGGCGCAGGAGCTGGTACATTGGGAGCAGTTTTCGGACTCGCAGGGGCTGCTGCAGGAGCTGCCGCCGGAGCAGGGATCGCGTGAATGGCAGGGGCCGCCGGTTTGGCCGCGGGTGGGGCAGGTGCGCTCGGAGCAATCGGCTTGACAACGCCTGGACTGGCCGCCCGGGCTTGCCCGGGAGCCGCGGCTGCGGCTGGCTTCATACGGGCAGCCTTTGCGGCAGCTTCCTTGGCTTCTTTCTCCGCTTTGGCAGCAGCTTCTGCCTGGGCTTCCGCTTCCGCGACCCCTTGAATTTTCTTTCGTACTTTTTCCGCAACGTCGGCCGGAATCGAACTGGAGTGCGTCTTTTTTTCCGCGACTCCGAAACCGGGCAGAAGATCAATGATCGCTTTGGCCTTGACCTCCAATTCGCGGGCCAGTTCGTTGATTCGAACTTGATTCGTGTCGCTCATGCGCTCGGTTTGCGGCCTCGCCCCCCGTTCCATTCTTACTCGGACTTTGCCTCTTCTCTTTGCCCCGCATCGCCTTGACTCTCGGCGGGAGCAGCTTCTGCCTGGGTTTCGTGCGCAGCGGTTGCCGTTTCTTCTCCGCCCGCTGTTTCCTGTTCCGCGGCAGATTCTACCGGCTCCGCTGCCGTTTCCGCGCCTTCCGTCGGGCCTTCTTCGTGTGCCTCCGCTCGAACGGCCTCTTCGCCACCTTCTGCGGCGGTCTCTGGAGTCTCTACACTCGCTCCGCCTTCACTGGCGGCGGCCGCCTCCGGGCCGCTCTCATAGAAGCGGTTCACTGCCTGGTAGATTTTGTCCACCATCTTTTCGCCGATCCCGGGAATCTCCATCAGTTGTTCGGGAGTCATCGACGCGAGCTTCTCCACGGAATTAATCCCCGCGGCTTCCATCTTCTCTATGGTTTTGGCGCCGACACCCGCGAGCGCCGTAAGCGGCGTTGCCGGCGCGGTCAATGCGGTCATTTCTGCTTCAATTTCCTGACGCTTTTCTTCTTCACTCTTGATGTCGATGTCCCAGCCGATGAGCTTGCTCGCCAACCGGACGTTCTGCCCCTTTTTGCCGATGGCGAGGGAAAGCTGTGAATCCTCTACGATCACCTCCAGCTTTTTGGTTTCGGGATCGACGATTTGCACGCGCGTCACTTTTGCGGGGCTGAGCGCCTTCTGCGCAAACGCCACCGTCTCTTCGCTGTAGGGAATGATATCGATTTTTTCGCCGCGCAATTCGCGGATGATCGACTGCACGCGCATGCCTTTCATCCCGACGCAAGCACCTACCGGGTCCACGTCTTTGTCGCGGCTCATAACCGCCACTTTGGTGCGCTCACCGGCTTCGCGTGCCGCGTGGCGAATCTGCACCGTGCCGTCGTAAATTTCCGGCACTTCCATTTCGAACAGCCGCTGCACCAGGCTCGCGTCCGCGCGCGAGGCGATCACCTGCGGGCCTTTCGCTGCACGATCCACGGCCTTGATCACCACGCGCAGCCGTTCGCCGATGTTGTACGTTTCCAGCTTCGACTGCTCGCGCTTCGGCAGCCGCGCTTCCGTCCGTCCCATGTCGACAATCAAGTCCGGGCCCTCGACGCGCTTCACAATCACCGTGACCAGTTCACCCACGCGGCCGTTGTACTCGTTGAAAATCGTGTCGCGCTCGGCCTCGCGCACCTTTTGCAGAATAACTTGCTTTGCCGTTTGTGCGGCAATACGCCCCAGCACGTCGGTCGGTTTCGGCGTCAGAATCTCCGTGCCGACCTCCGCGGAGGGATTCTTCTTCTTCGCTTCCGCGAGCGTGATCTCTTTCTTTGGATCGTTCACTTCCTCGACCACGGTGACGACCGAATACACGTCCACTTGCCCGGTTTCCGGGTTGAACTTGCCGCGCAGGTCTTCTTCCGTCTTATAAAATTTGCGCGCCGCCACCACCATCGCGTCTTCAATCGCCGACACCACCACCTCGGGCTCGATATGTTTCTCGCGGCTCAGCATTTCGATTTGTTGGTAAAGCAAACTCGCCATATCGCGTCCTAAATCTCCGGAAGCCCCCGCACCCAACCCTAAAACTCGACCACCAGATTGGCCTTGCGAATGGTTTCCAGCGGCAGCTCCACGGTCCGCGCTTCTTTCCCTCTCAACTCCATCCGCACTTTGCCGTTCGCAAATCCCGCCAGACGTCCTTCAAAAAACTTTGTGTCTCCCACCGGCTCCGTGGTCGAAATCTTCGCCAACCGTCCGCGGAACCGCTCGAAATCCGTGGCTTTCTTCAGTGCCCGGTCCATCCCCGGCGAACTAACTTCCAGGATGTACCCTGGGCCCGGAACCAGTTCTTCCACGTCCAAAATCACGCTGAGCTGCTGGCTTACGCGTTCACAATCCGCGTGGCTGATCTTCGGAAACGGGTCATGTACTACGTCGACCGCGTCCAAAGTAATCACCGCCGCCGGCTTGGCCACGCGGTCGATGTACACGCGCAGAAACCGTTGTTTGCCGATTTTCCATTCGACATCAACGACTTCCAGCCCCTCCGAACGCGCCACCCGCTCGGCGGCTGCGCGGATCTTCTCCAAATCCACTACAGAGACTCCTCGAGCATAGCCGGTTCGCACGACACTCCGCCCGGCCCCAACAAAAAAGTGGGCTCGCGCCCACTTATCCGTTCGACCCGCTTCAGAGCGAATTTGAAGTATATTCCCCCGGCAAGGCAAAAGCAAGATACGGGTCCCCCTGAATCCCGTATCGGCAGAAACCCTAAATTCTTCGTGCATTCCCGACAGGATTCGGGCGAGAAATCCTCTGCCCGATGATCAGCACCTGCCGCCACAAGCCATTGCACGCAAAGGGATTACACAGTTTGGCAAAGCTCCGTGCTCGGCAGAAAGGGCTGGCTCGGCAGAGGAGAAGTATCATCCGCGGGCGGCCGCGAAGCACCTTTTCTCAGTTCGCCAGAGCTCAACTCGGGTCGCAACAGCTTCCGCAGCCGCACACGCGCTTTGTGCAGCTGTGATTTGGCATTGCCTACCGAACATCCCAGTAGGTTTGCAATTTCACTGTGCGCGTAGCCTTGAATGTCATAAAGGACGAACATCAGCTTGCATCTCGGCGGCAGTTGCTTGATAGCCTCCTCAATGGTCACGCGGTCGATGTAACCTTCCAAACGCACATCGGGGGCTCCCAGCTCCCGCCGGGGCGCCCTGCTTTCCTCGTTGCCTTCGGGGCACTCGACCAGCGCCGCCTTGGCCAGCTTGGAACCGCGAATCCGCATCAGTACCGTGTTCACCGCCACGCGGTGCAGCCAGGTGGAAAAGGCCGATGCGCCTCGAAATCCCTGAATCTTGCGGAACACGTGCAAGAAAACTTCCTGGGTAGAGTCTTCCGCTTCGTCAGGATTTCTCAGCATGCGCATGCACAGCGCGTAGACGCGCGCACTGTGCAACCGGTAAAGCCGCTCAAAAGCTCCTTCGTCGCCCCGCTGCGCCATGCGTACAACCTTGGACTCGGGCAACTCATAATGTTCTGTCGTCCTCTGACGATGCACCGCATACCTCCTCATCCTCAGGCGCACATCCCGGCGCACTTTTTTGAAGATTTAAGTTGTAGGCAGATAGCCCCGCCAGCTAACGCCCTGGAGCTTTATAGAACCAACACCCTTTTTTTGCGGGCAATCTCGCTGCCATCACAGACGGTTTTTGTAAATGTGTGGAACACGGCGACTTATTCGCTTCTTCCACTTCGCCTGGCGATTTTTCTGCAGTACTAGGCCCGGCAAAACCTTCCTGGGTCTTGGTTCCTTTCTTCCCACAGGATTCACCTGACGCTTTCACCGCAGCGTTTACCCTACGGAGTTTTTCTAAATTCGTTTCTCTTTGCCGCTCGCGATTCGGAGTTTCGGTTGGGCCATGCCGCCGAGAGCCAGCTCTTAGCGACTAGGAATGATCAATGAGGCGGTGATGGATTGCGTAAAGCGCGAGCTCGAGGCGGTCGGAGACGCCGAGCTTGTCGAAAATGTTGTGGAGATGATTCTTGACGGTTTGCTCGGAGATGAAGAGCTTTTCGCCGATTTCCTTGTTGCGGAAACCCTGGGCTACCAGTTGCACGATTTCTTTTTCGCGGTCGCTGAGCAAGGGTTTCTCGCGGCGCGGTCCGGCCTCGGAGGATTTCGAAAACGCCTTCATGACTTCCGCGGTCATGCGATTGTCAAGCCAGATTTCGCCGGCGTGCACCCGATGAATGCTCTTCACCAGCAGATCCGTCGCGGATTGCTTCAGCACGACGCCGCGAGCGCCGAGGCGCATTGCGCGGACCACATCGCGATCGTCCTCGGCGGCGGTGAGCACCACGACCCGTGTCGGCAGGGTGTCGAAATTGACCTCTTCGAGGACCGCGAGACCGTCCTTATCGGGCATGCGCAGATCGAGCAGAAGAATGTCGGGCTTCAGCTTGGTGAGCAGCTTGATGCATTCGACGCCGTTCTGGGCTTCGCCGACAATGGTGATTTCCTCATCGGAGTCCAGGAGCTTTCGTAGGCCATCGCGGAAGATGGCGTGGTCATCGGCCAGTAGTACCCGTATTTGCTGTTTTGTTTTTGGCATATCACCCGAGCGGCACTTCGATTGTCAAACGCGCCCCATGGCCTGGATTCGACTCGACGGTGAGCACCCCACCCACTGTCCGAGAACGCTCCTTTATGGAAATGGGTCCCAACCGCAGGCGGTCCAGTTCGTCGGCCGTGAATCTGCCGGCAAAACTAAAACCTTCGCCGTTGTCGTCTACTACAAGTACTAGACGGCTGTCGTCCTGCGACAGTTTTACCACGACATGGGAAGCCTTGGCATGCTTTTTTATATTATTGAGTGCTTCACGGTAAATCTGGAAGATCTCGCGGCAAACGCGGTCGGGCGCGCGCAACTGTGTCGAATCAATTAGCAGATCCAAGGCAATCGTACATTCGTTGCGATAGCGCTCGGCAAAGCCCCGCATGAGGTCCACGAGGTCGGCGCTCTGGACCCTCAGCGGGCGCAGGTCGGTAACCGTCTGGCGAAGCTCGGCAGCCTCATTCCTGACGGTTTGCTGGAGGTTAGCCAGGGCGCTGGAGGCCTGTTCGGGCGTGGCCGGCACGTGTCGGCGCAGCACATCCAGCTGGATCTCAATGCTCAGGAGGGTCTGGAGAATGCCGTCATGGAGATCGCGGGCGATTCGGCTCCGTTCCGCTTCGATGGCCCGCGCCCGTAAGTGCCTCAAAAGAAAGATGTTCTCGAGGGCGGGACCGATGTGCTGAGCGATACTTTCCAGCCACGCCAAATCTTGCTTTTGGAAGGACTCACGACCGTTGAGCAAAAAGATCCGGCCGGTCGGTTGGCCGGACTGGTCGAAGGAGACGGTCAGAAGAGAGCGAATCTGAAATTCCTGCAGGACCGGGCCGGGAAGGCGAGGCAGGTTCTTAATGGACCTGCCGTCCCGACGGTCCCAGCCAAAGCCCGAGCCCGCACCGACCACCGAGTTCCAGCAAAGGGTTGCGTCCATGTCGTCCAGCAGAAAGCCGTCCGTGCGCGAAAGGGGCAAGCTTTCAGGGATTAGGCGGTCATTTTCGCCCGCCTTCATACGCCAGAGGAAGATGCGCTCCAAGTCGGCGTCACGATAGAGAAGGAGAGCTTCTTCGACATCGAAAGTGCTGCCGAGTTCCTGGAGAAAAAGACGCAGCGACTCCGCGAGCCCCTGATCGACCTGCATCGTGGCGTTGATGCGTGAGAAGAATTCAATTTGTGAGGCAAAGCGCTTGTTACGATCGCCAAGAAAAGCAAGTCCTGCTCCGCCGGCAAAGGTGGCAGCGGTAAGACCGAGCCAAGCCACCACGCGTATCCAGTGAATCTCGCCTTTTACCGCGGTTAGCATAACCAACGTCAGAGACAGGACTCCGGCGAGTGGCAGCGTCAGGTCAAGTCCCCAGCGGATGCCGGCCGCGTAGCAAATGAACATGTAGGGAAACCAGACCGGAACGGTCGAAGGGCTGATAAACATGAAGTAGCCGAACGCCAGAAGATCGCAGGCCAGCGGCAGATGCCAGGAACGGCGGCGGAGCAGGCGTTCGAGTTGGGTGATGACCAAGGCCACAAGGAGATAAGCAATCAAAAAGGAAACCGAACGGCGCTCCTGTTGGGAAATGGGTTCTTCGAGAGCGGCAAGAAGAGCGAGCAAAACAAAAATTGGGCGGGCAGATAGGATTTGCCGCTCGAAGTGATTCCGATCGGTTTGCTGAGTGCTCATGCGCGGGGACACTAGTCCTGTGCATGTAGTCTAGCAAGACGCGTGAAGTTGGTGGAGCGGCGTGCACAACGCTGCAACGTAGCGATAACGGCCCGGGATTGCGATCCGGGAATTACTTTCGCGCCCCGCGTCTTGGCTGTCCGGAATGTCCGGAGGGTCCCTTTTCGCTGCCCCGCATTTGGCGTAAAATGGAAGCGTTCCAGAATGGTGGGAGTAGCTCAGCTGGTAGAGCGTCGGACTGTGGCTCCGAATGTCGTGGGTTCAAATCCCATCTCCCACCCCATCCTTTCAGGAACATTAGAGGTAGGCAACTTGAGTGAATTTGCTTTAAAAACGCCCCGATTCCAAACCCAAGTGCCGGCCTAATTGCTCTCTCACTCGGCGCTCTTCATCACTTCTTCACTCACCGAATGCGTGTGCTTCACGAGATTCTAATCGACTTAACCGACCATCCTAGACATGATTACCGGGGCATACGGGGCAGCCGAACGGGCCGGAAGCTCGGACCCGATTCCGAATGTCGGCAATACGGACTGGCCCGAAACGGGCGCTCGCTGAACTGAGGGGCGAATCCCTACGCGAGCAGCAGAACGTTCCGTTCGCGGAGAGGAATGTTCAAGGCATCGGATACGATGGAAAGAAAATCCCGGCTGGGAGTGCTTCGCCCGCTTTCCACAAAACTCAGATGGCGCTGCGAGATGCCCGTATCCATCGAGAGGTCGAGTTGGCTCTTGCCGCGCTCCCGTCTCCAGTGGCGCAGCAATTCGCCGAGTTGAGGAACTGCTAAAGTAAACTGCGTTCCCATTACGATCTCCTCCTTCAGATACGGACTCCGCCGAAGCCGCATGAGCCGCGGATTCGCCGGCTTGCATTCTCCGCCTTTAGCCCCGCCATGCGTGCTGCCGGAAGGCATCCTCCAGCGGCGGATCGGCGATAGTTCCGGTGTAGTTTGTGATCGTCGATGCCGCCACGATGGCGATGACTTCCAGGACCTGTTCCTTCGTGAAACCAGCAGCGATGAACGAATCAAGTTCCTGCTCAGTCAGGTGCCCGCGCTTTTCGATGAGGGTTTTTGCCAGTGCGGAGAGCGCTGCAAATCGCTTGTCCGTGGGCAAGCGCCGCTCACGAATTGCGGTTGTCTCTTCAGGAGTGATTCCATTCTGAAGAGCCAGCGCCGTGTGGAACGCCACCGCATACCTGCTGGAGTTCGTGACTGCGTCTGTCAGCAGAACAATCTGATTTTCCGCCTCGCTGAGGCCCGGGCTATGCACCTGCCCAAACAGGCCAACGAGGGAGTTGATCAGTTTTGGTGAATTTGCAATGACTGCGGGGAGGTTCGGTAGGACACCAAACGCCTTCTGCAACTGTTCAAGCGCTGGTTTCGACTTTTCCGGCGCCGAGGCAATGAGCTCATCATCGAAGCTGGCGCCAAGCCGACTTCCCGTTCCTGATCCAGGCCAACTTCCGGATGGCCGATTATTACCGGCCAATCCTGTGAATTAGAGCCCTAAAAAAGCTGTAGGGGAAGCTGTATTCTCTCCAGTTGGATTTTTGTTCAGGCCGGAGTGCAGAGCTCCCAATGAGCTACGATTCTGTTTATCCCACTTTCTGTCCCGGCGCACAAGCTCGAAACAGAGTGGGCCGCGAGCTGCGCCGAAGTCATCTTGCGGCGCTGCCCCAGTTGTGAACGCGATTCCATCATCGGGCATGGGCGTCGCCGCAAACGGGCGCACCATGCGCATCATGACTGGATTGGGATCCGTCGGGGTCACTGCACAGGTTGCGGGAAGACTTTCACTTTTCTTCCACTGCTTTCTCTCCCTTACACCCACTACAGTTTGCTGACGCGCTGTCAGGCTTTGCGGCGGCGCTTTGTGGAGCATGGTTCTTGGGAGCAGGCGATGCCTACGCTCAAAGACCCGAATCGCGTGCCCGATTCTTCCACGCTCCGCCGCTGGGCCCACGGACTGGACTGCTCCCAACCGGCCCTTTCCTTTCTCCGCCAAACGCTCACCGGCATCACTCACTGGTTGGCTCCTGGGATTCGGTCGATCAGCAAGCTGGGCCTTTGGCTTGGCTGACGCGGGTTCTGCAGGTTCTCTGGCCCCTGCGCTGCTGAGAAAATTTCTTCACCCACCATCCTTGCCTGGGAATGCTGGCCACGTTCGCCTACGTTCGCATCCAGAGGCAACAGCGCCATGGGTGAGGACCTAGAAAAACTCAAACGGCGCCTGTCGTTGCTCGATAATTTTGGCCCAATTCAGTAATTCGCCATGGACAGGTGCGCATGATGCTCGTGATTGCTGATCACGCTATTAGGCTTGCCTGCGCAACAGTAGAATGGCAAACGCCGGCATGGAATCGGAGTGCGATTCACTTTTACCAAAAGCTCGGCACGACCGCGAGTGAGAAGGTCCGATTCCAATGGGATCAGTTTGACATCACTCCGAAAGGAGGACGATTCATGCATCAGGCTGCGCGCTCTGAGCCGGGACATATATCTCCTAGCGGGTCGCCGCGCTCAGAATTTGCTGCGTGTTCGAACGGCAGTGCCTTGGGTTAGCGCAGTGGGAGCGCTATTGCTGATGGCATGCCTGCAGGTATTCGCCTTATGGGTCAGTTTTCAGCGCGGCGTCTCGCGCGACCCGTGGTAGCGCCGCCGAAGGGCGAAGTCAGGATCGAGAACGAACAAGCCATTGCGCTGCAGAATGTGCCACTTGTCCGTATGGTCGGCAACCCTTAACCTAATCGCGTTACTTGCGGGAATTGATTGGTCAATTGAGTAGCGCGTGCTCTCTCCATAGCTCAATCCCCGCAGCCATAAACCCCAGGCCGAATAGCACGCCGGCAGAGGTAACCCCCCACTTCATCCCGGGAGGATACAAAGCGATTAAGCCGACAATCAAAGAAGCAATCCACAAGATAGGTGCAGTTCTTGGATATGCAGCGTTGGCCAGCATAGCTACACCTAACCCTACGACGCCGAGCAAAGCTATGCTCGCGCCGACTAGATACGCCCCCGGTCCGAAGGTCCGAACCATGAGGAGCCCCGTGATTGCGGCTATAAAACCGAGAAGGCCCGGCAAGCCCAGGCGACTACTACAGAACAGATAGATGCCGCACAATCCAAAGATCAGCATCACGTCAGTAGCAAAGTAAGCGAATGATTGGATGCGCGCGTCCGCTTTGTCGAGAAAAGCATCGACTACGCGCATACAACCGCCCAGTGTCGCAGCAACCGCGGAAAGGCGCAAAAGTTCGTCTTGAGTCATGGGGAAAGGTGCTCCTTCCCATCCTTCCAACCGGTAGGCTTTAGCCCGGTTTTCGGCTTAACCTGGCAATGGGCGTTCCGTATGGAACTGCCAATCATCTCATCTTTTGCGTTCAACTCCGCCTCAGCACTGAAGAAGCCGGAGCGCCCATTTGGCGCTCCGTGTAGAACGTCGTCGTTACTTCGGCATCGCCGGCCATTCTTTGTTCGGTGCACCGGGGCTAATATGGTTGACGATGGCCGGTGCATCCAAGCCGATTGGCCCAGCAAGGAAGCGCAAATTGTCTGCTGGGATGACCTTGCGTGCGTTCGATAACGGCTACGGGTATGCGGCGGAACTGAGGTCATTTGCCGTCAAAATGAGAGTCCCGTCGGCGAGCAAACTACGCAAAGACCAGCTTGAAGCCGCGATCAAGGATCTTCTTTTTGCTGAAGGAGCGAAGTTCGGGGCGATCTCAGTGACGCCCAAACTAGGCCCACATGACGTAGATCGAGGATTGCGGCTCGACCTCCCGGTTGTTCACTACACGAGCAACAAGGAGACAAAGTTGTTCATCGAGCGGGAAGCCTCGAAAATCCAACCGGGATTCAAGCGTGCATCGGGGACCCGTTATCTGCTCAACCGATGGCGAGAAGAACAAATTGCTGCGGGCCGCAGGATCACGTACCACGACTTGGTACTTCAGGCGATCGCTCTCAACGAGAGCAAACGCGGCCCTTTGCGGGTCGAGCACGGGCGCTACATCAACTTCATTTCCGATTAAGGTGCGTCGCGCGACGATGCCGTGAGGGCGTGGCATGAGGTCAAGGCTATGGATGCGCCGAAAACGTACGCCGCATGGGTAGGGCTACTCTCTCAATATTTGGTGAACGAACGAGATCACAATCACCAAATCACGCACTCGGGTTCCACCGCCTCGTTGAAACCCAGACAATTGGCGATCTCGCGATTCGTGAGATTACGCAGAACTGTTTCCCCGCGACAGATCACCACAGGCGTTACGGCCTCTCATTTGCTTTGAGTCGAAGTCCCACTCTCCTCGGTGGGCTTGATCGCCCAGTGGGGTTGGCGACTCAAAGCTAGTCAAGTACTGGGAGGAACTTGGGCAGGCAGAAATACTTCCGAGTTAACCAACCGTCGACTAGTGCAGCACTACCTCTATTTACTTCTATGTCGCTCGAAGCGAGTTCAACCAAATCACCTGTCATTTCCGACAGTTACCCTAGCCCTTGCTGATTGCTATACGCTTCGTCGCTAATGCCCGCGCTCCCGCGGCTATCGGTACACGTGACGTCGAGGCGAATATCGACACCGCCTCCACTGTTGGAGGATTCATGGCAGAACCCAGCTTAACTGACCTTCCTCTACACGGTTGCGATCTGTTTAAGAGGGCAACCCTGCAATGTACATGATTCGGTGCTATCCCGCGTCGGTGTTCTCACCAATTGGTCGTGGGCACGCGCGTTTGCACATGTCGGTGCGCGCGAAGGCAGACTACGTGCCTTTTAAGCCGCCGATAATACTGGGAGTCACCGGCGCGCTGATTGGTCTTGATGCCACGTAAAACGGCTGTCGATTCAAGGATCCACGATGTGCTTCTCGGATTACCATCTCGACAGCCTTCACGGCGATGGTAAGTTTGCGTTTTTCGCCGGCCGCACTCACGTCAAAGCTTCAACTAGGCAAAGCCTGGCGCTCTGCCTCCTCGTCATCCTCACTTCGTTCGATCTGTTCGCTCAAACGGCCTCAACTGGAGCCTTAACTGGTGCAGTCTTCGATCCGGCCGGGGCCGTCGTGTCCAATGCGACGATCACCTTGCGCAACAATGGAACGAGACAGACGTTCACTGACGTTACTGATCCTAGCGGCTTATACCGCTTCGCCCTGCTGCCGCCGGGCCAATATGAGCTGACGGTAGAGGCCGTGGGCTTTGAGCCCATCGTCTTGCGCGAGGTAATGATTCAGATTACCGAAGTGAGACGGATTCCGATGAAACTTGTGGTACGAGGCGTCAAAGACGTGATCGAGGTCAAAGCTCCGCTGCTGCAAACTGAGGACGCCGCACTCGGAAGAGTAATTGATCGAGCGACGATTGTGGCGTCGCCACTTGTAAATCGCAACTACACGCAGATTCTCGGTCTGACGGCTGGTACAAATACGGATGTCGTGGATGCGACACAGCTGGGAGCTGGAAGCCAGGAGATTCGCGCCAATGGCGCCCGCAGCGGCGACAACAATTTCATGTTAAACGGTGTGGATTCCAACAGCTACGGTGCCAACATGACCGAGGCAACTCATAACAGCGGTGGCGGGTTGGCGATACCCGCGCCGGATACGATCCAGGAGTTCAAAGTTCAGAATTCGCTCTACGATGCTCAATATGGCCGCGGAGGCGGCGCCAACGTGCTCGTAGAAACCAGGTCGGGCACAGCTGAGCTCCACGGGAACGCCTACTACTTCGGCCGCAACGAGGCCTTGAACGCTAACAACTTCTTTGCTAATGCGACAGGCGTACCGAGAGGAGAATTTCGCCGCCACCAACCCGGTGGCACTCTGGGCGGCCCCGTGCCTTGGTCTACGAAGCGGGCCCTTTTCTTCGTTTCTTACCAAGCCACACGGGACGTGAATGCGGCCTCACTCGCCAGCAGTGTGCGATCACTGACGCTGCCTCCACTCCCGCTGGTGCGTACGCCTGCCTCTTTGGGACCGATCTTCGGCGGTCAAACAGGACTGTTCGGGGGTGTGGCGATCGCGCGGGATGGATCAAACATCAATCCAGTAGCCCTCAATTTGCTGAACGCGAGGAACCCCGATGGATCATTTGTGATCCCGAGCCCGCAGATTCCGGGCAGTGGAGTCAACTATACGGCGGTCTTGCCAGGACGCTACGACGAAGACCAGTTCAACACCAACCTCGACCTGACGCTGACCAAGACTGATCAGCTATCGGCGAGGTTCTTCTTTTCAAACTCGGATCAAAATGTGCCGTTTCCTGGCGCCACCGTGCCCGGGTTCCCGGCCCTTCGTACCTTCGACAACCGGAATCTGGCCATTGCGTACACTCACATCTTCTCCTCGCAGACCGTCAATCAATTCCGCGCCGGCTTCTCCCGCATCGCCAGTCGAAGCTCCGCCCTCGGATCGCTGACGGCTCAATCAGTGGGGATAAGTCGTGTTGGCGACCCGCAGGTGAGGAGCCTGCCGCACATCCAAATAGTGGGCGCTTTTCAGATTGGAAACGCAGTAAATGATAAGAGTAAGGCGGCGAACAACAATTTCTATTTTTCTGATACCGCATCGTTGTCGCGAGGTAAGCACAATCTTCACTTTGGATCTGAAATATTCCGGAATCAATTCAACGAACGTCTCGATACTACGGACGGATCGCTCACCCTCCTCTCCTTTCCCGATTTTCTGCTTGGTTTGCCGGCAGGGCCTGTCAGCGCAGGTGGCAATGGCACACCGCTCTCCAATGTTTTTCTGGAACAGGTCACCGCCGGCGTCCCGCACGTCGGACTGCGCTCGACCGCGGCTCATTTTTTCGCCGTGGACGACTGGAAGGTCTCGCCGACTCTCGCCCTCAATGTAGGGCTGCGCCTCGAGGCGAACGGTCAGCAGAGTGAAGCCCACGGGCACATAGCCAATTTCTACCCGGAGCTCTATGTTCCACCACCGCCGAATGGATTTACAAACCCCACTACATCAGGATTCGTCCTGCCCGACAATTACAGCGAGCCTGGACCTGAAGGGTATCCGCGCAAAAATTCGACGCTTGTCAATGACCCAGTTCAACTGCACCCCGAACCGCGCATAGGCTTGGCCTGGCAGCCCTTCTCATCGCGCGATATTGTTGTCAGAAGTGGTTATGGAATTTACGCTAATCGCATCAGCTTCGTTGGAGCCAGCACGGTCCTCGTCTTCAGTCCTCCCTTCGCCTTCTCCGAGATTTTGATCGGTGCCGCCAATGCAGAATCCAGCCTGCAATATCCGTTTCCCATACTCCCCCCGGCCTCGTCCTTCCCTAACTTCATCGGCGCCCTGCTGCCCGGTCCGCCATACACAGGGGAGCGTACCCCTCTATTCGCCTCAGTCATCGATCCTGATTTCAGGGAGGCGACGATTCAGCACTATGGTCTGGAGATTCAGTACCAGCGCAACAACTGGCTATTCTCGTTCGCTTACGCCGGCGCCAAAAGCAGTCACCTTGCGGTGTCACGGAGCAACAATCAGGCTGCCCCGGCTAGTCCCGGTAATCCTGTAAATGGGTTGACCACCAACTCGGTCGCCAATGCCGCCGAACGAGTTCCTTTTCTTGGATTAGCTCCACTTGTGTCTCGTCTCGAGAGCAGCGGAACCTCTAGCTATAACTCTCTCCAAGCAACAATCAATAAGCGATTGAGCTACGGCCTTCAGTTCCTGGCGGCATATACCTTCTCAAAATCGATCGACACAGCTGGCGATAGTCTCGGTTCTGCTGGTCTTGGACTCTTCGGCGACCCGATCGTTGGTGAGCAGGTTTTCAATAATCAGAATGATTTGGCCGCCCAACGAGGTTTGTCGGATTTCGATCGCAGGCACAGGTTCGTGGCCAGCTACACTTGGGAACTGCCTCAGCCGAAGAGCCATAGTCGATTTTCGTTCAGCAAATTGGCCGAGGGCTGGGCAACCTCCGGCGTCGTCACGCTCCAATCCGGGCTGCCTTTCAGTATTCTTGACAGTGCCGCAGGCACGCTCTTCGGACCCGCAACGTTCTTTACCACCGGCGACTTGGTGGCCGGGGCAACACTAAATGACGCTCCTCGCACTGGGAGCGTCAGCAACCGTGTAAATCAGTTCTTCAACACCAGCGTATTTGCTCCTGCGCCATTCATTCCTGACGGAGGTTTGATCGACGGAAAGTATCCAGTTACTGGTGGGGGGACAATCTTTGGAAGTTTAGGAAGGAATATTCTTAGAGGGCCGGATCAGCGCAACGTCGACATGGCTCTCATCAAGCGCACGAGACTCGGGGAGAAGGTCACAATGGTTTTCCGCTGGGAGTTCTTTAACTTCTTCAATCACCCCAATTTTGCCAATCCCGCGGGTGATGTTTCGAGTCCGAGCACCTTCGGAAAAATCAGCGCAATGAGCGTGAATCCTCGCATCATGCAATACGGGTTGAAGATCGAGTTTTAATCGTGTGATGGACCTTTCGGAGTACCGGCTGGAAACGCTTCGTCAGGATGGAGAGTTCATCCTGTACCGCGGTCTGTGCTCGACCAAGGCGGAGACGAATCCACCGTCTATTCTCGCATTGTCGCCCGTGATGGAGCCTCCGGTTCCCGCAATCATCAAGAAAATAGAGCACGAATTCTCTTTGAAAGACGACCTCGATCCAGCATGGGCGATTCGTCCGATCGCCCTCACACAACTACAGAACCGGACCATGCTCGTCTTCGAGGATCCAGGCGGAAAGCCACTCGATCGACTTCTTACAGGGCCCATGGAATTAGGGCAGTTTCTTCGCTGCGGGATTGCCCTCGCTGCCGCACTCTGCCAGGTTCACGGTCCTGGTCTCATCCACAAAGACATTAAGCCGTCCCACGTGCTTGTGAATGCTGCTTTGGACCGGGCCTGGCTGATGGGTTTCGGTATTGCCTCTCGATTGCCGCGCGAGCGCCAATCCGCGGAGCCTCCG
>Ga0306921_10001467_pt1 | contig 22927 bp, 20 predicted proteins | sample sta12Cox44000080_FD_203760 | JGI IMG/M metagenome (GOLD analysis project Ga0306921, IMG submission 203760) | Lab enrichment of tropical soil microbial communities from Luquillo Experimental Forest, Puerto Rico - statoxic.12C.oxic.44.000.080 (v2)... | ecosystem: Environmental > Terrestrial >...
CGCTCGCCTGATTCGCCGCCCTTCGGGCTGCGCGCAGGACGAGGGGGTCCCACTCCGCCCGAGCGCACCCCTCCCACCGCCGCCACCCGGCCGGTCACACGGGTGGACCGCGCGGCGAGATCTGGTAGGCGAGCGTGGCGGAACCCGCGGTCGCGGGGCGGCGTTTCCTTCCTCGATGTTTCGTGGTACGTAAGGGAGGCCGCTGTCGCGCCAGTGCCGTCGTGGAACAGCCGGTCACCGCCGGCAACCGGATTCCACGCGGGTCATGACCCGCCAAGGAGGATTCGCATGCGACGTCTTCCCGTGATGCTCACCCCGCTCCTCGCCATGGCCTTGGCCGGCGCGGCGCTCGCCCAGTCCAAGGAGCCCGTGAAGATCGGGCTCTCCGCCGCCGTCTCCGGCGGCTCGGCCGCCTCTGGCGAGGCCATCAAGCGCGGCCTCCAGATCGCCATCGACGAGATCAACGGCCACGGTGGTGTGCTCGGCGGACGCAAGCTCGAGCTGGTGGTGCGCGACGACGAGGGCAATCCCCAGAAGGGCGTCACCCTCGCGCGCGAGCTGGTGGAGCGCGAGAAAGTGGCGGCGGTGTTCGGCGGACTCCACACTACGGTCGCTCTGGCTCAGGTGCCGGTGTGGGCGGAGCTCAAGGTGCCTTACATGGGCGCGTGGGCCGCGGGGACCAACATCACGCGCAACGGCCAGACGCCCAACTACGTCTTCCGCGTCTCCGCCAACGACGACTACGTCGACCGCTTCCTCTCCCGCTACGCGCTGGACCAGCTCAAGAAGGGCAAGCCCGGCCTGCTTCTCGAGAACACGCCGTGGGGGCAGTCCAACGAGGCCGGCCTGACCAAGTGGTTCGGCGAGAAGGGCGTGAAGACGGTGGGCGTGGAACGCTTCAACTGGAACGACCCGGACATGAGCCCCCAGCTGCTCCGCCTCAAGGGCGCGGGCGCCGACCTGATCGTCCTCGTGGCCAACGCCCCTGAGGGCGCGCAGGTGCTCCGCTCCAAATCCAAGCTCGGCTGGGACGCCGCCATGATCTCGCACTGGGGCATTTCGGGTGGGCGCTTCGCCGAGCTCACGGGCGACCTCTCCGACGGCGTCACGTTCCTCCAGACCTACACCTTCTTCGGCAAGCAGAATGAGCGCGGCCAGTACGTGCTCAAGATGCTCCGCGAGAAGTATGGGGTGAAGGAGCCGGGCGACGTCATTGCGCCCGTGGGCACCGCCAACGCCTACGACGGCCTGCACCTCGTGGCCATGGCCATCGACCAAGCGGGGAGCACCGAGGGACCCAAAGTCCGCGACGCCCTCGAGAACCTCAAGGGCGAGTACAAGGGACTGATCAAGACCTACAAGCGCCCCTTCACGGCGGAGCAGCACGACGCCCTCACGGACGATGACTACGTGATGGTGGTCTGGAAGGGTGGCAAGATCGTTCCGATCAGCATGAAGTAAGGGCTCGCCCCCATCTACGTCCAGCTCCTCGTCACCGGCCTGGCCCTGGGCAGCATGTACGGGCTGGTCGCCCTCGGCTATCACATCACCTGGGCGACCAGCCGCACCATGAACTTCTCTCAGGGCCACGCGGTGATGGTAGGCGCGGTGGTCGCCTACGCCGTCTTCGTGGGACTGGGCTGGCCCTTTCCCGTGGCCCTGGCCGTCTCCCTCACAGCTCTCGCCGTTTTCGGCGCCCTCGTGGAGCGCATCGCCGTCCGGCCGTTCTTCCTGCGCGCCTCACCCGCCTGGCTCCTCGCCACCATTGCCGTCGGCATCATCGCGGAGAACGTGGCCCAGCTCACCTTTGGCAAGGACGCGCGCGCCTTCCCCTCGCTCCTGATGAAGAAGCCGATCATGGTCGGCTCCGTGGGCTTCTATCCCCAGGAGCTCCTCGTGCCGCTCGTGGGCCTCCTCCTCATGGGCCTCGTGCAACTCTTCTATCACCGCACGGCCTACGGAAAGCAGCTCAAGGCGGTGGCCTGGAATCCCGAGGCGGCAGGGCTCATGGGGATCAACATCCCCCGCGCGGTCATGGCCTCTTACGCGCTCTCCGCGCTTCTCGCGGGGGTGGCCGGGGTCCTCCTCGCGCCGCTCCTGAACGTGGCACCCCAGATGGGGACCATCATCGGCCTCAAGGCCTTCGCGGTGGCCATCATCGGCGGGCTCACCTCCGCGCCGGGCATCGTGGTCGCCGGGCTCGGCTACGGCCTCGTGGAGTCTTTCACCGCGGGTTACGTCTCCACACGGGCGCGCGAGATCGTAGGTTTCGGTCTGGTCATTCTCGTGCTCGTGGTGCGGCCTTGGGGGCTGCTCGGCGAGAAGCCGTCGAGGCGTGTGTGAGGGAACGGCTGGGCTGGATCGCCCTCGCGGCGGCAGCGGCTGTCGTCCCCCTCCTCACCTCGAACACCTACTACCTCTACGTTGTGATCTCGGTGGGTCTCCTCACCATCGTGACAGCGGGACTCAACGTGCTGGTGGGTTTCACGGGGCAGACCTCCCTTGGCCACGCGGGACTCTACGCCTTCGGCGCCTACACGGCGGCGCTCTGCGCCGCACGCGCGGGGCTGCCGGAGTGGGTGGCCATCGCGGCCGCTCTCGCGGTCACCTCCGTGGTGGGAGCGGCGGTGGCCGCGGCGGCCCTTCGCGTCTCCGGCCCCTATCTCGCCATGGTCACGATCGCCTTCGGGCTCATCGTGGAAGGCGTGCTCATCGAGTGGGGCTCCGTCACGGGCGGACCCGGCGGCATCTTCAACATTCCCAAGCCCGCCCTTCGCACCCACTACTGGACGGTGATGGTGGTAGCCGCCCTTGCCCTCTGGCTCACTGCGAATCTCCGGCGCTCCGCGTGGGGACGAGCGTGCCTTGCCGTGAAGAGCAGCGACGTCGCCGCGGAGTCCCTGGGCCTCTCCGCGTATTACGTGCGGATCGCCGCCTTCACCGTCTCCGCGGCCTTCGCAGGAGTAGCGGGAGCCCTCTTCACGTTCCTCAACGGCTACATCTCACCGGACAGCTTCACGCTGCACTCCTCGATCCTCTTCCTCCTCGCCCTCCTCTTCGGCGGGCTCGGGCGGATCGCGGGACCGGTGGCGGGCAGCATCGCACTGACCATCCTGCCCGAGCTCCTGACGAGGCTCCTCGACTACCGGCTCATCCTCTACGGCTCGCTGCTCCTGCTCTCGATCTACTGGCTGCCCGAAGGCATCGTGGGCGCGCTGTCGGGGGGACGGAAAGTTCGCGCCGACCCGCACCCCAGCCCTCTCCCCGGCGGGGAGAGGGGGGTTCGAACCTTCGCCCCTCAAGGAAGAGGGAAGGGTGAGGGGCAATTCGAGCGAGGGCTGCTCATCGCGCACGGCCTGACCCTCACCTTCGGCGGCGTCGCCGCGCTGGCCGACGTGAACCTCGAGGTGCGACGCTCGAGCATCCACGCGGTCATCGGCCCGAACGGCGCTGGCAAAACCTCGCTGCTCAACGTGCTTTCAGGCTTCTACGCGCCGCGGGCGGAAACCATCGAGCTGAACGGCGTCTCGATCGTGGGGCTCAGGCCCTACGCAATCGCGCGGCTCGGCATTGCGCGCACCTTCCAGACCGCCCAGGTCTTCTCCGGCCTCTCCGTCCGAGACAACGTGGCGGTGGGGGTGGCGGGACGTCGGCTCGGCTCCTTGCTCATGGCCCTCTTGGGCGCTCCCGCCTCGAGATCACGTGAGATCGCCCTGCAGTCGCGGGCCCGTACGCTGCTCGAGAGCGTCGCACTGGGCAGTCACGGCGACGAGCCTGCGGATGCTCTTGCCGCCGGCCTGAGGCGCAAGCTCGAGATCGCCCGCGCCCTCGCCACGGATCCGCTGCTCCTCATGCTGGACGAGCCCGCCGCGGGGCTATCGCCCGCCGAGATCGCCGCTCTCGACGAACAGCTCGTCGAGCTGCGGGCCCGGGGCGGCCCTGCCGTCGTCCTCGTCGAGCACCACATGGATCTCGTCATGGCGGTATCGGACCGCATCACCGTGCTCGATTACGGCCGGGTCATTGCCGACGGTGCGCCGGAGGGCGTGCGTCGCGATCCCGCCGTGATCGAGGCATACCTCGGCGTCACGGCATGAGCGCGCTCACCGTGTCGGGCCTCCGTGTCTCCTACGGAGCGGTGGCCGTGCTCCACGATGTCGCGCTGGAGGTGCGCCCGGGCGAGATCGTGTCGGTGATCGGAGGCAATGGCGCGGGGAAGACGACGCTCCTCAAGACCATCGCCGGCGTGCTCCGTCCCACGGCGGGACGCATCAGCACGGACGGCCTCGACATCACGGGCCGCCCCTCGTGGTGGGTGGCGCGCCACGGCATCGCCCTCGTGCCGGAGGGCCGCGGCGTGTTCGGCGATCAGAGCGTGCGGGACAACCTCAGGCTGGGGGCCCTCGCCCGCGCGAGCGGCCGCGATGCCGGCACGCTGCGCTCGGACCTGGACGCGGCCCTCGCCCTCTTCCCGGCCCTCGTCGAAAAGCTCGAGCTACCCGCGGCCTCCCTCTCCGGCGGCCAGCAGCAGATGCTGGCGGTGGCGCGCGGCCTGATGGCGCGGCCCCGCCTCATGCTGCTCGACGAGCCGTCGCTCGGCCTGGCACCCATGCTGGTGCGGGAAATCTTCGTGGCCATCCAGCGGCTGCGCGAGCAGGGGGTGACCATTCTCCTCGTCGAGCAGATGGCCGCGCAGGCCCTCGCCCTCGCCGATCGCGCCTTCGTCCTCGAGCGTGGACGCATCACCCTCGAGGGCTCCGCGGAAGCCGTCCGCCGCGATCCCGCGGTGATCGAGGCCTATCTCGGCCGGCGCTCGGGCGCACCGCCGTCTTGATGGCGTCCTCTCGCGCTACTAGAATGCCCCTCGCCATGCCGGCTCCCTCCTTTGCCGCTAACCTGTGCGTCACGCGCCTTGGCAGCCGCTCGCTCGAGCGTCTGGCGCGCGCTCCGGAGGAGGCCGGGCGCGTGCACTCGGTGTTCGAGCGCGCCGTCAATCTCCACTGGCACGACGGGCATCTCCTGACGCTTCAAGGGCCAGGACCGCTCGCCGCGCCCTTCGCGGTGGCCCTGGCGTCTCTGCCGTCGGCCGCGGCCCTAGCGCCGGGCACGATCGTCCACCGCTACGATCTCGACTGGACGGACGCCGAGAGCGTGCCACTAGACGCGCGGGCGGGCCGGCTGGCCTTCCGTGCGGTTGCGCTGCCGGCAGCGCATGGTGCGCTGACGCTCCGCACGGGCCGTGGTCTCCGCGCCCGTCGTGCGCTCACGGCCAGCTTCGCCGAGCGCGACGCCGGCGCCTTCGTCACGGCCGCCACGCGCCTGATCGGCCTCGGAGAAGGGCTGACACCCGCGGGAGACGACTGCGTGGTGGGAGCGCTCGCCGCGATTCATCGCCTCGCCCCGGGTTGGCTCGACTCAGGAGCCGCACTCGCGATCGCCGAGGCCGCGAAGTGTCGCACCACGGACGTGGCGCGCGACTTCCTCCTCGAGGCCCTGGCGGGACGCTTCGCCGAGCCCGTGCTCGCCGTCCTCACCGCGCCGTCAGCAGCTCACGCGACGGCGGCCGCGCAGCGGCTCCTCGCCATGGGAGCCACATCCGGCGCCGACACGCTGAACGGGCTCCGTTCCGCCTGCCGGGCCCTCGCGAGCCACCCGGCACCCGTCCCGATCGCGTAGATGGCCGAGCCCTTCGAGCTACTGCTGCGAAGCTGTCGCCTGCCCGATGGACGGCTGACGGACTTGGGCACGAGGGCAGGCAGGATAGCCGATATCGGGGCGCTCGGGGAGCGGCCCGCGCGCCGGATAGTCGAGGGCGGCGGCCGTGTCCTCACTCCGGGGCTGGTCGACTCACACATCCATCTCGACAAGGCGCTCATCGCGGAGCGCGCGCCCTCGATCGAGGGCACGGTCGACGAGGCCATTCGCGTCTCGGCGGCGGCCAAGCGCAACTTCACCGTGGACGACATCCGGGCGAGGGCCCGTCGCGTGCTGGACGCCGCCACCCAAGCCGGGACCACCGCCATGCGGAGCCACGTGGAAGTCGATCCCATCGTGGAGCTCAAGGGGCTGGAGGCTCTGGGTGCGCTCAAGCGCGAGTATGCGCCCGCCATCGACCTCCAGCTCTGTGCCTTCGCCCAGGAGGGGATTCTCCAGGCCCCGGGCACGGAAGCGCTCCTCGCTCGCGCTCTCGAGGCGGGCGCGGACCTCGTCGGAGGCTGTCCCTACAACGACACCGATGCCCATGCCCACATCGACATCGTCTTCCGGCTCGCGCGGGAGTTCGACGTGGACGTGGACTTCCACATCGACTTCTTCGACGAGCCCGACCGCCTCCACGTTCTCTACGTGGCCGAGCAGGCCGTGCGCTTCGGCTGGCAGGGACGCGTGGCGGTAGGGCATGCGAGCGAGCTGGCCGCCCTCGATCCCGATCACTTCGAGCGCACCGCCGCCGTGCTCAAGGACGCGGGTGTGGGCGTGATCGTCCTGCCCGCTACCGATCTCTACCTGATGGGCCGGAAGGACGTGCGAAATCCCCGGCGCGGCCTCGCTCCCGCCCGGCGTCTGCTCGCCGCGGGCGTCACGGTAGCCGCGGCGACGAACAACGTCTTGAATGCCTTCACCCCCATGGGCACGGGCGATCTCGCCCTCATGGGCTATCTCGTCACCGCCGCCGGTCACATGGGCACCGAGCGCGACGTGGCCGACGTCTTCGCCATGCTCACGGAGCATCCCGCGCGGCTGCTCCGCCTGCCCGACTACGGGCTCCACGTGGGCGCGCGCGCCGATCTCGTCCTCTGGGAGACCGAGCGGCCTTCCGAGGTCGTCACCGCCATGGCCCCGCGTCGTCTCGTGATCAAGGCAGGCCGGCTGTCCATCGAGCACCACCGGTCCTGCACGGAGCTGTGGCGGACGGGCGCGTGATCGTGCAAAACTCATGGTCCGACATGCACGCTCTCCAGCTCCCTGACGGCCGCATCGCGACGCGCCCTTTCATCAGAAGCGAGGCAGCCAGAAGCACGGCTCCCGCATGAGCATGCTCGAAGGCGTCCGCGTCCTCGATCTCTCTCGCGTCATCGCGGGACCCTACTGTGCCGCCTTCCTCGCCGACCTCGGCGCCGACGTGGTCAAGGTAGAACGGCCTCCGCTCGGAGACGACCTCAGGGTCCTGCGAGGCAAGAACGGGATGAGCGCCTCTTTCGCGGCCATCAATCGCAACAAGCGCGGCATTGCCCTCGATCTCCAGCATCACGAAGGCGCGAAGATCGCCTTCGAGCTGGCCAGACGGGCCGACGTAGTGGTGGAGAACTTCCTGCCCGGCGTGGCGGCCAGGCTCGGCCTGGGCTACGAGGCAGTGGGCGCCGTCAATCCCTCCGTGGTCTACGTCTCCATCACGGGCTTCGGCCAGACGGGACCACACGCAAAACGTCCCGGCTACAACACCATCGCCCAGGGGATGAGCGGGCTCATGGCGCTCACGGGCCATCCGGGAGATCCGCCCACGCGCGTGGCCGGCTCCACCTCGGATCTGGCCGCCGCCATCACGGCCTTCGGCAGCGTGTGCGCGGCCCTCGTGCAGCGCTTCCGAACCGGGCGCGGCCAGCACCTCGACGTGAGCCTGCTCGCCTCCAGCCTCTCCCTGCTGCCCGACCCGACGGCGATCTACTTCGACACGCGCAACCGGCCGAAGCGGGAAGGGAACCGGAACTCCGCCATCGCGCCGGGCGGCGCCTACAAGACACAAGACGGCTATTTGAACATCGTCCTCATGAACGAGGACCAATGGAAGCGTTTCTGCGTCGCTCTCGGGGAACCCGAGCTCGCCATTGAACCCCGCTTCGCCACCAATGCGGAGCGGATCTCGCGTTACGACGAGTTCGTCGCGTACGTGGAGGCGCGCTTGGCCAAGGAGCCCACCGCCACCTGGGTGGAGCGCTTCGAGAAGGCGCAGATTGCCGCGGGCCCTGTCTACGAGTTCCACGAGGTCTTCGAGGACCCGCAGGTGCAGCACCTTGGCCTGGTCGTCCCCATGGAGCAGCCGGGCCACGGGACGGTGCACGCGCTACGCTTCCCGACGCTCCTGTCCGGTGCGCCGGCTCCGATTCGCCGCCCCGCGCCGGCGCTCGGCGAGCATACTGCCGAGGTGCTGCGCGAGCTCGGCTACCCCGACGATGACATCCGGCGGCTGGCCGAGACGGGAGCCATCACCGTCAAGGCATGAGGTCCGCACGTGAGCCGACGCGTGCACGGATTCTTCCGCAGACCCGACAACGTTCAGCTCGATTGCTGACCGTGAATGACTCCACGAGCCCGCCGTGGAGCATTCGCGTAGCATCTGCCCTTGACAGGTCCGCGCGGCACAGGTAGAGTGCGCGTGTACCTAGGTTCACTCCTTTAAGCGGACCCTGAGAGGCTCGCAAGGAGCAGCGATGAGACACACGGAGTTAAGGCAGCATGAAGCCCAGCCAGGCGCTGGGCATTTTTTTTGTGCGCCGACTGGCGGCTTCCCCCTCACCCTGCCCTCTCTCCAAAGGAGAGAGAGAGAGGGGGCGGCGTGACGTTTCGGGAGAAGGCGGAGGTGCTGGACCAGGCGGGCCTCGACCGCGCGCTGACCCGCATCGGCCACGAGATCGTGGAGCAGGCGGGGGGCGCCGATCTGGCCCTCGTGGGCATCAAGACGCGTGGGGAGACGCTGGCCGCGCGCATCGCGCAGAAGATCGCGGGCATCGAAGGCAAGCGACCGGCCGTGGGCGCGCTTGACATCACGCTCTACCGGGACGACTTGGGCAGCCGCGTCGAGCAACCGCAGGTCCGGAGCACGGAGATCCCCTTCTCCCTCAAGGGCATCACCGTCATCCTCGTAGACGACGTGCTCTTCACGGGGCGGACCATCCGGGCCGCCATGGATGCCCTCATGGATCTCGGACGGCCCCGCGTGATCCGTCTCGCCGTGCTCATCGATCGCGGACATCGCGAATTGCCCATCCGCCCCGACTATGTCGGGAAGAACCTGCCCACCAGCCGAAAGGAGACCGTGGCCGTGATGCTCGCCGAGCACGACGGCCAGGATCGCGTCATCATCCAAGAGCCCGAGGAGGGTGAGGCCCCCGTGGACGGAACCTCGCCCAGGAAGCGTGAGGCAACCACGACACCGCCGAGACGCAAGAAAGGACGGGAGTAGACCATGGCGTGGACGCGGAAGGACCTCGTCAGCATGCAGGACATCGAGGCCACCGAGATCGGCGAGGTGCTCGACACCGCCGAGTCGATGAAAGAGATCGCCACCCGCGAGATCAAGAAGGTGCCCACCCTGCGCGGCAAGACCGTGGTCAATCTCTTCTACGAAGCCTCCACGCGCACCCGCACCTCCTTCGAGATCGCGGGCAAGTGGCTCTCCGCCGATGTGATCAACTTCTCCGCCTCCGGCTCCAGCGCCGAGAAGGGGGAGAGCTTCCTCGACACCGCGCGGAACATCGAAGCCATGAGCCCCGACGTGGTGGTGGTACGCCACAAGGCGGCGGGTGGACCCGCCCTCCTCGCCCGGCACCTTCGGTGCTCCGTCATCAACGCGGGCGACGGCGCCCACGAGCACCCGACCCAGGCCCTCCTCGATCTCCTCACCATCCGGGAGAAGAAGGGACACCTGGAAGGGCTCAACGTCACCATCGTGGGCGACATCACGCACAGCCGTGTCGCCCGCTCCAACATCTACGCCATGCGCCGGATGGGCATGACGGTCACGGTGGCGGGGCCTCCTACCTTGATCCCGCCCGCTTGCCAGGAGCTAGGGGTCAAGGTGAGCCATCGCCTCGAGGAATCCATCGCCCATGCCGACGTGATCATGATGCTGCGCCTGCAGCACGAGCGCATGACAGGAGGCTTCATTCCCTCCCTCCGCGAGTACTCGCGCGTGTGGGGGCTGGGCCTTGATCGCCTCCAGCATTGCCGGCCCGACGTGCTCATCATGCATCCCGGCCCCGTGAACCGCGGCATCGAGATCTCGCCCGAGGTGGCGGACAGCCAGTACTCCGTCATCCTCGATCAGGTCACCAACGGCGTGGCCGTGCGCATGGCCGTGCTCTATCTCCTCGCGGGAGGCAAGGCGGCATGAGCCTGCTCATCAAGGACGGCCGCGTCGTCGATCCCGCCAACGGCCTGGACGGCGTGGCCGACGTGCTCGTGACCGACGGCCGGATCGCCAAGGTGGGCCGCGGGCTCAAGGCGCCCGAGGGCACCCACGTGGTGACGGCCACGGACCAGGTCGTGTGCCCGGGCCTGATCGACATCCACGTGCACCTGCGCGAGCCCGGCTTCGAGTACAAGGAGACGATCGCCACCGGCACCCGCGCCGCGGCCGCGGGCGGCTTCACCGCCGTCGTCTGCATGGCCAACACCCTGCCCGTCAACGACAACCGCTCCGTCACGGACTACATCCTCGCCAAGGCTCGCGTGGAGGGCGTGGTGCGCGTGTATCCGGTCGGCGCGGTGACGCGCGGGCTCAAGGGCAAGGAGCTGGCGGAGATGGCCGAGCTCGCCGAGGCGGGGTGCGTCGCCTTCTCCGACGACGGCCAGTGCGTCATGAACGCTGAGATCTATCGGCGCGCCATGGAGTACGCCCTGCCCTTTGGCACCCCCATCATCAGCCACGCCGAAGACGAGCACCTCGCCCACCGCGGTACGATGCACGAGGGCTTCGTGTCTACCGAGTTGGGGCTGCTCGGTCAGCCCGCGGCAGCCGAGGACGTGATGGTGGCGCGCGACATCCTTCTCGCCGAGCTCACGGGCGCGCATGTACACATCGCCCACCTCTCTACGGCCGGCGCGGTGCGCCTGGTGCGAGAGGCCAAGGCGCGCGGGATCCGCGTCACCGCGGAGGTGACTCCACACCATCTCGTGCTCACCGACGACGCCGTGCGGGAATACGACCCCAACACCAAGATGGCTCCCCCGCTCCGAACCAAGCGCGACGTGGAGGCGGTGCGCGAGGGCCTCCTGGACGGCACCATCGACTGCATCGCCACGGACCACGCCCCGCACGCGCTCTCCGAGAAGGAAGGCGAGTTCAGCGAGTGCGCTAACGGGGTAATCGGCCTGGAGACGGCCGTTCCCGTCCTCCTCGATCGCCTCGTGCGGACTCGGGTCATGGATCTCTCCACGCTGGTGGCCCGCCTCTCCTCGGGTCCCGCGCGCCTCCTCAACCTCCCGGGGGGCAGTCTCGCCCCGGGGGCCCCCGGCGACATCACCGTGCTCGATCTCGAGCGCCCGTGGACGGTCGAGCCCTCGCGCTTCCGCTCGCGCGCCCGCAACACGCCGTTCGGCGGATGGACGGGAACGGGCGCGGTCACCCTCACCGTGGTGGGGGGGCAGGTGGTGACGGCATGATGGCGGCGATCCTCGCCCTCGCCGACGGCCGCGTGTTCGTGGGTCGCGCGTGTGGCACCCTCGGTGAGGCGCACGGCGAGGTGGTCTTCAACACCTCCATGACCGGCTACCAGGAGATCCTCACCGATCCTTCCTATCGCGGCCAGCTCGTCTGCATGACCTATCCGCTGATCGGCAACTACGGCATCAACCCCGAGGACATGGAGTCGCGGCGGCCGTGGGTCAACGGCTTCATCGTCAAGGAGGCGTGCGGCTATCCCTCGAACTGGCGGGGACGGATGTCCCTCGAGACGTACATGCGCGAGCACGGCATCGTGGGGATTCAGGGCATCGACACGCGCGCGCTGACGCGCCACCTGCGCGATCACGGCGCCCAGGAGGGCATCATCTCCGCCGCGGAGACGAACGCCGCCCATCTCGTGGAAAGGGCACGGGCCCGCCCTGGACTGATCGGGCGCGACCTGGTGCGCGAGGTGAGCATCGATCGCGCCCATGGCTGGAGCGAGGGCGAGTGGCAGCTCGCGCGCGGCTATACGACGCCGCCCGCTCCGCGATTCAAGGTGATCGCCTTCGACTCCGGGATCAAGCGCAACATCATGCGCCAGCTCGCCTCCCTCGGCTGCGAGATCGAGGTGGTGCCCGCGGAAACCCCGGCCGCCGCCGTGCTCGAACGCAAGCCGCATGGCATCTTCCTCTCCAATGGCCCCGGCGATCCCGAGGCCGTGCCCTATCTCGTAGAATCGGTGCGCGGGCTCATCGGCAAGGCGCCGATTTTCGGCATCTGCCTGGGCAACCAGATCCTGGGCCTGGCCTTCGGCGGGGAGACGTACAAACTCAAGTTCGGGCATCACGGGGCGAATCATCCCGTGAAGGATCTCGCCACCGGGCGAGTGGAGATCACCTCTCAGAACCACGGGTTCTCCGTCGACCCCGCCTCCGTCGAGAAGGCAGGCCTGGTGGAGACGCACGTCAACCTCAACGACGACACGTCCGAGGGCATGCGGCACCGCGAGCTGCCCGTCTTCTCGGTGCAGTACCACCCCGAGGCCTCGCCCGGGCCTCACGACTCGCACTACCTGTTCCAGCGCTTCGTCTCACTCATGGAAGGCAAGGAGGGAGGCTGATTCAATGCCGAAATACCTGATCTCGTACCGAAAGACCGAGGAGACCGGCCAGAAGCCGGAGTGGGCCGCCTTCACGTGCGAGAGCGAGCTGTCGCTCGAGGCCCACGCCGTCAAGGAGCGTGTGGAGAAGCGCATGAGCGTGCTGGGGGAGAAGCTCTGGGGCAACGGCGAGGCGGTGTGGCTCGGCACGGGGCGCATCGACGACGTGCTCTACAAGCGGGAGGAGGCGATTCCCGAGACCTCCATCGTGTACGGCCAGATCGAATGATTTTCGAGCCGAGACGCTGCCGAGTTGCCGTAGGCACGAGAGCGGCGAGGCGAGAGCTGAATTGAAAGAGAGGCGACGTGCCCAGGCGAACTGATCTCACGAAGATCCTCCTGATCGGCTCCGGGCCCATCGTCATCGGCCAGGCCTGCGAGTTCGACTACTCGGGGACCCAAGCGGCCAAGGCGCTCCGCGAGGAGGGCTTCGAGGTCGTCCTCGTCAACTCGAATCCGGCCACCATCATGACGGACCCCGAGATGGCCGACCGGACCTACGTGGAGCCGCTCACGGCGGAGTTCGTGGCCAAGGTCATCGAGCGCGAGCGTCCCGACGCGATGCTGCCCACGGTGGGCGGGCAAACGGGGCTCAACCTCGCGGTGGCCCTCGCCGAGGACGGCACCCTCGAGCGATTCGGGGTCGAGCTGATCGGGGCCAAGCTCCCCGCCATCAAGACCGCGGAGGACCGCCACCTCTTCGCGGCGGCCATGAACCGCATCGGACTCGAGATGCCCAAGGGCTTCTTCGCCCGGAGCTACGAGGAGGCGGTGGCGGGGACGCGGACGCATCGCATCGGCTTCCCCATCATCATTCGTCCCTCCTTCACCCTGGGCGGCACAGGCGGCTCCATCGCCCACAATCCCGAGGAGCTGGAGGCGGCCATCAAGTGGGGGCTCTCCCAGAGCCCGGTGGGCCAGGTCCTCGTCGAGGAGTCGGTGATCGGCTGGAAGGAGTTCGAGCTGGAGGTCATGCGTGACCTCGCCGACAACGTGGTCATCGTCTGCTCCATCGAGAACTTCGATCCCATGGGCGTGCACACCGGCGACTCCATCACGGTCGCCCCCGCCCAGACGCTCACGGACAAGGAGTACCAGCGGATGCGGGACGCCTCTCTCGCCATCATCCGCGAGATCGGGGTGGAGACGGGCGGCTCCAACATCCAGTTCGGCATCGATCCCGCCGACGGGCGGATGGTGGTGATCGAAATGAACCCGCGCGTGTCGCGCTCCTCTGCGCTCGCCTCGAAGGCCACGGGCTTCCCCATCGCCAAGATCGCGGCCAAGCTCGCGGTGGGCTACTCTCTCGACGAGCTCCGGAACGACATCACCCGCGAGACGCCGGCCTCCTTCGAGCCCGCCCTCGACTACTGCGTGGTCAAGTTCCCGCGCTGGGCCTTCGAGAAGTTCCCCGAGGCCGACCAGACGCTCACCACCCAGATGAAGTCGGTGGGCGAGGCCATGGCCATTGGACGCACGTTCAAGGAGGCGCTCCAAAAGGCCGTGCGCTCCCTCGAGCAGGACCGCTGGGGGCTCGTGATGGACGTGCCTCCCCCCGACCTCGAGACGCTGCGCCAGGCGATCCACATCCCCAACGCCGAGCGCTGCTTCGCGGTCGCCGAGGGGTATCGGCGCGGGATGACCACGCAGGATCTCCACGCGCTGTCCGCCATCGATCCCTGGTTCCTCGAGAACATCCGCGAGATCGTCGAGCTCGAGCCGGTCATCACGCGCGCGGGCCTCGCCGACGCCGCCGTGCTCCGCCAGGCGAAGCAGATGGGCTTCGCCGATCGCCGCCTCGCCGAGCTCTGCGGAACCTCGGAGAGCGAGGTGCGGCGGACGCGACTGGCCGCGGGCATCCGCGCCACCTTCAAGATGGTCGACACGTGTGCGGCGGAGTTCGAGGCTCACACGCCCTACCTCTACTCGACCTATGAGGAAGAGGACGAGGCGCCGGCCACCAAGCGCGACAAGGTCGTCATCCTGGGCTCGGGACCCAATCGCATCGGCCAGGGCATCGAGTTCGACTATGCCTGCGTGCACGCTGCCTTCGCCCTCAAGGAATCGGGGGTGGAGGCAATCATGGTCAACTGCAATCCCGAGACGGTCTCCACCGATTACGACACCTCCGATCGTCTCTACTTCGAGCCGCTCACCTTCGAGGACGTGATGAACATCGTGGAGCGCGAGCGGCCGCGCGGCGTCATCGTCCAGTTCGGCGGGCAAACGCCGCTCAAGCTCGTCGTGCCGCTGGAACGGGCGGGAGTAACCATCCTCGGCACGCCGCCCGACGCCATCGACCGGGCGGAAGACCGCCGGCGCTTCGCGGAACTCCTCGCGGATCTCGGGCTGGAGCAGGCTCCCGGCTCGACGGCGGAGTCCTTCGAGGAGGCTCAGCACATCGCGGAGGCCATCGGCTATCCGGTGCTCGTACGGCCCTCCTACGTGCTGGGGGGTCGTGCCATGCAGATCGTCTACGACCGGGAGGACCTCGAAGCCTACATGCGCGAGGCCGTCCGGGTCAGCCCCGAGCATCCCATCCTGGTGGACAAGTTCCTCGAGGACGCCCTCGAGGTGGACGTGGACGCCATCGCGGATCCGGAGCGCGTGGTGGTGGGCGGGGTGATGGAGCACATCGAGAAGGCAGGCATCCACTCGGGCGACTCCGCCTGCGCGCTGCCGCCCTACTCGCTGGGCGACGATCAGGTGGAGCGGATCAAGACGCAGACGCGCAAGCTCGCGCGGGAGCTCGGCGTCATCGGCCTCCTCAACATCCAGTTCGCCATCAAGAACGAGACAGTGTACGTGCTCGAAGTGAACCCGCGCGCCTCGCGCACCGTGCCCTTCGTCTCCAAGGCTATCGGCGTCCCGCTCGCCAAGCTCGCCACCAAGGTGATGCTGGGCGGCCGCCTGGCGGATCTCGGTCTCGCCGTCGAGCGCGAGCTGGGGCACATCGCGGTGAAGGAAGCGGTCTTCCCCTTCATCAAGTTCCCCGGGGTGGACGTGCTCCTCGGCCCCGAGATGAAGTCCACGGGCGAGGTCATGGGCATCGACCGCGACTTCCGCAAGGCCTACGTGAAGTCACAGCTCGCGGCCAGCTCCCCTCTGCCCACCTCGGGCAAGGTCTTCCTCTCCGTGAAGAACCGCGACAAGCGCGCGGTGCTCCAGGTGGCCAAGCGCCTCGCCGACATGGGCTTCGCCCTCGTCGCCACCGCGGGGACGTCCAAGCTCCTCACCCGGCAGGGCATGACGGTGGAGCTCGTCCACAAGGTCGCCGAGAAGCTCCGGCCCAACATCGTCGATCTGATGAAGCGCGGAGAAATCGCGTTGGTCTTCAACACGCCCGAGGACGGCCGCGCCCGCAAGGACTCGTACCTCATCCGGCGGACGGCGGTGATCCTGAACATCCCCTACTACACCACCGTGGACGGCGCCCAGGCCGCCGTGGGCGGCATCGAGGCGCTCCTCAAAGGAGAGATGACCGTGCAGGCCCTCCAGGACTACCATGCCCCGCGATCCTAAGGACCGTCTCATCGTCGCTCTCGACGTGGACTCCATCGACCGCGCGGTGGGGCTCGTCGACGCCCTCGCCGGACAAGTCAGCCGCTTCAAGATCGGCTCGCAGCTCTTCACCGCCTTCGGGCCTCCCGCGGTGGAGGCGGTGCGCAAGCGCGGCGGCGAGGTGTTCCTCGATCTCAAGTTCCACGACATTCCCAACACGGTGGACGGCGCGGCTCGCGAGGCGGTGCGCCTCGGCGTCTTCATGTTCAACGTCCACGCCTCCGGGGGGCGGGCCATGATGCAGGCGGCTGCCCACGGCGCCGCGGAGGCGGCGCACACGCTTGGGGTGGCCCGGCCGCTCGTCCTCGCCGTCACCGTGCTCACGAGCCTCGACCGCACCGCGCTCGGGCACGAGCTCCACATCGCCTCCTCCGTGGAAGGCCACGTGCTCCATTTGTGCACGCTGGCGCGCGAGGCGGGGCTCGACGGCAACGTCGCCTCCCCCAACGAGATCCGCGCCATTCGCAACGCGCTCGGCCCGCGATGGGCCATCGTCACCCCGGGCGTGCGCCCAGCAGGTGGGGAGCGCCAGGACCAGTCTCGCGTCGCTACGCCGCACGCCGCCACCCAGGCGAGCGCCGACTATCTGGTGGTGGGACGCCCCATCACGGGCGCTCCCGACCCTGCCCAAGCGGCTGCCGCCATCATCGAGGAGATGCGCACGTGACCCCTACCCGCGAGCACGCGACCCTGATGCGCCGGCTCCACGAGATCGGCACCATGCGCTTCGGCGACTTCACCCTCAAGTCGGGCATCAAGTCGCCCTTCTACATCGACCTCCGCGTGGTCATCTGCTACCCCGACGTGCTCCAGCGCATCGGCGTGCTCATGGCCGCCGAGGTGAGCCGCTGCGCCGGCGATCGCATCGCGGGCATTCCCTACGCGGGGCTGCCCCTGGCCGTCTCCGCGAGCCTCGCGGGCAACCTCCCGTTGATCTACCCGCGGAAAGAGGAGAAGAGCTACGGGACGAAGCGGCGCATCGAGGGCATCTATCAGGCCGGAGACCGCGTCGTGCTCATCGATGACATCATCACGGACGGCGGCAGCAAGTTCGAGGCCATCGCCGTGCTCGAGGAGGCGGGGCTCGTCGTCCACGACCTCGTCATCCTCATCGACCGCGAGCAGGGTGGCCGCGAGCTCCTCGCCTCCAAGGGCTACGAGCTCCACGCCATCCTGACCATCTCCCAGTGCCTCGACGAGTGGGAGACCGCCGGCCTCGTGGATCCCGCGTCCATCGAGGAGGCGCGTGCTTTCGTGAAGGCCACGCGCTTCGCCTGATGGCCATTCTCGACACGGGCCTGGGCGAGACGCTCCTCGACGAGGAGACCATCCGCGCCGAGGTGGCGCGGCTCGCCGCCCAGATCTCCGCCGACTACGCGGACAAGACGCTGCACCTGGTCGGCGTGCTCAAGGGCGCCGCTGTCTTTCTCGCCGACCTCCTGCGCGCGCTGTCCATTCCTGCCACCATGGATTTCATCTCCATCGTCCCCTACGGCCAGGTCACGGCCTCGGGCGTCGTACGCATCCGCAAGGATCTCGACGAGCCCCTGGAGGGGCGCGACGTCCTCGTGGTGGAGGGGATCTGCGCGAGCGGGCTCAGCCTCTCCTATCTCCTCCGCAACTTCCAGACGCGCGGCCCCGCCTCGATCAAGACCTGTGCCTTCGTGGCCAAGCGCCGGGTGCGCCCGGCGGACGTCACCCTCGACTACGTGGGACGCGAGATCCCCGACGTCTTCGTGGTTGGCTATGGCCTCGACGCGCAGGAGCGGTACCGCAACCTGCCCTACATCGCGCGTTTGTCGTAGGCGCGTCACCATGGCGCCCGGTCCCAGGCGCGCTCGCTCGTCATGGCGCGCAGGCCGAGTGCTGCTCCTCCTCGTCCTCGTCGTGTTCGCCGCCGCCACGGCTTCGGCCGAGGGCCCGAAAGTGGCGGACACCATCATCAAGCGCGGCCGCATCGCGTCCGACCTCTATGCCTTCGGGGGTGGCGTGGACGTGGACGCCGAGGTCAACGGCGACCTGATCGCGGGCGGCGGACGCGTCACCGTCAGCCATACCGTGCGCGGCGATCTCATCGTGGGCGCGGGCTCGGTGATGGTGGGCGGGCTCGTGGAGCGCAACGTGCGGGCGGCGGGCGGCGCCGTCACCTTCGCGGGCCGGGTGGGGCGCAACATCGACGTGGCGGGCGGGACCATCACGATCGAGCCGGAAGCGACGATCGGCGGCAGCGCCCAGCTCGTCGGCGGCGAGTTGCACGTGGCGGGCTCCATCGGCCGCCGGCTCCGCGCCGCCGGCGCGGTGGTGGTGCTGGCTGGTGAGATCACCGGCAATGTCGAGGTGGTGGCCCAGGAGATCGAGGTGCGCCCTACCGCGCGGCTGCGCGGCAAGCTGACCTACTGGAGCCCGGAGGATGCTCGCATCGCCCCTGAGGCGATCATCAGCGGTCGGGTCACCCACAACTTCCCCGAGCTCCCGAGCCGCATCGCGCGGACGGGAACGGCCCTCGTCAGCGTCTCCCGTGTCCTCCTCCTGGCGGCGATGGCCGTGGTGGCGGTGGGACTCTTCCTGATCTTCCCGCGCTTCACCGTGCTCGCCGCGCGCACCATCGGGACGCACCCCTTCAAGAGCCTCGGCCTGGGACTCCTCCTCGTCACGGCCATTCCCGTGCTCGCCGTGCTGTGCATGATCACTATTCTCGGCATTCCTCTCGGGCTCATCATCTTCGTCGTCTACGCCGTCGCCCTCCTTCTGGGCTTCGGCCTCACGGCCTTCTATGTGGGGGACGTGGGCGCGCAGGCTTTCATGGGACGGAACGCGCGGCGACGCCGGGTCCGCGTGGTGTTCCTCGTGCTGGCCCTCGGCGTTCTCCTCCTCGCCCGTCACGTTCCCGTCATCGGCGGCGCCATCATCGCGCTCGCCGTGCTGTGGGGCCTGGGAGCCCTGAGCCTCCACGGCATCCACCAGTGGAGCGAGACGGAGCTGCCTCGTTCCCTCTGAGCATCGCCGCCGCGTCGTATTGACACCTCCGGAGGCCCGCTCCTATACTCCCGGCGACGAAAACCCGGCGCAGATGATTCGCACGCGACGCGCAGCGCCCCGCACCGACGCGGGCGCGAAGGAGCCGGCCATGGCGAAGCGGAGGAGGTCATCGACGATCTCGCGCAGGCGATTCCTCGCGGACAGCGTGACGGGCGCGGCGGCCGCCGCCGTGTTCGGGCGCGCCCCCGCCGTCCTCGGCCAGCAGACGCGCGAGCTCCAGGTCTGGCATACGGAGGTCGAGCCGCAGACCGTCAAGACCATCCAGGACACGAGCATCGCGGAGTTCGAGAAGAAGTTCCCCGGCTTCAAGGTCAAGCAGCAGGCGCTCGGTTGGGGCGATCTCAACACCAAGCTCCTCGCCGCGCTGGCCGCGGGTAGTCCTCCCGACCTGACGCATCTCAACCCGTTCATGACGGCCTCCCTCTACGTGAAGGGACAGATCCGTCCCATGGACGAGCTCATCCGCGCCCTCGGGGAGAAGGACATCCACGAGGCGACCCTCAAGCTCCAGTACTTCGACGGCAAGTACTACGGCGTCACTCACGCCATGGGCGCCACCTACTTCGCGGAGCGGCGCGACCTGCGCGAGCAGAAAGGCCTCAAGGCGCCCGAGACCTACGAGGACATGCTGAAGCTGGCCGCCGCGCTCACCGACGACAAGCGCTACGCGGTGCAGATGCCGGGGGAGAAGCTCTACATGGGCTTCGTCCATCCCGCGGAGTGGCTGGCCGGCAACGGTGGGTCCTGGGTCGACGCCAAGACGTGGCGGCCGCAGCTCAACAGCCGCGCCATGCTGGAGTCGCTCGAGTATCTTCAGAAGCTCAACAAGTACATGCCGCAGGGCTGGTCGGGGCAGAAGTACCTCGACACCCTGGCCGCGCTCTCCACGGGCAAGATCGCCATGGCGTATCTCTCGGGAGCGCGCACCATCGGCTACATCGAGCGCTACGCGCCGGAGAACATGCGCGACCCCGAGCACTTTCAGCCCATGCTCCGCCCGCACGGTCCCTCCGGGAAGGTGGGCATCTCGGCGCTCGACGGCGAGAACTGGGCGGTGTTCACCCAGTCGAAGTATCCCAACGAGTCCTTCGAGTTTCTCCGCCTCTTCTACAAGAAGGAGAACTACCTCCCATACTGCCACTCCGTGCCGATCCATCTCTCGCCCATCTTCAAGTCGATGCTCAACGACCCCGAGTATCTCGCCAATCCGCGCATCAAGAAGTGGAAGTCGTGGCACGACGTGATGATCGCGGGCCTCAACCAGCAGCGCTTCCTCCCCATCGGCTTCAGCCGGCCCGAGGACAACCTCCTTCCCTTCCTCGCCGAGCTGGACGGCTCGGGCATCGTGGCGGACATGGTGGTGGAGGTGATGGTGGGCGGCAAGAATCCGAAGGCGGAGGCGGACCGCGCCCAGAAGCGCGCGGAGGAGCTCCTCACCCAGCTCGGACACAAGCGCTGGTCCTAGGCGGCTGGAGGCCCGGGCGCTCGCGACGGCCCGGGCCCCGCTTCCTCGACTTCTCGCGCCATACTCGTGAAGCAGCGCGCGCTCCTCGGTTGGCTCCTCCTCGCACCCTCCTTGCTCCTGATCGGAGGGCTGGTCGTCTTCCCCATCGGCTACAACGTCTGGCTGAGCCTCTACGACAAGCACGCCTTCATGCCCGTGCAGACCTTCGTCGGGCTCAAGCACTACGTCTACTTCGCCCACGATCCCGAGTTCTGGTCGAGCGTGCGCTACGGCGCCATCTACACGGGGAGCACCCTCTGTCTCCAGCTCGTCCTCGGCATCGGAGCGGCCCTGCTCCTCAACGAGGCGTTCGTGGGGCGCGGGCTGCTCCGCGGCGTCGTGCTCTTCCCGTACATGATCCCGACCATCGTGGCGGTGATCCTCTGGAAGTGGCTCCTCAACGACTCCTACGGGCTCGTCAATCACCTCCTCGTCTCCTCGCATCTCGCCCGCGCGCCCTTGGCCTGGCTCGGCCCCGACTACATCATGTGGTCGCTCATCTTCACCAGCGTGTGGCAGTTCTTCCCCTTCGTGGTGGTGGCGTACCTCGCCCGGCTGCAAACCATTCCGCCCGAGCTGTACGAGGCGGCCAAGGTAGACGGGGCGGGGGCGTGGGGACGCTTCGTGCACGTGACCCTGCCCCAGACGCGCAACGTGCTCTTCGTCATCGTGCTGCTGCGGTCGATCTTCATGTTCACCAAGTTCGACACGGTGTGGCTCATGGCGGGCGAGGGCGGCGTGAGCCGCTACATCCGCACGCTCCCCGTCTACGCCTACGCGCGGAGCTTCACCTATCTGCAGGCGGGCATGGGCGCGGCGCTGGCCGTCATCATGTTCGCCATGCTCCTCGTGATCTCCGCCGTGTACTTCCGGCTCCTGCGCGACGAGGAATCGACGGCGTGAGAGCGGCGCCGGGCGGGCTGCGCCGAACCGGCGTCCTCTACGCGGGAGGGCTGGCCCTCTTCCTGGTGGGCGCCTTCCCGCTCCTCTGGATGCTCTCCACCGCGCTCAAGCCATCCAGCGAGATCTTCGCCACCCCACCCACGCTCGTGCCCGTCAAGAGCACGCTGGAGAACTTCACGCGGCTCTTCGCGGAGACGAGCTTCCTCACGTACTTCCGGAACAGCGTGGTGGTCTCCTTCGCGACCGTCCTCCTCACCCTGAGTGTCTCCGCGGCGGGCGCCTATGGGCTTACCCGCTGCGCCTTTGCCGGCCGCGAGAAGGTGGCGGGACTGATCCTGATGACCTACATGTTCTCGCCCATCATGATCATCATTCCCTTCTACATCCTGGTGAAGCGCCTCGGCCTCGTGAACACGCACCTCGCCCTCGTGCTCTCCTACACGACCTTCTGCCTGCCCTTCTGCCTCTGGCTCCTGCGCTCGTTCTTCCAGAGCATCCCCCTCGAGCTAGAGGAGGCGGCCCTCGTGGATGGCGCCGGCCTCGGCCGCGCCGTGTGGTACGTGGTCCTGCCCCTGGCTCTACCCGGCATCATCGCCGCCGGCATCTTCACCTTCATCCTCGCCTGGAACGATTTCCTCTTCGCCCTCGTCCTCATCACTTCGGAGGAATTGAAGACACTCCCCGTGGGCGTCAACGACCTCTTCAACGCCACCATCGTGGACTGGGGCATGATCATGGCGGCCGGGGTCGTCATCACCGTGCCCACCATCGCGTTCTTCGTCGCCGTGCAGCGCTATCTCATCCAGGGTTGGGGCGCCGGCGGCGTCAAAGGTTAGCCGGTGGCCCAAAAAAGGCCCATCTGCTTCGTTGGCGGTCCTCCTCAGCCCTCGTCTCGCGGCCAACATCGCCTGCTCAACTCGAACTGCGGGCTGCGGGCTCAACGTAGAAAGACTACGCTTCGCCCGCAGCCTTCAGGCGCCGCCTCGCATCTGGACCTTTTTGAGCCGCCGGCGACGAGTCCTATGGAGGAGAACCACTTCGAAAAGGACCCCCACCCTTGCTGCTCTCGCCCGCCGCTGTCAGGCGCAATGAACGCCTCCGCTTGACTTCGCGCTGTGCCGAAGTAGACTCGGCGAGAGCCGTCCAGGCGGCCGACGGTCCGCGTGAAGGGTCGAACCCACCTGCCAAGTAAATCGACATCACCACCTTCCGCCCGACACCGCGGACACCGGGCACATGGAAGGATGGTGCGTCATGCCCCTGCCGGATCGTCCCAATCTCGAGTACCTGAAGAAGCTCGCCAAGGACCGGCTCCACGACCTGCGGCGCTCCGACCCCTCGGCCCGGCTGGCCGACGCCCAGCTCGCCGTGGCGAGAG
>Ga0306921_10001470_pt1 | contig 22924 bp, 23 predicted proteins | sample sta12Cox44000080_FD_203760 | JGI IMG/M metagenome (GOLD analysis project Ga0306921, IMG submission 203760) | Lab enrichment of tropical soil microbial communities from Luquillo Experimental Forest, Puerto Rico - statoxic.12C.oxic.44.000.080 (v2)... | ecosystem: Environmental > Terrestrial >...
ATCCCGCGAGCCGCCAAATCGCGAGATCCGCGCGGACCAGCGGTCTCTTCGTCCGGTACCAGCACAATTCCGATACGCCCGGATTTAAGAAGCCCTTCATCGCGCGCGGCGGCCGCAGCATAGATCATCGCCGCCAGACCGCTCTTCATGTCTGATGACCCCCGACCGAACAGGTTGTGATTTTCAACTCGCGGCTCAAACTGATCGCGGCTCTGCGCAGGAACAACGTCGTAGTGACCACTGAAATAGAGAGTCCGGGGCCCGGTTCCGACCGATGCAAGTACGCACGCGCCTTCACGCCGCACGCGATCGAATGCGAGTTGCAGCAGTTCGTCACGCAAAAGGCCGGCACATTCCTCGTAGTGATTCCCCGGCGGATTTTCCGATGGAATCGCGATCAGGCGCTTCGTAAGATCAAGCATCGCAGATTCCGAGAGTCGTTCTCGCAGCCGGCACGAAACCTGCTGGGCAGTGTCTTGGCTTTCCACGTGCTAGCTATTCCTTCTCTGGCGAATCATTCTCAATGATGCCATGGTACTGGCCTGAACTGCGCATACCGTCGAGCTAGATACTAGCCGCAACATTTCCGATTTCGCCGTAGGCACATGGTTCACTTGTCCTTAATATCACCTTGCGCCCAAGTGGGTAGTAGACGGAATGTTTCCGATTTGGCGACTACCTTGGAGTTATCGGTGCACCTACCCGAAACTCGAAACCTCCATCGCCTGGAATCAATCTTTACTTGTAAAGGATTTCGAAACCTTCTAGCACCGACAACAGCTCATGACGTTGGTAGTAAGCGTAACAAGTGTTTGAGGCGATCCCCCACCCGCCGACGCCGAGGGATGATCAGCGAATCGGCCGCTCGATTCAAGGTATAAAAAAACCTGATCGTCATCATATAGCAAACGATCGTTTCGATATTTCAATCCATCCCAGAACTTTTATGCATTGGACTGCGATTGTTGTAGCCGCTAGAGTTCGCGTCAGCTTCCATGGCTCGCGTCCTTATCGTGCGAATGGGTGAGGATGCCTCAACCTAAAAAAGAACACTAAAAACAAAGAAAGGACTCACATGAAGAGTGCTTTTCGGCGAGCAATTTTAACTGTCGTTCCCTTGATATGGGGAGTAGCAGCACCGCTTGTATGTGGAGCCCAAACCGATGACCGTCAGGCGCAGCAAACGAACGCATCATTGGCAGCGAACGTAGAACCTGACGGGGTTTCCTTATCGGCAGATTCAAGTCTGCAGGGAGGGGCGGCAACGCAGGATCAAGGTGCCGCCACGCCGGCCAATCCCCCACAGGCATCGACGCCCGCAAGTGCGTCGCAGGCGCCAGCGGCTCCACAACCGCTGCCCACTCCTTCCATGTCGGGGCCGCTCAGTACCGCAGTGCCCCATGAGTTTGACGGCGGTCCGTTTGGAAAACTAGACGTTACAGGAATTCTGAGTGGCATCGGCGCGACGCAAGGCAATCATGTTGTCGCAGCTCCTCCCTTTATGAGCGACGCGACCTACTGGGATGTTAGCAACGGTCAGGTTTTTGTCCAAAAGACGACCGGTTGGTGGCAATTCTACCTCCAGGCAGGAGCCTACAACATCCCTGCGCTGGGCACGCCGTTCCTTTCGACGGGCAATTCGGTGAACAAGTTTTGGGGACCACTCCCGGTAGGTTATCTCAAGCTCGTTAAGGGTAATTTCAATATAGAGGTCGGCGCGCTGCCAACTCTCGTTGGTGCTGAGTATACGTTTACGTTCCAAAACATGAACATCGAGCGCGGTCTGCTGTGGAATCAGGAGTCCGCAGTCAGCCGGGGCATCCAACTCAACGACACCTACAAGAAGCTTACTCTATCTTTCAGCTGGAACGATGGCTTCTACTCCAACCGTTACACGTGGCTTTCTGGTTCGCTAACGTACGCCTTCAATGCTGCCAATTCGCTGGCGTTTGTCGCCGCCGGGAACGCCGGGCAGTATGATAAAAATACTGTTGCGACGCCTTTGTTTCTAAACAACTCACAGATCTACAATCTGATCTACACCTACACCCATGGGAATTGGGTGGTTCAACCATATTTTCAGTATACCAACGTAATAACAGACCTGAGGGTTGGCATACCGCGGGGCGCCTCCACGCAGGGAGAAGCGCTGTTGCTCAGCTACAATCTCAAGCACGGATTCTTCCTGGCGGTTCGGCCTGAATACATTTCGACAACTGGAAGCGTAGCGAAGGGCAATATCAACTTGCTCTATGGCCCAGGCAGCAACGCCTTTGCCTTCACCGTTACCCCCACATACCAGAAGGGAGCATTCTTCGGCCGCGCTGAGTTCTCGATCGTTCACGCAGGCAGCTCCACAGCAGGCGACGCCTTCGGCCCCGCAGGCCTGGATCATGACCAGCCCCGCGGCGCGATAGAAGTCGGGTTCTTGTTTTGAGAGAGGATTGGGATTTTGTCTCAAGCCTGGGATGCAAGCAGGGTTTGAGTAGTGCTTAGAGTAGATGCTGCGTGCTGCCAACTCACATGGCCGGCACGCAGCATAAACTCAGAAGTATGGCAGGTTGGCCTAAAAGCCCAGCGGCAGTTCCAACCGAAGTAGTCGCGTTCACGCGGGACCTGATCCAGCCTTCGATTCTCTGAGTGGGTGCTCTTTCGCCCCTAACCAAACGAACTCACCAAAATGAGTTTAGCTGTCCACAGATTGCCGCCAGAATATCTACGGACAATGTTCGATCTCTGTGGCACCCGCGCCTGTGCCTGGCGAGCGGCCTAAGGCTGCGCCGGTACGATGAAGGTCCTACTCGTAACATATGGCGTTTCGACGAGTCGAGTTTTTGTCCCACCCTAGGGCTGCAGTGGCAGGTTGGTGCGATAGCGCCACCAGACATAAAGCCACAGCAGCGCAATCGCTGGATACATCAAGAAGCTGGCCTCCGTACCGAGCACGCCGCCTGTCAGCCAAGCAGGCCCATCGAAGCGCACATCGAGCAGTCGCCCAACGGGGAATCGGGCGCCGTTCGGTGTTCCGATGACGAAGAGCTGCATGTAATCAAAGGCGATGTGAAAGCCGACGGCGAACCAAAGCGTGCCTGTCCGCAGCATGCTGTAACTCAGGAGTAGGCTTAGCGAGATGAGCGTGATCACATCCCAGACGTTTTCGCCCGTCTTGAAGAAATAGTGCTCTGCAGCAAAGATGAGCGCTATGACAGCGGAGGCCGGCCAAAAGCCAATGCTCTTCCAGAGTGTCTGCTGAAAATAGGACCGGAACCAGAACTCTTCGGCGATGCCAACACAGATGTTGGCGCCCAGCCATGCGAAAGCAGAGACGATCAGTGCACGACCGCTCCCTGCCAACCCTTTGATCTGCATGCCGCCCAGCGTGATCATTCCAAGGGCGACAGCGGCCGCCATGATTACACCGGCAGCTGCCCCTTCGAATGTCTGCCAGCCGAACGCACGATTGACAGGTAGGCCATAACTGTCTACCCGGCGCCGCTCATAGAGCGCGAAAGCGCCGGTGCAAAGCAAGGCGGTAAGGAAGTTTGTCAGTTCTCCGATCCCCACCCTTCCCGCCGTGAGCTCCGGGGCCAGATCTAGCCGACGCGTGAGCAGGGCGAGCAGCGCATCCAGCAGGCGATAAACGACGAACGTCCCGACTAAGTAATAGATCATGGCCCGCCAAATCGCCCGCAGCCTGCCGTCGGATCCAGCGAACACCTGTCTGACGGGATCTTTGCGGTTCCCTAATTTAGCGGCCAGTGGCTATCCTCCCCACTTCGTGAATCGTGCAGATATTCGGATGATTCAGCGTAGCAGCGGCGCGCCCCAGCGGGATGTCTTCGGCATAGTGGACAACGCCCATGCCTCCGCCGCCCAACTCGGCGGTGATGCGATATTGAGAAACAGTCTGACCAACGAGCGGTTGGATGTCCGCCATGCAACATCTTAGGGAGCGCTTACCTCCACGTCAACGCGCCGCGCAGCAAATCAGTCGGGTGAACTACATTGACCGCCTACACTTGGGCAGAATACGACCTCAGCACGGCATCCGGTGTCCCGCGAATCGCCAATCCCCTTCAGTAAAGAAACGCAGAAGCCGCAAAGCCATCGATTCAGATGTGCTTTGAACAGGATCAAAGTTCACTACCAACCTTACCGATTACAAACTAATCGGGCTTTAGTGGAGTCTGCGCTCGCGCTCCCGCAGGGTTAGCAGCGTGCCGGCAGCCGCCAACACGACACCGGGAAGGATGGGGTGGGCCACCCAGCGGAGCGTGCAGACGCCGCCTAGTAGCGCGCCGGCAGCAAAGCACAGCAAAATCACGGAGCCAACGACGGCTTCTCCGCGGAGTTTGGGGTCTGTCTCTCAAGGTGCGAGTTGCACCCAACCGGATACAGCGTTGCGGAGATTGCTGGTGGTCATGGCGCTGTTGAACTGCCACGGACCGATGTTGGAAAAACTGGTGTTCTGCAGCGCTGCAGAAAAGGCAATCAGGGATACGGCGCAGAAATCCGGGACGAGTCTGCCGAAGAAGAGAAGCACTACCAGAACGAGCAGTTCTAGGGCCTGACAGATCAGGGTAGCGCGGAAGGTTTGCTTTGAGGGCGCACCCTGAGGAGACGCGCGACAGCCACGCCGCACACATACGCCAAGAGAGATGGGAGCGTCTTCCATGCCGAGGCCCAATTGCCCGCGGCCGCGCGAACCCCAAAGAGAACAACATTGCCGGTTTGCGCGTTGGCGAAGACGTGGCCGCGCGCCAAGTAGGAATAGGCATCCAGAAAACCGCCGACGATGGCGAAGAGGCTGGCGATTGCGAACATGCCTGAGAGCGAGCGCAACGGGGGAACAGAGTCAATGTTTGGCGCAGTTTCGGGCACAGGAATGGAGACCCGCAGATAATACAGGGATTCGGAAGTGATCGCATGAGCCCCGACTAACGCGCAACAGGTGATTATCTATCTCACCCGTCGCGCGTGGTGTGGAACCGGCAGCTGTACGACACTGCTCCTAGTTTCGAATCATTCTTCCTATAGTGTTCGTGCGGAATTCTCTGTCGTGCAGTGGCCCATCCGCGTCACTCGATACAAACTCCCAGGACTGGCATGATTTGGGCGTTTGGGTACAAGGGGGGAGGTATTCAGCCCGGTTACAAAACCTTTCCTTTGACGGCGAGGAATACCCAAGCAACCCGACAGTGTCCAGCCCAACCACTAACTACGAAGGTCAAAGGAGAAGTTGTCGTCCCCGGTTCGCGGCTGGAGATGGGTACTAGGCGGAACCTTTCCGATTTGGCGTATCGGCACAGCACCCAATTCTCAGCATGTTCTCATCATCCTCTCATCTCGGAACGTTTCGGGAGTTTTAGACTCACTTGCGCCTGCCTCAGGGGCAGAGATAAACACATTGGAGAAACGAAATGTCAGAGAAGAGTACTACTACTTACGCCGTCTTGCACCTGCGCTTCAAGTTGCGGGTACCGCCACATGTCTTGCTTGCCCAGAGCCGAGAGGCCGCTACCATCATTGCTTCGGTGGAAGGTCTGATTTGGAAGATATGGGTCTTGCAGGAGGAGGAGTTTGAGATGGGAGGCATGTATCTATTTGCCAACCGTGAAACTGCCGAGGCTTACCTGAACCACCCGGCAATTCAGGCCGTGTGCAGCAATCCTGCTGTGGTATCCATCCAGTCTGAACTATGGGATGTAGAGAGTTCTCTCTCGGCTCTCACGCGGGGTCCCCTGCGGGATATTTGCGCGCAATATTCAGAACCAGACGCCTTGGTAGCAGGAGGTCGGTAATGCAGAGTCCCAGTACAAAGCCCATCGGGGAAGACATGCAGCATAGAATCGAGCAGTTCGCTGGTCAGGTAGTAACCGATCTCACAGCCGCCATGGCTGGTGTCATGACCAACCTTGGGCACAAGCTCGGCCTTTACGGGGCCATGGCAGAGAGTGGTCCGATCACTTCGCATGAACTGGCACGCCGCACGGCCACAAATGAGCGCTCGGTGCGAGAGTGGCTTAATGGGCAGGTTGCCGGGGGATATGTGCTGTTGGACACAAACACCAACCAGTACTTACTGGCCACCTGAACACGTTTTTGTATTGGCGAATCCGGATAGTCCCGCATTCCTTACGCCGGCTTTCGACGTAGCGGCTTCGTTGTGGCACGACGAAGATCAAATCTTCGCCGCTTTCCGCTCTGGCCAGGGAGTGGGCTGGCACGAACACGATTGCCGGTTGTTCACCGCAACGGAGGCCTTTTTTCGCAACGGATACCGGGCGCACCTAACTCAAACCTGGATTCCGTCCCTCACCGGTGTTCAGAAGCAGTTAGCCAACGGCGGGCGTGTAGCCGACCTCGGCTGCGGGCACGGCGCCTCGGTCATCCTCATGGCGCAGGCATTTCCCAAATCAAAGTTCGTAGGAATTGACTACCATGAATCTTCGATTGCCGTGGCGCGGGAACGAGCGAAGCAGGCCGGAGTGGCCGATCAGATTCGGTTTGAGGTGGCAACCCCGCGGGTGCTTGCGAGCCGCCAGGAGAAATTCGACCTGGTCTGCTTCATGGACGCACTCCACGACATGGGTGATCCGCTGGAAGCTGTCTGGGCTTCCCGGCAGGCAATGGCTCCCTACGGCGCACTAATGCTGGTTGAACCGTTCGCAAAGGATCGGTCTGAGGAAAATGTCGGCCCTGTAGCAAGGATGTACTATTCGGCTTCCGCTGGTTTCTGTACCCAGAACGCCCTCTCGCAAGGAGGACCCTATTCACTGGGAGCGCAGGCCGGTGCTGCCCAGTTGCTGGCAATTCTCAAGGAGGCGGGATTCCGGAAGGCGAGGGTGGCCATGGAAACTCCGTTCAACCTGATTCTGGAGGCTCACCCCTGAACCCCTTCAACTCCGTGCGGGGAGCGCAAATTCAGGTTGCTGGCCGATATCGGTAGCCAACTCCCCGCACCGTCTCCAGCGCGTTCCGGTGCGCTCCTAGCTTCTGTCGCACGGAGCGAACCACCGTCTCCACGACGTTGCTGGTTGACGCTTCCTTTCCATATCCCCAGACAGCCTCCACTAGTTCGTAGCGAGCCACAGCCCTGTTCGGCCTGGCCACAAGATATGCGAAGACTCCGAACTCAAGCGGGGTCAAACCAATTCGGCTTCCGTTCACTACTAACTCGCGCGCTTGCTCATCCAGCAATGGCGAATAACACGCAGCCTCGCCTGTTGCTGTGCCGGTTTCCTGGGCAAGTAGGTTGCCAAGCCAGCCATCTACGGAATCCATTCCCATGTCGAGACGAAATGTGTGTTGCACAACCCTGTCGAGGACCGGGCGGCCTTCGTCCACCAACCGAAATCCCAATTGCTCGAAGGAGCGGCGATACAGCTCCGCATCACGGTAGCAGGTATAGACCCAGCGCAGCCGCGGACGCAGTTCCAAATAAGTACGTTTGATGTCGAGCCAGCAGGCCGCCTGGCCAGATGACGGTCCTTCTCCCGTGTCGCGATCCAATGAACGCCGCAGCCAGAGAGTGGCGGCCCGATCTTCTGAACGCGGTAGGTCCCTGGCCCAGCTTGCCGCAAGCGGGTCTCTCCCAATCACATTTTTGTGAGCCTTCGATGCCACAATTGCTTGGTAGAAACCTTGCACTCCGCCATGTTCATCCCGCACGACAAAAAACGAGTCTGGATGGTAATGCCACCATTCGTCCAGCGCTTGACGCGACTGTGGTCCATCGAAGTTATGAATAATCGCTGAGATGGATGTCCCGTCGTCGGTGCGGGCTGGTTCGACGGAAACCGGGCTCTCAGTCCTGGGGAAAAAACCTTCGCGTAGGTTCTCGTTTTCAAGCAGGTAGACTACGTCTGCCGTGCAACGCCAGTGGTCGGATCGCGGTGCCTGCCGGTATTGGTCACGCACGACCTGCGAAGCTGCGCGCCGGTAGGCCTGGTATCGCGCCGGATCCCTGGACTTGAGAGCAGCCGTTACCGCGCCGCGAACGGCTTCATGCACCACCAGTCCGTGAGGACCTACGCTGACAAACGGCAGAGCACGCAGCCGATCCAGTGCCTCATCGGCGGGGATATGCGGCAGCATGGCCGCCAGTAGCGGCGCGGTGGCTGTTCGGACTAGGCAGGCGGCCTGTACGACCTGTATGGTTCGCGAATCGGCATCCTCCAAAAATAGCGCCGCCATATGCTCCAGTAGCTGATGACGAGTGGTCACATTCCCCCGCACCTGCCCGCCCGCAGAGTAGAGTGCCAATCCCAGGGAAAGTGCCAACGGATGCCCGAGGGCAACTCGATTCAACTCCCGAGCGTTGCCCTCCGGCACGCCCTGCGAGGTCAGATACTCTAGAGCCACCTCCCGAGAAAATGTTTCCAGGAGCATAGAATCAAATAGACCTCTCCACGCCGGGGCAATACGCCACGTTGGCCGGGGTGGCTCGCGACTGGACAGGATTGTCCGCACATTGTCGCCGAGCAAGGGCAGAAAAACCTGCCTTAGCCAAGAGTCAAGCAGACGGAAAGATTCGTAACTGTCGAGCACCAAGAGAGTTCGCTTGGCCCCGTCCGACAGGCTGGTCGCCACGACCGCGGAATCTTCCGATTCCGAGGCACCGATTTCCCTGCAGATCGCTCGACACAAGCCCGCCGGGGAAGGCTCGCACCAGCGGGCGTCCATCCGCACAACGAAAACGCCTTTTCCGCCGATACTTGCCGCCAGCGCATTCAGCAGGTGAGTTTTTCCTATGCCCGGGATGCCCTGAATGTGCATCACCAGCGGCTCATCCCCTAGGGCAAAAGCCTCCAAACGCTCGAGCTCTGCGCAGCGGCCAGCTAGTGCTTCAACCGCACGCCTCTCCAATCTGTCTCCCAGGGGCATGGCCACAGTTTACACTGTCTTCAAGCGTGTTGATCACACCTGACACGCAACGCACTTTTTTTCGTGGTCGCTCAGGCGGGGCGGAAATCGAGGAAGCCTTCAGCCCTTTCAAGTCAGCGCGAGTGGCCGTGAGGTCCCCATCGAGTTTTTATAGCCGTTCCGATCCGAAGGGAATCCGCCTAACCAGGAGTCGAGTCGTTTAATCACCGCCAAATCGGAAATCGTGCCAGACGAGGCGGGACCCGGGAACCAAGGCCACGTTCGCCCGAAAGCCGTACGGCGAACGAAGGAGGAAGCATGCACCGTTTAATTGTAAAGATGGCCGTACTCGTTACGGCAATCGTCTTAGGGCGAGTCCTCGTGACGAGATAGGCAGCCGTGCCGATTCAAACCCAACTCACCGCGCTGGAATTGATACAGCTGAGACGACAGAGGCGAGAATCGAACGGGCCATGTCTGCTGGGCCATCCGAAATCGCCCGCACAGCAAGAATCATCGACAAGGACGCGCAGGGGCACACCATAGTTTTGCGCGCAGGCTCCAACGGCTTCACTTGCATGCCAGACAACTCCAACGTGATCGGCGATCCTCCGATGTGCGCTGACGAAGCGTCGATGCGGTGGGCGGCTGATTTCGCGGCTCATAAGCCCAGGCCGACCAACACTGTTCCGGGGATCACCTACATGCCCGCAGGTGCCACTCAGCGCAGCGATTCAGATCCCTATGACAAAACGAGCCCAGCCATCACCATCGGCCCGCACTGGATGATCATGTGGCCCTTCGATCCGAAAGCAACAGGATTGCCTACAACCCATCGCGAGACCGGAGCGTACATCATGTGGGGCGGCACGCCTTGGGCATGTGCACATCATGGGGCGCCCTGAAGGAAACCAATAACCACTGCGAAATGCAAGAAGCTAAGGGGCGCTGACTTACGAAAGTCCTTTCTTGGTCCGAGACGTTTCCGACATAATCTGCGTCGTGTTTGCCCGGATTCAGTAGAGCGGGTCGGCCCCACTCCTGATATTGGGAGGGTAATTCGATTATGGAGACCAATCGTCCCCGGCGCAGGCCTCTGAAAACTCCCCCGATGACAGAGACAGCTCACACAGCCGATTCTCCTGCGGTTGCAGCTTCACTTGGGGCTTCGGTGATTGTCGTCGGCGCTGGGGCGTTCGGCGGCTGGTCGGCACTCCAGCTCCTGCAAAGGGGTGCCAAGGTCACGCTGCTTGACGCCTGGGGTCCGGGAAATTCACGTTCTAGCTCAGGCGGTGAGACTCGAGTCATCCGCGCCACTTATGGCCCCGTAGGAATCCACACGCATATGGTAGCCCGGGCCCTGCAGCTGTGGCGGGAACACGAACAGCGATGGAATGTGAAGCTTTTCTTCCGTGTGGGCGCGCTTCGAATGGCGGGCACGGACGATGCTTACGAACGCGCTGCCCTGCCCTTACTGAAGGAGGCCAGCATTCCGTTCGAGAAATTATCTTCGGCAGACTGCGCTGAACGTTGGCCGCAGATCAATTTTGAAGACGTCTCTTGGGGCATCTACGAGCCCGATTCCGGCTATCTTGCTGCGCGCCGTGCGTGTGAGGCGGTTCTGGATGCATTCCTCCAGGGAGGCGGCCAATATCGGCAGGTACAGGCTGCCCCCGGCCCGATTGCGTCCAATCGCATGCAGGGAATCAGCGTCAGTCCGGGTGAAATTCTAAACGCCGACTGTTATGTTTTCGCCTGTGGCCCATGGCTTGGGAAAGTCTTCCCGTTTTTGGTGCCGACGATTACTCCCACCCGCCAAGAAGTCTTCTTCTTCGGTACTGCTGCTGGCGATATCGCCTTCACCGACGCACGGCTGCCGGCCTGGATTGATGGTGGGAAGCACCGGTTCTATGGCATTCCTGGAAACCACTGGCGCGGCTTCAAGTTGGCGGACGATGCGCGGGGACCGGTTATCGATCCAACCAGCATGCAACGCCAGATCTCCGATGACGGGCTCGCAGCCGCACGGACTTATCTTCGCCTGCGCTTTCCAAGGATGGCCGCCGCTCCGCTGCTTGAGAGCCGCGTGTGTCAGTACGAGAACACTACAGATCACAATTTCATCTTGGACCACCACCCTGAAGCGGAAAATGTCTGGATTGTGGGCGGCGGCTCCGGCCACGGTTTTAAGCACGGTCCGGCGATAGGGGAAATGGTCGCGAAAGCAATTCTAGAACGTAAGACACCGCCTGGTGCAATGTGTTTCGGCACCCGGCTGAAGAAAAACTCCAATTAAGACAATCTGATGTCTATAACCCGTGGAGACTCGTTTTGGGCCAAGGCGAAGCCTTAATTCTTTCTCGCTCATGATCATCAGAGATGCAACGGAGGCCGATGTTCCGGGCATCGCCGCATTGCAGGCGGAGAGCTGGCGATCGACATACCGCCACGTGCTTTCGGAGCGTTATCTTCAAAACGACGTCCACGCCGAGCGCCTGGCAGTTTGGCGGCAGCGGCTTTCAAAAGCTCCTGAAAAACCGATGTTTGTGATGATTGCGCAAACGGGCTCGGCACTTGTGGGTTTCGCGTGCGTCTTTCCGGAAGAGCATCCCCTTTTCGGTTCCTTTCTCGACAATTTGCATGTCGCACCCGAACTGACAGGCCGCGGGATTGGCAGGAGGCTGCTTTCTGAAGCCGCGAGACGGCTTGTAGGCAGCGGCTCGCGCCAGGGCCTCTATTTGTGGGTCATCGAAAAAAATCACGGTGCACGAAGGTTCTATGAACGAGCCGCGGCGCAACTAATCGACTCGGCGATGAGGCCGATGCCGGATCACGGGTGCGCTCTGGCGCTGCGATATTATTGGTCTACGCCGGAAAGCCTCCTGCTCTAGCTTGCCGAGGAACTTGGCATCAAATCGAAAATGGACCTTACTTCCTCCGGAGTCCAGGTCTTGGGTTTCGATGCTGGCGAGAAGAAGATCTTCCCCTGGCGATTGCCCTCTGGGGAGACCCTATTATTGCTTATCCCAAACTAGTATCTGAGCAAACCCCTGCCCCTTCTCATTCACTTCTTTTCTTGTTTGAGTTGTAACCTTCCCGTCCTTGGAAACGACGGTTCGTATCGTAGCGACCACCCGACCTTCCTTTGTGGTTGTGCTTGTCTCCGTCTGCGAGTCGATGCGCTTGACAGCGACCATATCTGCCCCACCCGCTACCCCCGTACCAGAAAACGGGACGGGCTTGCCGTCCAAGTTGGTCGTGAAGGTGAACGCGATGGCACTTCCATCTGCGGCGACTCCAACGTAGGTAACTTTATAGCCGTTGCCTTGGGCTTCGATTGTTCGGGTTTCACTCTTAGGTGCCGGCCTGCCAGCAAATTTCGACTTTGCAAGATTGAGTTTCCATGTGCCCACTCTGGGGTCTGTGTCCTCGGCCAGCATCAGGCCCGACACAGCCAAGAACACGACGACGACCATCGCTACAATTCGCTTCATCTGCGTCTCCTTTTGGAATTTTCGTTGGACCGAAAGTTGCCTTGTGACCGTGAATCGGCGCGGATGCGAGCATAGAGACACGTAGATTTTATCGCGCTTGCCGAGGGTCAGAACTATTTCTGCTATGGCTCAGGTCCCGCTAAACGCCGAAATCCGAAAATTCCAGTCCTTTCATGAGATGGCCGATCCGTGTCAAGGGTTTTTGCACGGGCAGCCCGTGGAGGTGGACACACTACGGTGCAGGTTGTGTTCTCGATGGGATAGCCGGCAGGAGGGCCAACTTGACTAGAGAATTCGATTTACAACTTCTTGACCAGCCGTTGACGCGTCGTTGCATCCTGGGGAAGAGAGGCAATGGGACGTGAGCCACCGTCTGACCGTTCGAAAGATTCAGGACATTATGCGCCACACCAATTTCGGGATTCGGCTGCGATTGTCTCTACGGCCTATTTGCTTCTCCAACACGCCATCCGTTCCGCGGCCTCTGAACCAGAAACTACTGCTGCCTGAGAAGGTTCAACCGCCGTCATATCCGTTATGCCTATTAACTTCCACTGGTAGGGCGGCGGATCACCGAGCTTGATATTTCCACCCGGAAGAAACATAAACCGGAGCTTGTACGAATTATATTCGATGACTCGGCTCGGTATAGGCGGACGTGGATTGTCGTACTCGCTTGAGCCATCGCCCGACGGCCTGCCGCAACGAGCAATCAATAGCTCCGCATCATTGCTTGCGAGCGAGGATGATGCATTGCTTGGACCGAGAATCTCCCCGATAACAATGAGCCCCAAGAATAGTACGACAACGATTATCAAGAACTTCACGAACGCGCCCCTGAAGCGGTGAGCGCAGTTCTGACAGAATTGGCCACTGTTTGCAGCCTGATTGCCGCACTCGCATGTTTTCATATCGACCTCGGCATAGTTCAGTCTTGCTGCTATGTGAATCGTTATTTGCCGATTCTCTCGCGCCGTTGAAGTTGCGGCCAGAATCCAGGGGAGAGCAAGTGCCGAATGAACCAATAAACGATGCGATTCAGGGGAGAAGACAATAGCTCAAGGCGAGGGGCGGATGAGCCATTTCAGAGTCATTGGATCAACCCTTCAAACTCAGCGACAATCAACTTCGTGACAAAAGCCGGGAAAGTATCTGTGAAGTCATCCGAAACGACTCTGGGCCAGCGATGTCGAATCTCAAGTCGCTGCTAAACCGCAAATTCAAGAGGACGATGTAACCACCCTGCTGCTGACACGTCTTCTCGGCACAACCCGGCCTTTCGGCGAACTCCGAGCCGGTAAGTCGTGCCTGGTAAACGCGAAACCGTAGGCAGAACATTTCCAATTTGCCGACTAAGGAGTTGCCCGTCATCCATTCCCGTGGGGTGGCGGGCGTCGAGTATAATGCGCCAGTTTCTCCCGAGGATCTCTATGGCCCCTCGTAGTCCGATGTACCTTCTCCTATTGCTAGGTCTTCCGCTGACCATGCAGGCTCAATCTCCTGAACCGTCGAAAGCGTTACAGGAGTTTATTCGAGTGCGAGCTCCAAGGATTGTTCTCACTCATGTGCGAGTGATTGATGGCACCGGCGGCCCCGCCCAAGAGGACCGAAACGTGGTGATCGAGGGCAGCAAGATTGCGGCGATCGAAGCTGGAGCCGATGTAGCCATGAGCAATCGCACGTCGGTTCTTGATCTGCACGGGTACTCCCTGATGCCGGGGATCGTCGGCATGCACAATCACCTCTTCTACATCGCTCGCCCGAATCTGAACGGCGATCGCAAATACGAGCAGCCGCTACTCGCCCCGCAAATGACTTTTACTGCGCCACGTCTGTATCTTGCCGCCGGGGTGACCACAATGCGTACTACAGGCAGCGTGGAAACGTATACAGATCTGAACTTGAAGCGCGACATCGACGCCGGCAAGTTGCCCGGGCCGCACATTGATGTGACAGGCCCCTATCTGGAGGGGAGCCAAAGTTACTTCCTTCAGATGCCCCACCTGAACACTCCCGAAGACGCCAGACAGCTAGTGGAGTTTTGGGCCGACCGTGGAGTAACGTCCTTCAAGGCTTACATGAACATCACTCGTGCCGAATTGAAGGCCGCGATTGATGCGGCTCACAAGCGCGGGACCAAAGTCACCGGTCATCTGTGCTCAGTCACGTATAAAGAAGCTGCCGGGCTCGGCATTGATGACCTTGAGCATGGGTTCTTTGTGAATACGGAGATGGATTCAGACAAAAAGCCGGACGTTTGCAGTCAGAGTGAAGGCGACGAGACTCTGGCGCGGATGGATCCCGATGGGAGCGAAGCAAAAGATTTGATTGCCACGCTGGTGAGTCATCACGTCGCGATTACTTCGACGCTTCCGGTATTCGAGCAATATTCGGGCGCTGGACGGCCGCCGGTGCGACAACAGGTTCTGGAAGCGATGACGCCGCAGGCGCGTGAGGATTTCCTTCTGCTGCGGCAGCAGGCTCAGCCAACGTCTCCTCCGAAGTTTGATCCAAGGTTGCTTTGGCAGCACGATTTGGCCCTGGAGCGTGCCTTTGCAACGGCTGGCGGCTTGCTTCTGTCCGGCCCCGATCCCACCGGAAACGGTGACGTGCTTCCCGGGTTCGGTGACCAACGTGGGATCGAGTTGTTGGTTGAAGCCGGATTTTCGCCGGCCGAAGCAATCAGAATTGCAACGCTGAACGGCGCCATTTATCTGGGTAGGGAGAAAGAGATCGGCTCGGTGGCTGTTGGTAAGAGTGCGGACTTGATCGTAATCAAAGGAAATCCAGCGAAACAGATTTCCGATATCGAGAATGTCGAAATCGTGTTCAAGGATGGGATTGGCTATGACTCGCAGAGGCTATTGAATTCGGTTCGGGGCAGGTACGGACAGTATTGAGTGACGTTTTTCCCTCAGCGACTCGAACCCTTAGTCTGGGTCCGATTTGCGCACTGACCAGCCGACCTATACATTCAAACTTATCATCCAGTGCGGTCACTGCCCCTTATGAAATCGTGTCCGCTATCGGTGCGGGCAAAATGGGAAAGGATTACCGCCCTGAAACGCCACTTACAGTTCGTTAGAGACGTTCACTTGCGCTTTCCGAAAGGCCTTTCGGACCTCCCAGCCTCTGCCGGCCTGTGCGTGATCCGACGAACTTTTCCGCACCCTGTCGTGTTTTGCCCGCCGTTTCCGATTACCTAAGTAGAAGGCGAAGGATTCTTTGGTCAGCCAAGTGGGACCCAATCCCGAAAGGGGAGATGCCTAACATGATGACTCGACCCAGCCGGTTCGTTCCGTTTGGCATTCTCATCGTAGGGTTGGCTGCCCAGCGAACAGCGGCGCAGACCACAACTACCGTCGACGCAACCGACCAAGGCGTGACCAGCGGCCACTGCTCGTTGCAGGAGGCTATCTATGCGGGCGACCTCCCCGACACGCTTGACGGCACTCACGGAATCGCCGTGGATGCGACCTACCCAGACCATTCTTATACGACCGGCTGCGCGAAGGGCAGGGGGCAAGGCGACACGCAGGCGTTCCAATCAAGTCTGACTCATACGCCGGTAGAAACCGGGCTTCACCATCCAGAGTAGGAGGCGAACATGTTGCGCACACGCAGTCTGACGGTTCTGGCTTTGCTAGTGGTCTTCACTGCTGCAGCGGCCCTGCTACTTGACCCATCAAGCAGCAAGCGAAATATCGGCGGGGCTTTGAAGTCCCTGTCACCTTCCGCGATGGCCGCAGTTCACCCGTCCGCACCCACCTTCGAAGGCCGCCCGCTCGCCTTCGAGCCCAACGCCGGACAGGCGGACCCCCGCGTCAAGTTTCTGTCGCACGGTCCAGGGTACGCCCTGTTCCTCACAGCGGACCAAGCTGTGTTCTCATTGGCCCTGGAGAAACAGTCCGCGGTCAGTCGCTCCTCGTCAAACAAGCTCCCGCAAGCTGCGCATTCGCGACCAAATAAAGCCGCTGCCGTAGGCATGTCTCTACTCGGCGCCAACTCGAACTGCACGGTCGAAGGCCTCGACCTACTCCCGGGCGACGTGAACTATCTGATCGGTAACGATCGTACCAGGTGGCGCACTCACATCTCCACATTCGCCAAGGTGAAAGACCGCAACGTGTATCCCGGCGTCGATTTGGTCTACTACGGCAACCAGCGTCAACTCGAGTACGACTTTGAAGTCGCTCCTCGCGCGAACCCCCGCCAAATCCGCCTTGTTTTCACCGGCGCAAAAAGCATTCGTATCGAGCCGGCCACCGGCGACTTGCTCATCAAGACCCTGGACGGCGCTGATCTGAGGCAAGTGCGGCCGAGAATCTACCAGCAGGTGGAAAACCAGAAGAGGGAGGTTGCCGGTCGCTTTCAGCTTCTAGATCACCGCACGGTTACCTTTGCGCTGGCCGACTACGATCCAGATCGTGCTGTCATCATCGATCCCAGCGTTGTGTTCACCACGTTCATCGAAGGCTATTCCGAAGATTTTCCCGTGGCCATTGCCGCCGATCAGTCCGGCAATTCCTACATCACCGGCTTCACTCTTTCCACCGATCCCTCTACGGACGGAGCTTACCCCCTGGTCGGCGGGGTCTCGGTGCCCGCGAAAAATTGCGAGCTGGTCCAAGAGTTAGTGGCCAACGCTGACTTCGACATTCCCCTGAACTGCCAGCAGGAGGCGTTCCTCACCAAGCTGTCTCCCACCGGCGCCATCTTGTTCTCTACCTACATCGGCGGCAGCGGTTTTGACGTCACTCGAGGGGTCGCCGTCGATTCGACCGGCGTCTACGTAGCTGGCCTCACCAACTCCCCCGACTTCGGCACGGGCCAATATGCTTTCGCCGGAGGCCAATGGGGTAACGCCTTCGTCGCCAAATTCACACTAACAGGAGACGCCGTCTCCTACGCCACCCGTTGGGGAGGCGGAGGCGCCTCCAATGAGGCCTTCGCTATTGCGCTCGACTCATCGCACGCTGCCTACATCGCAGGAACTACCTGCTCGGTAGATTTTCCCACCTCGCAATATTTCTCCTCCACTTCCCCGTGGCAGAAGGCCTATAACGGCAACTGCGATGCTTTCGTCGGCAAACTCGACGCTTCCGGTAACCAGGTCTACGGCACGTACCTGGGCGGCTCCAGTAACGACGAAGCCCGGGGCATAGCGGTCGACAACCGAGGCTATGCCTACGTCACTGGTGACACGTGCTCCTTCAACTTCCCGGATTTCAACACCAACGGAATGCACGGTTTCCCGGGCTTCGGCTGCGAAGAAGGTGACGGCTACACAGCCTTTGTCTCCAAAGTCCTCCCCGACGGCTCGGGAGGCCTGTATTCGTTCTATCTGGGCGGCACCCGCCAAGGCGACGTGGTTCCTGCGGACATCGGTCAGTCTATTGCCGTGGACGCGCTGGGCGAAGCCTATGTCACTGGACTCACCGTCTCCCCCAACTTTTTCACCACCTCTGGCGCTCTGCAAAAAACCATCCCGTGCGGGGGATCACGGCTATGTCAAAGTGCTTTCGTGGCCAAGATTTTCCCCCTTGGCAGCGTGGGCTTCTCGACCTATTTTGGAGCCAGCGTCGACAGAACCGTAGGAGATAGCGTTGCCGTCAATGTCTTTGGCCAGATTTACGTGGCTGGCAGAACCGACAGTACCGTTGGCCTTCCGGGCGCACCTGCACTCACGCCCAACCCCTACGCAGGCTTCCTCACCAAATTGTCGCCGTCCCTCGACAGCGTAGTCTTCACCACCTTGCTGGGCGCCGAAATCAACTCCATCGCGCTGACAAGGCCGACGTCGCTGCCTGGAATCATCACCTCATTCTTTAGTACGTCCATTTATACAACGGGCTTTCGCTACCGGCCCGGCTCAGATGTCAGCGACCCCACCAACGCCGACGCCTTCGTCGTCAAGGAGAACGACTCGCCGCTGCTCACCCTTTTCTGATAGGCGCTACGTCCAAAAATTGCGTTTCAAAAAGTCAAATTCGCGACTTCTGACTGCATCGAGGCCAGAATGTATTCGAGTCACCTGCCCCAGGTGCACGACACCCACAAACAGGGCCTGGTGCCGTACCTGCTCGCCGTCACCCTCCAGAAGGGCGCTTCGGGATACATCGGCGACGGCAGCAACCGCTGGCCATTGCTCGGCTCTACCGGCTAGCGTTCGAGAAGGCGGAGCCCGGCGCCATCTACCACGCCGTCGACGAGGAAGGCATTCCGATGAAGGCCATCGCCGAGGCGCACGGCCGCGGGCTCAAGGTGCCGGTGGTCAGCATTAAGCCCGAAGACGCCGAAACCCACTTCGGCTGGCTCGCCAACTTTGCCAAAGTCGACGTGCCGTCCTCCAGCGTCATCGCGCGGCAGAAGCTGAACTGGAAACCCACCGGGCCGGGACTGATCGCCGACCTGGACAACATGGACTACTCCCAGGCCTGAGTTTCGTTCTTCGGGCACCGGCGGCTGCAAAGCGCCTGTACCTTTCCGCATTTGGATCGTCGCCGCTTGAGAGCGTGGCGGGGCCCGGGCGAGAATCTCGGGTGCTTGGATCAGTGGTCGAAAGTGGATTCCGCGTTAGCGCTTAAGCTTGGCTACCAGAGAACGGTGACGCGGATTTGATTCTGACGGGTTTTCTTTTAAATCGATGGCGGCATCATGGCGGCGCAGGCCTCGGTTTACCCCCAGCATCGAGGGCATTTGCTTGGCGACGTGACGGCCTTGTTGTGGATAGCTCTCGTGCTCGGCTTCTTAATGCCTCGTGCCGCAAAAGCGGGAGCAAAAGGAGGTCAAACACGGAACGCCTTCTAATTTAAATCCGCGCGAAGAGGAAGTATGGGCCTCAGTGTTGATCATGGTCCGCGGCGTCACCGACATAGATGACGCCCTGCTTCATTACCAGGATGGGGTGCTCCGTGGCGTCAATGCTGGACAGCGGATTGCCGGCTACTGCGACGACATCGGCCAACTTTCCGGGTTGAAGCGTTCCGATCTGGTTGGCAACGCCAAGCAGATCAGCCCCGCTCGCCGTTCCTGCCATCAAAGCCTGCGCCGGTGTCAGCCCATTGGCGGTCATCAGCGAAAATTCCCGCGCGTTCCGGCCGTGCGGCTCGACACTAGCATCGGTGCCCAGCGCGAGCGGAACACCGATCTTGACGGCATGCTGAAAAGTAAGCTGCATGTGTGCCGCGGCTGCTCGGGCCTTGTCGGCAATGGTGGGAGGAAATGTATCAGCGTATCGTCCCACCCATTCGCCGGCGGATAGTGTTGCCACTAGATAGACGTGCTTCTGCTTCATTTCCAGCAGCGTGTCATCCTGCAGAAACGAGCCGTGCTCGATCGAATCGACCCCCGCTGCGATCGCCATCTTCGCCGCTCGATCGCCGTGGCAGTGCGCCGCGACCTTGCGGTGCCAGGCGTGCGCTTCTGCGACGATAGCGTTCATCTCCTCCTGCGACAGCTCCGGAACATCCACCGGATCTGACAGCGATAGCACTCCTCCGGACGGCATGAACTTGATCACATCCGCGCCGAACTTCAGTTGGTAGCGCACGGCCGCGCGACATTCGTCTGGCCCATTGCAAACGCCCTTGTCGGGTCCGGCGGCTGCAATACGCTGCAACGGCACCGGGTCTCGGTCAGCATGGCCGCCCGTGGCTCCGATCGCGTAATTGGCGATCAGCATGCGCGGGCCGGGGATCATGCCGGCGGAAATCGCGTTTCTGAGTCCCAACGAAATATAGTCAGACGATCCTACATCACGCACCGTTGTGAATCCGGCCTCGAGCGTGACTTTCGCATAGTGAGCGCCGTAAAGTGCCTGTTCCGCCGGAAAGCGCACGACGCCCTCGAACCGGTCCTTATACCAGTCGGGACTGGACTGGCTCGACAGATGCACGTGGGCGTCAATAAATCCTGGGAGCAAGGTGGAGTTGCCGAGATCGATTATTCTTGCGCCGGCTGGGATGCTTAAGTCGCTACCAATGGCTTGAATCCTGTCCCCCACTACAATAACGACGCCGGGCTCGGTCAATTTCCCCGATACGGAATCAAACAGACGCGCGGCCCTCAGAACGATAGCGGGCGGAGTCGCCGGCGGCCCGTCGGCCGCGTACGCCGAGGCTACCATCATGCTCAGGAAGCCAACCAATCCAAGATACTTCTTCATCATTGTTCGTGCTCCCAGAAATGGGGTCCGCGGAGTATATCATTCGAGGTACTACATCTTCCCGGCCGTGTGCGAGAGCCACTGAAGACTTCCACGCGATGGCTTTCTTCAGAGGGTTGCGGTCAAGTCCCGTGGAACGGCCGACGCCGGCCCGACCCAGCACTTCCTGCACAGTGAGTTTGTCGATCGGTTTCTCCAGAATCAACGCAACCAGCGCATTGTTCAGCCGAGTGCGGGTTCGCCGAATGCGCTCATCAACCTTTCGCTTCGGCTTTCCTGGTTTCACTGTGCCCCACATCTTGTCGCAATTGGGAGCGTCTGTTTCTGGACATCAACCGCCTCATTGTCCAAAAAATCGGATTCACCTTGACCGTGTGGGGTTTGACGGTCAGATTGCGAATCATACGACAAGCCGTCGCTTGCGGCGGAGCAAGGAATGACCATGACGATGAACTGCTACCGTCTCTTTATCTTACACTCGGGGCGCTTTGATCTTCGCTCTTGCCACGTAGTTTTAGGGACTAGAAACAGGCACGTCTGCCAATTCGACAGAAGACATGAGTTGGATCGCGTTGCACTTGCGGGTTGGATTTTTCACTGGCGACTGGCCCGGCGGCGATTGGTTCTAACTAAAAGGTCCAGAGAGAAAAGGGGCTCGAATCGATTACAAAAAAAACGGCGTGGTCTCCCACATGCGCGACATTGCCGCGGTCCGGGCAGGACGAAAGCTCTTATTTGCGCGTTTCCGGTGTGTAATGAGATTTGAGATACTTCGTAATAAGCGCAGCCGACGCGTCGGGTATGGAAGCACCAAATGTTTTGCGCATCTTGGTAACCTCAGCATCCCAGGTGGCAGCGGGCAGGGGAGGTTGCATAGTGATATAGCGAGTACTGTGGCAGAGGGCGCAATGGCTTGCGGTTTCAGAGCGACCTTCTCCCTCCGCCAGCTCGGGAGTGTATTCAGGATATGCGGAGATCTGGTACATGGAATCGTCGGTGAGAGCTGCAGGCGCGGGCTGCTCGAGCTGCCCTAAGGTGGCAGGCGCGTAACGGGCCTGTTCAACCTGCGCAAGACCTATTCCTCCGACCAAAACAGCTGCGAGCGCGATGCCGAGAACTGTTATGAGAGAATACTTTGTCGGTCCCATATCGTTCCTCCGCCTTATTCCGTCGCGCCCACGGCGTACTCCTGGCGCTCGATCCTGTTCCACAGATAGCCGCCGGGATTCCAAACCGGCTCGTCCGGTTGGACATTTCCTGCGCTGTCGGAGGTGCGAACAGCGAGGGTGTAGCGTCCGGGAAGCTTCGGAGTCCACGCGAATTCCCATGAGCGGAACGAATAGCGTCCAAGATCCTCGCCCAGCCTCGCGCCCTGCCATGTTTTCAACCCGTCGCTCGATACATCGACTTTTGTCACGCTTCCATACCCGCTGAAAGCTACGCCGTGCACCTGAACGGGCATTCCTGCCGGAATCTTCGCACCGCCGTCGGGCGAGATCACAAATGACCGCACAGGCATGCGATTGATGGGGATTGTCTTGACGGCCCCGCCCTTTACGTCTTCCGGACTAGTATTTCCGCGAGGCGTGTCGGGGATACGATACGCAGTTTTCATCCAGAAATTTTCGTCCACCCTATCCAGAACCCGGATCCAGGTCAGACACTTCATCCAGTACGTAGCAAAATAGCCGGGGACGACCAGGCGGACGGGAAATCCGTTGAGCATAGGAAGCGGCTCACCGTTCATCGCGTAGGCGACGATGCACTCGTCAAGGACTGGATTGTCAAGATCGACCGACTTCTGAAAAAAGTGCGACCCGTACCCTTCGGGTCCAGCGCCGCTTTCGAGCCCTTGAAACTGCACCTGCATTGAACCGGCCTTTGGTGCCGAGGCACGAAGGATGTCGCGTAGTCGAACCCCAGTCCAGCGCGCGTTGCCCATCGCTCCATTCCCCCATTGCCCCCCGGGGACGCGAGGCTGGAATCGGCTACGGCTGTTGCCAGAGCATTGATTAACGGCGACGATCGATTCTTGCGGAAATTTGTTCATCAGCTCAGCAAGGTTATAGGACATCGACTTGGCAACGTTTCCTTCCACCTGCAGCCGCCAGCTCTTCAGATCCACTGCGGTTGGAATGCTCTCCAGATGCCACCGCACGTAAAACGCATGATTCGGCGTGATCGCCGTTTGGAAATATGGCCGGGGCGTTTCCAGTTGCACTCCGCGGTCTGTCAGTAATAGCAGAGGCGATTTCTGCGGCTCGGAAACGTACGGGCCTATGGAATTCCAATAGGGATTTTCCTCCGGGCCGGTGAACGATCGCACTGCAGGATTGCCCTTTTGGGCAGCGCTTAAGCGACCCGCAAGACCACCAAACGCGAGCGCGCCTCCGGCAAT
>Ga0306921_10001473_pt1 | contig 22863 bp, 22 predicted proteins | sample sta12Cox44000080_FD_203760 | JGI IMG/M metagenome (GOLD analysis project Ga0306921, IMG submission 203760) | Lab enrichment of tropical soil microbial communities from Luquillo Experimental Forest, Puerto Rico - statoxic.12C.oxic.44.000.080 (v2)... | ecosystem: Environmental > Terrestrial >...
GGTCGCGGAACAGGTGACCGAGGAAGATCTCGCGATGGGGCTGATCTACCCTCCGCAGAGGCGGATCCTCGACGCCTCGCTCCATGTCGCGGAGCGAGTGGCCGCGTACATCTTCGATCAAGGGCTCGCCCGAACGCCGCGTCCGGACGACGTGAGTTCACTTATCCGCAGCCGAGCCTATCATCCGGTCTACTCGAACTGAGCCGATGCAATGAGCGCGGAGGTACCCTGCTGGGCGCAACGACGATTGGAGGCAGTCGGCTTAAGAGTCGGGCAGCTGCACGCCACTGGCCGCGAGCTTGGCGGCGAGCTCCTGCTTGAGCCGGGCGAGGCCCTCAGCGGTTGACGACTCGGCGCGGGCGACGAGCACTGCCTGGGTGTTCGAAGCGCGCAACAGCCACCAACCATCAGGCGTGCGAACGCGCACACCGTCGATGTCGGTCACCTCCGCCTTTGCTTGGCGCAGGCGTTCGCGGACCTCGCGCACGACCTCGAATTTGCGGTTCTCCGGGCAGGGGAAGCGCAGCTCTGGCGTGTTGACGACAGCAGGAAGCCGGTCGCGCATCTCGGCGAGACTGAGGCGGGCACGCGACAGGATGTCGAGCAGCCGCACGGCGACATAGGCCGCGTCGTCGAAGCCGTAAAAGCCGTCCGCAAAAAAGATGTGCCCGCTCATTTCGCCGGCAAGCGGTGCGCTCATTTCGGCGAGCTTCGCCTTGATTAGCGAATGCCCGGTTACCGCCATTACCGGACGGCCGCCCATTCGAGCGATCTCGTCGAACAGCACCTGGCTCGCCTTCACATCGGCCAGGATCGGCGCGCCCGGGTGTCTGGTTAAAACGTCGCGTGCCAGCACCACCATCAGCTGATCGCCCCAAAGGATGCGGCCTTGAGAGTCGACGACACCGATGCGGTCGCCGTCGCCGTCGAAGGCAATCCCGAGATCGCAGCGCTCGCGCGCGACCGCTTGCTGCAATTGGACGAGGTTCTCCGGGATCGTCGGATCCGGGTGATGGGCCGGGAAGGTGCCGTCGATCGTTTCGTTCAACAGCAGATGCTTGCCGGGCAATCGTGCGGTCAGCTGTTGGACCACCTCGCCTGTTGCGCCGTTGCCGGGATCCCAGGCGACGGTCAGCGGGCGGTCACCGCGGTAGTCGCGCGCCAGCCGTGCAACGTAGTCATCGCGGATTGCGTGTTCTTCAATTCGTCCCCGCGGCCCTCCTGGAGTCTCGAGCCGGCGCGCGGTTTCGCCGAGGCGCTGAATGGAGGCCCCGAAAAACGACTTGCCCTGGAAGACGAACTTGAACCCGTTGTGGTCAGGCGGATTGTGCGAGCCGGTGACCATGACTCCGCCATCGACCCCTAATGTCGCTGCCGCGTAATACAGCATCGGCGTCGGCCCTCGGCCGATCCGCATGACGTCGGCGCCCTCCATCCCGAGGCCGTCGACCAGCGCCGCTTCGAGTTCGGGCGAGGTGAGCCGGCCGTCATAGCCGACCGCCACGCGATGCCCGCCTGCCTCGGCCAGGGTGACCGCATAGGCTCGCCCGACCGCCTGGGCATCGGCAGCCGAAAGGGTCTGCCCGACGATCCCGCGAATGTCGTACTCACGCAGGATCGTTGGGTCGAAATCATGGGACATGGATGGTTCCGATCAGAGGTAAGAAGAGAGGATTCTGCGCAGTCCAGGCCCGAGCTCCGGATGTTGCAGCCCGAGTGCTATCGTCGCTTCGAGAAAGCCCAGCTTGTCGCCGCAATCGAAGCGCCTTCCCTCGAACCGCAACCCGTGGAACGGCTGTCCTTCGTCGATTAATTTGGCGAGCGCGTCGGTCAGCTGGATCTCTCCGCCGCTGCCCGGCTGAGCGTTGGTGAGGTGGCCGAAAACCTCGGGCTGGATGATGTAGCGGCCGATGATGGTCGAGGTCGACGGCGCCTCGGCGGGATCAGGCTTTTCGACGACCCCTCTCGCCCGCACAAGCCTGCCGTCGTCGGAGACGACATCGAGCACGCCGTAGCGGGAGGTATGCGCTCGCGGCACCTCGATGACCGCCGCGAGATTGCCGCCGGTTTTGGCATAAGCTGCCACCATTTGTGCCAGACAGGGCGTATCGCAGACCATCAAATCGTCGGCGAGCAGCACCGCGAAGGGTTCGTCGCCGACCAGCCCGCGGGCACACCATACGGCATGGCCGAGCCCGAGCGGGGTCTGCTGCCGCGTATAGGCGATCTGGCCGGGCTCAGGGAGGCGTGCCTCGAGTTCGGCGAGGAGGTCAGTCTTGCCGCGCTCGAGAAGCGTCGCCTCGAGCTCGAAGGCGCGGTCGAAGTGGTCATCGATCGCACTCTTGGCGCGGCTCGTGACAAAGAAGAACTGCTCGATGCCAGCCGCCTTGGCCTCCTCGACGGCGTAATGGATCAGCGGCTTATCGACAATCGGCAGCATTTCCTTGGGCATCGCTTTGGTCGCGGGCAAAAACCGGGTGCCCAGCCCGGCGACTGGAAAAACCGCCTTGCGGACAGGCTTGTGCATAAACTCCTCGCGTTCGGGTGCCCTGACGGGTGCGGGCAATTCGTGTGCCACGACACCGCGCCTGCGGGCAAGCCGAGCGGGCGGTATAGTGGCGCCACGGCGTTAACGGCGGATTGATCGACACATTCCATAACGGGCGAAAAAGTCGATGCTTGAGAACGAGACGCGCGGAACCGTCGTGGTCGAGCCGATCGAGAACCGGCTTTTTGTGCTGGTCCTGCAACATCCGCAAGAGAAGAGGGAGGCGATCGCGACCGCGGCGGCCAGCTGCGCCGCACTCCGGCAGGCCAGGCTCGCGATCGGATTGTCGTGGCCGAATCTGGCACGTGCGCTGGGCCGGCCCGCCGATCCAAAACGCTGGGCGGTGCTCTACCTCGGCTCGGCGCGGCCGGCGGCGCTCGGCTTGGAGCGGGAAGTGATCGCGCTGGATCGACGGGGAAAGCCCTCGGCCGACCAGGAGGCGGCGGTCCGGGGGCTCGAAGGGGTCGTGCTGCTCGACGGTAGCTGGAGCGAAGCCAAGACCCTGTGGTGGCGCAACCCGTGGCTTTCGAAGCTACGGCGGCTGGTCCTCAACCCACGGGGCCCATCGCGGTTCGGCCAAGTGCGCCGCGAGCCGCGCCGCGAGGCGCTCGCGACGCTTGAAGCTGCCGCACTTCTGCTGAAGCATCTCGATGGCGGTCCCAAAATCGAAGCTGCGCTCCTCGACCATCTCGACCGCCTGATCGCTTAAAGGTCAGGATTACGGTTCTCAATTGTGTGTTACAACGCCGACGCCGAACGACCCAGCTGGTGCAGGTTTTCTTCCAACCCCTTGTGCGATGAATGATGTTGCGCCGAAGGCGGCCAAAGAGCGCAGGACGGTGGTGCGCCCGCGCGATGCTGCGTCCCTGATTTTGCTACGCGGGGAGGGCGTGGATCTCGAGGTCCTCGCCGGGCGACGTCCCCTGCATGTCAAGTTCATGCCTGGGGTGCATGTGTTTCCGGGCGGCGCGATCGATCCGCCCGATCGCGTCGCTTGGGGCGTCGAAACGGGGGCGGATGCGTTGGGACCCCGACTTGCGCGCTCGGCACGAGCAGCATTGCGCGAGACCTGGGAAGAAGTCGGGGTCCTCGTAGGCCGGCCGGCAGGCTCGCACGCTCCGCCGCCGGTTACCCGGCCGATCGAACGAGCCTATCGAGAGCGCGGCCTGGTTGCGGCATTTGACGTGCTCACCTATGTCGGGCGAGCGATTACTCCGTCGCACTCCAGCCGCCGGTTCAACACTAGGTTTTTTCTCAGCAACGGCGCCAATGTGTTCGGCAAGCCGGTGTCGAGCGATGAGCTCGAGGATGTCCGCTGGTACTCGATCGGGCGGCATCCACTCGAGTCATTTCGCGATGTGACGCGATTCATGCTGGCACGGGCAATCGCGTTGCATGTTGGCACCGCGAAGGGCGACACGCCTCTGTTCTATTGGGCCAAGAATGCGCGTCGGATCGGCGTCTGCGGCGAAGCCAGCCGTACGACTTAGGCGAGAGCCGGCCGGCGCGGGTGAATCAGCCGACACTACGGACCATTCCAAGCCCTTGAGTACGCCTGCCGCTCGGCAGCCGCGCTTATGGGCGCTGCTTCAGCGTGCCTGGGTGCCGAGGGCGACTGGATGCGGATGAGGCGCCTCGTCCTCATCACCGATACCCATTGCCTTGCCGTGGGTCTCGACGCCGAGGAAGACAAAGGAGAGTCCCACAAGAAGCATGCAAAAGGCGAGAAACAGGTAAGCCGGCAATACCGCGTTAGAGGTCGCCTGTGGGGACACGACGTTGCCGCTGCCGGCGATGAGCGCCAGGCTCAGCGGGCCGACAATCTTTCCGACGCCATTCGCTGCTTGCCCGAGGCCGGATGCGCGCGCGCCGAGACGCACCCCGTACCGCTCGACCGTGTAAGGTGCGAAATTGGCGAATCCGCCCTCGATGAAAAAGGTCGAGGCGCACAGCAGGATGACCATTGCTGGCAACCCGCCGACGAGCGCATTGCTGTAATAGCCCGCAGCCGTGAGCGCGATGACACCACCCAATCCCCAAGCGACGCCCAACCACCGCCGGCCGGTAAGCGGCGCCAGAGCGGTGACGACGAGCTTGCCGGTGACGCCGCCGAGGGTCACGAAGACGAAGTATTTGGCGGCCTGCGGGACGGGGACGCTGAGCACCATCGCGACGATTGTCGGCCCCCACAGATAGACGCCATAGGCCGCTATCGACGAGCCGCCCCAAATAATGATGGTTTCCCAAAATTTGCTCGGCTGTCGATACAGCTCCGACAGGCGGCCGCGCGGCTGGGTGGCGGGCGCCTGGGTCGGCAGAGGCACCGATTGCAACGGCACGCCGAGGTGCTTGGCGACCTCGGTCCGCGCCTGGGTGAAGCGGCCCTTGGCCGCGAGCCAGCGCACAGATTCCGGTACGAAGAACCAGATCAACACGCCCACAACCGCCGGCGCCATGCCGAGCATTGCAACGCCGCGCCACCCGATCGGCTCGAGCAGGGCAGCAGAGGCCGCAGAAGCGAGAAAACCGCCGGCGGATGCGAAGACCAGGTAAAAACTCGTCAGCAATGTGCGGTGCCGCGTCGGTGTAAGCTCGACCTGGATCGCCAAAGAGGGTGTGACCCCGGCTGTCAACCCGATGCCGATAAAAAAGCGCAGCACCGCGAACACCTCCCACGCTCCGGCCGGGACGATGCCCATCAGCCCCGAGCTCGCGGCGCAGATGAAGGTGCCGATGATCATCGTGCTCTTGCGTCCCCAGGCGTCGGACAGTCCGCCAAAGATGAGCGCACCAAGGATCGCTCCGACACCGCCGCTGTAGAGCATTACCGCCGACTGGCCATAGGTGAGGTGCCACTGCGGCGCCAGAACCGCCAGGAGGTAGCCAACGACCAGAAAATCGAAGAATTCGACGACGAACAGCGCTGCCAACAGGATAAAAGGAACCCAATATCGCCGATTGAGCGGCGCGGTGTCGAACAGCGCCAATAGGTCGTCAGAAGTCCGGCCCTGCATCGTTCCTCCCGCCACGCTTTGAATTATTGCGAAGTAACGAATATGTCCGCGCGGCTGATGCGTCAACCGCGCGCGATCAGTTGCGGTGATGCGAGGCTACGACCGGCTAAAGCCTTCCAGCTCCGAGGCTGCCCAGTCGATCGCCTGGTCGATCGATTTACCTTCGACGGTGCATTTAGCGATCATCTTCGGCACCGTTGCTTGCGCGTAAATCTGGTTGGCGATACGCGCCGGCGCCGGGCTGTAGGGGATGACCATCACCACGTCGCCGCGCGGGGGATAATGGTAGACTGTGCCCTTTGGCGGCGCCTCCTCCAGCCACGTCTTAAAGTCGTGTAAGCCGGAGAAGGGCGGGATATCGTAGCCATGGCTCGCGGCGACCGTCTGCTCGACCGAGGAGCGCTGGCACAAAAACGTCAACAGGCTCTTTGCCGCCGATTTGTTCTGCGAGAATTTCCAGGTCCCCCAGAAGAACGGCACTGCCGCGTCGAAACGCCCCTTCGGCCCTTTTGGTGAGGGGAATGTCCACAGCTGCTCGGCGATCTTCGGCGCATCGCGCACCGCGACGGCCCAGGCCGAAGGCGGGTTGAAGATCAGCGCGCCCTGGCCGGAAATCAAATATTTGTTGTTGGAGGCGTCATCCCAGGCAAAGCCGTCTTTCGGCGTGTACGGGACCAGCTTCTTGTACCATTCGAGCACCTGTCTGGTCGCATCCGATTTGACGGTTATGTTGCCCTCCTGGTCGACCATCGAGGCGCCGTGGCTGCGAAATACCGGGTCGACCCACGAGACCGAGTCGTTAGTGACGCCAAAACCCACCCCGATCAGGTGGTCCTGACCTGCCTTGGAGCATTTCTCCGCGGCTGTCAGGAAGAAATCCCAAGTCCATTTTTCCGCGAGCGCGTCATCGGCGGGGGCGCCGGGTGGGTACATCTTGGTCAGGTCGACGCCGAGATATTCCTTGAACAGGTCGATCCGCGCGCAGGATGGCAGGGTCGGGCTGCCGACACAGGCGGGCACGGCGATCCAATGCCCGTTCTGCTTAGCGACATATTCGATGCCTTCGCTGATCTTGCCGTTTTGCGCAATCAGCGGCCCCATGATGTCGTCGACCGGTTCGAGATTGTCGGTCTGCGCGGCTGCCGCCCAGGCGAGGAAGGTCAACATGTCGTGCCCAGACTTTGCCTGCGCTTCCGCCGCCTGGGTCAGGTTCAGCTTGTCGGCCTGCGAGGTGATGTAGTCGATCGTGATGTCGACTTTTTCTTTCGCCGCCCATTCCTGGCAAAGCTTTGTCAACGTGTTGTTGGCGCCGGGGACCCAATGGTCCCAAAAGCCCACTGAGAGCCTCCCGGCGGCGAAGGCGCCATGAACGAACGGCGCCGCCAATACGCTCGTTGCCGCCGTCTGCAAAAGGCTACGGCGCGTGAATCGAGAAACGCCCATTGAAACCTCCCTTTTTGATCGCGGCGACAGCACTCGCCGCGTCGTCGAGCCCGCTCCTGTCCCCGGAGCCTGGGTCATGTTCTAGCTTAGGTTGAAGCTGCGATCTAGCTCCGCATGAAGCCCTCGAGCTCACCGGCCGCCCAATCCATCGCCTCATCCATTGTTTTGCCCTGCGTGGTGTACTGAGCGATCATCTTGGTTGTGGTCGCCTGCGCGAAGATCTGGTTGCCGATCCGTATCGGCGCCGGCGAGCCGGAGACCGACTCGATCACATCGCCGCGCGGCGGATAATTCCAGATGCCGCCCTTGGGCGGACCCTCCTCGGCCCAGGTCTTGAAGTCGCGCAGGGTTCCAAACGCGGGAATGTCGTACCCCTTGCTGCCGGCGACGAGCTGTTCGACCGAGTTCTTCTCCCACAGGTGCAGCAACAGGCTCTTGCCGGCCGATTTGTTGGGCGAGAAATTCCAGATACCCCAATAGGAAGGCTGCGCCGGGTCGAACCGCCCCTTCGGCCCTTTTGGTGATGGGAAATGCCAGCACTGCTCGGCGACCTTTGGCGCATCGCGAACCGCGACCGCCCAGGCCGAGGGCGGGTTCATAATAAAAGCGGACTGGCCCGAGATCAGCGCCTTGTTGTTGCTCGAATCATCCCAGGCGAAGACGCCGTCAGGCAATAACGGAACGAGCTTCTTGAAGAATTCCAGCATCTGTTTGGTCGCGTCGGACTTCACCGTGATGTTGCCGTCCTTGTCGACCAGCTCCGCGCCGTGCGCAGCGAATATCGCGCCGACCCAGTTCATCGAGTCGCCAGTCTGGCCCAACGGCATCCCGAACGGAAAGCCGACCTTGTGACACTTCTCGGCTGCCTGGAGCCAGAAATTCCAAGTCCATTGGTCGGCCAGCTCTTTGTCCGGCGGCGCGCCGGCCGGATACATCTGCGTCAGGTCGAGGCCGACATACTGCTTGAACAAATCGATGCGGCCGACCGAGGGCAGGGTCAGGGTATTCGGAATCGACGGCACCGCGATCCAATGACCGTTCTGTTTCCCGAGGTATTCGGCCGCGGCGCTCGGCTTGCCGTATTTGCCGATCAACGTCGCCATCAGATCGTCGGCAGGTTCCCACATATCCGCCTTCGCCGCCCCGTACCAACCCGGCTGGCCGATGACGTCGTGCCCCGAGCGGGCCTGACCTTCGGCCGCGCCCATCAGCATCAGCTTGTCGCCCTGGCTCGTGACGAAATCGATCGTCAGCTCGACCTTCTCCTTCGCGGCCCATTCCCGGCTGAGCTTTTCGAGTACATCGTTGGCGCCGGGCACCCAGTGGTCCCAGACCGCCACGCTCAGCTTGCCCGCCGCGTGGGCGCCGCGAACAAAGGGCGTGCCGGCCAGGGTCGTGGCTGCTGCCGCCCCCCGCAAAACCGTTCGGCGGGTCACCCGGGTTCTTCCCATCCACTCCTCCTCAAGGGGGTCAAAGGCCTACCGGTGATTGTAGCGCAATCGCCAAACATTGCCATCTCGCCAGATACCGGCCGGCGATGCCGGGCCGGATGCAGATTGGACTACTGGATGACGGCCGGGGAGCCGGGTTTTTGACAGGATATCGTGTATTTAGATCATGTTTTAGTAAGTATTGATAAGTACCCCAATTTGAACTTCTCTCGCACGCGGGGCTGGTTTTTCAGCTTATTTCCCGCGTGCGAGAGTGATAATTCCTCCCAGCAAGGTCCCACCGGGCAACTCAGCCCTTGACCATTAGCGCCAATATTGCTTCGAGGTGGTCGTCGGCGAGCTGCTTCAGCTCGTCGTCGGTACGGTCCTGCACCGGGTGCGGGACGAATACTAGCGCCGGGTCGATGCCGAGCGACTTAGATTGCGCCACCGCCCCTTCGATGAACTCGGTAGTTGCAACGCCCACCGTTGGAATGCCGCGCGCTTCGAGATCCGCCATGTCATGCGTACAGCACGAAATGCAGGACCCTCAGTCGGACAATCCTTCGATGACGAGATTGACTTCGGCAGCGATCTGCTGCCGCAACGGTAAAGGTGCGACCCGCGTATTTGTCGGCTTCGCATAGTGCCGGACGGCGAGGCCGCGCTCATTGAGCCGCTCGCCAAGCCGGCGCAGAAACACATCGCCGCGCGGTTTGGCGATGTCGAGAATGCCGATCGTCAACCCCTCGAGACGCTCCGGCCGCGGCAGACGCGGGCGAACCGTCGGACTTCGCTCCGAGGTCGGGTCCAAAAGCACAGTCATGTTTTGACCTCCTTTGTTACGGGAAGGCTGCCGCGAGGGCCGCCGGCAGACCAGCCGCCAATGATGCCGGAGAACATCCCGGCATCGCCTCCGGCGCGGACGATCATAATTCCCCCTGGACGGAATTTGTTGACGGTCTTGCCGGCTAGCGAGGGCGGACCGCCCTCGGCGATCCCCTTGGCCCCCGCGATGAGCTCCTCGCCAGGGATATCGCACAGGCGGTAGAGCTCCTCATAGAGTCGCGCCTTCGACCAACCGGCTTGTCTGAAGGTGCGGTGGTGTTCGGGGCACACGACCAGCAGTGCGTCACAGGCCGGCGCCAGCTTTATGCTGTGGATCGCCCTGAGGGAGGCGGCAAAGCTGCGCGAGAGGCTTTCGGGGTCGCGTGATTTCTGATCGACGATGCCCTGCAGACCAAAGCCCGCGAACACCGTCACCGCGGATTGGCCGGACGGCTGCCCGCGCTCGACCGAGAGCGGCTCCCAGGTCGAACTCTCCTCGTCTTCCGCAAAACAATAGGTGTATTTGCCAGGGTTGCCCAATGTCGCGCGGTCGACCTCCTGCGGCCGGCCGCCACCGATATTGCGGATCACCAACTGCAGAGCGCGGCCGATCGCGGCATTGGCGCGATTTCCCTGGCCCAATGCATTGCCTTTAGCGTTCATGCCAATGTGGCGGCGGACCGGGCCGTTCACGACGACGACGGGCCCGACAAACATCGTCGTCGCCAATACGCCGTGCATCGCGAACTCTTCTTCGAGCACCGCCTCCACTGCCGCCAATACGACCGGCAGATATTCCGGTTTGCAGCCGGCCATCACCGCATTGACCGCGATTTTCTCGACTGTCGCCGGCGCGAGATCGGGCGGCACCAGCCCGAGGACCTCCTGAGGGTCGCGCGACGTGCCGTCGAGCATGCGCAGCACGCGCTCTTCGGTCGGGGGTACCAGCGGCAGGCCGTCCGACCAGCCGCGCGCATACATCGCCTCCTGCTCGTCTTCGTCCGCGCCGATTTCGATGCGCCGCGACTTCAGGCCGGTTTCGTTGAAGCGGACTTTCAGGCGTTCGATAACCCCCGGCTCGACATTCTTGGCGCCGCAGCCAGGCCGCGCCTCGGGCAGATCGCGGCCGAGCCCCAGGACGCCAGTCAGGCGCTGCCATTCGGCGCGGTCCCAGCCGTAGGTGCGACCGGCCTCGCGGCCGGCCTCGAACCGGATCAGCGTGGGCACGATCTCGATCTTTAGCCGATGCGAAATATCGAGTGTTCTGTCGTCGATGCGCCCCGGCACGGTCTCGGGAAATGTCGGGTCGTCTTGGGTATAGACGGTCAGCCCGGTATCGCGCGCCAGAGCGCCGAGCACCGGAGCAGCAAGCACGCAGGTCGGACAATCGCGCTTTACGACCGCAACCAGACCATCCTGCGGCAACCGATCCGTCATCGCGCTACCCATCCTTGTTCCACCGTAAGGATGGACCGCCGGCGCGGCCGCGGCAAGCGCCGCGCCGACGAGCATTATGGCCGACGGCAAAGCTGGCGAAGGCGGAGCAGTTTCGGTAATTTTTTCGCCGAGTGTGAGCTACTTCACACATCGGCCAATTCCGGCTCATTACCGTCCGCTCGGACCAAGAGCTGCTTCGGGGAGGGCATTGCCATGACGCAGGGTCGAATTTCTATCGGTTTTGCCGCCGCCGTGCTGCTTGCGTTGCCGATACAATCCAGTGCGCGTGCTGATACCGGCGCAAAGATCATCGAAGAAGTCGATTTCGCGTCTTCCTGCAGTCCTGCCGTGCAGCACAACTTCAAGCACGCAGTGTGGACCTTGCACTCCTTCTGGTATCCCGAGGCGCTGAAGGGATTTACTGCGGTCACCGAAGCCGATCCCAATTGTGCGATCGGCTATTGGGGCATCGCGATGAGCCATTGGTATCCGCTCTGGTTCCCGCCGAGCCCGGCGGTATTGAAAGCAGGATCGGAGGCCGTCGAGAAGGCGATGGCAGCGACGACCAAGACCGAGCGCGAGAAGGACTACATCGCAGCGATCGCGGCTTTCTACCGCGACAATGACAAACTCGACCATCGCACCCGGGCTCTCGCCTACGAGAAGGCGATGGAGCAGGTCCATCTGAAATACCCCGAAGATCGCGAGGCCGGAGTGTTTTATGCGCTGGCTCTCGACGCGACCGCGCCACCGACCGACAAGACCTACGCCAATCAAAAAAAGGCAGCCGAAATCCTAAACAAGGTTTGGAAGGAGCAGCCGAACCACCCCGGCGTCGTGCATTACCTGATCCATAGCGACGATTCGGCGCAATTCGCCCAGGCGGGACTGGATGCGGCCATCTGTTACGCCAAGATCGCGCCCAACGTGCCGCACGCGCTGCACATGCCCTCGCACATCTTCACCCGTCTCGGCATGTGGCAGGAATCGATCGACTCGAACACCGCTGCGGAGAAGGCGGCGCTCACGTACGTCCAAAAGGCGCTCGGGCCGGGCGGCTATGACGGCAACACGGTCCACGCCATGGACTATCTCGAATACGCCTATCTGCAGACTGCCCAGGACGGCCCGGCCAAGGCGGTCGTGGACGAGTTGACCGGCTTCCGCCAAAGCGACGCCGCGAACAAGACCGTAGCATATGCGGTTGCCTCGATCCCGGCGCGGTATGTGCTCGAGCGCCGCGACTGGCCGGCGGCCGCTTCTTTGTCGGCCCCTGAGACCGGGGTGCCGCTCGAACGCTTCCCCTGGGCCGAGGCAATGATCTCCTATGCCCGGGTGCTCGGGGAGGCGCGAACCGGCAACATCCAGGGCGCCCAGACGGAAATCGCTAAACTGCAATCCCTCAAAGACAAGCTCTCGGCAGCCAAGGACACCTACTGGGCCAATCAGGTCGAGGTCCAGCGTCTAGGAGCCGCCGGCATTCTCGCGCATGTCCAGGGCGACGACACAAAGGCGGTCGAGCTGGTTCGCGCCGCGGCGGATCTCGACGGGACGATGGACAAGGATCCGGTCACCCCGTCGTCCGTGCTGCCTGCGCGCGAATTGCTGGCCGATTTACTGCTCGAACTCAACCAGCCTGGCGCGGCACTGAAGGAGTACAAGGAGATGCTGCGCACCGACCCCAACCGTTTCCGCAGCATCCTCGGCGAAGCTCGTGCCGCCAAACAGTCGGGCGATACGGCCGCGGCGCACGACGCCTATCAAAAGCTGGTGGCGCTGAGCAAACCAACCGGATCCGAGCGTCCCGAGCTGGCCGAGGCGAAAGCCTATCTGACCAATTGACCTCTCTGCCGCCCGGCATCACTCTCAGCGCCAAATTACAGCTAAGCGATGTTGACCGCCGTTACGATCGCTGCCCAGCTCAACAGGGCGAACCCGAGCGGGCGGCTCAGCCGACGGCCCCAAGGCGCATTCTTTTCCACCGCCATGACCGCACCCAGCACCAGCATGTATCCGACATTCCCGGTGCCGACGACAAACATCAGCAGCATAACAGCCCAGCAGCATCCGACGCAAAATCCGCCGTGATGCCCGCCGAGCAGGAACGCATTCCACTTTGGCCGGCGGCCGTGCCAATATTGAGTCATGAAGCCGAGCGGCGTGCGGCAGCGGTCGAGACAGCGGTACTTTAACCGAGTGAACTGAAACGCCCCTGCAATCGCCAGGACAGTCGCGCCGAGCAGCCAGCCATTGACCACGAGCCAGGTCGATTGTCCGGCGATCAGGTGCAGTGCGGTATCCAACAGATGCGCGGCAATTCCGAACGCCGCCCACACCAGCAGATAATCGGCAATCAGCAGGCCGACGAGGATATGCCGGTCCGCCCGCGCGGCGGTGAGCCTCTCGAACCGTCGCAATAGCGGCAACACCGTCGGCAGCATCATCGCGGCCGTCATCAGCAGCCACCCGCCGACATACAAGAGGCCGGGCAACAGTACGTCGCCTCTCGGGAGCGCACGGCAGATATCGGCAGCGATGCCGATCTCGGTCCAACGTCCGTGGTCGAGATAGCGGCCGTATGGGCTTTGCGCCCACAACCACAACGCTGCCCAGGCGGTGGCGATCAGCAAACCGATGATCGGCACCAAACCGCGCTGTGTGCGTATCACCGGCGTTCGGCCCTCGCCGAGCTACCGGGCGTATCGCCGGTCAGCCGTCGAAGACGAAGACGCTCTGCAATGCGTTGTGCCCGGTCAGGTTCAGGTCGTGCCCCAGCGCGGGCTGCTTCGAGCGGTAGGTAGCCGCCTTGCCAACAAAGACCGGCGCCCCCGGGACGGTCGAAAAGATCGTGTTGCTGAGGGTCGTCGTCGACCCATCCGCACCCTTGTAGGGTTCGAGCTCGGCGTAGCTGACCTCGCCGACTTTGAGCGTGCCTCGGCCTTGATGGACGTCGAAGGTGATCGCTGCGCGCTCGATAGAAACGATTTCGCTAATCAGCTTGGCAAAATCCGCGATCGGTCCGCCGAGCTTCCCCGTAAAGACGTTGAGGATCGCTTCCTGCTGCGCTGCGGTAGCGCCCTCGTCCACATAGAGAGCCGCGCGAATATTGCCCTGCAGCACATTCCCCGGGATATGGTCCACGATGGCGAGAGTCCGCCCTGCCACATCCACGCCGTTGATCGTCCCCTTGTCGAAATGATACGCCAATACGGAGTCGCATGTCCCGTTGTCGGGATCCTCGCCGATCCAGCAAGGGCACAATACCCGACAATCGCAGACCTCGAGCAGCTGCCCTTCGAGGTGGTAGGCCATTCCCGTCTCTCCCTGCAGTGAACGAACCAGCGATTAGCGACCGTTGGGCGGTCCGCCGAGCGAATTCTTTGTTGCGGATGCAATTATATCGCGTGCCCTCCTTGCGGTAGAAGCGGAATATCGGCCGAACGGGCGCTTGCACGCGGCGCCTCTCCGGCTCACCCTGGGCCCGGAACTCAGAGAGCGAGAAATCGTCATGCGAGTCGGGATCCATCTGCCGCATATCGGGCGCAAGGCAGGGCCGGAGGCGATCCGGCGCGCGGCGGTGCAGGCGGAGGAGCTGGATTTTGCTGATGTCTGGTCGAGCGAGCACATCATCATTCCCCGCGGCGCTCCCTATCCGCCTTCGGCGATCTTCTACGACCCCGTGCTGACCTTGACCTGGGCGGCCGCCTTCACGAGAAAGGTCGGGCTCGGCACCAGCGTCCTGGTCCTGCCGATGCGCCATCCGCTGCCGCTCGCGAAGGAATTGGCGACGTTGCAAAACCTGTCGGAGGGACGGCTGACCCTCGGCGCCGGGGTCGGTTGGATCGAGGCCGAGTTCGCCGCGCTCGGCGCGCCGTTCCGCGAGCGCGGCCGCCGCATGGACGAGAGCATCGCGATGATGCGCGCGGTGTGGAGCGAAGACCCGGTCACCTTCCCGACGCGCCACATCGCGGCGGTGATCGAGGACATGCGCATGCTGCCGCAGCCGGTCAAACCGATCCCGATCTGGATCGGCGGCAGCTCCAAGGCCGCGCTCGCCCGAGCCGAAAGGCTCGGCGATGGTTGGCACGGCTCGCGCCTCACCCCCGAGGAGGCCTCGCCGATAGTGCGCCGATTGCGCGAGCAGCGGCCGCGGCCGGAATTCACGATCTCGCTGCGCTATGGCTGGGACGGCAAGGATGACGGCGCGCTCGCCGGCCGGCTCGCTGGCTACCGCGACGCCGGGATCGAGCACATCCTTCTGGAGCCCGGCGAGCGCGAACTCGCAGACTGGCTGCACGTCGTCGAACGTATCGCCCGCATCGTGGAGGGCATCCGGCAATGAAGCTCGGCATCACCCTTCGGGTTCACCCCGAGTCTGGCATAGACATGAGGACGGTGTGGGAGGCGGAGCGGCTCGGCTACGACGCGGTCTGGTGCGGCGAGGCTTACGGCACCGACGCGGTGACGCCGGTTGCGTGGGTGTTGGCGCAAACCAAAAAGATCAAGGCCGGCACCAGCATCATGCAAATGCCCGCGCGCACGCCGGCCTGTGCGGCGATGACAGCGATGACGTTGCAGGCGCTCGTCGGCGGCCGATTTCTCTGCGGCATCGGCCCGTCCGGCCCGCAGGTCGTTGAGGGCTGGCACGGCGTGCCGTTCGGCAAGCCCCTGCAGCGCACCCGCGAATACATCGCGATCATCCGCCAGATCCTCGAGCGCAAGGGACCGCTCGAATTCAAAGGCGAGCATTATCAGATCCCCTACACCGGCGCCGGCGCCAGCGGCCTCGGCAAGCCGTTGCGCAGCATCATCCATGGCGATCCGAGCCTCAAGATCTATACCGCCTCCTTCGCGCCGGCCGGATTGCGCACCGCCGGAGAAGTGGCCGACGGCGTGTTGCCGTTCTTCATGGTCCCGGAGAAGGCCGAGGCGATCACCGCGCCGGTGCTCGAGGGGATAGCCAAAGTCGGCAATGGCAAGACCCTCGCCGATTTCGACATCGCGCCCTATGTCCGAGTGGCGATGGGCGACGATCTCGCAGCCTGCCGTGATTCGATCAGACCGCAGCTCGCGCTCTACATCGGCGGCATGGGAGCGCGGTCGAAGAATTACTACAATGATCTGGCCAAGCGCCTCGGCTACGAGGCAGAAGCGGTGGCGATCCAGGAGCTTTATCTCGCCGGCCAGCGCAAGGAAGCCGAAGCGGCGGTGCCGGACGCGCTGATCGACGAGACCTCGTTGGTCGGGCCGAAGGAGCGGATCACCGATCGCCTCGCAGCCTGGAAGGAACTCGCGAGGGACGGCCGGGTCGGCACGTTGGTCCTCGCCGGCGCGAGCCAGGAAGCATTGCGGGTCGTCGCCGAAGCCGCGTCGTGAGCCGCTAGTGATTACACATTGAGGACGGCCCGAATGACGGAATTGCTCGCTCCCATTGCTGACACAATCGGCCAAAAAGGCTTCGCTGTCGTGCGTGCGCCCGAGGTAGGACGATTGCTGGAGAAAGCCGGCCTCGACGACTGGCAGGGGTTTGCCGCGACCTGGAGCGATCTCGGTGTCGATGCCTATATGGCCGACGGCGGACGATACCGCCGCCGCCGCTTTGGGGTCTTTCGCGCCACTGCGGAGGGGATCGTCCGCAAGCCGCATCAGCCCCACTACCAGAGCCGGGACTACAACCCCCTGAATGGCGGTGTGGAGCGCTGGTTCGAGCCGGTCACCGAGGCGGCCGCACGGCACCCGGCGATGAGCGCGATCCTGCAAACGTGCCAGTCGTTGTTCGATCAGATGACGCCGGCCGACGTTCGGCCGGAAGCCTGGCATGTCGAGGCCCACCAGTTCCGCATCGAAGCGCGGTCCGGCGAGGAGGGCCGCCCGACCCCCGAGGGCTTGCACCGCGACGGGGTCGATTGGGTGCTGGTGTTGATGGTGCGCCGCGAGAATGTCGCCAGCGGAGAAACAACGATCTATGACCTGGTGAAGCGGCCGCTGGGCAGCTTCACATTGACCGCTCCGCTCGACTCGGCACTGGTCGACGACAGCCGCGTTTATCACGGCGTCACTCCGGTCGCGCCACTCGATCCGGCGCGCCCGGCCTACCGCGATGTGCTGGTCGTCACGTTTCGCCGGGAGTAGCTGACAGCCAGTCGGTGCGCCGCTATCGTGCCCGCAGCCGGTCACCATTCACCAATCGGAAAGGAGTCCCCGATGCTCGATCTGCATTTTTGGCCGACACCGAACGGGAAAAAGGTCACCATTCTGCTCGAAGAACTCGGCCTCGATTACAATCTGGTCCCCTGCAATATCGGTCGCGGTGACCAGTTCAAGCCCGAGTTCCTGAAGATCAATCCCAACCACCGGATGCCGGTATTGGTCGACCACAATCCGAAGGGCGGCGGCGCGCCGTTCAGCATTTTCGAATCCGGCGCGATAATGATGTACCTCGCAGAAAAGGAAGGGCGCTTCTGGCCGCAAGACCTGCGCGGCAAATACGAGGTCGCGCAGTGGGTCATCTGGCAGATGGCCAATCAGGGACCCAAGCTCGGCGAATGCGGCCATTTCCGCCGCGCCGGCCCGGAGGCAGGCGATCTGACCTACGCGATCCGCCGCTTTACCGACGAGGCCAACCGGCTCTACGGCGTCATGAACAACCGGCTCTACGACCGGCGCTATCTCGCCGGCGACGAATACACGATTGCCGATATGATCTCCTATCCGTGGACCGTGAATGCGGAAGCCCAAGGGCAGGACATGGGCGAATTCAAATATTTCAAGCGCTGGTTCGACGAGGTCGGCGCTCGGCCCGCGGTCAAACGCGGCATGGAGACCGGCAACAACCTGCGTGTCGACCCCACCACCTTGAGCGAGGCGGAGCGGGCGCAGATGCGCAAAATCATGTACAACCAGCGCGCCATCCCCGCCCCGGCGTAAGCTTCCGACCCTACCCACCGAAAGCGCAGTGGATTAGCCCCTCTCCCGCCGTGCGGGAGAGGGTGCCGAACGCAGCGGGGCGGGCGAGGGTCAGCGGGCCAATTTCCGTTCGGCCAGCCTGACGAACAGGCTGGCGCCGAATGGCAATGCCATGTCGTTGAAATCGTAGCCGGGGTTGTGGACTTCACAGCCGCCCGGCACGTCGCCATTGCCGATCTGGATGTAGGCGCCCGGCCGGCAGTTCAGCATGTACGAGAAATCTTCCGAGGCCATCACCAGATTGCCGTCGCGATTGACGTTGTCGGCTCCGACAATCTCAGCGGCGGTGTCGGCAATGAACTGGGCTTCCGCCGCATCATTGACCAGGGGCGGGAACAGGATCCGGAAATCGAGTTCCGCGATCGCACCGAAACCGCCGGCGACACCGGAAGCGATGCGCCGCATGTTTTGTTCGATCAGCGCCAGTGTCTCGGGCGCGAAGGCGCGCGCAGTGCCGCGGATGAAAGCCTGCTCGGGGATCACGTTGTAAGCGTCGCCGGCATGGATCTGCGTGACGCTGAGGACCGCGGTGTCGAGCGGCCGGACATTGCGCGAAACGACCGTCTGCAACGCCGTCGTGATGTGACTAGCGACGATGACCGGATCGACCCCGGCCTCGGGGCGCGCGCCATGCGCGCCGCGGCCGCTCACCGTGATGTCGAAATAAGCGCCGCCCGCCATCATCGGACCGGTGCGGATCTGGAATTTGCCGATACCGAGCCCCGGCCGGTTGTGCATGCCAAAGATCGCGTCGCACGGAAAGCGCTCGAACAGTCCGTCCTTCACCATGGCCTCGCCGCCGCCCAGCCCCTCTTCGGCCGGCTGGAAGACGAGGTGCACCGTGCCGTCGAAATTGCGGGTCTCGGCGAGATAGCGGGCCGCGCCGAGCAGCATCGCCGTGTGCCCGTCATGGCCGCAGGCATGCATCCGCCCGTGGTGGCGCGACCGGTAGGCGAGGTTCGTCGCCTCCTGGATCGGGAGCGCGTCCATGTCGGCCCGCAAACCGATGGAGTGCGGAGACGCGCCGACGCGCAATCGGCCGACCACGCCTGTGCGGCCGATCCCGCGAAACACTTCGAAACCGAATTCCGCGAGTTTCGTCGCGACGAGATCGGAGGTCCGCTGCTCCTCAAATCCGAGTTCGGGGTGGGCATGAATATCCCGGCGCCAACTCGTCAAATCTTCTCGGAATTCCGCAATGCGCTCGATGACGCCCACCATCTCCCTCCGTTGATTGCCGTTACGTCATAGCGCGCCGCCGTGGCTAGTGTCAGCGGCAAACAGCATTAACTGGTGGCTGTGATACGAATCGGTGTGGATTTCGCAGTAATGAATTGCCCCAAAAAAGCGACGGGGTCCGGAGGGAATTCGGGATCCGGCCACCGCCATTCTCGTCATCAAGACGACTATCGAGTGCCAATCGCAGGAAATATAACCTGCTCGCGAGGTTCTCTCGCACACCAAACTTTACGAGCAAAACCGGCTTATGGCGTTTCAAAGGGACGACTTCCTAGTTTTAGCCGTTGTCCACGAACAGTTAATTGTCGAGTAAAAGGTGCAGGTATTAAAGTATATTCCTAATAATATAGTGGCTCCGTCCCTGTGACCAGAACACCGCAGCCGACTCCCATTGTGTGAAAAAAAGAATCGCAGGGTTGACAGCCGCAATTTAGCCCGTTTAGCCTCGGTTGTTCCTACCTGTCCTGCCCGGTTTGTCGGGGACATCCGGGAAGACACCGATCTGCACTCCCGCGTTCATCCATTCTATTGGCATGGCGGCCCGCCCGCTATTGCCCGACCCAGGGGTGCTCAGCAACGGGGGCAAGCAATGGCAGTGCTTCGAACGATCGGGCTTTCGCTCGCGTGTCTGATGATTTCGACCGGTGCAATCGCGAAGAACCCAAGCAAGGGTTCTCCGTCTGATCCCGGCCAACTTCAGGGAGAACCCGAAAGAGCCGAAATACGACACGGCGAAGCCCGGTTCCTGTCGTGCGGCGGCCAGGCTCGCCAGAACGCGCGCGCACAGTCGCGCGACGCCGATTCCGATACTGCCGAGCCGGCTGGGGGTCCGGCCGATACGTATGTGGGCCCGGTGCATACGATCGGGAAAAGCGAGATTGGGACAGCGGCTTGGTACAACTGGGTGGGCTCCCGTACCGCGAGCGGCGAGATTCTCGATTGGGTCACCCCGACAGCTGCCCATCGTTCGCTGCCGCTCGCCTCCTACGCAAAAGTCACAAACCTCGACACCGGCCGCGCAGTGGTCGTCAAGATCAACGACCGCGGGCCCTATCGGCGGCGTTTCATTATCGATCTTTCGCCCCGCGCCGCCGAAGAGATCGGTGTGTTTCGCAGCGGCATCGCGGCCGTCAGCGTCGAGCCCCTTGCCGGCGGGCGAGCCTCGAACAGCGCGGCTACTCCAGCCTCTGAGACGCATGTCGCGCGAGCCGATTCCGAACCGATCCCTTACAATCAACCGGCTTGGGTCGATCCGCGGATCGAGCGGCCCGCGTCGAAGAGTGAGGCCGCCCCAACCACCGAGACGCGCGACGCGCACGCCGCTTCCGGGGCAATCCCCTACAATCAGCCGGCCTGGATCGACCCGCGACTCGAGCAACCCACGTCGAAGAATGAGGCCACCCCAACCACCGAGGCGCACGTGGCGCCAGCGGATTCGGCGGCAATCCCCTACAATCAACCGGCCTGGGTCGATCCGCGGCTCGAGCGGCCCGCGTCGAGCAATGAGGCGGCCCCAAGCGCCGAGACGCGCGACGCGCACACCGCTTCGGGGGCAATCCCCTACAATCAACCGGCCTGGGTCGATCCGCGACTCGAGCGGCAATGAAGCAAGTTTGGCGGCCGGGCCGAGCGGAGGAACGTTAAACCGCGCGGGCGCGATCCTACGCCCCTGGGTTACGGCTGAAATACTCAATGTCCTGAGGCCGCGGCTCCCAGTCCGGATTGCTCGGCCATTCCTTTGTGCGGCCGGACATTTCCTCGCCGTAGCGCACGCGGAACAGAAGCGTCCGTTGCGGGCCGTTGGCGTATTCGTGCAGTTCGCCACGGGGATGGACGACAAAGGTCCCTGATCCGATCTCGATCGTCTCGGTCGGGGTGCGCATTCTGCCCCCGCCTTCGAAGCAGAAATAGATCTCGGTCGCGTTGGGGTGACAATGGTAGGGGCTGGTCTGGCCCGGTTCCCAGCAGGCGATCGTGACATCCCCCTCGCCGATCCTGCCGAGCACCCGCTCCATATGTTTCTTGGTGTCGAACGCCTGCTCGGCCTTCAGATTGAAAACATGCATTTGCCCCTCCGCCGGTCACGCACTAGCCTTATCTTAGAGCGGTATTATCGGAGGAACACATGACCCCGGCGAGCCGATTCCGCGCCTTGCTGCAGCGGGACGGGATGGTCGTAGCGCCCGGAGCGTATGACTGCATCACCGCGAAATTGATCGAGCAGGCCGGGTTCTCCGCGGTCTACATGACCGGGGCAGGCACTGCGGCGACACTGGGATATCCCGATTTTGGGCTTGTCACGATGTCCGAAATGGTCGGGAACGCGGGGCGCATCGCCGCCGCGGTCGAATTGCCCGTCATTGCTGACGCAGATACCGGCTATGGCAACGAGCTCAATGTTTTCCGTACGGTGCGCGAATTCGAAAAGAGCGGCGTTGGCGGGATTCACATCGAAGACCAGGAATTCCCAAAGAAATGCGGCCACCTCGACGACAAACAGGTCATCGCTCGCGAGGATTATATCGCCAAGATCCGCGCCGCCGCCGCTGCCCGCCGCGACAAGGATTTCCTGATCATCGCGCGCACCGACTCGCGCGCCGTCGCCGGTTTGGACGAGGCCGTCGCGCGCGCGAACGCGGCGCTCGCCGCCGGCGCGGACATGGCGTTTGTCGAGGCGCCACAGACCGAGCAGGAGGTTGCCGCGGTGCCGCGTCTGGTCAACGGACCGTGCCTCCTCAATGTCGTGCGCGGCGGCAAGACCCCCGATCTCGATCTGCGGAAGGCCGAGGCGATCGGTTACAAGCTCGCAATCGTGCCCGGACTCCTGATGAAGAGCATCGTCGGTATTTGCGACCGGATGCTGGCCGAGTTGAAACAGAGTCACCACCATCCATTGCCGGTCAAGGAGATCACCGTGCCGGAGATGTTCCGCCGCTTCGGCGCCGACGAATGGGACGCGCTGCGCGACCGCTTCCGCACCGCCCCGAACACACGCGAAGCAGCGGAATAGGATTTCCATTGTCCCCCGCGCCGACTAGGGTCGCCCCTCACCTTCGCGCTTTGCGGGCCCCTCCCTCTTCCCGCTTAGGCAGGGCGGGAGGCCGTCCGCCATCTTCTCCCTCGCCCCGCTTGCGGGGAGAGGGGAGGGGCGAGGGGCGGCTCGCCGACCGCATTCTTTATCGCGACGGGCTGATCCTCGTCATCGACAAGCCCGCGGGGATCGCCGTGCATCCTGGCCCGGGCGGCAGCCCCGATCTCGAAAGCTGGTTCGACGAATTGCGGTTTGGCCTGCCGCGCCCGCCGGCTCTCGCCCACCGCCTCGACCGCGACACCAGCGGATGCCTCGTGCTCGGGCGCCACCCGAAGGCGCTGCGCCGGCTGGGGGCGTTGTTCGCCTGCGGACAGGTAGAAAAAACCTATTGGGCCGTTGTCGAGGGTCAGCCGTCGGATGCCGAGGGCCGGATCGAAACGGGACTCAAAAAGCTCAGCCGAAGCAACGGCTGGCGCATGATCGTCGATCCCGCCGGACAAAGAGCAGTCACTGATTACCGTATCCGCGGTACCGCGGATGGTTGCGCCTGGCTGGAGTTGCGGCCGCGCAGCGGGCGGACCCATCAGCTGCGCGTCCATTGCGCCGAGCTCGGCTGCCCCATCGTCGGCGACCCGGTCTACGGTCACGGCGCGGGTGGGGATCCGCTGATGCTGTATGCGCGCTCCATCGTGCTGCCGCTCTACCCGGCGCGATGTCCGCTCGAGGTCACCGCACCAGTGCCGCTCCATATGCTGGCTGCTCTGCAATCGCTGGGCTGCGAGGAATGATCCCGCGCTACAGCCGGCCGGAGATGACGCGGATCTGGTCGCCCGAGAACCGGTATCGGATCTGGTTCGAGATCGAGGCTCATGCCTGCGATGCACAGGCGGCGCTCGGTATTATTCCGGAGAGTGCCGCCCTCCCTGT
>Ga0306921_10001475_pt1 | contig 22853 bp, 22 predicted proteins | sample sta12Cox44000080_FD_203760 | JGI IMG/M metagenome (GOLD analysis project Ga0306921, IMG submission 203760) | Lab enrichment of tropical soil microbial communities from Luquillo Experimental Forest, Puerto Rico - statoxic.12C.oxic.44.000.080 (v2)... | ecosystem: Environmental > Terrestrial >...
GCAGGAAGTCGTACTTCTCGAAGAACAGGTTCCAGGCGACCGCCATGTCGCGCCGGCCGGCATAGGCGGTGACGACGTCGTTCATGGTGTAGCGCCGGCCGGCCTTGGCGCCGGCCAGTAGGTTGGGATCGAACTCACCGTGCCGCTGCTCAGGATAGAGGTCGAGCAGGCGCTGCAGGTTGGAGAGCCAGTGGGTGACGAAGATGCGGCCGGCGTCGGCGTAAGGGAAGGGCGGGGCCGAGATCTCCTCAACCTTGAAACCCATCTTGTCGAGGCGCTTGGCGGCCTTGGTCACCAATGCTGCCACCTCGATGTCGACGGGGTGATCGGACATGCGCAGCAGGAAGGCGACGCGCGGCTTCTTGAGCTTCCGCTTCAGCGCCTTCACGTAGTCGATGTCGTCCTCTGGCAGTTGCATCGGATCGCGCGGGTCGGGCTGGGCGATGACGTTCATCATCAGCGCGCAGTCCTCGGCGGTGCGGCACATCGGGCCGGTGTTGGAGAGATCGCCGTTCAGGGTTGGCGGCCAGTTGGGCACGCGGCCGTAGGTCGCCTTCAGCCCGACCAGGCCGTTGAAGCTCGACGGAATGCGCACCGAGCCGCCGCCGTCGGTGCCGATGGCCAGCGGCCCGAGGCCTGCGGCGACGGCGGCACCGGCGCCGCCTGACGAGCCGCCGGGCGTGCGCTCGAGGTTCCAGGGATTGCGCGTGACGCCGTTCAGCGGCGTGTCGGTCACGCCCTTGTGGCCGAACTCCGAGGAGGTGCTCTGCGCGAAGACGATGGCGCCCGCCTCGCGCAAGCGCGCCACCGCCGGCGCATCGGCATCGACCGGCGCCTTGTCGGTGAGCTTGCTGCCCATCGAGGCGGGCCAGCCCTTGACCCGCACGAGCTCCTTGATCGAGACCGGCACGCCGTCGATCGCCGACAGCGGCTTGCCCTTCTTCCAGCGCTTCTCCGATGCCCGCGCGGCGGCGATCGCCTCCTTGCCGTCGATCCGGCAGAAGGCGTTGATCCGCGGATTGACCGTATCGCTGCGTTTCAGAACCGCGCGCATCGCCTCGACTGGCGAGGCCTTGCCGCGGCGGTAGAGCTTGCCGAGCTGGGCGGCCGTCATCTGGCTGAGGTCGTTGGTCATGCGGCTGCTCCCTTGCCGGCACTGTATTGCCGGGCGAGTTGCTCGGCCTGGTATTCGGCGGTCATCGCCTGCTCGGCTCGGCCGAGCTTGCGCAACAGGTCGGCCAGCGCCCGCTTGGTGGCGGGCACGGTCGGCCGCTCGCGGTCATCGGCCTGCAGGATCTTCAGCGCCGCGTCGTTCCAGCCCGAGCGGATCAGCGCATCGAGATGGATGGCGCCGAACAAAGCGCGCTGGGCGATGCTGCCGCCGATCGGCGTAAGGTGCGGCATGGCCTGGCCGAGAAGGCGCGCGGCTTCGGCATGGTCGCCTTTGGCATGGGCGGCGAGGCCATGCGCGGCCGGCACGGTGCAATCGGCCCATGCCTCGCGTTCGGCAGGCTTCGCCTGCTCGGCGCGGTCCTCCAGGCTCGCCAGCATCTCGGTGATGGCGCTCTGCTCGCCGCCGCGGGCGAGGCCATAGAGATAGTGCAGGTCGAGGAAGGGCGAGAAGTGCTCGTGCAGGCGGGGCTTCACGTGAGCCGCGATGTCGGCCCAGCGCGCGCCGACATCGGCGCCATGCAACTCCAGCCGCGCCAACAGCGAGATCGCGTTGACCTGGTCCTCGGAGAACTCCTTGTCGACGCCCCACACGCGCTCGTCGAACAGTCTTAGCGCCTCGTCGGCGCGATCGAGGTCGATCAGGAATAGCGCCAGGTGCCACCAATTGTGGGTGTACATGAAGGAGTTGCAGCGCTCCCAGGTGTCCGACATCGAGCGCATGAAGGCCACGCCCTCGATCATGTGGCCGCGCGCTTCCAGGCAATGGGCAACCACGTGGTGTGCCCAAGGATCGCGGCGGTCCATCTCGATCGCCTTGCGGGCATGGGCATCGGCCTCGTCGAGGCGATTGCACTCCTCCAGGCCGAAGGCGTGCATGGCCCAGACGTAATGATTGTCGCGGTTGGCCGGCAGGATGCGTTCGCCGACGCGCAGGATGCCTTCGGCATCGCCACGATCGATGGCGTGGATCTGTCCGACCTTGGCCGCGACCAGGTCGCGCGGCCATTCGGCGACAAGGTCCTCGTGGATCTTCTGGGCGCGGTCGCGCTCGCCGGCGAACCACGCCTCGGTGGCGGCGAGCCACGCCTGTTCGCGCGCATTGGGCGCGGTGGCGAGCTTCTTGGCCCGGGCGAACTGGCGCTTGGCCATGTCGAATGCCGTGGTCGAGTTCACTGTGAGCAGCAAGTTGGCCGACATCAGCGGCAGCAGCGCGCAACGCTCTTCCGTGTCGGCCGCCGCCACGACCTCGGGCAGGCGCTTGCCGAACGCCAGCCATTCGTCGCGCAGCAGATCGATCGCCTCGATCGCAGCGGCGCCAGCGTCATTCACGTCCAGGCCCTGACCATCCCTCGCCAAGCCCATCCCCCTCGTTGCGTTAGCTTCGCATGCCATGGCACCTTGGGCAAAGTTCGGGAGGAGACAATGAAGCGCCGTTCCGCTCTGGCGGGGTTGGGCATCGCGGTCGTTCCGCGACTCGGGCGCGCGCAAACCTATCCCGACCGGCCGATCCGCATCGTCGTGCCCTACGCGCCGGGCGGCGCCACCGATACCGGCGCGCGGGCGCTCGGCGAGCGGCTGGAAAAGATCCTGGGCCAGCCGATCGTCGTCGACAACAAGGCGGGCGGCGGCACCATCATCGGCACCGAGACCGTCGCCAAGGCCAAGCCCGACGGCTACACGCTATTGCTGGCGACCGGCGCGCTCGCCGTCAACGCGGCCTTCGACATGCCGCTGCCCTACGACACCTACAAGGACCTGACGCCGGTCGCGCATTTCTTCGACGTGCCGATCCTGGTGGCGGCGAGCACCGAGGCGCCGTTCAAGTCGATGGGCGAGCTTGTCGCGCGCGCCAAGAGCGAGCCGGTTTCCTACGCCTCGGCCTCGGGCGGCAGCATGCAGCATCTGTGGGCTGAGCTGATCCGAATGCGCCTTGGACTCAAGCTCGAGCATGTTGGTTACAAGGGCAGCTCCGAGGCGGTGCGTGACGTGATCGGCGGGCACCTGCCGTTGCTGGTCGATCTCGTGGTGCCGACCGGTGCGGCAGTGAAGGCGGGCAAGCTGCGCGGCCTCATGGTCGCCACCTCGAAGCGCTCGGCGTTGCTGCCCGACGTTCCGACCGTCGGCGAGGCCAGACTCACGGGCTGGGAAGGCGCCATCTTCAACGGCTTCATGGCGCCGGCCGCTACACCGGCCGCTGCCGTGGCCAAGCTCAATGCCGCCATCAATCAGGCGCTGGTCGAACCCGAGTTTGCCCGGCGGCTCGGCGACATGGGATTGAGCCTGGTCGGTGGGACACCGCAATCGTTTGGCCAGAAGCTCGCCGAGGAGACTGCGAAATGGCGCAAGGTCATCCAGGACGCCAACATCCCGGCGCCGACATGAAACTGCGGCGACGCGCGCTGCTCGGTTCCGCGGCGGTGCTCGCGCTGTCGCCGCGCATCACCCGCGCGCAAACCTATCCCGATCGTCCTATCCGTTTCATCGTGCCCTACGCGCCCGGCGGCTCGACTGATACCAGCGCTCGCATCGCTGCGGAGAAGCTCACGCAGCTTCTCGGCCAGACCGTCGTGGTCGAGAACAAGGCGGGCGGCGGCACCATCATCGGCACTGAGAGCGTGGTGCGCGCCAGGCCGGATGGCTACACCCTGCTGCTCTCACCCGCGGCACTCATCGCCAATGCCGCGTTCGGCGTGAAGGTCCCGTACGACATCGACAAGGATCTCGCGCCGATCGTCGGCTTCGTCGATCTGGCGGTTCTCCTGGCGGCGGCCAACGACGCGCCGTTCAAGTCGGTTGCTGAGCTGCTCGCCTATGCCAAGGCCGATCCAAAGCGGCCGATTCCCTATGCCTCAGCCGGCGTCGGCAGCCTCACGCATCTGTGGGGTGAGTTCGTCAAGGCGCGCACCGGCATGCCGCTCGAGCATGTCGGCTACAAGGGCAGCGCCGATGCGCTGAAGGACGTGATGGCGGGCCACGTTCCCTTGTTCTCCGACGTGCTGGTGCCGACCGCGACCGCGATCCGCGCCGGCAAGGTGCGTGGACTCGCGGTGGCGACCCGGGAGCGCGTCGAACTGCTGCCCGATGTGCCGACAGTGGGCGAGGCAGGATTACCCGGCACCGAATGCACCATCCCGTTCGGCGTCTCGGTTCCCGCCGGCACGCCGGCCGAGATCGTTGCGCGATTGAATGCGGCCTTCAACGAAACCCTGGCCGACAAGGCGGTGCGCCAGAAGATGACGGAGCTGGGCTTCATGCCGGTCGGCGGCAAGCCGGAAGCCTATGCGGCTGTCGTGGCGGCGGAGATCACCAAGTGGCGTCAGGTGATCAAGGACTCGAATATCCCGCCGCCGAGCTAGCTTTTGGGCGAGCCCCCGAGGAAGCAGTAGATCAGGCCGCTGCGGCTGGCGCAGATATGGCTGTTGCCGTCGGGCGCCAGCTGCTTCAGCACCACGCGCGGCGGCACGACAACCCAGCGGCCGTCGATCAGCGCCCGCCAGGTGCCGTCGTCCTGGATGTAGGCGCGGGTCGGCCGACAGTCGCCTTCGACGCCATTCACGGTGCCGTTACAGCAGCTGTAGCCGGTGCCCGGCTGCTTCAGCTCCTTGTACCAATCGTGATTTTCGGCGTGGCCTTGGCCGTGTTGACCCATGCCGCGATCGTCCGCGGAGACCTGCGCATGCACTCGCAGTCCCACTGCAGCGCAGACCAACAATGTGACAAATGACACCACAACTGAACGCGCGCGAAAGGGCATGAGGGTGCCGCCTTTCCGCAAAGCCAGTCGAGCCGGTCACGCATTCGAAGCGACGCGCCATTGCGCTCGACTGAATCCGTTGTTGGGATGTTACATCAAGATTCTGTGGAAGGCGATGCTAACTCTTGGGCGAGCCGCCGATGAAGCAGTAGATCATGCCGCTCTTCCCAGCACAGATGTGTGAATTGCCGTCGGGTGCGAGTCGCTGAAGCACCGCGCGCGGTGGCACCGGCTGCCAGCGGCCGTCGACCAGCGCGCGCCACGCGCCGTCCTCGGTCTGGTATGCGCGCGTCGGCCGGCAGTCGCCGTCGATGCCGTTGAAGGTGCCGTTGCAGCACGAGTAGCCGGTGCCCGGCTGTCTCAGATCCTTGTACCAGTCGTGATTCTCGGCGTGGCCGCGGCCGTGTTGCCCGTCGATGGCCGAATGATCCTGAGCGGCGATGCCGAGCGGCAGCAGGACCGTGACACAGAAAAACAACAGGGTGCGCGCAAGCATGAGGGCGGCCTCCTCAGCGCTCTAAAACGTGATATCTCCGCCGAAGTTGCCGCCCTATGGTCGCATTTGGCGCAGCCCTGCCACGATGGTCACGAAATCGGGATCGTCGGCGCCCAAGAGGCCGTGTCGCACGAAGAAATCGATCAGCACCAAATTGCAGTTGTATTTGAATTGGTTGCTGTCACGCACCGTCTCGAACACCCGGCGCACCGGCCACAGTTCGAAGGCCTCAACCTCGCCGTCGTTGGCCTGCGGCGTGAAGTCACCCGGCAGCTCGAGGTCGAAGCAGGTCATGACGTCCGGCTTGAGCTGCGCGCCCGACTGGTTCCAGTAGGTGATCATGCTCACCGCGCGCGCCTGCTCGGCGAGCTTGCGCGGGATCGATGCTTCCTCGTGGCACTCCTTGATCAGGTTCTCGCGGATCCCGATGCCGGCCGGCTGGCCGCCGGCCACGGTGTTGTCGAGCTGGCCGGGGAATGTCGGCTTCTTGTAGGAGCGACGCGGCACCCAGATGTGCAGGCTGTCGTTCTTCTTCACATAGCCGGTCATGTGCGGGCCATAGGCGCGCACGCCGAACCACGGCACGGCGGCGCGCTCCATCGCCATCAGCGGCGGGTCGGTGAATTTCTGGCCGACCGGGTAGGGCTCTTCGCGCCAGGTGCCGCCGAACAGGCCCTCGGTGCGCAGTTTCAGCAGGAAGGCGTGCATCGCCGCCGTGCGCTTGTCGGGCGTGTCGAGCGCAGGATCGAGATGCCATGCCTCGTCCCGATGCGCGAACAGCGGTGCGCCAAGGCGCGGGGCGAAGTCGCGGTGAATGAACCCCGCGCGCGTCTTGCCGATGAACCACGGCTCGAACTGGCTCAAGTCGGCGTTGTTGCAGCGCGCGATATGGTCGAGGAACGACATCGGGGGAGAGATAGCATAGCATTGCGGCGATGATCGAAGACGAACTGCAGGCGCTGCTCGAAAAGACCACACCGGAACGCGACCGCTACGCGCTGTTCGTCGAGGACTGCCAGGATCAGGACGTGCGCCTGCGCTTCTCGCCGGCCATGGGCGAGAGCTGGTCGTCCGCGGCCTTGCTGACGGTCGCCGAGACCTCGCTGCGCGCGGCGGCCGGCCCGGAGATGCGGCTGTCGCACCTCAACGTCACGGTGCTGCGACCGGTGCAGCAGGCCGACGTGATCGCGCTGTCACGCGTGCTGCGACGCGACCGCGGCGTCGTTCATGCCGAGGCCTGGCTGTTCAGCCATGCCGTGGTCGAGCCGATGCTGCACGCAACCGCCACGCTCGAGCGTTAAGCCGCCTTCTTCCAGGCCTGGTCCACGACCACCACGATGTCGCGCATGATTTGCGTCAGGTCGAAGTCCTTGGGCGTGTAGACGCGGGCCACGCCGGCCTCGATCAGCGCCTCGGCATCGCCGGGCGGGATGATGCCGCCGACCACGACCGGCACCTCGCCGATGCCGGCCTTGCGCAAACCGTCGAGCACGTCGGCGACCAGCGAGGCATGTCCGCCCGACAGGATCGAGAGGCCGACGACATGCACGCTCTCCTCGAGGGCGGCATTGACGATGCGCTCAGGCGTCAGCCGAATGCCTTCGTAGACGACCTCCATGCCGCAGTCGCGCGCGCGCACCGCGATCTGCTCGGCGCCGTTGGAATGGCCGTCGAGGCCGGGCTTGCCAACCAGGATCTTGATGCGCCGGCCGAGCCGACGCGACACGGCCTCGACCTCGCGACGCGCCGCGTCGAGGCGGCCGTCGCTGACGCCCACGGCGCGGGCCACGCCGGTCGGCGCACGGTATTCGCCGAACACGCCGCGCAGCGTCTCCGTCCATTCGCCGGTGGTGATGCCCGCAGCCGCGCAGGCGATCGAGGCCGGCATGACGTTGCGGTCTTCCTTGGCGGCCGCGGCGAGCTCGTCCAGCGCCTTCTTGACCGCCGCCCTGTCGCGCGCTGCGCGCCACGCCTTCAGCCGGTCGACCTGCTCGCGCTCGACCGAGGCATCGACGGTGAGGATCGAGCCTTCGCCGGTGGAAAGAGGTGAGGGCTCGGCTTCGGTAAACGCATTGACGCCGACCACGGTCTGCTCGCCCGCCTCGATGGCGGCCAGCCGCTTGAGGTTCGATTCGACCAGCCGCTGCTTCATATAGGCCGCCTCGATGGCGGCGACGGCGCCGCCCATCTCGGCGATGCGCTGCATCTCGGCCAGGGCCTCGGCCTTCAGCGCCTCGACCTTGGCCGCGATCTCGGCCGAGCCGTCGAAGATGTCGCCGTATTCCAGGAGGTCGGTCTCGTAGGCCACGATCTGCTGCAGCCGCAGCGACCATTGCTGGTCCCACGGCCGCGGCAGGCCGAGCGCCTCGTTCCACGCCGGCAGTTGCACCGAGCGCGCCCGCGCGTTCTTGCTCAGCACGACGGCCAGCATTTCCAGCAGGATGCGGTAGACGTTGTTCTCCGGCTGCTGCTCGGTCAGCCCCAGCGAGTTCACCTGCACACCGTAGCGGAACAGCCGCTGCTTGGCGTCGGCGACGCCGTAACGCGTCCGGGTGAGATCGTCCCACAGCTCGGCGAAGGCCCGCATCTTGCAGACCTCGGTGACGAAACGGATGCCGGCATTGACGAAGAAGGAGATGCGGCCCACGACCTTGGGGAAGTCGGCTTCCGGCACCTGTCCGCGCGCGCGCACCGCGTCGAGCACGGCGATGGCGTTGGCGAGCGAGAAGGCGAGCTCCTGCATCGGCGTGGCGCCCGCCTCCTGCAGGTGATAGCTGCAGACGTTCATCGGGTTCCACTTGGGAACCTCGCGATAGGTGAAGCCGATCGTGTCGGCGGTCAGCCTGAGCGACGGCTCGGGCGGAAAGATGTAGGTCCCGCGCGACAGATATTCCTTGATGATGTCGTTCTGCGTCGTGCCCTGAAGCTTGGCGCGCTCGACGCCCTGCGCCTCGGCGGCGGCGATATAAAGCGACAGCAGCCATGCCGCCGGCGCGTTGATCGTCATCGACGTGTTCATGCGATCGAGCGGGATGCCGTCGAACAGGGTGCGCATGTCGCCCAGGTGGCTGATCGGCACGCCGACCTTGCCGACCTCGCCCTTGGCCAGCGGATGGTCGCTGTCGTAGCCGGTCTGGGTCGGCAGATCGAAGGCGACCGACAGCCCGGTCTGCCCGCGCGACAGGTTCTTGCGGTAGAGCTCGTTCGATTTGGCCGCGGTCGAATGCCCGGAATAGGTCCGGATCAGCCAGGGCCGCTCTTTTGCCGGTTTGTCGCGGTCGGGCGCGCTCATGTAGACTCCGTACACCACTCTATGTTGCATTGCAGCATAAAACGCGAAACCCTTCCGTGACCGATACTTCCGCGCCTGCCCCGGCGTCCGCGCCCGACCTGACGCCCAGCCGGCCGGTCTATGACGGCAAGCTCAGCGAGCTTTACGGCATCTACTTCCGGCATCTAGCGCTGATGGTGCTGACCCTGGGCTGGTCGCGCTTCTGGGGCCGCACTCGCCTGCGGCGCTATTTGTGGAGCCACTTCGCGGTGTTGGGCGACCGCCTCGAATATCGCGGCCGCGGGCTCGAGCTGATGATCGGTTTCGTGCTGGTGCTGCTGATGCTGGGCGTCTGGGGCGGCCTGGTGTGGGCTTTCTGGGAGTACGTGCTGCATGAGAAGTGGATCCCGGGTCTTGGCCTGATCGACATCTTCACCTTCTCGCTGTTCTTCCTCGGCGTGCCGCTCGCCTTCGTCGGCCATTACGCCGGATTGCGCTACCGGCTGACGCGCACGCGCTGGCGCGGCATCCGCTGCGACCTCGGCGGTTCGGCCTGGGGCTACGGTGCCAAGGCGACCGGCCTCCATCTCGCCAACGGCCTGTGCGGCCAGCTGCTGACGCCGTTGATGTCGGTGCTGCTGGCCCAGCCACGCATCGCCAATGCCCGGCTCGGCACCCAGCGCCTGGAATTCGCCGGGCGCGCCGGCGACATCTACGGCCGCTACGTCGGCTACTACTTCCTGAACATCCTGGCGTGGATCGTGGCCATCACGGTTGCGGTTGTGGCCATTACCTGGGGCGGCAAGAGCCTCGGTATCGCCGAGAAGGACGTGACCGAGCTCTTTACCCACGTCACGCCGCGCACCGTGCTGATCCTGATCGGCCTCGCCTTCGCGCTCTACATCCTGTTCGGCGTCATGATCCTGCCGTTGCGCTGCTGGTGGCAGGCCTATCTCTGGCGCTACCTCGTCTCGCGCACCCGCGCTGGCACGGTGCTGTTCGCGTCCGCGATGTCGACGCGCCAGATGTGGGGCTTCCTGGTGCTGAACTATCTGATCGTCATGGTGACGCTCGGGCTCGGCTGGCCGTTGGTCGCCCATCGCACCGCGCGGCTGATCGCAGGCCAGCTCTGGCTCTACGGCAGTCCCGACGGCGCCTCGATCCGCCAGCCGCCCGATCGGCCGCCGCGCTTCGGTGAGGGGCTGCTCGAGATGTTCGACGTGACTGGCGTCTGATGACCGCAGTTCCCCCGAGAGCTCGCTACTACGACGGCGTGACCGCCCAGGCGCTCGACGTCACGGTACGGCCGTCGACGCTGGAGCTGGTGATCGCGCGCGCCGAAGGCGTCGACGTGGTGGCGCGCTGGCCGATTGGCGAGATCAAGATCCTGGGCGACAGCGAGCACGAGGCGGTGCCGCCGCTTGCCCGCGGCGAGGAACGGCTGATGGTCGAGGATGCCGAGCTGCGCCGCCAGATCGCGCTCGCCGTGCCGCAACTTGCCAAGCTCGGCGCGCCCAAGCCGTCGGCCGCCGGGCGGATCGCCATTTTCGGCACGACCTTCGCGGCCCTGCTGGGATTGTTCTGGGTGGGTATCGACTTCGTCAGCGAGCTAGCTGCGCCCATGGTGCCCTATTCGCTGCAGGCAAGGCTCGGTAACAGCGTGATGACGGAGCTGGTCGCCGGCCACCAGCTCTGCACCAGCCCGGAAGGGCTCGCCGCGATCAACGGGCTCGCCAACCGCCTGGCCAAGGCGGCCGACTACGGCCATCCGGTCAAGGTCACGATCATCCGCGGCGGGCCAATCAATGCCTTCACTCTGCCGGGGGGCCAGCTGCTGTTCTATTCCGACCTGATCAACAAGGCGCATGACGGCAACGAGGTGGCCGGCGTGCTGGCACACGAGATGGGTCATGCCGTGCACTACCATTCGATGAAGGGGCTGGCGCGCCAGTATGGCCTGAACCAGCTTTTGCGGCTGATGACCGGCGGCTACTCCGACTTGGGGACGGTGGGTGCCGGCGGCGGCCTGCTGCTGGCCCTCCAGAACGGCCGCAACTTCGAGCGCGACGCCGATTCGACCGGCGTGTTGCTGCTCGAGAAGCTCGGCCTGCGCGCCGACGGCATCGCCGAGTTCTTCGCTGACCTCGAGAAAGCCCATCCCACCGACATGGCCGCCCAGCTCGGCATCTGGTCGACGCACCCGCCGACCGCCGAGCGCATCGCGGCGACCAAGCGGCCACCGACCGGCAAGCCGGCTTTCAGTGACGAGGAATGGGCGGCGCTCAAGACCGTGTGCGGACTGAATAAGGAGAACAACCCAGTGCCCGAGCGCTTCCACCAGAAACCGCTCGCCACCGTACCGACGCCGCCACCGGCCAAGGAACCGCCCGGGCTGCCGCCGCCCGGCAAGCGCTGAGCGCGGCAAAACGTCTTCTTCGGGTGAGCACAAACGAGTAGGGCAACTTTTCCGCGCAAGTGGTCGTTGTCGCTGCCGGGGGGGCGTTGCCACGCCGGAGGACGCACGTATGAGCCGCTATGTCGGACTGTTCGCCCTGCTGCTGGGCACGCTGCTGCTGGTGAACTTCGCGTCGGACTTTCTTTATGCCCGCGCGATAGCGGCGCAGACCGACGAGGAAGATGAACCGGTCGTTGCCGCGGCCGACTCGCCGGACCGGTTGCCGCTCACCGGACTGGTGCGCGCCGCGGCCGGCCGCTGGGGACAGGGTCGAATGATCGGAGCATCGGCCAAGCTGGCGGTGCAAAGCGCGGAGAGCTGCACCAGCCCCAACCCCTTCGTTTCAGTGCAGCGCTGAGCACTTCGCTTCGGATGCGCCTTAGTCGAGCGCGCGCGCCGGCTCTTCCCCAACATTGTTTGTGAAAGCGCACTGCAATTTGTGAATGCAAATACTGCTTCACGGTGCGTTAGCGTACGAAATAGTCTTCCGGCCATGCCGCTCAAATGGACCATCGATCACGCCCAACACATGGTCAGGATCACAGCTCAGGGGGAAGTCACGTTGATGCAGGTCGAAGAGTACCTCGACGCCGTCGTGGTCGCCGACGCCATGCCCTACGCCAAGCTGTTCGACGGCACGCACATGGTCACCCATGCCACCGATGACGAGTTGATGGAACTCGGGGCACGCATGCGGGCCTATGCCGGCGTGATGAAAGGCGGCCCGCTATGCCTGGTGGTCGCCACACCCGAAATGTTCGACTACACGCGCCGCTACATCAACCTCGCGCAGGTCGACCGGCCGACCCAGATCTGCAAGACCGTGGCCAAGGCCGAGGCCTGGCTCGCCAAGCAGAAGGCCTGAGCCGCGCGTGCCGATCGCCTGGAAAATCTTGGCCGAGCACCGCCTCGTCAGTGCGCGTGCCGACGGGCCGGTAACGCTGCAGGACATCGTCGACTACCTGGACGCCATCGTCGTCGCCGACGCGCAGCCCTATGCCAAGCTGTTCGACACCGGCACCATGGAACTCCGGCTGAGCGACGACGAGGTGATGGCGATCGGCGCCCGCATGAGCGCCTATTCGGGCGCCTTCGCCGAAGCGGGCCCGCTCGCCTTCGTTGCTACGACGCTCGCCAACGAAGGCTTCGCCAAGCGCTTCCTCAACGTCTCGTCGGTGCGCCGGCCGGCCAAATTGTTCAGGACGGTCGAGGAGGCCAAGGCCTGGCTGGCGACGCTGCCGAAATAGTCCTCGCGCTCACCCGCCGGTCATGCGGCTGCCGCCGATCCTGTGGTCCTTCAGCACCTCGGGGCGGAACGCCAGCCCGTGACCCGGCCGCTCGGGCGGCGTCATGGTGCCGGTCTTGCCAGGCTTGATCGGTTCGATCCAGAGATCGTCGTTCCAGTCCATGTATTCGAGGAAGCTCGCATTGGGGATCGAGGCCAGGAGATGCACCATCTGCTCGTGGAAGAGGTGAGGGGCGATGGTGATGCCCCACGGCTCGGCCGCCGCCGCGATCTTCCTAAGCTCGCTGTAGCCGCCGCGCATCGGATCGGGCTGCAGGATCGGCACGTTGTGCGGCGCCTCGAAGAAGGGCCGCAGATCGTTGCGCGTGAAATGGCTCTCGCCGCCGACCACGCGGGTCTTGAGCGCCGCCGCGATCCGCCGGTAGCCGGCGAAATCCTCGGCGACCACCGGCTCCTCGAGCCAGTAGGGATCGTACTCGTCGATGCGCCGCCCGGCCTGGATTGCGGTGTCGGCGTCCCAGCCCATGTTGACGTCGATCATGATCTCCACGCCGCCGCCCATCGCCTCGCGCATCGCCTTGACGTTCTCGACGTCCTCGCGCCACGGCCGGATGTGCGCCACCTGCATCTTGATGGCCTTCAGCCCCATGCCAGTGAATTCCTTCGCGCGCGTGATCATGCCGTCGCGCCCCAACCCTCGGAAGCAGCCCGAGCCGTAAGCCGGCACTTCGCCGCGCGCCGCGCCCCACAGCCGGAAGAGCGGCAGACTGGCGCGTTTGCCGACGATGTCCCAGAGCGCCATGTCAACCGCGCTCTGCGCGAACACCGTCACGCCCATGCGGCCGAGCCAGAAGTTGCTTTTGTACAGCGCCTGCCAGATCGCCTCGACCTCGGTGGCGTCGCGGCCGATGACCTGCGGCGCGATCAGCTCCTTCATGCAGGCATCGATCGTCTGCAGGCCGCCGCGCAGCGGGTGCAGATAGCTCATGCCGACGATGCCGCCCTGGGTCTCGATCTCGAGGACATAGAGCTCGCGTGGGCCGGGCGGCACCACGCCTGCCGCCGGCGGCGCGCCGCGCCACGGGACCTGCAGGAGGGTCGAGCGCAGTTCGGTGATGGTCGTGGCGGTGGTCATGGAAAAGGCGCCTCCGGCGTCTAGTTGGTGGCGATGAGTTGGAAGGACTCGAAGAAGCGCCGGGCATCGTCACCCGAGTGGAACGCGTCAGATCCGGCCGCGCCGATCACGTAGATGCTGTTGTGGGCGGCGAGCCAGATCACGCGGTGCCGGATGGTCTTGTCATGCAGCAGCGCCTCGTGCGCCGGAACGCCAGCGAAAGTGAGATCGCGCTGAGAATCGAGCGTGATATCGACGGCGCGGGCGTAGCGCTCCGCCACGCCGTCCGGCACGACTGAGAAGGCATAGCCCGCCTGCGCGTGCTGGACGCGTACGAGATATGCGACCCTGCCGTCCCCTGAGGTGGCGAAGAACTGGCGAGTCGTGGTGCCTTCTGGACCGTCGGCGATGTCGCGAACCTTCGGTTTTGACGGCATGGTCACCGAGAAGTGGTTTTCGGCCGATGTGATGCGCTGCCAGCCCGGCGAGTCGGCGTTCTGGGTCCGGGCCAGGCCGGCTGGCATCGACAGTATTGCGAGTGCGGCCAGCACCACCTTGCACAGCTTCATCCAATACGGCATTCGACCTCCCTTGATACTATGATGCCCCCAACATGAGCCCGTCCAACCGCGTCTATCTCTTCGACACTACCCTGCGCGATGGCGCCCAGACCCAGGGCGTCGATTTCACCGTGGCCGACAAGGCGGCGATCGCGCGCGAGCTCGACCTCTTGGGCATCGACTACATCGAGGGCGGCTGGCCGGGCGCCAATCCGACCGACGACCGCTTTTTCGCCGATCCGCCGGAGTTCAAGAACGCCAAGTTCGTGGCCTTCGGCATGACCCGGCGCGCCGGCCGCAGCGCCGCCAACGATCCCGGGCTCGCCGCCATCCTGCAGACCAAGGCGCGCCATGTCTGCATGGTTGGCAAGACCTGGGATTTCCATGTCGACGTGGCGCTCGAGCTCGACCGCAAGGAATACGTCGAGATGATCGCCGACTCGGTGGCTCACGCAAAGGGTCGCATGGACGAGGTGATGTTCGACGCCGAGCACTTCTTCGACGGCTACAAGGCCAATCCCGACTACGCCATGTCCTGCCTGCTCGCCGCCGAGAAGGCCGGCGCGCGCTGGCTGGTGCTGTGCGACACCAACGGCGGCACGCTGCCGCACGATGTCGAGCGCATCGTCGCTGAGGTGACGAAGAAGGTTCCCGGCGACCGGCTCGGCATCCACACCCACAACGACACCGAGAATGCCGTCGCCAACACGCTGGCCGCCGTGCGCGCCGGTGTCCGCCAGGTCCAGGGCACCATCAACGGTCTCGGCGAGCGCTGCGGCAATGCCAACATGATCGCGCTCATTCCCAATCTGGTCCTGAAGATGGGCTTCGAGACCGGGCTGAAGGAGGGCGCGCTGCAGCGGCTGACCCACCTGTCGCGCCTGCTCGACGACCGGCTGAACGTGCCGGCCAACCGCAGCGCCGCCTATGTCGGCACGCGCGCCTTCGCCCACAAGGGCGGCCTGCACGTCTCGGCGGTCGAGAAGGATCCCAAGACCTACGAGCACGTCGATCCGGAGATCGTCGGCAACCAGCGCATCATCGTGGTCAGCGACCAGGCCGGCCGCTCCAACATCATGGCGCGCTTTCGGCAGATCGGCCTCGAGGTCGATCCCAAGGATCCGGGCGTCATGCGCTTGCTCGAGATCGTCAAGGAGCGCGAGGCCGAGGGCTACGCCTATGACGGCGCCGACGCATCGTTCGAGCTCCTGGCGCGCCACGAACTGCACACCGTGCCCGACTACTTCGCGTTGCAGAGCTTTCGCGTGCTGGCCGAGCGCCGGGTCAATGCGCGCGGCCAGTTGATCGCGCTCTCGGAGGCGACGGTGAAGCTCGACATCGGCGGGCGCCGCGCTATGGAGGTGGGCGAGGGCAACGGTCCGGTGAACGCCCTCGATGCTGCGCTGCGAAAAGCGCTGATCCCGATTTATCCCGAGCTGACCGACATGCGCTTGATCGACTTCAAGGTGCGCATTCTCGACTCGGCCGGCGGCACGGCGGCAACCACGCGCGTGATGATCGAGAGCGCCGATGCGAAGGGCCGGCGCTGGTCGACCATCGGTGTGTCGCCGAACATCGTCGACGCCTCCTACAATGCGCTCTACGACGCCATCACCTACAAGCTGTTCCGCGATGGGGCGAAGCCTGCTGAAGCCAAAGGGTAGTCGGTACGGTCAATAGTACTACCGACATGCCCTAGCTGCCATGTTACGCCCTTAGTTGACGATTCGAGCCCCCCGGCAGACCATATATAGAGTGGACGGACAGAACCTCGAACCCGCGCTGAAATCGGGGGTTCCACCCATACCCGTGATCCCGCGACGACCCCGCGTCAGCGGCCGGATCGTTGCACGCGCGATCATGTGGTCGCTGCCGTTTCTGGCAGTGGCTGTGGCGCTGGTCTTCTGGATGATGTCCGGCCGCTTCGTCGAGACCGACAACGCCTACGTGAAAGGCGACCGCGCCTACATCGCCACCGAGATCAGCGGGCCGATCGTCGAGGTCGGGGTGCGCGAGAACCAGCGCGTGTCGCGTGGCCAGCTGCTCTACAAGATCGACGACACGCCCTACCGCGCGGCGCTCGCCAAGATCGAGGCCGACATCGAGATCCAGCGTGCCGACATCCGCGGCCTGCGCGCCCAGTGGCGGACCAAGCGCGAGGACATCAAGGCGGCGCAGAGCCAGTACAACTACGCCCAGGCCGACTACGAGCGTCAGCGGGACCTTGCCGAACGCAAGTTCGCGCCGGCGGCCAAGCTCGAGGAATCGCGCATGGGCCTCGAGGTGGCGCGCCAGCGCATCGCCTCGCTCGAGGAGGATCTCACCCGCATCGAAGCGCAACTCGCCGGTGATCCCAAGATCAAGGTCGACGACCACCCGCGCGTGAAGCAGATGATGGCGGCGCGCGACGAGGCGCTGCTCAACCTGCGGCGCACCACGATCGAGGCGCCGATGGACGGCATCGTGCAGAAGGTGCTGGTGCCGGGCAGCTTCGCGGTCATGGGCGTGCCGTCGATCGCGGTGGTCGCCAACAGCGATCTCTGGATCGAAGCCAATTTCAAGGAGACCGAGCTCACCCGCGTGCGCGTCGGCCAGCCGGTCAAGATCTTTATCGACACCTATCCGGACGTGGAGTGCCACGGCAAGGTGACCTCGTTCGCCCAGACCACGGGTGCGGAGTTCGCCGTGCTGCCGCCGCAGAACGCCACGGGCAACTGGGTCAAGGTCGTGCAGCGCATCCCGTTGCGCACGTCGGTGGAATGCCCCGAAGGCTCCCCGGCGCTGCGCGTCGGCATGAGCGTGGTCATCGAGATCGACACCGGCCACCGGCGTACCTTCCGCGACCTCCTGAAGATGATCGGGCTCTAGGCAGCTCCCATGGACGCCGACGCGCTGCGCCGCCGTCGCTGGCTGACCGTCGTGGTCATGATGGCCACGATCATGCAGGCGCTCGACGGCACCATCGCCAACGTGGCGCTGCCCAACATCCAGGGCTCGCTGTCCTCGACCCAGGAGCAGGTCGCCTGGGTGATCACCTCCTATATCGTGTCGGCGGCGATCGCCACGCCGCTCGCCGGCTTCTGCGCCGTGCGCTTCGGCGTGCGTCGCATCCTGGTCGGCTCGGTGGTCGGCTTCACCATTGCCTCAATGCTGTGCGGTGCGGCCCAGAGCCTGCCGCAGCTCGTGCTGTTCCGGGTCATGCAGGGCGTGTTCGGCGCCTCGCTGGTGCCGCTGTCTCAGGCCCTGATGATGGATGCCTACAGCCGCGAGGAGCAGGGCAAGGCGATGGCGATGTGGGGCGTCGGCACCATGCTCGGCCCGATCACCGGCCCGACGCTGGGCGGCTGGCTGACCGACGAATATTCCTGGCGCTGGGTGTTCTACATCAACCTGCCGGTCGGCGTGCTGTGCACCATCGGACTGATGATCCTGGTCAAGCACAAGGCGAACGAAAATCCGCGGCCGTTCGATCTGCTGGGCTTCACCTTGCTGTCGATCGCGATCGGCACGTTCCAGCTCATGCTCGACCGCGGCGAGACCATGGACTGGTTCAGCTCCAAGGAGATCGTGGTCGAGGCGGTCGTGGCCGGCGTCGCCGCCTGCATGTTCGTGATCCACATGCTGTCGGACGACCATCCGTTCCTGCCGCGCGACCTGTTCCGCGACCGCAACCTGACGCTCGGCATCATCTTCACGGCCATCACCGGCCTCTTGATGATCGTCACCGCGACGCTGATGCCGCCGTTCCTGCAGCAGCTCAAGGACTATCCGGTGTTCACCACCGGCATCGTCATGGCGCCGCGCGGCGTCGGCACGATGCTGTCGATGCTGGTGGTGTCGCGCCTGATTGGCCGCATCGATGCGCGCTGGCTGATCGCGATCGGCCTCACGCTGTGCGGCCTGTCGCTCTACGACATGACGCTGTTCACGCTTAATGTCGACGAGGGGCGCATCATCTGGAACGGCTTCCTGCAGGGCGTCGGGCTGGGACTGGTCTTCCCGCCGCTCACCACGCTCGCCTTCGCCACTGTTCCCGCCCGCATACGCACCGAAGGCGCGGCGCTCAACGCCCTGATGCGCAATCTGGGCGCTTCGGTCGGCGTGGCCGCCCTGGTGGCGCTGCTCGACCGCAACATTCAGGTCAACCGCTCGGTGCTCGCCGAGCATCTCTCGGCGTTCAACCCGCTGTGGCGGCTGGGCTACATCCCGATGGAGAAGGGCATCCCGGTCGATCGCTCGCGGATCATCTCGCACTGGATGCCGTTCAGCGGCAGCTGGCCGTTCGGATCGGTGCCGACCGACGATCCGTCGAAGCTGATCGGCATGTGGGGCGAGGAGCTCAACCGCCAGGCCGCGACCATCGCCTATCTCAACGACTTCCGCGTGCTGGCGATCGCCAGCATCGTCTGTATCCCGCTGCTGCTCTTCATGCGCCGCCAGGCGATGTTCACGCGGCCTTCGCGCCGCTAGCGGCCATAACACGCTATAAGACATCATGGGTCGGGCTTCGAAGGGCCGCGCCACGACGAGCGCTGCGCCGGTGATCATCCTGGTGCGCCCGCAGCTGGGCGAGAATATCGGCATGGCCGCGCGCGCCATGCTGAACTGCGGCCTGTCGAGCCTGCGGCTGGTGAAACCGCGCGACGGCTGGCCCAACCCGAAGGCCCAGCGTGCCGCCTCGGGTGCCGACGTGGTGCTGGACAAGGCCAGGGTCTTCGACTCGGTGGCCGACGCGGTCGGCGATCTCGAACGCGTCGTGGCGACCTCGGCCCGCAATCGCGAGCTCAGCCAGCGCATCCTGACCGCCCGGCGCGCCGCCACCGAGATGCGCGGCTGGATCGGGCAGGGCGACAGGACCGGTATCCTGTTCGGGCCGGAACGCACCGGTCTTGAGAACGACGACATGGTCCATGCCGACACCGTGCTGTCGATCCCGCTCAATCCGCAATTCTCGTCGTTGAACGTGGCCCAGGCGGTGCTGCTGGTCGCCTATGAATGGGCGGCCGCCGGCGAGGGCACGCCAGCCGAGCGCATGTCCGATCATTCGACGCGGCCGGCGACTAAGGACGAGCTCGTGAACCTCTTTGCCCATCTCGAGCGCGCGCTGGACGAATCGGGCTTCCTGCGCAACAAGGCGATGCGGCCGGCGATGGTGAACAATCTCAGGGCGCTGCTGCAGCGCTCGGCGATGACCGAGCAGGAAGTGCGCAGCTTCCACGGCGTCATCAAGTATCTGGCAAAGCACAAGCACGGCGAGGAGTGAGCATGGCCAACACCGCGAAGGTCACCTGGGTCGACGGCGCCCTGTTGGTCGCCGAGGCCGGCAGCGGCCACAGCTTCACCATGGATGGCTCACCCGACGTCGGCGGCCGCAATCTCGGCGCGCGGCCGATGGAGGTGATGCTGATGGGCATGGGCGGCTGCACGGCGATCGACGTGGTGTCGATGCTGAGAAAGCAGCGCCAGGACATTTTGGGCGTGGAGGTGTCGCTCAGCGGCGAGCGGGCGGGCGACCATCCGATGGTCTACACCGAAGTGAAGGTGGTCTATACGGTGCGTGGCCGCCGGCTGAACAAGGCGCTGGTCGAGCGCGCAGTGTCGCTGTCGGACGAGAAATACTGCTCGGCCACCGCGATGTTCAAAAAGTCGGCCAAGGTCAGCCACGAAGTGGTGCTGGTCGAGATCTAAGTCCTTGATCCGGCAGGGCGAACGCCTGCTTGACTGTAGGGTTTTCGCCAGTATCTTCCGCGCTTCTTCCGGAGAACGTGGTTGAAGGGCCTTCGGGCCTCCATCCCGCCCCGACCGACGGTCGGACCAAGGCCTATCCGGACAACAGCGTCGCATGACGCACAACGATGGAGAGATCGCGTGAGCAAGCGCGAGAATTCGAAGTACAAGATCGACCGCCGCCTCAGGGTCAACCTGTGGGGCCGTCCCAAGAGCCCGATCAACAAGCGCGAATACGGCCCCGGCCAGCACGGCCAGGGTCGCCAGAAGCCGACCGACTATCGCCTGCAGTTGATGGCGAAGCAGCGGCTCAAGGGCTACTACGGCTCGGTCTCCGAGCGTCAGCTTCGCCGCTACTACCTCGAAGCGGTGCGTCGCCGCGGCGACACCGGCGAGAACCTGGTCGAGCTGCTCGAGCGTCGCCTCGACGCCGTCATCTATCGCATGAAATTCGCCATCACGGTGTTCGCCAGCCGTCAGCTGGTGAGCCACGGTCACGTCAAGGTGAACGGCAAGCGCGTCAACATCGCGTCCTATCTGGTGAGGGATAACGACGTCATCGAATTGACGACCAAGGCCAAGGAGATGACGCGCGTGCTCGAAGCCACCCAGACCGCCGAGCGCGATGTGCCGGAATACGTCACGGCGGACCACAAGGACATGAAGGGCACTTTCGTGCGCGGTCCCAAGCTCGCCGACGTGCCTTATCCGGTGCAAATGGAGCCGTCGCTGGTGGTCGAGTACTACAGCCGGTGATCCCCTGAAATCGCTGAAAACCCGCCCTCCCGTGGCGGGTTTTTTGCATCTGAGCCCGCGACAAGGCGACTGTTCTCGCTGTCCGGGTTGAGGCAGGGCGCTTATAATCAGCGCGGGGTTGGGGTTTGGAGCACATTGCGATGCGGATGGTCCGTTGGGCGGTCATCGCTTCGGTCGTGGTGGTGGTTGGCGGGGCGGCCTACACCTATCGCGCCGAGGTAGCCCAGAAGCTTGGTTTTGGTACGCCGGCGAATGCCGCATCGGCGCCCAGTCCGGCGGCAGCGGCGCAGCCGCCGGGCCGGCGTGGGCGGGCCAATCCGGCAGGCCCGGTGCCGGTGGTCGTCACGACCGTGACCCCCAAGGCGATGCCGATCATCGTCGAAGCCGTCGGCACGGTGCAGGCGATTGCGTCGATCCAGCTCAAGACCCGCATCGACAGTCAGATCACCAAGATCCACGTCGAGGAAGGCGCGCTGGTCAAGGAGGGCGACCTCCTGTTCGAGCTCGATGCCCGCACTCTCAAGGCCCAGCTAGGACAGATCGAAGCGCAGATCCGCAAGGATCAGGCCCAGGTCGAGCAGGCCAAGCGCGACACCATTCGCGCCGACGGCCTCCTGGTCAAAGGCGCTGGCACGGTCGTGACGCGCGATACAAACCAGACGACCGAAAAAGCCGCCATCGCCCAGCTCGAGGCCGACGAGGCGATGCGCCAGAACATCCTGGCGCAGATCAGCTACACCGAGATCCGGGCGCCGGTGTCGGGCCGCATCGGCTCGATTCCCTACAAGGTCGGCACCATCCTGCGCGTCGGCGACAACACCGCGACGGCCGTCCTCGCCGTCCTCAACCAGGTCGATCCGATCTTCGTGTCGTTCGCCATTCCGCAGGTCTATCTGCCCGACCTGCGCGCGGCGATGGCCAAGGGCGGGGTCAAGGTCAGCGCGGTGATCGACGAGACGCACAAGCAGTCGGGCGTCATGGCCTTCATCGAGAACAACGTCGATCCCAACACCGGCACGGTGACCGGCAAGGCCAAGATCGCCAACGCCAACGAGGGCCTGTGGCCCGGCCAGTTCGTCAAGGCCGAGATCATTCTCGGTGTCGAGCCCGACGCGCTCGCCGTGCCGTCCGCCGCCGTCCAGCTCGGACCGCAGGGCGCCTATGTCTTCGTGGTCAAGGATGGCAACACCGCCGAGACGCGGCCGATCGAGGTCAAGCGTACGCAGGGCGGCGAGTCCGTGGTGGGCAACGGCCTGAAGGCGGGCGAATCGGTGGTGGTCGACGGTCAGCTTCGCCTGGTCAACGGCGCGGCGGTCGCGATCCGGCCGGCGCAAGGTGAGGCCCCTGGCACCGCGACGCCTCCGCCCAAACCGCCTGCGCCACCGCGCGGCTGATCCGCCGCCGAAGAGAACCTAATGCTTTCCGCGCTCTGCATCCGCCGACCGGTAATGACCATCCTGGTGATGGTCTCCTTCGTCATCGCCGGTGCCTTCGGCTACAAGAACCTGCCCGTTGCAGCCATCCCGCGCGTCGACTTCCCGACCATCCAGGTCACCGCCCAGCTGCCCGGCGCTAGCCCCGAGACCATGGCGTCGTCGGTGGCCTCGATCCTCGAGCGCCAGTTCTCGACCATCGCCGGCGTGACGTCGATGACCTCGACCTCGTCGCTCGGCAACACGTCCATCGTGCTGCAGTTCGATCTCAACCGGAACATCGACGGTGCCGCCCTCGATGTGCAGTCGGCGATCTCGTCGTCCATGCGGCGCCTGCCGGCAGAGCTGCCGACGCCGCCCTCCTTCCGCAAGGTCAACCCGGCCGACTATGCGATCATGTTCATGGCGCTCAGCTCATCGCAGGTGCGGCTGAGCGACATCGACGCGTTCGCCAACCGCTCGATCCTGCCGCGGTTGTCGACCCTGCCCGGCATGGCCCAGGTGCTGATCTTCGGCACGCAAAAGTACGCCGTGCGCGTGCGCGCCAACCTCGATCAGCTCGCCGTGCGCGGGCTTACGCTCAATGAGCTGCAGACGGCGATTGTCAACGCCAACTCGACCAAGCCGGTCGGCGCCATCGCCGACCAGAAGCAGAATGCCATCCTCGACGCCACCGGCCCGATCAACAAGGCAGCCGATTACAATCCGGTCATCGTCTCGTTCCAGAACGGCGCGCCGGTGCGCATCTCCGACGTCGCCACTGCGATCGACAGCGTCGAAAACGACAAGGTGGCGAGCTGGCTGAACGGCACGCGCGGCATTATTCTCGCTTTCTATCGCCAGCCCGATGCCAACACCGTCGAGGTGG
>Ga0306921_10001477_pt1 | contig 22834 bp, 18 predicted proteins | sample sta12Cox44000080_FD_203760 | JGI IMG/M metagenome (GOLD analysis project Ga0306921, IMG submission 203760) | Lab enrichment of tropical soil microbial communities from Luquillo Experimental Forest, Puerto Rico - statoxic.12C.oxic.44.000.080 (v2)... | ecosystem: Environmental > Terrestrial >...
CACAAGCCCGGGCTTTCCTCGAAGGCCGCGATTTCTGCCTTCCTGACGACTTCAAGCAACTCGCCGTTGCCGTCTTCTCGCATCGCGTGGTCGCGAGCGCCCGCCACGCTTCGTTGCAAAAGAAATCCGAGACCACCGAAAGCGTTCTCCACGAGATCGTCGACTCCGTCCGCGTGCCTCTATGACACTCTTAGTCGGCCGCGCTTGTCATCCCGGCCGGGCGGTCGTGTTCTTTGCGGCTCGGCGCTCCATCGCCTGTCACGGTCGCTTCTTCGGCTGGAGGCCATCATGCCGCTTCCTTTGAACATGTCCACCGCTCCCGCCAAAGCTGAGCGCCCCGCTGTCCGCGCGTTCCTCCTCTCGATCGCGGCTCTCACCGTGGCCATGCTCCTCGCGCTCTATTCCGGCGCTGCTGCACAACTCGGGCACTTCGCCCTGGCGAGCACTTCCGCCCTCACGGCGCTGCTGGTCGCCGCCTGGGTCGCGGTCGCGCTCGTTCCCGTCCTCGCGCGGCGTACCCCGCTTCGCTGGTTCAGCTATCGTATGGAATACCGGCTCACGCGCGAGGGCTGGATCTATATCGCCGGAATCGTTCTCGTGTCTCTCGCGGCCATCAACACCGGCAACAATCTCCTGTTTCTCATTCTCGCCTGCCTAATCTCGAGCATTCTCATGTCCGGCGTACTTTCCTCCGTCACTCTCGCCGGCGTCGAAATGCGCCTCAGTCTTCCGGAACAAATCTTCGCGGGACAATCCGTCCGTGCCTCCCTCGACCTCAAGAACGAAAAGCTCACTTTGCCCTCGTTTTCGCTCCGCGTCGAAGGCGTCGCCAGAGAAGGCCAGCCCGCCGCTGCGATTCTCTCCACCCCGGTATACTTTCCCTACATCCCCCGCCGTCAGTCCGCGAAGCAGTCCGTGCCTCTCTTCTTCTCGAAGCGCGGCGCTTACCGCCAGGAAGCCTTCCGCATCGTTACCCGCTTCCCTTTCGGCTTCCTGCAGAAGGCGCGTCGTCTCGATCTGCTCAGCGAAGCCCTCGTCTATCCCTCCATCGAAGCGACTCCCGAATTTCTTGAACTCCTTCCCGGCATCCAAGGCGCGATCGAAAGCGTCACCAAAGGCCGCGGCCAGGATCTGTACGCTCTTCGCGATTATTTACCGACAGACAGCGCCCGTCATGTCCATTGGAAAGCTTCAGCTCGCTCCGGTTCTCTCATGGTTCGCGAATTCGCTCGCGAAGACGACTACCGCGTCCTCCTCGTCTTCGATCCTCACAGCTCCGCCGCCGAACCCCAGGCCACACTCGCAGACACCAACCGCTTCGAGCAGGCGGTCACCTATTGCGCCGCCCTCGCGTGGACCTTCCGCGAACGAAACGCCCTCCTCGAATACCGCAGCGAAGCCACTGACGTTCCGCTCGCTCCCGCTCCCGAAAACATTTTCACTGTTTTGCGCCACCTGGCCCTGGTTCAGCCGCTTCCGCCGGACCCGCGGCAGGCTCTTCTCGCCGAACTGGCCTCCAGCCCCGAAACCTTTAAACTCATCGTCACTTCACAACCCCGCGGCTCCATCCCCGCCGAAATCTGGAACTCCTCCTACGTCATCTTCTCCGAAGAACTCTCCTCCTGAAGCGGCCGCCTCTGACGTCCCGTGTCGCCGCGCTTCTGTCGGCTGCAACTTGCGGTCAACCATCGAGTCGAGCGAACAATTGTGCCAAACTACTGCTCGATGCTCTCCGGCCACTCACTCGCCCGCTTCCGCAAAAATCTCCTCATCTGGTTCACAAAATTCCGCCGCGATCTTCCTTGGCGCCGCACCAGTGACCCCTACCGCATCTGGCTCTCGGAAATCATGCTTCAGCAAACCCGGGTGAACGCAGTCCTCCCCTATTACGACAAATTCCTTGTACGCTTTCCCGACATCCGCTCCCTCGCCGAGGCCCCCCAAGAAGAAGTACTCCGCCTCTGGTCTGGTCTCGGCTACTACTCTCGTGCACGCAATCTCCAGAAAGCCGCGCAGCAGCTCGTCGCCCGTCACAACTCAAACTTCCCAGACAACCTCGAAGAAGCCCTGGCCTTGCCCGGCATCGGAAGCTACACGGCCGCTGCGATCCTCAGCATCGCCTACGGCCAGAAACTCGCCGTCCTCGACGGCAACGTCGCTCGCGTCCTCGCCCGGATCGGCGCTGTTCGCGGCGATCTCCGTTCTCGGAAGCGCTGGCAACAACTTCAGAAAGCTGCCGACACGCTCCTTGCTCCTCGCGCTCCCGGTGACTGGAACCAGGCCATGATGGAACTCGGCGCCACGGTTTGCACTCCTCGCTCGCCACAATGCCTTTTCTGTCCCGTCGGCAAGTTTTGCGAGGCCCGCAAACTCGGTCTCGCCGGCTCCATCCCTGAAAAACGCGCGAAACGCCCCGAGATCGACCTCACTCTTGCCTCTCTCGTCCTCGTCGATTCACAGGGATGCACTCTTCTTCTCTCTCCACCGAAGGCCTCCTCCAACCCCGAGCAGGCCGCCGACGTGCCCGCGCTTCTCTCCCGCATGTGGCACTTTCCTACAATCCACGTACAGCAAAATCCCACCGCCGAACTGCAATCATTTCTCCTGAAGGATCTTTTTGAAGGGCCAGCCCCTGCGCCGGAGCTCCTGGCCCTCCCGAAAGTCCGCCACACCGTCACCTACCGCCAGATCACCCTCCTCCCCTTCCGTCTGGACGTGGCAATCCTTCCTCGGGTTCCTCGTTCAAAGCGGCTCCCGCTCTCTCACCTTTCTTCGGTGCCCATCTCGAACCTTACCCGCAAAGTCGCCCGCGCTGCCCTTTCCGTCAACGACAAGCTCGCTGCCCTCCATACCCCCAATTTGCTTTGACATTTTATTTTACCTAGTAGTATATAATGAACCCTGCGCGCGGCAGGGCTTGCCCATGGCAGACGGCTCGGCCTGCGGCGGCGCAGCCCTTCGAAGAGGTAATCCCCGAACGACTCCCCGTAACCTCCCTGGAATCATCACTTATAAATTTGGTAGGTAAACGGCTCGTTCTTCCTTGGAATCAACCCGGATCAGAAACGGAGCGGAGGAGGGAGTATCATACTGGTTACTTCATCGACAACCCGGTCCTTTATCCTTTGGCACCCCAATTCTGCCTGCCTCCCCAAAATGCTATTCTGAACTCGCGCCATGGCCTCCACCGTCGCAACTCCGGCCAGCCATCTCCCGGCCGATCGCTTCTACCGCACCGCGCTCTTTTTCCTTGTTCTCACCTCCGTCATCACCTTGGTTGCCACTGGCAAGCTCGATCTGTTCACCACCATCGCCGCCCCGGCCTTTGTGCTCTACAAAGGATTGCGCTGGTGGCGCGGTTTTCCCGCGGAGTTGCCGCATGCCATCGCCACGCGCCTGGTTGTCAGTTACGTTTTCTTCTTCCCGATCGATGGGATTTTCCTTTCGCGCTCTTTCGCCGCCGCCTCCGCCAACCCGAATCTTTATTCCACACTGGTCGCCTCGGTCCACTTTCTGCTCTTCGTCACGGTTGTTCGTCTTTACAGTGCCAACACCGACCGCGACGCGCTTTTCCTCTCCATGTTGGCGTTTGCCGGTGTTCTCGCTTCTGCCATCTTCACGGTGGACACTTACTTCCTGGTCCTTTTTCTCGTCTTTCTTTTCTTCAGCGTGGCTGCGTTCACAGGACTCGAGATTCGCCGCGGCGCCAGAGGTTCTTTGTTCCCTGTTCTGTCCGCGAATGGCTCACAGGAGCGGCGCTTTTACCGCGCGCTTTTCCTCGCTTCTCTCAGCTTGACTCTCGGCGCCATCTTCTTCGGAGCGATCCTGTTTTTTGTTTTCCCTCGGTTCAGCGCCGGATATTTTGCCCGCACCGGTATTCAGCCTTCGCTCATGGTCGGCTTCAGCGACGAAGTCGAACTTGGCCAGATTGGGCAGCTCAAGAAAGACAACACCGTCGTGCTGCGCATCAAGACTGGTTCGCCCGTCCAGTATCCGATGCTCCGCTGGCGCGGAATTGCGCTGTCCACGTTTGACGGCAAGCGCTGGTTTTCTCCGGCAATCAATCCCGTGAACCACTACCCCGCGCCCGACGGTTGGATTACGGTTGCCAGCCGAGGCGATCTGCAGGCGCCCCCTGCCGCGGAACTGCACTTCACCACTCTGATGGAACCGAGCGCCAGTGATGCCGTTTTCGCCCCCGCCCAGGCCCTTTTCTTGCGCGGCAACTTCTCCGGAGATGCAGGCACTTATTACTCTTCGATCCAGCGCAGTAGGCTCATTACCGACGCGGCCGGCTCGATCTCTAACCCTTACCGCAACTTCGCTCAGATCCGTTACGAAGGCGTCTCGCGGCTTCCGGTTGCACGGCCCGCTCAGGCGCGCTCGGCGGGCAGCGACTACCCCGAAAAGATTCGCGAAGTCTATCTGCAACTTCCTCCGCTCGATCCGCGCATTCCCGATCTGGCCCGCCGCGTCACCGCCTCCGCTGACAATCCCTTCGACAAGGCCGTCACGCTTGAGGGCTATCTCCGCTCCAATTATGGCTACACGCTCAACCTCACGGGCAAACTCGGCGACGACCCACTGGCTCGTTTCCTCTTCGAAACCAGGGAAGGCCATTGCGAATACTTCGCCTCCGCCATGGCCATCATGCTCCGCTCAATCGGAATCCCTTCGCGCGAAGTTAACGGTTTTCTTCCCGGTGAATATAACGACCTCGGCGGCGACTACATCGTTCGCGCCAGCGATGCGCACAGCTGGGTCGAGGTCTATTTCCCCGGCACGGGCTGGCTCACGTTCGATCCCACTCCGGCTGCCCCCGAGTCGGCCGGCGGCTTCCGCGCGCGCCTCGGCCAGTACATCGATTGGATGGAGCTCACTTGGCGAGAGTGGGTCATCAACTACGATTTGAACCATCAAATGCAGCTCAGCCGCATCATGCGCCAGAATTCCGTGGACTGGACCGTCACGACGCGCAGGAGGTTTCGCAATCTGGAGAACCGGGGTATCGAAGCCCTCGTTGCCTGGCAGCGCTCCCACGGACGCCTCGGGTTGGCCGTCCCGATGGTGGCGCTCCTGCTCCTTGTCGTTCTCCGTTTCCAGTGGATTCGCGCCCTCTTCAACTGGTTCAGCCTGATTTGGCAGACCAACCTGTCCCCCGTCGAACGCAATAATCCGCAACTGGCTTCGCGCCTGTATGCGGAACTGCTTCGCGTGCTTGCCCGGCGCGGATTCACACGGAACGAGGCGCAAACTCCGATGGAATTCGCCGATTCTCTCGCGCTTCGGCCCGGGGGGCTCGCTCCGGCGGTCCGCGAATTCACCGATTTATACGCACAGGCACGCTTCGGTGGAGTCGCTTGCGACGCATTCCGCTTGCACGCGCTGCTCGAACAAATCCGCGCTGTCCCCCGGCATCGTTAGCTTCGTCGCCAAAACACACTGCCGAGCCTGGCGTCTCCATCCCTACTCAGCCGCCCCTCGCCCGTTCCGGCCTCGTCCGGGCCGCATGCTAAACTTAAAAGGTTGCGCGAATGCACCTCTCGCTTATGCCAAAGGTCGGATTCATTTCGCTCGGTTGCCCCAAGAACCTCGTCGACAGCGAGGTAATGATGGGCATTCTTGCGCGCCAAGGTTACGAACTCACCCCGCGTGCCGACGAAGCCGAGATCCTGGTCGTCAACACCTGCAGCTTCATTGAGCCCGCGCAAAAAGAGTCGGTCGAAGCCATCCTCGAAATGGCCGAGCACAAGAAATTCGGCTCCGCAAAAAAACTGATCGTCGCCGGCTGTCTTGTCGAGCGCTTTCGTGACCAGATCATCGAGCAGGTTCCCGAGGTCGATGCCGTCGTCGGCACCGGCGAAGTCGAGCGCATCCTCGAGGCTGTCGAAGGCGATCTGAAACTGCTTCCCGCCGCGCCCCCTTCGTTCCTGTATCACGACTTGACCCCGCGCATCATCACCACGCCAAAGCATCAGGCTTACGTTAAGATCGCCGAAGGCTGCGATCACCCTTGCACCTTCTGCATCATTCCACAGTTGCGCGGCGCATTCCGCAGCCGTCGTTTTGAATCCGTCATTCGCGAAGCCGAAAACCTGGCCGCTTCCGGCGCGCGCGAAGTTACCCTCATCGGGCAGGACACCACGTCCTACGGCGAAGACCTGCGCTTACGCGACGGCCTCGCGGAATTGCTTGGAAAGCTCGCCGGCGTCGAAGATCTGCTCTGGGTCCGTTTCCTTTACGCCTACCCGAACCGCGTCAGCCAGAAAATGCTCGAGACCATTGCCGCTCACCCACGCCTGGCAAAGTACATCGACATGCCACTTCAGCATGCCAGCCGCAATGTGCTCGCCCGCATGAAGCGCGGCTCCCATGGCGATGCGTTCCTGAAGCTGCTCGAGCGCATTCGCAAGACCATTCCCGGCGTCGCGCTACGCAGCAGCTTCATCGTCGGCTTCCCCGGCGAAGCCCGCTCGGACTTTCAGGAGCTGTACGATTTCGTCAATGAAGCCCGCTTCGACTGGATGGGCGTGTTTGAATACTCCGACGTGGACAACGCTGCGAGCTATCCATTCGATGGGAAGGTCGATCCCGAAATCATCGCGGAACGCCGCACGCGGTTGATGGCCCTGCAACGCAAGATCTCGCGCGAAAAATTGCGAACCTACAAGGGACGTACGGAAATCGCTCTCGTCGAAGGCCCTTCTAAAGACAATCCGCTCGTCTGGGAAGCGCGGCTCGAATCCATGGCTCCCGATATCGACGGCAAACTCTACCTCACCGATGTCGAGCTCCCTGACGGAAGAATTGCCGCCCCGGGCGATGTCGTCGCGGTCGAGATTACCAAAACCGATGCCTACGACCTGATCGGCCGCGTCACCGCCATTCGGCGCCGGCCCGCCATTCGCGAGCGCCCCCCGCTTCCCGCTTCGCCGCCCGCTGAGAAACTCACTCGCATTCCGACCGGCGCGCCCCTCCGCGTCTTGGGCTAAGCCTTTCCGGTCGACTGTCCCTCTTTGCGCATCCGCAATTTGCTTCCCTTACTTGTGGTAATTCCCTTCGAGGTGGTAAAACACTGCTGAACCATGAAACACCTCTGCCCCATCTGCAAGAAGCCCACCGACTCCGAGAAGGACGCCGACTTCCCCTTCTGCAGCGAACGCTGCCGCAATCTCGACCTCGGGAATTGGGCCAGCGAAAAGTACGTCGTTTCCGATCCCATCTTCGACGAAGAAGAAACCTCCGATAGCGACCGCAAAACGCTAATCCTGGACCTCGACGACTCGCATGGTTACCACAACTGAATCCGCTTCGGGTATGCCGCAGCCAAAGCCCCGCTTCGACTTCGCCCTTGCAACCGTCTTAGGTACCGGTTACCTCAGGCCCGCTCCAGGGACCTGGGGCTCCCTGGCGGGATTGCTCATCGCGGCTTTCTCTCATCCGTTTACTTGGTTCCTGCTTCTCGGCGCGGGGATTCGCGTGGGCTTCGGAGCGGATGCTCCCTTGCTCTCGGGCGCACTCGGAACTTTACTGCTCCTCACTCCATCGGTGGCGGTTTGGCTGCTGCTGGCCTACTTCGGCGTTCGCAGCAGCTACAGAGTCGCGCAGTTCGCCGGCGTGAAAGATCCGCAGTTTGTGGTCATCGACGAAGTTTCCGGCGTGCACCTTGCTCTTATTCTTGGTCTCGCGCCGCTCACCGCGCCTTCGACGCTTCTGAATCCGGCCGAAGCCAGCTATTTTGCCCTCTATACCGGCATGAGCATCCTGAACTGGAAGTACCTCCTTTTCGGCTTTGTGCTGTTCCGCCTGTTCGATATCACCAAGCCTTTTCCGTGCCGCCGCCTGGAAAACCTGCCCGGTGGATGGGGCATCATGGCAGACGATTGGATGGCCGGCGTCTACGCTGCCATTTGCCTGCGAGTCGCGTTACACTTTCATAGGCTATGAAATTTGGGTTTGGCTCAACACCAGAGAAGAATGGCATCCCTCACATTGAGCGGATCTCCCCGACGGCGGCGATTCCTGGAGGCGAGGTTACGGTCTATGGCAGCGGTTTCACCTCTCGCAACGGGGGACGCCCTCTCGTGCGTTTTGGAGATACGGAGGCTGCGCTTTCCCTGTGCAGCAATAACCGGTTGATTGCAAAGGTTCCCGAAGGCGCCACGGCTAACACCATTCAAGTCGTCAACGCAGAACGCGAAAGCCAGCCGTTCCCCGTTTCGCTTGCCCTTCAGATTGCAGACAATCTGCACCCGGTCGCGAATCCGGTGATTGATTCGCTTGGCAACATTTATGTGACCTTTAGCGGACCTCGCGGCCAGCGCGTCCCTGTTTCGCTCTATAAAATCACGCCGAATTACGCGGTGAAGCCGTACGTCACTTCCTTGATCAATCCGACGGGCTTGGCCCTCGGCCCTCGAGGCGAGTTGTTCGTTTCTTGCCGGCATGACGGTACGATTCACCGCGTCGTTCCGAGCGGCCAGTCCGAGCAGTGGGTTGAGGGCATGGGCATTGCGACGGGGTTGGCTTTCGATCGCGCGGGAAATCTCTTTGTTGGCGATCGCAGCGGCACGATTTTCAAAATCAGCGCTTCGCGGGAGATCTTTGTCTTTGCCACGCTGGAGCCTTCCGTTGCTGCCTATCACCTGGCGTTTCATCCGAGCGGGGAACTTTACGTCGCGGGCCCGACCACTTCGAGTTACGACCGCGTTTACCGCATCACTCAAGGCGGCGACGTTCACGTTTTCTATCGCGGCCTCGGACGCCCCCAGGGAATGGCCTTCGATAAAGACGCCAATCTTTACATCGCCGCTTCGTATGCCGGACGCCGCGGCATCGTGCGCATCTCTCCGCAAGGTCACGCCGAACACGTTCTGAGCGGCTCAGCGCTCGTAGGACTCGCGCTAACTTCCACCGGCCGCGCGATTCTCGCAGCCAATTCGGCGCTCTTCACCCTCGACTGGAACGTCCGCGGTCTGCCCCTGCTTGGCTAATCGTAATGCTTCGGATCGGAAGGCCTGAGCCCTGAATGACTGAGCTACAATGTTGGGCATGAAGGCGGAAATCATTGCAGTTGGCTCGGAGCTGCTTACACCGGATCGCATCGACACCAATTCGCTGTTCCTCACCGAAGAACTCAACAAACTGGGGATCGAGGTTCTGCGCAAAACCATCGTCGGAGACAATCGCGAACTTCTCGCCGAAGCGTTCCGCGATGCCTTGAATCGCGTCCCGGTGGTGATCGCAAGCGGTGGCCTCGGCCCTACCGAAGACGATCTTACGCGCGAAACCGTTGCCGAACTGCTCGGCCGCCGCTTGCAGCGCAATGACGACGTGGTCCGCGCCATCGAGGCACGCTTCCGCAGTTTCAAGCGCGATATGCCCGCCGTGAATCTCCGCCAGGCCATGGTGCCCGAAGGCGCTGAAGTGCTCGAAAATCCTCGTGGAACCGCACCCGGTTTGTGGCTCGAAGATAAGGGCCGCAGCATTGCCCTCCTCCCCGGACCGCCGCGCGAGCTCAAGCCGCTCTTTCTCGAGCAGGTTCGCCCTCGGCTCGAGCACCGCACTTCTGGTGTGCGCATGTTTCATCGCGAACTGCGCATTACGGGTCTCGGGGAATCGCATGTCGAAGAGCGCATCCGGCCCATCTACACGCGCTACAAGGACGTGAGCACCACCATTCTTGCCGTTCCGGGCGAAATCCAAATTCATTTGCGCGCATGGACCGACGATGGCACTCAGGCGGAGACCACGCTTGACGAAATCGTTCGCAGCTTGGAGCTTGCTCTCGGAGACCGCATCTTTGCCCATTCCGGCCTTTCGCTCGAGGAAGTGGTCGCTCAGCTCCTCACTGACAACCGGGCCACAATCGCGGCAGCCGAGAGTTGTACGGGAGGCCTGCTCGCGGAACGGTTGACCCGTATTCCCGGCAGCTCGACCTATTTTCTGGGCGGCGCCGTCTGCTATAGCAACGAACTGAAAACGGCGTGGGCCGACGTGCCGCCCGAAATGATCGCTTCAAAAGGGGCCGTCAGCAGTGAAGTGGGGATGGCCCTTGCAGAAGGGATACGGCGGCGGGTCCGGAGCACGTTCGGCGTCGGCATCACCGGCATCGCCGGCCCCGGGGGCGGCAGTGAAGAAAAGCCCGTCGGCACAGTGCATTTGGCCCTGGCATCGCCAACGGGAGTGCAGGAGCGGCTCGTTCATCTTCCGGGCGACCGCGACGGCATACGCTTCTACGCTTCGCAACTGGCCCTCGATATGGTCCGCATGCATTATCTCTACAACGCGAATCCGCCCGCCCGCCGGTGACGAAGGCATCGCATGCGTCTGTTTGTCGCGATCGCAATACCAGACGAGATTCGATTGGCGTTGGCAGCGTTTGTAAACGAACTGCGGACAGCTGCGCCTCAGGCGAAGTGGGTGCGCGCCGACAATTTGCATGTCACATTGAAATTCCTCGGAGAAACCGACAGCGCTAAACTCAGTCAGGTACAGGCGGAACTCGCCGCGATTCGCTCGAGGCAAGCCGTCACTCTGAGTTTCCACGGGCTTGGTTTTTTCCGCAATGAAAAGCGCCCGCGGGTGTTCTGGGTGGCCATCGAAGCTTCGCCGAACGTGGCGCCTCTGGCTGCCGACATTGACCGGGCCCTGCACAGGCTTGGCTTTCCGTTGGAGGAGCGCGCCTTCACCCCGCATCTCACCCTGGCGCGCTTCGACCCGCCGGGCCTGCCTCGAAACCTGCACGGTGCGGTCCAACAAAACCAATCGCGCGGTTTCGGTTCCCTTACCGCTGCCGAGTTCCAACTCATCGAAAGCAAACTCAAACCGAGCGGAGCGGAGTACACTACTCTGCAATCGTTCCCGTTTGTCTCGGAGAATTAGCGCTACATGCTCTCAACCTCGGCGGCTTCACCAGTTCTGGTATTCGTCGCCTACCTGCTCGGGTCGATTCCCTTCGGCTTGATCCTGACAAAGCTCTTCGGCGGCAAGGATGTGCGCCAGCACGGCAGCGGCAACATCGGGGCGACAAATGTTTCACGGGTTGCAGGGCCGGTGGCGGGTATCCTGACGCTGCTCCTCGATGCTTTGAAGGGTGCGGCTGCGGTCTGGCTCGCCGGCCATTTCACCGGCCATAGCGCTCGGTGGATGGCCTTGGCGGGTTCGGCTGCGCTCGTTGGCCACTGCTTCCCTGTGTGGCTTGCCTTCAATGGTGGTAAAGGCGTCGCTACGGCGCTGGGCGTTTTCGTCATGCTCTCCCCAATCGCGGCGCTCGCCGGATTCGCTCTTTTTCTCCTCATATTCGTTTTTTGGCGCTACGTCTCGCTGGCTTCAATCACCGCCGCGGCGGCCATGCCGCTGCTGATCTATTTTCTCTGGGCGCCACCTCATGCCCCGCCGCTTGCCGTAACGTTTGGCACGCTATTCGCCGCGGGACTGGTCATCTACAAGCACCGAGCGAATTTAGAGCGCCTCTTGTCCGGTTCGGAGCCAAAATATCTGGTTGGCAAATCGAAAGGCGGATCTGCGTGAGCCGGATCGCCATCCTCGGAGGCGGTAGCTGGGGCACTGGCCTCTCCGTCGTGCTCAGTCGAAGCCGCCGCAAGCATGAAATCCTTGTATGGGTGCGCGAACCTGCGATCGCCCAATCGATCTGCAACGACCGTGAAAACAAAACCTATCTACCGGGCATTTCCATCCCTACCTGCGTGCAGGCGTCGACGGATATCGGCAAGGCCCTCCGTGACGCTCAAATCGTGCTGGGCGCTGTCCCGTCGGCTCATGCGCGCGAGGTCTACACCCTCGCCCTTCCCTACGTATCAAACGAAGCCATTATCGTCAGCGCAACGAAGGGTCTTGAGCCGGCAACCCATCTGCGCATGAGCGAGGTCATCGAGCAAGTCTTCTCTCTCCGCTTTGTGCCCCAAGTGGCGGTTCTTTCCGGACCGTCGTTTGCCATCGAGGCTGCTCGAGGGGAACCCACCGCTGTGGTGTTGGCCGCGCCTGCCACCTACCGCGTTTTTGCCGTGAACGTTCGCCGCTATTCTTCCCAGGTCGCCGAGTTTCTGCAGGAGGAATTCGCGGGCCCCACATTTCGCCTGTATACCAACGACGACGTTCTGGGTGTCGAACTCGCGGGCGCGATGAAGAACGTCATGGCCATCGCGGCCGGAGCCTGCCAAGGTTTAGGCCTAGGGCATAACTCGCTCGCCGCGTTGATTACTCGAGGCCTGGCCGAGATGACTCGCCTCGTGGTCGCACTGGGAGGCCGGTCGGAAACCCTTAGCGGCCTCGCGGGACTCGGCGACCTGGTGCTGACCTCTACCGGGGCGCTCAGCCGCAACCGCTACGTGGGCTTTGCGCTTGGCCAAGGCCACGCGCTCGAAGAGATTCTGTCGGGTATGACGATGGTTGCTGAAGGGGTCGGCACGACAGCGGCGCTCTTGGCGCTGGCTCGCGAAAACCACATCGAACTGCCCATTACGGAGCAGGTGCACAGCATTCTTCATCTCGGCAATTCTCCACGCGAGGCGATTCGGGCCATTATGGAGCGTCCGCTGCGGCGGGAGTAGGCTGCGTTTACGGGCTACGAACGACGGACTCGCCGCTAACTTCCAACCTCGCTAACCCACTCGCTCTGGTACTTCCGACCTAGTTGCACTTCCGTGACGCCTGTCCCTTAGGCCAGCCATACCCGCTCGCAGTAGTCTCGTAAAATCTATATGTTGCGATGGCGGCTTCGCTCCTATCGCTGTGGACGCGCCTCCGTACCGGCCGGGTGCGCATCCTATGGCTCGTGCTCGGTGCGCTCCTCCTCGTCAGCGCGCTGCCGGTCGGTTTGTATCACCGCCAGGTTCTTGAACTCAGCCAGGAAAAACTTGTCGACACCGAGCGTGTGCAGCAAACCGAGCTGACCCGCTCTCTCGCGCAGGAAGTTCAATTCTTCGAATCCAACCTTAACCAGCAACTCATCAGCCAGCGGCAGATTCTGGCGCTCACCGGGCTCATTGACAACGTCACCGATCCCGTCAATGAACCAAAGGTCACGCGTCTGCTCGACAACTTTGTGGAGTCCAACCGCAACACCATCTATCTGACGGCGGTGGGCCGCGATGCCAAGGGCACCAGCGCTTCTCAAGGCAATTTCCGGGTGGAGCAGGACCCCTTCGTCGCAAAGGCCCTGCAGCGCGCCTTCGTCAGCTGTGTCCAGCAAGTGAGCGTTCGCAGCGACCCCCTGGCGCTCGCGCCCGACAACCGCCCGGCTTTCGTGATTGCCGTTCCTTTAAAGGATTCGCAGGACAATTTCACCGGCATGCTCGCCGCCGTCGTATCGCTCGACCCGATTCTACGCCGGCTGCAAGACGCGAGCGTGCGCGGCCGCAGCGTATTTGTCGTCGATCACTATGGCCACGTCGTCGCGCATCCGGATACAAAGCGCTTCGTGCCCGGCGAAGACCTGACCGACAAATCGAAACTCGTAAGCCAAATCAAGGCCTTGCCAAAGGAGCTGCGCAACACCGAGACCGTCCGTTTCACTGAAACTCTGAACAAGCGTGACGTCGAAATGGTCGGCACCTACAGCACGTTCCCGGAGGTCAACTGGGCCGTTGTTGCTCAGCGCAGCGTCAATGATGCGCGCGATGACGCCGGTGTGTCGGATCTGAACCGCCAGGCGCTTGCCTTCGTTAGCGTCGTTGTTCTCCTCGCTGTTCTCTTCGGATATTTCTTTGCGGTTGGCATCAGCGGACCGATTCGCAGCTTGGCCGCCTCCACGCGCGCGATCAGCCGCGGCGAGTTTCATCAGCGTACGCCGGTACGCGGCTCCGCTGAAATCAGCGAACTCGCTGAAAACTTCAATCTGATGGCGAGCGATATCGAAGAGTACATCGAGCGCCTTAAGGAAGCGGCTGAAGAAAACCGCGAGCTTTTCATCGGATCGATCCGCATGCTGGCGGCCGCCATCGACGAAAAGGACCCCTACACGCGCGGTCACTCTGGCCGGGTGGCGAAGTATTCAACCGTAATTGCGCAGGAAATGGGCATGTCCGCCGAAGAGCTGGATAAGCTGAAGATTTCTGCGCTTCTGCATGACGTCGGCAAAATCGGCGTCGACGACCGCGTCCTGAAGAAGCCCGGCTCTTTGACGCCCGAAGAGTTCGACGTCATGAAGACGCACACGACCAAAGGTGCGAACATCATGCGTCCCGTTTCGCAGCTGAAAGACATGCTGCCCGGCATCGAGCTCCACCACGAGCACATGGACGGTCGCGGTTACCCCTACGGCCTGGCCGGCCCGCAGATTCCCACGATGGCGCGCATTATCGCCGTGGCGGATACGCTCGATGCGATGACGACGAACCGGCCTTATCAGTCGGCGATGGATCTGGACTACGCTCTCGGACGCGTAAAGGCCCTGGCGGGCTCGAAATTCGATCCCGCGGTTGTCGATGCGCTCGAATCCGCTGTAAACGCCGGCAAAATCCGCCTTTCCGCCGTCGAAGTCCACGTCTGATCCTGCTTCCCTTCCCCTTCTGCTACAATTTTGGGTTGCGCATTCCGACCTGCGCAGACCTGCATGATTACCCTTTTCGGCAAACCCGAACCCACGCTGCTCGAACGCCTAAAGGAGTCCGTCAGCAAAACCAAGACGGCGCTCGCCGATACCCTCGATAACGTCACGAAGGGTGGCCGGCAGATTGACCCTCTGACCCTTAAGGACGTGGAAACGGCGCTCCTCTCGGCCGATCTTGGCGTCAAGACCACCAGAGAAATCCTCGACTCCGTCAAAGAACAGGTCGCGCGCAACGCCCTTTCCGACGGTGAACAGCTGAAGCGCGAAATCAAGGCGCATGTCTTTCGCGCGCTGAACGTTTACGGCAACACGCCGAGTCTGGCGGGTGCCGCCAACGGCTCCGATCCCCGGGTGATTTTTATCGTCGGCGTAAACGGCGCTGGAAAAACCACCAGCATCGGCAAGCTTGCCAACCGCCTGCGGCGGGACGGTAGGAGCGTGGTGCTTTGCGCCGCGGATACCTTCCGCGCGGCAGCGATCGAACAACTGGAAATTTGGGCACAGCGAAATGCCGTCGAGGTCATCAAGCAAAAATCGGGCGCGGACCCCGCGGCCGTTGTTTTTGATGCCATGGCGGCGGCGAAGGCGCGCAACGCCGATGCCGTGATTGTTGATACCGCTGGGCGATTGCACACGAAGTCCAATCTGATGGCTGAACTCGAAAAAATGAAGCGCACCGCGGCCAAGGTGATTCCCGGGGCACCTCACGACGTGCTCCTGGTGCTTGATGCGACGACGGGCCAGAACGGGCTGGCGCAAGCGCGCCAGTTTACTTCGACCGTCGGCGTAACAGGCATTATTCTGACCAAGCTCGATGGCACGGCAAAAGGCGGCATCGTCGTCGCGATTTCGCGTGAACTGGGCCTGCCGATTCGCTTCGTGGGCACCGGTGAACAGATCGACGACCTCGTGCCGTTTGACGCGCAAGCCTACGCGGACTCGCTTTTCAACTGAAACCCGTGAACTCTCACGATCTGCACTTCATGGAGCACGCGCTCGACCTCGCGCGCAAGGGAGTTGGCCTGGCTAGCCCGAATCCAACCGTGGGCTGCGTCATTGTAAAGGATGGCGCGATTCTGGGCGAAGGCTTCCATCAGTATGACTGGCGCGAACACGCGGAAGTTGTCGCGATGAAGCAGGCCGGAGAACGCGCACGCGGCGCAACACTTTACGTCACTCTGGAACCGTGCAACAGCACGGGCCGCACCGGACCGTGTTCCGAGGCCATCGTCGCTGCCGGGTTGTCGCGCGTGGTGGCCGCGATGGAAGACCCCAACCCTAAGGTTCAAGGTGCGGGTTTCGAAAGGCTGAGGGCGGCTGGAATCGAAGTTCGCCGGGGCGCCCTTGAAGCCGAAGCGCATAAACTGAATGAAGCGTTCAGCTGGTGGATCACCACTCATAAGCCCTTCGTCACTTTGAAGTCGGCGTTGACGCTGGACGGGCAACTTGCCCTTCCGCTTCGGCGCGGAAGCAAAAAACAGACCTGGATCACCAGCGAAGAGTCCCGAGCCGAAGTTCACCGCCTGCGCCACGCCTCGGATGCGTTGCTCAGCGGTGTCGGAACCATCCTCGCGGATGATCCGCTGCTGACCGACCGCAGCGGCTTGCAGCGGCGGCGGCGCTTACTGCGGGTCATACTGGATACCAAGTTGCAGCTCTCTCAGAAATCGCGCATTGTGCAGACCGTCGATGACGATTTGCTGGTCTTCACGGCCGCTTCGCGCAACTCCGCAAAAGCGCGAAAATTGCAGACAGCGGGCGTGGAGTTGATCCGGTCGAAATCCCGCTCCGGGAAGATTGATCTGTCCGTTGTGATGAAGGAATTGGGCCGCCGCCAGATTCTTAGCGTGCTGCTTGAGGCCGGCCCGCGCCTCAACGGCGCCGCGCTTGCGGCAGGAGCTGTTCAAAAGTTAGTGCTCTTCTATGCCCCCAAGCTTGCGGGAGCTTCGGGCGTGCCTTTCCTTCCCGCCGCAATGACAGATTTTCCGCACCTTCACATCCGCTCATTCCAGCAGTTCGGTCCCGACGTCGCCATCGAAGCGTATTTGGGAGCTTCACGCCCCAAGTAACACTGCCCCTACGAGCCGTTCCTTTCTTGTATCGCCGGCGCAGAAATCGCTACTCATCTGGTCATTTCTTTGCGACGATTTGCATCGGCTCGGAGGTTCCCGCATGAGCGACGCTCCCCGTTCCTGGCGCCTGGGATTCTGGAGTTTGATCGCCACGCAGTTCCAGGGAGCGTTCAACGACAACGCGCTCAAGTATCTCGTCCTTTACCTGATTATCGGCACCAATCTTACGCCAGAGCAGGAAGAAACCAAGGTTTTGCTCGTCGGCCTCCTGTTCGCCCTTCCTTTCATCTTGTTTTCCATGACGGGCGGCTATTTCGCCGATCGCTACAGCAAGCGCACTGTCACGATCTGGACGAAGGGATTCGAAATTTCGGTGATGCTTTTTGCGATCGCCAGCTTTGCGCTACACAACATGTCGATGTCGCTCGCCGCACTGTTCCTGGCCAGCACCCAGGGAGCGCTCTTTGGTCCTTCGAAGTACGGGCTTTTGCCAGAGATTCTGCCGGAAAGCCGGTTGTCGTGGGGCAACGGCGTCATTGAGTTGGGCACGTTTCTCGCGGCAATTACCGGCACGGTCGCTGGTGCCAGTCTTTCCGAGGCTTTTAACGGACGGCAGGAATATTCCGGTGTGATCTTTCTTGGTTGCTCTTTCATCGGGCTGCTTACCAGCTTTGGCATCACGCGGGTGCCCGCGGCGAATCCCGCAAAAACATTTCGCCTCAATTTTCTTGGAGATTTATGGAGCGAAGGAAAACGCGTCGCGCAAGACCGCGTGTTGTGGCTGGCCGTGGTCGGAAATACCTACTTCTTCTTTATCGGCGCACTTCTCCAGTTTGATATCGTTTTCTACGGCCGGGACGTCCTGCACGTCCCCGCTACCGAGGGTAGTCTTCTGCAGGCCGCGATTGCCATCGGCATCGGCCTCGGCAGCCTCGCGGCTGGCTATCTCTCCGGCGGAAAAATCGAGTATGGACTTATTCCGCTCGGCGCCTCGGGTATCACGATTTTCGGATTCCTGCTTGCCGTTCCCGGATTGTCTTTTATCACCGTCCTCGGGCTGCTCGCGGCACTCGGGTTCTTTGGAGGCTTTTTCATTGTACCGGTCAGCGCGCTGATCCAGCACCGGCCGGAGGAACAGCACCGCGGGGGAGTCCTCGCGGCCGCGAACCTGCTCTCATTCATCGGGATTCTGCTCGCGTCCGTCGCCTACTACGGCTTCAAACACTTTCTGCATTTGGGTCCGGCGGGAATTTTCTTCTGGTCATCGTTCCTCACGCTGGGGTCGCTTGCTTATGTTTTGTGGCTGCTGCCGGATTCGCTGCTTCGTCTATTGCTCTGGATTGCCGCGCACACTTTCTACCGCCTCGATTTGAAAGGTCAGGAGAACATCCCCGCTCGCGGCGGCGTACTGCTGACGCCCAACCATACCTCCTGGGTAGATGCGGTCCTGCTGCTTGCCGCCACCGACCGGCCCATCCGCTTCCTGATGTTTAAGGGGGTGTACGAGAATTTCCTGATCAAACCTTTCGCTAAAGTGCTGAAGATCATTCCAATCGCCTCGGATCAGGGCCCGCGCGAGATGATTCACTCGCTGCGCGAAGCCTCCGAAGCGCTGCGCAACGGCGAAGTTGTCTGCATTTTTCCGGAAGGCGAGATTACGCGCATCGGCCAAATGCTGCCGTTCCGCCGCGGCTTCGAACGGATCGTGAAAGGTATCGACGTACCCATCGTTCCCGTGAACTTGGACGGGATTTGGGGCTCAATCTTCAGTTTCTCCGGCGGGCGGTTCCTCTGGAAAGTCCCTCGCAGCATCCCCTATCCCGTGCGCATCACCTTTGGCAAGCCGCTGCCCTCGACCGCGTCGGCCACCGAGGTGCGGCGAGCGGTGCAGGAACTGGGTGTCGACGCCTTCCAGCGCCGGCGCCGTTACATGAAGCCGCTGACGCGATCCTTTCTGCGGGCTGCGCGGATTCACCCGCGGCGCTTTGCCATGGCCGACGGGCGCACGCCAGAGCTCACCTCCGGCGCATCGCTGATCAAGGCGATTTTTCTGGCGCGCCGTCTTCGCTCACGCTGCGACGGACAAAAAATGGTGGGCGTTCTGCTGCCGCCGTCGATTCCCGGAGCGCTGCTGAACTGGGCGGCACTCTTGCTCGGTAAAGTGCCGATCAACCTCAATTACACAACCTCGAACGAGTCGCTGGCCTCGTGCGCCAGGCAGTGTGAGCTGAAGACCATCGTCACTTCGAAATTATTCCTCGAAAAGGTGCATGTGCAGCCGCCCGGAGAGGTCATTTACGTCGAAGACCTCGCCGACGGCCCCCGTTTCGGCGAAAAACTTGCGGCGCTACTTGCCGCCCGCCTGCTTCCGGCGCGCCTGATTGAGTTGTTTCTCGGCGTCCGGCGGACCGCAGCGCTCGACGACACCGCCACGGTTATTTTCTCGAGTGGCTCTACCGGCGAACCCAAGGGCGTGGTCCTCTCGCACTTCAATCTGGCCTCCAACGTCGAGCAACTCGAACAGGTTTTTCACCTTCACAAAGGCGACCGCATTCTCGGCATCCTTCCTTTCTTTCACTCCTTCGGATTCACTGGCACTCTTTGCCTCCCGACGCTCGCGGGCATCGGAGTGGTGTTTCACCCGAGTCCGCTGGACGCCCAGGCGATCGGGGCCCTGGTCAGCCAGAACGCCGTCACCCTGCTCCTCTCTACCCCCACGTTTTTGAATTCGTATACACGACGCTGTTCCCCGGAGGCCTTTGGCAGCCTCCGCATCGTTATGGCAGGCGCGGAAAAACTACCCGAACGCGTGGCGCAGAGTTTCGAAGACCATTTCGGGATTCGTCCTCTCGAAGGATACGGCTGCACGGAATGCTCTCCGGTGGTGGCGGTGAACACTTACGATTTCCGTGCCGCGTACTTTCGGCAGATTGGAGCAAAACGCGGCACCATCGGCCACCCCCTGCCGGGAATCGGTGTGCGCATCATCGATCCTGATTCCGGTGAAATACTTGCTATCAATAAGCCGGGCTTGCTGCTGGTCCAGGGGCCAAACGTCATGGTCGGTTATTTGAATCGTCCGGAGAAAACCGCGGAAGTGTTGCGGGACGGCTGGTACAACACGGGCGACATCGCCACGGTCGACGAAGATGGCTTCCTGCGGATCACCGACAGACTCAGCCGCTTCAGCAAAATTGGCGGCGAGATGGTGCCACACATCAAGGTAGAGGAACAGTTGCACGAACTGCTCGAGGCAGATGGCCAAGTCCTGGCGGTTACTGCGATTCCTGACGAGAAAAAGGGCGAGCGTCTCGTGGTCGTTCACACGCTGAAGGAGGATGACCTGCGCAAGTGTTTAGACCGACTCGCAAAAACGGATCTCCCGGCGCTTTGGAAGCCGAAACCCGACCAGTTCGTCCACGTCGAGCAGCTACCCTACCTCGGCACAGGCAAGCTGGATTTGCGGCGCCTTCGCGAGCTGGCGCAAGCTGGCGTCACGCCGGCGAACGCCTCCTAGCTGGCTAATGGCGAAGGCCGCCGAGGGCGGCCTTCTTCGTCGCCAGGCAAATCGTAGAGCGCGCTACTTCCGCGGTTCAAATCCCTCGAGCAGGCAGGTCATCGCGCACTTCACCGCGCCGTCAGGCAGCAAGGAGCATTCGACCACGGACCAGTCCGCATCCTCCATCTGAAACTTGGCTGCCGTGATGCTCGCAACCCTATCTTTGTTTGGGCAGAGCACGTCTCGAAAACGAAAACTGCAGTTCTCAAGGATACGATCGACAACCTCCGGATCGAACATGCACCCCTCCTCGCAAAACTGGGCTTGAGCCCTGATTCCGCTTCCGCCCCCGGCTCCAAAAAAAACCGCTGCGCGCCCCCTCGATTCCCCGGGTGCCCGACGAACTCCGCCCCTTCTGCTATTCGTCTTTTGCACGCGCCTGCGACAAGCACTCCATTCCGCAGCGAACCGCCCCGGGCGACAGGAGCGAACAATCAATCACCCGCCAGTCGCTCCATCCCTCTTCGCTAAACGGCCAATTGGCCACGACAACCTCGGCTTCGTGATTATGCTTTGTGCAGAAAATTTTCTGGGGATAAGTCTTTGCTGATTGATGAGAATCGGTAACTTTGGGTTCAAACATGGACCACCTCCGACCAGGAGCGTGGTCAGCTTCATCTTGCGCCCACCTTCGCGGGTGCGTCAAGGACCTCCGCCACGGTCGGCACGGTGGGCACGGTCCGGGTTATGCGGCGCGTGTCGATGGTAAGCTTGAAAATCAGCGTTGAGTCATCCGCAAGGGCTTTACAAAGACATACCGGGGAGGGGTCGCATGTTCACTGGCATTATCGAACACCTGGGCACGGTCGAATCGCTGAAGCTGCACGCGGAAGGCGGCCGCCTTACGATCCAGGCGCCCACGGTGGCGCCACATCTTGCCGTCGCCAACAGTATCGCGGTCGATGGTTGCTGCCTCACGGTTGTGACGGTGCGGGGCGACAAATTCGCCGCCGACCTTTCCGCCGAAACCATTCGCAAAACCGCCATCGGTGAATGGAAAGCGGGAACGCGCGTGAACCTCGAGCAGCCCATGACCGCTGCAAAGGAGTTCGGTGGCCACTTTGTGCTTGGCCACGTGGATACCACCGGCCGCGTGATGCGGCTCGATCCCGAAGGCGAAAATTGGTGGTATGGCGTGGAGGTGCCGCAGCCGTTTGCAAGGTTCATTGTCCCTCAGGGCTCCATCGCCATTGACGGCATCAGTCTGACAGTGGCCCGTTGGAACGGGCGCGCGGCGGAACTCGCGATTATTCCCTTCACGTACCAGCACACGAATATCCGCAGCAAGAAAGTCGGCGAAGCCGTGAATCTGGAAGCCGACGTTCTGGGGAAATACGTCGAAGGGTATTGGGAAGCGCGCCGCAGCGCTAAGCCGGCAAGCAACCTTACGATCCAGCAACTCGTCGCGCAGGGCTTCTAGCCGTTGCAACTCCCCGCTCGGACGATTCATCGGTCACGCTTCGTGTTTCTTTGATCGCGCGCCGCGCCAGTAGAGCACCAGGCCCAGCAGGATCGATATCGCCGTGCCTCCGACAAGGCGCAGTTCGAAGCTCCATTTGTTGGCGCTGTCTCCAGGCGGCACGAGCGAAACAAAAATCCCGATCAGCACGACTGCAAATCCGAGAATCCCGCTCAACCACAGGCCGACCTTGCCTCCGGGAACCAGGACGGCGTGCGGATTTTCCGAGCGCTCTTTGCGCCCCGAGAGTTTCAGCACTCCGGCAAACATGTAGAGAAACGGAATGAAGTAAAGAATGATGGCTGCATCGATCAGCATCTGGTAGGCCGCCTGGACCGTCTCGCTTTTGATTTGACTGAGCAGCAGAATTGCGCCGGAGACGCCTGCCTGCACCAAGATCGAAATGTACGGCGTTTTCCATTTCGGATGGATTTTGCCAAACGCCGATGGCAAATAGCGATCGATGCCCACAACAAACGGTACTCGGGCAATTCCGGCCACGGTGCTGCCAACTCCGCCGGCGTTCCCCACGGTAACCAGCAGCGCCGCCAAGATTCCGAGCACGCCAACCTTCAGCACGACGGATCCGAGGGTGATCGCGTGGAAGACGCCGCTCTTCGGGTCGAGAGCCGCCGCAGGCACGAGCGAGAGAATTGCGAAGGTGCCGACGACGTACATGAACGCGATCATCGCGCCCGCGCCAAAGACCGCGCGTGGCAGGGTCCGTCGCGGGTCGCGCACTTCTTCGCTCATCGCCGACACCAGTTCGAGCCCGGTAAACGCAAAGGCAATCTGCGACCAGAAATTCACGGTGTCCCAGTTCCACGTCGGCGCCATGCTGGCCCAGGTAAATTGCGTTACCGAGCCTTGTTTGAAATAAACCAGCAGCGCAACACCCACCAGCATCAACAGAGGCAGATACGTGCCGACGCCGCCGGCATTCTGCAGCCACTTTCCGACATTCAGGCCGATGATATTAAGCACCACCGCCACGACGAGCAGCACAAGGGAAACGGTCAGAAGAAATGCCTGGTCCTGTGAAAACGCCGCGCCTTTCTCCCCGAGAATGTATGCGCTCATCGAAGCGCTCGCAAGCAGCAACCCTGGAAAATAAAACACGGTGTAAATCCAGTAGGTCCAGCCAGCCACAAAGCCGTGAAAATCTCCAAACG
>Ga0306921_10001478_pt1 | contig 22831 bp, 22 predicted proteins | sample sta12Cox44000080_FD_203760 | JGI IMG/M metagenome (GOLD analysis project Ga0306921, IMG submission 203760) | Lab enrichment of tropical soil microbial communities from Luquillo Experimental Forest, Puerto Rico - statoxic.12C.oxic.44.000.080 (v2)... | ecosystem: Environmental > Terrestrial >...
TGGCGGGCTGCCCGGCAGTTCGCATTTTTCGAAAACGATTTCTCTTGGAAGCGTTACGTCATGTTTTATAACTCGATGCAGGTGGACGCGGCGCGCACGTCGCCGTTGCCCAACGGTGGAAGCAGCCCAACGGGTGTTTCCCGGAGCTATACCTCGGTCCATTTCCAGCCCGTCACGCGCGTAACCTTCGGCATCAACTATAATTACTTTCGCAACCTCCCGACGTTTGACCCGAGATTGGTTGGCACTGGCTTGCTGGACCAATATCTCTTTCAAGGGTTCAGCGGGGATGTGCGTGTGGAATTGCCAGCGCATGTCACTCTTTATTCCGGCCTGGGCCGCAGCAACGTCAGCACAGATTCGAAAACTTCCCTGAATCAGGCGTACGGCATTTCCTTCGCGCAGATTTGGAAGACCGGGTTGTTTGCCGACTTGCACTACTCAAAATTCGACAGCAGCTTTGGCGGTGGAAAGTACGAATCCGTATCGCTTTCGCGGAGCCTTACGGACAGACTGAGACTTCAGGTGCTCGCAGGCCATCAAATTCTCAACACTAATCTATCGAGCAATCTCAATTCCAATTTCGTAAATGCGGTGGCCGACTGCAATGTTGGCTTCCGTTATTTCCTCGAGGGAAACTTTGGGTGGTATCAGGGCACCTCGTTGAATTACCGGCAGTGGTCAGCGGTGTTTGGTTACCGGTTCGGGGGCTACCGACACCGATAATCTCCGGATTGCCTTTCGGCTCCCGTTCCTCACGCGCAGCGCCGGCCGCCGGGCGGCTACGTTCAAACGCGGATTGCGTAGAAGTGCACAGGATTATGTCGCGAGTTGGGTGGGTTTTGTCGAAGGGGGGAGGGAATTAACCGTGACAGTGCGGGATTCTAACGAATTACGGGCGGTAAGCAGCTGAACTACGTCCCCGAGCGCAAAACCAACGACTTAGAAATTTGTCGCGGAGCTCCTCGTCGCCAACCAGGCGCCCGTAAGGCAAAGTGCACTGCAAAAATTGTGTAAGTTCTTTTGGAATCATGGTGGACGAGAAGGGATTCGAACCCTCGGCCTCCTCGTTGCGAACGAGGAAAAATCTAAGCTAAGATGCGGCACAACAATCGCTTAGCTTTTGTGAGGGGGTCGTAAAGTGGCTTACGCGGGTTGATGGGAATAATCGGCGCAGCGGAAGCACAGCGCGTCAGGAGCTTGTCTCAAACACTTTTCTGCTGTCAGTTAAGCTCAACGCGAGTTGTCGCCAGACACTGGCAGCGCGTTACGATCAGCGACCGCTATGATCTTTGTTCCCTTGCCACGCTTCGATTTTCCGACTTGACGCCCCCCCCTTTTTTTTTTTTTTCGGAACTCGCTTCGATAAATGCGCGCTGGCTGCCTGGACAGCGCTGAATTGCGCCTCCTAAATTTCTGTTGTCTCTGAGTTCGTACTGAAAAACGCCATCCGGGCTGGTGAAAGTATGCAGTGTGGCGTTGGATAAATCGGAATCGCCAGTAGAGATGAACAAACTGCGAGTAGTGGTTTTCATTTATGCCTCCGATGCTACGTCGGTAGCAATCGTAGCAAGATACTTCTGAACTCCCGGAAGGCACAACGAGGACCCGTTCGTTTGGGCAATTAACTCATTCGAGATTGAGAGTCCTCTTCTTCGTTGAATCTCGCTAAACGCCATCAGATCATAAAATGAACTTCCATTTCCTCGGAAAGGGCTGACATGGTGCGTACCCTCCGTTTTACTGCGCTGTTGTTCGTTTGCGCTGTTGCTGTTGCCGTACACGCGCGGCCCGATGACGTGAAAGTCCGTATGCGGGTGATTCTCGTCGACCAGGAACTAAACCAGAAACCCGTGCCGTTTCTGGTGGTTTCGCTAAAGAGCGGAGCGAAATCGGCGGAAGTGAAGACGGGCCTTGATGGAACCGCTGAAACTCAGCTTCCGCCGGGGAAATACACGATTGCGACGCCCAAGCCCGTGGAGTTGGGCGGCAGGCGCTTTTCTTGGAGTGTGTCAGTGACGCTTACCGGCACTCAGCAGAACGTGGATCTCACCAACGATAATGCCAGGACCGAAGAGATCTCACCACCGCCACCCACGTCTCCGAGCGGCAGCGCCAGCAGAGGGGACCTCACCGAACAATTCAAGCGGCTAAAGAACACCGTGGTGACCGTGAAAAGCGAAACAGGCCACGGGACAGGCTTCTTCGTGGACATTAAGGGTCTCATCCTCACGAACCAGCATGTGGTAGGCAATTCGCAGTATCTGGCTGTCCAGTTTGACCGCGAGCACAAGATCGCGGCCCGGCTGATCGCTGCGGACGCGCAGAAGGACGTTGCGTTGCTATGGGTAAACGTGGCGGCGTTTCCGAAGGCCTTACCGGCGCCGCTCTATCGCGCAACGAGGGACAAGGCACCGGTGCTGGAAGGCGAACGCGTCTTCACCATCGGCAGCCCGCTCACCTTGGATAAGATCATCACCACGGGCATTGTCAGCAAGGTCGAGCCGCACACGATCATGTCGGATATCAACATCAACCCCGGCAATTCCGGCGGACCGCTTTTCAATTTGGAAGGACAGGTGGTGGGTCTGACCACTTTTGGTAGCCGGGGCGAAGAAGGCCCGGGCGTTTCGGGTATCGTGCGCATCGAAGAAGCATTAACACTGCTGGACCAAAACCGAGCGAAAGCGACTGGAGCACCGCCGCCGGCCACACTGCTTCCAGTCGAACCACTGACCCCGTATCCAGTCGAAGGCCTGAAGGATGCTCTGAAGGTGGACAAGGTCGATCCCCGCCCGTACTACCTCACAGCGGGAGACTTCAACATTGCCCTGTCCACACCGCCCTTCGATTACAGGGAGGAGGAGGAGCGACGGTTGCAGGCCGAACGCACCCAGAAGAAGCGCAACAGTAAAAACCAGCAGTCCTCGGAAAACGCCGCCGATTCGGATACGCCCAAGGAGTGGGAAGAAGAAGCCGGAGCCCACCCCGCCGTCCTGGGAATCTACGTGATGCCGAGAGCCAAAGAGGGATTTGGTTCCGCGCTGGGCCGGTCGTTAAACACGAACGCGGCGGCCAAGCTCAAGTTCAGGACCGATTTCCAGAGCATGAAGCTCTTCTGCGGAAGTAAAGAAGTGCAGCCCATCCATCCGGGACGGGTTCCAGTGACCGTGTCAGTGCAGAATCGCGCGGTGAAAATGGACGATTCCACTTATAGAGGCGTGTACCTGTTCTCTCCCGACGCAGTGAATCCGGGTTGCGGCGAGGTCAAGCTTGCGATCTATTCCTCGAAAAGTGAAGAGCCACTGGTCAAGGCCTTGGACCGGAACAGCGTGCAACACATCTGGGCCGATTTCGAAGCGTATCGCCGAGCCGAGGAAGGGGCCAAAACCGGAGAAGCGACGAAGCATTGAAGGAATTGGCAATTCTGGACTTGAGCGAACCGGCGATCTAGATTGAGGACGGCATCGTGAAAGCGGTTATCAATCGGACGGACGGCGTGAAGCTGCAAACGGACGTGGTTGGACTCGACCTCACGACGTTGGTTAATGTTTCGCAGGTGCGAGACTAATCACCAAAGCGCCTCCAACCAAACTCGGATCAGACTACCGAAAATTGTGCCAGAAATTGTCTCGGCTCTGGGCCGATGACCCGTTAGGTCTCGAGGAAAGCGAGTTCATTCAGACGGCCTATTCTTCCGCATACCTGGTGAGAGGTCAAAAACGCAAGCTTGTTGATGCAGTTGACTTCCCACCCCAGGAATTGACCGGACCACAAGATCATGTGTTCTTGTTTGATTCGAGTTGCTCAAGCGCATCTGCCAGACGATTGATTTCGGCCTCCGTCGAATAGACATAGAGCGAAGCGCGAGCCGCGGATTCGAGCCCAAAGCGTTGCAGTAGCGGCGTAGAAGCTAGGTCGCCGGCGCGTATACAAATTCCAACGTCGTCGAGATGGTGAGCGATTGTGGAAGGCGCAACTCCATCGATCACGAAGCTGAAGATCGATGTTCGCTGTTCGGCAACGAGCGGACCGAGGATACGGAGGCCACGGACTTGTTGCAGTCGAGCTAGAGCGTAACGCGTGAGCTGCTGTTCACTGGACCACAGTTTGCCGCGATCAAACATCGTCAGCCAATCGGCGGCTGCTGCCAGTCCAACGGCATCGGCCACATTCGGGGTGCCGGCTCCAAACCGCAGTGCCCCTGGCGAATAATGCCAGTCCGTTAAACTGCGAGCGTGAGCCATATTCGAGCCGGATTGATACACCTGCATTTCTTCCATCACCTCGCGGCGCGCATACAATGCCCCGACGCCCATCGGTCCAAGCATCTTGTGACCCGAGAACGCCGCGAAGTCACAACCCAATTCCTGTACGTCAATTGGGAAGTGCGGGACCGCTTGGGCGGCATCAATGACGACACGTGCGCCTGCTTCGCTGGCGCGATGACACAGCTCTTTGGCAGAATTGATTGTCCCCAGAACGTTTGATACGTACGTGAAGCACACAAGTTTGGTTCGCTTGGAGAGCAGATTGTCGAGGTTCTGAGGCTTCAAATTTCCGTTTTCGTCCACCTCGAGGTACCGAATCGTTGCCCTGGCTTTCGCGGCGGCAATTTGCCACGGAAGCATCGACGAGGCATGTTCTGCGACCGTCAGGATCAACTCATCGCCAGCCTGAAGCTGAGGGCCTCCCCAGGCCGAGGCAACCAGATTTAGAGCTTCCGTGGTTCCCCGTGTCCAAATGATTTCGAGTGGATCAGCAGCGTTGATGAACCTCGCGATGCGAGCGCGCGCCGAATCGAACTCATCGGCGGCGGTTGCCGCGAGAAAATGGATTTCCCGGCCCGGATTGGCGTTCTGAGTCTCGTAGAACTTCCGGATCGCATCGAGCACCGGACTGGGGCGGAGCGTAGTCGCGGCGCTATCGAGATACACCAACGAATGACCATTATGAGTAGTTGAAAGCTGAGAAAAGTAATCACGTATTCTGTGCGAGTCTGCTCTGCGGGTTTCCTTCGCGAAGGCTTCCGGTGACGGCCAGGAGGGCAGCAGGGGTGCACATCCCATGACCTGCAGCAGCTCGCGCCTGGTAGCGTTCATGTCAAAAGCCCACTGTGTTCGTACTGGAGGCTGAACCGTGCGCGAAAGCGACTGCCTCAATCGCTTTGTACATCGCTCTTAGGTATTGGCCGATTGCTTCGACGGAGACTCGCTCGTCCACTCCGTGCTCCCTTGCCCGGTCAGCAGCCATCATCGGAATCCCGACCCCATAGCACTGCACACCATGCACCCGCAGTTGTGCGCAATCCGTTGCGCCCGGAACCATCTGGGGCAGCACCGGAATCCCCGGAAATACGCTTCGATAACCCACAGCAAGCGCACGAAACATGTCGGTGTCGGTTGCAGAAATTGGAGATACAGGTCGCGTGACGGTAGCTGACTCGATGCGGATCTCGGGGTCATCGATCACACTGCTCAACTGGCCTAGGAATGCGTCGAGTTTTTCGTCCGGGAGTAGGCGGATATCCAGCGTTGCTATAGCTTCGGCAGGGATAGCATTGGTGCGGAATCCCGCGTTAAAGATGGTCGGCGAGACTGTGGTGCGCGACATTGCCCAATAACGGGGAATCGCCGACTGCACTCGATGTCGTGTTTCAGCTGTTACAATCGTGCGGGCAAACTCAGACTCCTCACCGAGGTTGAGTTCCGCAATCTGGCGAAAGAACTCACGAGTGGTCGAATTGAGCCGTACCGGCGGTTGCCACTGCGAAACACGATACACCGCCATTGCCAGACGGCTTATCGCATTGTTCCCTGAAGGAAAAGCACCATGCCCTGGTGTTCCTCGGGCGGTCAGCTTGACCGGGGCAGGGGTTTTCTCCGCGGTCGAGACAGCCGCGTACAACGGAGGCTCGTGGGGATCTCGCAGCGGAGCGTCACCACCCTCGTTGAGGGCGAATTCGGCTTCGACTTCGCTGGGAAAACGCTCGAGAAGGTAATTGATGCCGAACTCGGGAGTGCCCTCCTCACCCGCTGCTCCCAAATAGATGACGTCGCGATCGGGGAGTGCAGGCGACCGTTTCAACAGAAGCATCAACTCCAGATTAGCCGCAAGCATTGCTTTATCGTCTGCGGCCCCACGTCCCAGCACGTAGCCATTTCTAAGTTCGGCCGCAAACGGATCAAACGTCCATTTGTCGCGTTCTACACCAACGACATCCATATGTGCCATCAGTATGATTGGGCGCGCGCGGCCGGAGCCTTTGATGCGTGCAAGGATGCTGGCTCGGCCCGGCGCGGCCTCGATGAGCCGGCATGAAATGTGCTCTCGGTCGAAAACTTGCTGCAGGTATTTGGCTGACGCGCTCTCGTTTCCTGGCGGATTAGTTGTGTTGATCCGGATAAGGTCGCGCAGAAAGCCAATGGTCTCAGGAATCGCTCGCTCGGACGGGGCGGCGCTCTGGGCGATTATGCGCACGGCGCCAACTCCCAAGAGCACAACAAGCACGGTGAAGACGAGCCGATAGACCTGCATTGCCACTCCACTTTCAATTATGCTATGTTATAACTGTAACAGTAAGGAGTCAACTATATAACTATACCCGAAGGCAGGCCCATGCAGAAATCCGGAGATGCACAGCGATGGCTACTTTTGCTTTTCAGCTTGCCGACCAAGCAGGCCAGCCAGCGCGTGGATGTATGGCGAAAACTGAAGCGCTATGGGGCGCTGCCATTGCCCGCTGCCGGATATCTGTTGCCTTGTTCGCCGGAAAACTGGGAGCGCTTCGAATGGCTCGCCGGAACGATCCGTGATTACAAAGGACAAGCCTCTGTTGCAGAGGTACAGCGCATTGACAATCTTCCCGCACCGCTAATCGCGAAACTGTTCCGGGAGGCTCGCGGACGGGACTACGACGACTTATTCCGCGCCATCGAGAGGGCGAAGAAGAGCGGTTCTGCGCAGCGCAAGCTCACGGCATTCAAAAAGCGGCTTAATGAGATAACCGAGATCGACTACTTCGACTCACCCGTGCGCTTACGGGCAGAGGCGTCTCTCAACAGTTTAAACGAGCCCACGATGAAGACATCGACAGTGAAGGTCCGAATGAAACGCGAATTTGCAAACCGCACTTGGGTGACACGCCCGGGACCCGGCATTGACCGGGTCTCCTCAGCATGGTTAATCAGGAACTTCATTGACGCGAACGCGAAGTTCATTTTTGCCGAGGATGCGGCGGAACATCCGGAGGCCGTCCCGTTTGACATGTTTGGTAGCGTGGGATTTGGACACCAAGGTGACCGATGCACCTTCGAGACGCTGCTGCTAAGCTTCCGGATACGCAGTCGTGGAGTTGCATGGATTGCTGAAATCGTGCACGACACCGATCTAGCTGATGGAAAGTTTGGACGGACGGAGGGAGCTGCCATCGAGGCGATTCTTGCCGGCTGGCGCCGCGAAGGCATTCTTGATAACGAAGTGCTGAAACGTGGCATGGAATTAGTTGATGGACTCTACCGAAGTGTCAAGGAACAGGGCTAGCAGGTGAGCATATGTACCTCGACAAGTTTTAAGGTTCTTTCCATTTAAGTCGGAGGAGGCATTGTTTGACGATCGAAAGTAAGGGTCGCTGGTTGTTCGGAATCAACGCAATCATCAACTGGCTGATTTCCATCAGAGGAATTGTCGATCCCGTTGGGATGGCAGCGGCGTTTGGCGGAGTGGCTCCGAACTATCCATTCATGCTGCGACTGTGGTCAGGTTTCGTGTTCATGTTTGGCTGCATGTTCTGGGAAGTCAGCAGGCAGCCGGCCAGGAAGCATTCGTTGGCCAAATACAACTGGATTGAAAAGACGATTACGGCGACGGCCGTCACCGTCGGATACTTTGGCGGGCAAGCACCGCAGCGGCTTATGACCTTGATTGTGCTAACGAACTGGCTATGGATTCCCATGATTCTGGCGTACGACATTGCGCAGGGACGATCGCTAAGGATCCATCTTTCAGATGGATGAAATAAGGGAGGGCTCAACACCCAATGAACGACAAACGAAACCGGATGAGATACACCATCGCGACTGTCCTGTTCGCGACAGTTCTCGTTTTGACCATCCATGCGATCGGGCAAGAGCCGCAGGTGTTGTCGTTGCTTTCCCGGATTCCTCTGACAAGCGTCAAAGGACGCATCGATCACTTTAGCGTCGACGTGAAGGGCCAGCGTCTTTTCGTGGCCGCAGTGGCCAATCACACCCTCGAGGTGATTGACCTGCAATCCGGGAAGCGAGTGCACACGATTACCGATTTGGCAGAGCCGCAAGGAGTCTTCTACGACGCTTCCAGCAACCGTCTGTACGTCGCCTGTGCGCTGGATGGAACAACGAAGATCTACGACGGCAAGAGTTTTCGACAGCTTGCCACGGTGAAGTTCCCTGACGACGCCGACAACATCCGCTATGATGCGCGTAGTAAAAGCGTCATTGTCGGATATGCCGGGGCGAAGGCGCTCAGGAATCGCCAAGAGGGAACCGGAGGGCTTGGGTTTATCGATTCAGATGGGGGGAAGACCTTTGAAATCATCGTCGATGCTCATCCCGAATCGTTCCAGCTCGAAAAGACGGGAACTCGGCTGTTCGTTAATGTGCCAGACAAGCAAGAAATCGAAGTCATTGACGTTGTAGGTCGCAAGGTCGTCGACCATTGGCCGGTTACTTCCGCCAAAGATAACTTCCCCATGGCGTTCGACGAAGCCCACCACCGCCTCTTCGTGGCAACTCGGACGCCCCCACGACTAGTCGTCTTCGATACCGAAAGCGGAAAGGAAGTCGCTTCCGCCGAAATCGCCGGCAATTCAGACGATCTCTTCTACGACTCGGCTAGAGGGCGTATCTATGTGCTCACCAGCAAGAGTGCCCTTGATGTCTTCCAGGGGCGAGATCCCGACCACTATGACCTTATCGCACGCATCCTGACGCCACCACGCATGCAAACAGGCTTGTTCGTGCCCGAATGGGGAAGACTTTTCGCCGCTGTGCCGAACCAAGGGGAACAGGAGGCTGAAATCCAAATCTACGAGACGAAGTGACTTAGACCGTGTCGGAAGAGTTCGACTGAGAGCCATTCACGCAACGGAGAGTTCACATGAAATGGATAACGCGCAGCAACGTCAAGGTGGATCGGGTGGCCTGCCCCTGGCTCATTCGACGATTTGTCGATCCGGAGGCAGAGTTCCTGTTCGTGCCAGAAGGGCAACTGCTCGATACAGCTCGCCAAGCGGGAGCGATTCCGTTCGATGCTCGTTCGAGGCCATTCTCGAAGATTACAAGCTGACCAACCCAGCGCTTAACCGCCTCGGCCTCATCGTGCGGGGCGCCGACGTCACAGGGCAAGAGCATGTTGCTCCAGAGAGTCTGGGACTGCGTGCAATTGCGCACGGTTTCGCGGCAACTAGAATCAGCGACGAAGAACGTCTGGAAAAGGAGTTCCCGATTTACGACGCATTACTCGAGTACGTTCGTCAGCAATTGAATCGGGGTACTGCGACATAGCGAGTTTCGGAAGACAAACAGGAGGAGCGTTCAATGTTTGGTTTGATCAAAAAAGGGATCGTACTGTCTTTCAGCTGCATTTGTCTCTTGCTCTCGGCCATACCGACGCTAGCTCAGGACGTACCGAGTGAATATCAGGACGTTCTGAAGATTCTCGACAGAAAGGGCGATTTCAAAGCGCGCGTTCTGAAAGTGAATATTCCGCGCAAGGATTTGAAGATGACTATCCAGAGACTTCCCACGCCTACGCCCTTCGGCTTTGGCGGCTGGATCGCCCTCACCAAGGCGACCGACGGTTCCGATGTGATGATGGGCGATCTGGTGCTCCTCCAGGAGGAGGTAAATCCGGTTATGTCTGCGCTCCTCGACAACGGAATCGACATCACTGCTCTCCACAACCACTTCTTCTGGGATGACCCACACGTTTACTACATGCACGTTCATGGAATGGGTAAGGCCCAGGAGCTGGCGAAGCGCGTCAAGCCCGGCCTGGATCTCATCGGTCACGTAACGCCGGCAGCCGCAACTCCGGTCAGCCCCGGAGGTACGCCGATTGACTCAGCGAAACTCGCGAAGATCGTCGGGCATGAAGGTGAGCAAACGGGTGCGGTCTACAAGATCACTGTGGGACGGGACGACTTGGGAATGAAAGAGCACGGCGCAGTGATCAACGCGCGCATGGGGCTCAATACCTGGGCTGCGTTTGTCGGTACGCACGAGGATGCGGCGATTGCGGGTGACGTGGCAATGCTTGAGGCCGAAGTGACTCCGGTATTGAAAGCGCTTCGTAAGAATGGGCTCGACGTGGTAGCCATTCATCACCACATGACGGAAGACCGACCTGTCGTGATCTTCCTTCACTACTGGGGCCGCGGTCCTGCGGAAAAGCTCGCTGGGGGATTCAAAGCAGCCCTCGATGAACTCGGCAAGAGCACGCCTGCTCCCGGCATGGGGAACTAGAGAGGTCGGTTCCCGTCATGAGGGCCAGCCCAGCTCCGCAGGAGACGACGGACACACGACCGACGTTGCGTACGCTGCTCGTGTATTTCCTCCGGCTGGGAACATTGGGATTCGGCGGACCGATTGCGCTCGTTGGCTACATGCAAAGGGACTTGGTGGAGGAGAAGAAGTGGGTCTCGAAAGAGGATTACTTCGAAGGTCTGGCCTTTTCCCAGCTGTGTCCGGGACCGCTTGCCGCGCAGCTTGCCAAATACATTGGCTGGCTGCACAGCGGCACTGCAGGCGCCACTCTCACGGGAGCGGCCTTCATCCTGCCATCCTTCTTGATGGTTATAGGGCTAGCTTCGCTTTACATCCATTTCGGCCAGCTTCCATGGATTCAAGGAATGTTTTACGGGATCGGTGCCGCGGTCAGCGCGATCATCGTCCGGAGCGCGTGGAAGCTGATTCAGAAGACGTTGGCTAAAGACCCCCTTCTCTGGACGCTCTTCGGCATTTTGGCCGTCACGACGGTCTGGACTCAATCCGAGATCGTGTGGCTTTTCGTATTGTCCGGTGTCGTCGCCCTTTTTGTGAAGGCCCCACCGAGACTGCAGGGCAAGCCGGCAGAGGCGATGATGTTTGCACCGGGGTTCGTGACCGGATTGCTAGGTCCAGCGTCGATGGGAACACTGGCCTCTGTGTTCTTCTTTTTTCTCAAAGCTTGCGCCTTCGTGTTCGGCAGCGGGTTGGCGATCGTGCCGTTCCTTTATGGAGGAGTGGTCGGGAAGTTTCATTGGTTGACCGAGCGCCAGTTTCTTGACGCTGTAGCGGTGGCGATGATTACGCCCGGCCCCATTGTTATAACCTCGGGTTTCATCGGGTATCTGGTAGCGGGTCCGTTCGGTGCCTGCGCGGCCGCACTCGCGGTTTTCCTGCCTCCCTATTTGCTAGTTATTTTTGTCGCACCGTATTACCGGCGCTTCGCACAAAACCGGCAAGTGAAAGCTTTCGTTCAGGGCGTGACCGCAGCGGCCGTGGGCGCCATTGCTGGCGCAGCTGTCATCCTCAGCAAGCGCGCTCTTGTGGATGTGCCTACGGTGCTGATTGCAATGACTACATTCGCGGTGCTGCTGAGGTTTAAGAAGAGTCCGGAGCCCGTCCTCATCCTCGCGGCTGGCGTCGCCGGCATTGCACTTCACCGTGGAACATGACCACATTAGGAGGAATTGATGAAAAACAGCCTTTGCTCTCTTCGATTGCGCACCTACACTTTGCTTTTGTTCAGCGTCTTGTTTCCCTCAAGCGCATTCGCCCAAACCCTTAAGGAAGTGGCAAAGTTCGACCTCCCAGGTCCAGGTGGAAAGCGCTTTGACTATCTCACGATCGATGAGGGCGACCACTATCTCATTTCTGCTCATCTCGCAGCGGAACAGACGCACGTGATCGACCTGCGCACGAACAAGGTGATCGCAACCGTAGTCGACACACCGGGCGTGGAGGGCGTCGAATATGTTCCGGAACTCAAGAAGTTCTACACATCCAATGCGCACGACAACACGATCGGCGTTGTAGACCTGAACCAAATGAAGGTGATCAAGAAACTCAAGACAGATGCCAAGCCTGACGGAAGCGCTTACGCGGCGCCTTTCACAAACTGTATGTATCAGATGAACGCGGGAAGGCGGAAGCCGTCGTTGAAGTGACAAAAGATGAAATCGTCAAGACTCTACATTTCGAGAGTGAAACAGGCATGCCGCAGTACGACCCTGTGACTCGAAAGGTATATGTTAATTTGCAGGACGAGAATATTTTTGCAGTGATTGATCCTGTGACGGATGAAGTTATCGGAAGGTATTCCGTCGGGAAGTGCAAAGGAAACCACGGAATGGCTCTTGCCTCGGAACAGCATCGTGCCTTCCTGTCCTGTGAAGGGAACGACCTTATGACTGTTTTTGACCTGGATAAACATCAGGCCATCGCCTTCCTCCCCATGGCGGGCGGCCCGGATGTGATCAAGTTCGATTCTGGGCTGAAACGGATCTATGTCGCTTGTTCGAGCGGCGCCATCTCCGTATTCCAAATGGACGATCCAGACCACTATCGCAAACTCGAAGATTTTCCGGTTCAGAAAAAGGTCCATAGCTTGGCCGTTGATGCTGAAACGCACCGTGTTTACGCACCGGAGCAGGAAGAGGATGGCAAAGCCGTTGCGCGCATGGTGGTTTACGAAGTTGTTCCACGTTGAACTCAGCACCCAGCTCGAAAAGATTGATATACGGCGCGATCAGTCTGTTGCTGCTCGTTTTGCCTAGGGCAGTGATACTGGCGGGTCAATCTGAAACTGCTGTGAAACCGCCGATTCTTCAGGTTGCTATCGCGACGAGAGTCGATCATCCACCAAAAATGGCACGGCACTTTGGACGATCCGCTATGGCAACTGGCGAAGCCAATCGCGGATTTCCGACAAAAGGAACCCTACGAAGGCGAGCCAGCTACAGAGAAAACCGAAGTTCGCATCCTGTACACACGACACGCGGTGTACTTCGGAATTCAATGCTTCGACTCCGAACCGTCAAAAATTGTTGCGACCGAACTCCGGCGTGACGTAAGTCAGGACTTGGACGATCATTTCGAGATCTTGATCGATTCCAACTTCAATCGGCGGGGCGGGTATGTGTTCGAGATCAACCCCCTGGGAACACAGAGCGACGGCCTGATTGTCGAAGAGCAAGAGGGTTCACAAGACACGGAGTTTGACACGGGCTGGGATGGTGTCTGGGTGTCGGAAGCCCGAATCGGAAAAACCGGCTGGACCGCAACGATTGAAATCCCGTTTACTACCCTGAATTTCACAAAGTCGCAGGACGTGGTTTGGGGACTCAATTTCAAGCGATTCATTCGCCGTAAGAATGAAGAAGACCTCTGGGCAGCCTATCGTCGAACGTTTGGGATCACCAAAGTCTCGGAATCTGGAGAGCTCAGCGGCATCACCGAAATCGGGAGTGGAAGGCTCTTCATCGTTAAGCCCTATGGACTGGTGGAGTATGACAAAGTGACCGGCCAGAATCCGGCATTCCCGCTAACCGGAGGAGTCGATATCAAATATGGTATTCGGTCAAACCTCGTTCTAAACCTAACGGGAAACACAGACTTTTCCGCCACTGACGTGGACCAGGAACACGTCAACCTTACTCCATTCCCAATCTACGTTCCCGAGAAGCGGCAGTTCTTTTTGGAGAATGCAGGAATGTTTAGCTTTCCTCTCGGTGACCAGGACCAACTGTTCTTCAGCCGCCAGATCGGCATTGACTCGGTGACTGGCCAGCAGGTGCCCATCAACGGTGGGGCGAGGCTGACGGGTAGCGTGGGCCGAACGGAGTTTGGGGTCATGGATGTCAACACACGCTCCAGTGGGCCGAATCCCTATGCAAACTACGCTGTAGCTCGATTGAAGGAATCTTTGTGGGGCGGCTCGTACATAGGAGTGATGGGAATCGATAAGCGATCAGGAGATATCCAAGACAGCTTCAACCAAACGGGCGGAGTGGATACGCGGCTTGTTTTTTTCAAGGATTGGGTATTCGATGGCCATCTGGCCGGAACTCAATCGCCTGGCTATCCGAATGGAAACAGCGATGTGGGCGGCTCGTTGCGATATCGCTCGAACTGGCTGGAAGGTATTTTTGAGCGCAGGAAAATCGGTCCGAACTTCAATCCTGAGGTCGGGTTCGTCGAGCTGACCAACGCCAATGAGACGTATGGAGATTTGACGTTCAAAATAAGGCCCGAAGTCAGAGGGATACGCGAGATGCAGTTTGAAGGATTCATCCTTCATGCACCCACTACTCAAAATGAGGTTCAGACTCAGGAATGGCAGAATACATTTCGGGCGGAATTCCATAGCGGAGCCTACACCGACGACGACATCGTGGACGTATTCACGCAAACCATCACAACTCCCCTGCACATTTACAAAGACGTATTCATTCCCGTAGGCCTATACCATTTCACTCGACACCAACTGACTTACGGTTCTGCCCAGAATCGCAGGTTTACCTACAGCTTTTTCGAGCGCTTCGGCGGATATTACGGAGGAACACTCAATGAGTTCCGAGTACGCGTCAACTACCGACCGACCGCGAAGTTTTCAATTTCGGCTTCCGAGACCTGGGACCGGTTTCGCCTTCCATTACCGAACGGGAATTTCTCGATCGTTCTCGCCAGTCTGCAAGGGAATTACTCCTTCAACCGGTTCTTGACCTTCACCAGCGTGATTCAGCTGGATACGTCAAACACACAGGCGGTGAGCGCCAACCTGCGTCTTCGGTATAACTACCGGCCGGACAGCGACCTTTACGTAATCTTCAATGAGGGCACGCAATTCACGAGCATTGCCCCGGCAAATCCTCCGCAGGTCAGGGAGACACGGTTTGCTGTGAAATGGACGTACTCCTGGGCTCCGTGAAAATAATCGACCGCTTTCATTGAGAATTAACGGTCGCGTCGCGAGATCCACTGTAATAACCAATTTCAAATGACCTAAAAAGAGAGCTCCACTCCCGGCTTTTTTTGCGCTTGCGAAGCCTGCGGTTTTCATGATCTCGAGGATTACGGAGTTGTCTTTCAGACGGTGATTTGTGTGAAGCCAGCGGGCCAGGACGCCATGCGCTCCGCCCTCTGAAGATTCAAAATCAAGCAGGTGCAGTGATCCTCCAGGGACGAGGACCCGCCGCACCTCTCGAAGCGTCTAACATGAACGAGGAAAACACTCCGTCGAACGACGCGTCAGAATACGGCAGTTCATCGGAAAAGCCTCGATCAAATTGGGTGGAAATCTACGCGCTTGCTGCCTTCTTCTTGGCCCGGGCCAGCGCTTTCGGATCTGGATCGAGCCCCACAACGGAGACTTCGGGATGAAGGCGCTTGATCAACTCAACCAAAGTGCCCGTTCCGCAGCCGATGTCGAGAATGCGATCACTGGAACGAAGATCCGCTTGTTGGAGGAGCGTTCTCCTCGCGGCATCGGCTCCGAGCAGCCTCACAAACGGATCGTAGAACGGCAGGGCCCAGTCGCGGCCGGCCGCCGAAAGATACGTTCTTTGTACTTCTTGCATGGTTTAACTCCTCCAGACCGATCTGTTCCAAACAGAATATAAGTTCGCTTTACGACCATAAGATTCGCGCATTGTTCCTCGAGGTGCACGGCAAGGAGGGCCGGCCGTCATTTTTCGGAACAAACAAGCGTTCGGCGGCCTGGCAACCCACAGGTTGCTCAAGGCGAGAGATCGGAAGCCGGCTAGGTATCGTTGAGGGTTCCGTGCGCCTGCTTCGAAAAATTGCGGTCCCTGCGCCGGAAAACGTGCTCGCACGACCATTGGTAAGTCGTTTGGACTGGCGAGCCTTTTTTCTCTCAAAGCGCCTGGCTGGGCGCTCGTTGTTCCTACCCGCGTCTTGCATTTTCTCTGTTGACATGTCCTGCTCTCCTATTGTTTTCCCATAGAACGTCTGCTACAAATATGGGCACTCCATATGGGTTGATTAGGAGTGGAGTTTGGCCGACAACGCGGACGTTTGGCAGGGAACCCTGGCGCTGATGGTGCTGAAGGCGCTGTACATGCTGGAGCCTCGGCAAGGCCGCGGGATCGCGCGACGCATCGAGCAAACCAGCGGCGACAACAACCGCAAAGCCAAGTTCAATAAGCTAACACGCCCGGGCAATGGGCAGATCAAACGCGAGCGGCAGAGCACTTTGATCCCAGTGCGGTTCCTCGCTCCGGGTGAGGAGCAGTCATGAGAACCTTGCGGGCGGCGTTGCTTCGTTTGGCGGGACTGTTTCGCAGGCAGCAAGGTGAGCGGGAATTTGCCGCGGAGATTGACAGCCATCTCCGGATACACATCGAAGAGAATCTGCGCGCTGGCATGAGCCTCGAACAGGCGCGACGCAATGCGTTGATGAAGCTGGGCGGCGTCGAGCAAACGAAGGAACTCTATCGCGAGGTGCGCAACCTGCAGTTGCTTGAAACGATCCTTCAAGATTTCCGCTACGCGATGCGTACGTTGCGCAAGAACCCCGGATTTGCGACCATCGCGGTGCTTACTCTGGCGCTCGGGATTGGCGCAAACACCGCGATGTTCAGCATGGTGAACGCGCTGCTGCTCCATCCTTACAATTTTCCCGAACTGGATCGACTAGTGATCGTGTGGGAGAACCGCGGGATCGACGAAGGTGTGGAGGCGCGCTTCATCGCTGCGTCCGACGCCGCGGAACTGGAAGCGAACACGCAGGTGTTCGATGGACTCACGCTGTTTCGCTGTGGCGACCTCAACCTGAGCCGTGGTGGAGATGTCCAGTCGGTCCTGGGTTGTTCTGTTTCGGTGAATTTTTTCGATGTGCTGGGCGCGACGCCGGCATCTGGAAGGACTTTTACCCCAGATGAGGCACGGCCCGGAGCAGATCAAGCGGTTGTGGTGAGTTACGGATTTTGGCAACGCCGATTTGGGGCAGATCCGGCGTTCCTAGGGAAAACGATTCAGATTAGAGGGCGCAACTACACCGTCGTGGGAATCATGCAGCGCGGGTTTGATTATCCCGTGCCGATGGAACTATGGACGCCGCTGGCTCTGACCCCGGAGGAGCGGGCAGACCGGTCGCAACTGGCATTCAGTGCGCTGGGGCGGCTGAAGGCGGGGGTAAGCCTGGCACAGGCGAGGAACGCGGTCGATGGCGTTTCGCTGCGCTTGCAGCAGCAGTATCCAAACACGAATGGCAACCGGCGAACCGAGCTCCTGGAGCTTCGCAAGGAGTTGTACGCGTACACGCTACCGTTGTTTGGATTGTTGCAGGCGGCCGCTGGTTTGGTGCTGCTTCTGGCGTGTGCCAATCTAGCGAACTTGCTATTCGCACGGATCTTAGGGCGACAGAGGGAATTTGCGGTACGGATTGCGCTGGGTGCGGGCCGTTGGCGGTTGGCACGCCTGTTGATTACGGAAACCGTTTTGCTTTCGCTGGTGGGAGCCGGGGTTGCAATAGCCGCATCTTTCTGGAGCGTGAAGCTACTGCGCACGAGCATTTCGCCGAGCTGGACCATGTGGGTGCCGGGCTGGGAAGGCATCCGGGTGGACCAGACGGTGCTTGCGTTCAACGTGGTTTTGGCCTTGCTGGTGGGAATTTTGTTCGGGCTGGGCGTGGTCTTTCACGGCAAACAAAGCGAACCTCACGCCACGTTGAACGAAGCAGGCCGCGAGCCGATGCTTGCCGGGAAGAATCGCATTCGCGGGGCACTGGTCGTGGCCCAGGTGACGTTTGCACTGGTGCTCCTGGTCTGCGCCGGCCTGACATTGCAAGCGTTCCGCCGTCTAGTCAATGTCTATCAGGGTTTTCAGGCGACAAATGTGTTGCGCATGGAGATTCGCCTGCCCGAAGGATCGTACGGTGACAACGCGAACATCAACAGCCTTTACCAGCGCCTGCTGTCAGAAACCGCGGCGTTGCCCGGTGCGGATGCGACAGCAGTGGTCACGAACAGTCCGGCCAGCAATGTGGATAATCAAACGACTTTCTTCACGATCAACGGGCGCCCCGCTCTGCAAGCCAGCGAGACGCCGTCGGCTGACTTGCAAATCTCCAGCCCGGAATACTTCCGGGCGCTGCGGATTCCGCTGGTCACGGGCCGAGTCTACTCGAACGCGGACAACTCCAGTAGTGCGCGCGTGGTGGTGATAAGCCGAAGCATGGCACGACAGTTCTGGCCGAAGGGCGACGCTCTGGGGGAGCAAATCAAATTAGGCCCGGCGAATTCTTCCGAACCGTGGATGACTATCGTGGGAGTGGTGGAAGACGTCCGCCAGAATTGGTGGAATCCCTCGGCACGTCCAACGATTTATGAGCCGTTTTATCAAGTGCCACAGCGCGGCATGGTTTTCCTGATGCGCACGGCAGGAAGTCCCGCTAGTTATGCGTCAGGCGCGCGTGAAGTCGTGCGTGGAATCGATGACCAGATTGCGCTCACCGGAATTGGGACCCTGGAGAAAGAGATCACCGACTCGATTGCCATCATTCGCATTATGGGAGTGCTGATGGCGTTATTCGGTGCTGTGGCATTGACGCTTTCATCTGTGGGAGTTTACGGAATGCTATCGGAAAGCGTCGGAAGACGCACACCAGAGATCGGGGTTCGCCTAGCGCTGGGTGCCGACCCGCAAAGTATCCTGAGGCTGGTTCTTGGACAAGCTCTGAAGCTCACGGGACTTGGGCTAGTGATCGGGGTGTCGATTGCGGTTGCTGTGAATCGCGCGCTGACAAGCCTGATCTTCGGGATCGTGACTATGAATCTGGCGCTGCTCGCGGGAATGGCATTCGTGCTGATCGCTACCGCGCTAATCGCGGCGTACATCCCGGCGAGACGGGCAATGCGCGTAGACCCTATAGTGGCGCTCCGGTACGAGTAAATCGTAGACCTAGAGCCGAGCTTCCCGAATCGAAACGCTGTCCCCGGAACGCTTTAGGAAGCGCCACGCGAGTTTTCACGGATCACGATTATGGCAGACAAACTCTCCTTCCTGGTTCTTGGGCTTCGCGCTAGCTCGCTTGCAAGCGACGGATCCCGAAGGCGTGAATCCCAGAGTTGGCAAGCAGAGGGAGCTCCTCGTGGCCAACGGGATTCGAACCCTCGGCCTCCTCGTTGCGAACAGTGGGGAAAATAAGCTAAGGCAAGGCGCCACAATCACTTACCTATTTTCATGGGGCTCTCAATTGGCAAACCTGGCAAACCGAGTTTTACTTGCCTTCTTCCGGCACCTCCGCCTCCCGAAGCTCCCCATCGAAGTGTTAGCGTCACTCAGTCGGCTGCCTTTTGCCATTGCCGCGGGATTCTGCTCCCATAGGAGAGCCGAGACGAACTTCACCGCCGGCCGCTTCGGGCAGTCACGATATTCGCAAGCTTCGCACTGGCAGAGATCGATCCAGGCATGCCCCGATTATATGGGATAAGACGAACGAGCGCCGGCGACGCGATCAGATTCATTCTTGGCCGGTTTGCGAGTACTGAGATGCGCGAATGGTTCTGTCCCCGTGTTGGGCGGATCGCCACCTACACCTCCCGCGAAACAAAAGCCTCCTACTGAATCTGTCCAATGGTAGCAACTCCTCCTGGTGTCGTTCCCGCCGCAAACGGCGATCCGCTGACCTCCGTCAACGCTCCAGTTGCCAGATTGATGCTGAACACGGAGACATTGTTTGAACCTCCGTTTGCGACGTACAAGAACCGGCCCGAGAAATCCACCGCAATATCGTTCGGTCCCGTTCCTGCCGTGAAAGGTGAGCCCGCTAGTGGCGACAAGGCTCCGGTAGACGGATCGATCGAGTACGCGGAGACATTGTTCGTCGCTCCGTGATTCGCCACGTAGAGGAATTTACCCGTGGAATCGATTGCGGTGGCAACCGGGTTCGGCGGTCCTGCATAAGGTGAGCCCGTAATCGCGCCGAGCGCGCCGCTTGCTGGATCAACTCTAAATGCGGAAATGCTGTTCGACACGTTGTTTGCTACGTATACGAACTGGCCTGTGGGATCGATCGACATTCCAGTAGGATCGGTTCCGGCGGCGAACGGTGACCCAGTCGTAGGTGTAAGCACGCCCGTCATCGGGTTAATCAAGAATCCCGAGACATTGTTGGAAATTGGGTTCGTCACATAGACGAACTGTCCTGTGGAATCCACCCTCACCATTTGTGGTGCAGATCCCGCGGTGAACGGTGACCCTGTCAATGCTGCCAGTGCTCCAGTCGCTCGATCGATTGTGAAGCCCGAAACGGTAGTCGAACTCGGACTATTATTCGAGACGTATGCGAATCTTCCCGTTGGTTCTATGGCCATTGAGTTTGGCAGCATAAGCGTTCCACCGGCAAAAGGCGATCCTGCGATACCTGACAACACGCCCGAAGCCGCGTCTACGGTGAAGCCCGAAATCGTCCCGCCTGCTGAATTGACTGCATACAGAAACTTTCCCTCAGGATCCGCCGTTACAGTCGGCGGAGCTGAGCCCGCAGCAAACGGCGACCCTGCAACGCTTGTCAGCACGCCTGTCGTGGGATTTGTTTGGTAAGCGGATACATTGTTGCCGCCGAAGTTCGACACATAGGTATATCCTGGCATGTAGTTGACGGCGGCGGTCCCACTGCTCAAGGCGATCATTCTGCCTCCTCGTGTCCTTACATTTCCGAGCGTTGCCAAATCTCCCGTGGTCGCGTCGATCGCAAACGCGCTGATGGTCTCGGAGGTTGATCCTTCATTTAGGACGTAGAGGAACTTCCCCGAAGGATCCGCGGCCAGCGAAATCGGATTCGCTCCGGACGCAAAAGGACCTCCGGTCACAGGAGTCAAAGCTGCCGTCGCGGTGTTGATCGAAAACGCGGAGACGCCACCCCCATTATTCGCCACATAAACGTACTTCCCCATGGGTTCAATCGCTACGGATACTGGGAAAGAACCTGCTGCAAAAGGTGACCCCGTCGCAGGCATCAACACGCCAGTCGTTGTGTCCACCGTAAACGTGGACACCTTGTTAGCGGTCTCATTGGCAACCACCGCGACCTTGCCTGAAGTGTCGATAGCAATCGCAAATGGTCCCGCCCCGGTCGGGAATGGCGAGCCCGATATTGCGCTCAGCGCTCCGCTGGCGGCATCAATTCCGTATACCGTAACATTGTTTGCACCGTTGTTGGTGACATACGCAAACCTGCCGGTTGGATCAAACGCCACTGAATCCGGTCCAGCATTTGCCGAAAAAGGTGAACCTGGGATCGCAGTAAGGCTCCCGTTTGCCCGATTGATCGCATAACCCGACACGTTCGTCGAAACTCCGTTCGTCACATACGCAAAGCTCCCTGAGGGATCTACTGCGACGAAATTTGGGGTCGTCCCTGTTGTGTACGATGAACCGTTAACCGCGGTGAGTCGGCCAGCCGCAGGATCAATGGCGAATGCCGTTAACGTGTTGTCGCTATTGTTCACCACGTAGGCGAACCTTCCTGCAGGGTCCGTAGCAATGGCGCTAGGTCCCAATCCTGCCTGCGCGTAACCGTTCGCACGGAGCTGGCTGCTCCCGGCATCGACTGTGTAAACCGAGATCGTGCTGTCGTTTGGATTTGCGGAATAGGCAAACCGTGGCACTAACCCCGCCGTCCCTTGCACCACAATTAATCGCGTCGACCCATTTACACGGTTAAAGGTCGCAGTAATTTGCGGACGGCCGATGGCCGCCGCGGTAGCGAGCCCAGAGGTGGTGATCGATGCCAAGGTCGTGTCCGATGAGCTCCAATTCGAGGAAGAGGTTAGGTCCGCCATGCTGTTGTCGCTGAAAGTTCCTGTGGCCGTAAACTGCTCGGTTCCGCTGACGGAAATGGACGGATTTGCGGGTGTTACCACGAGCGAAACGAGCGCTTTGATGGTGAAGTTTATACCACCAGACGTGCCGCCGCCCGGGGCCGGGTTCGTCACCGTAACAGACGGAGAACCCGCGGCACTTATATCGGCAGCGGTAATCATCGCGGTTAGTTGGGACGAACTGACATAGGTCGTTGTCTTGGGGCTGCCGTTGAAGTTCACAACCGAACTTGATATGAAGCCTGTGCCATTCACCGTAAGAGTGAATGCGGCGCCGCCGGCAATCCCCCCAGTCGGAGACAAGGACGTAAGGCTCGGGACTGGATTGTTCATTGTCGAATATCCGCCGCCACTGCCGCCACCACAACCAGCCGAGAACACGATCAAAAGAAAAACTACGGTATGCGTCCCGTGCTGCGTAAATCGTTTCATGGCGCTGCTCCTTAGTATCGCTCGCTTCCTGGCTTGGACTTCCGAGGATCCCCGGTACCTTTGATCAATCACCGGAAGGCCAAAAAAGGCACGCGTTCGCGGTCGCGGGGCCCATTCGAGTCCGGCCCCAGAAGCAGCGCGAGGGAAAAGGCACGACTGCCGTTCGTTGACGTGCCTTGCCGGCAACACCAGTGCCCCTGGTTTCGTGCTGTGAGCCTCGTCGCAATTGAGTGCACGCGACGAGTGGAAGTCGTTTTGATCAGTAGTGTGCGCGCATTTTAATTGAGTGGCTAGCCGCAATACTGTTCACTTAACCAATTTTGGAGTATTCTGTCGGGCGGGAGGGCAGAATACCCGCTATGGCTCGCACGCTGGCCAGTTTGCCTGTCGGAAGCCGCATCACCGATTACATCAGTCTTGGAGTCGTCAGTCGAGCAGTTCCTCGCGAAAAGATCGATTCGATTTTGGCCGAGACTGGTAAGACCAGCATCCGGCAGAGAGAATTGCCGGCGCGTTTGGTGGTGTATTACG
>Ga0306921_10001479_pt1 | contig 22815 bp, 19 predicted proteins | sample sta12Cox44000080_FD_203760 | JGI IMG/M metagenome (GOLD analysis project Ga0306921, IMG submission 203760) | Lab enrichment of tropical soil microbial communities from Luquillo Experimental Forest, Puerto Rico - statoxic.12C.oxic.44.000.080 (v2)... | ecosystem: Environmental > Terrestrial >...
GACACCGAGCACTTCGCCGGCATCGGCCAGATGGCCTACTCCAGCCTCAAGATGTTCAGCGAGACCGCCGAGGCCAGGGAAGGGATCACCGCGTTCAACGAGAAGCGCGGCCCCGACTTCTCCGCCTACCGCGGGAACTGACATGCGGGCATTCTCCAGTGGTTTGCTCGACGGCAAGCGCATCCTGATCACCGGCGGCGGTTCCGGACTCGGCCGCGGGGTGGCCCGCCACCTGGTCGACCACGGTGCCGTCGTACACCTGTGGGGCCGGCGGGCGGCCGTGCTGAAGGAGGCCGCCGAGGAGGTATCAGCGGCCCGCGCCGGCCGCGTGCACGTGCACACCGTCGACGTGCGCCGGTTCGACCAAGTCGACGAGACAATGGAGTCGATCTGGTCCGAGCACGGTCCGCTTACCGGCGTCGTGAACAACGCCGCGGCGAACTTCATCGCCCAGACCCAAGGGCTCAGCCCGCGCGCCTTCGAGGCCATCACCGGAACCGTCATGAACGGGTCGTTCCACACGACGCTGGCCGCGGGCAAGCGGTGGATCCGGGACGGGCACCCCGGCAGCGTCCTGTCCACGCTCACCACCTGGGTGTGGACCGGGTCGGCGTACGTGGTGCCGTCCGCGATGGCGAAGGCGGCGGTGCACTCGATGACGATGTCGCTGGCGGTCGAGTGGGCGAAGTACGGCATCCGGGTGAACGCGGTGGCGCCGGGACCGATCCCTACCGACTACGCCTGGGAGATGCTCAACCCGACCGAGAGCAGCTCCGTCGGCGCCACGCAGGCCGACCAGGTGCCAGCCGGCCGGGCGGGCACGATCGAGGAGCTGGCCAACCTGATGATGTTCCTGCTGTCGGACGCGTGCGACTACCTGACCGGCCAGACGATCGCGATGGACGGCGGCCAGATGCTCGCCGGTCCCGGCACCTTCGCGGGACTCACCTCGCTGACGGATGCGGACTGGCAGCAGATCAAGGAAAAGAGCCTGGCCGCCACGGCCGCGAGCAAGGCCCAGCGCTCGGTCTGAAACCGCTCACCCGGCGAGCGTCGGCCGGTAGGAGTACGACCTGCTCCGCGTCAGCGCGAACTCGAAGATCCCGATCCCGGGCGTGCCCTCCCAATCGAACGTCGCCAGCCGGTCGGTCAGCGACGAGTCCAGCGTGAGCTGCGTGACCGTGCCATCGAACGGGTAGACGTCCGACTCAAGGTGGTCACGCCCGAGGGCCTTGCCGTGGCGCCCGCCATACCCGCCGCCGGCCATCAGCGCACCGCGGGCGGACGCATCGGTCTCGATCGTGTATACCCTGCCGCCCTCGGTGGTCACCTCGACGGTGCCGGACCTCAGGTCGAGCTGGTCGAACGTCAGGTGATGGCGTACGTCGACGACCGGGTCCAGGCCGCCGTCGGTGTGCATTACCGCGCCCTCGAGCAGCACCCGGCCGCCCGCGCGGTCCTCGACGAGCAGGAAGCCGACCGAGCGGTCCGGGAACTGCGCCTGGTACCAGACGTGCAGGCCCTGCCCGCCGCTCATGGTGCGCACGCCGCGGGATCGGTCGCGCTGGCCGTACCAGCCATCGATCCGCGCCTCGACCCCGTCGATGGCGAGCGTCCCGTCGTACCACCCGGACTGGAAGAGGTGCTCGAACATCGTGGTCCTGCCGCCGGAGTTGATGACAGTCACGTCGCCGTGCCAGGCGGGCGCGCGGGCCCGCCAGGTCAGGTCGAACTCCAGGCTGGCCGGGTTCGGGCCGAGGGCCACGTGCCAGGTCGTCATCGGCTCGACGACCCGCCAGGAAAGCGGACCGCAGCTCGACCGGCCGGTGGCGCTCAGCTCGCTGGCGAAACGGACGTTGCGCTGCTCGGTCCCGGTAGTGAGGATCGCGAACCCGTCGACGGTATCGCGTGCCGGGTAGATCCCGAGGCCGAAGATGATCGACGGCGTGGTCGCATCCGTCCGGTGCAGGTTGAACACGAACCGGTCGAAGAACCGCTCGGGAAGATCCGTGGCCTCCGGCCCCACCAGCTCGTCGTGGAAGCCCTCCATAAACCCTCCATGCGCTGTCCGCGCGGAGGCGGCAGTCCGGCGGCGCGGTGGGCGGCCTCCAGAAACGACCGCACCAGTGCCGGGTCGGCGTAGTAGGGATCCCCCACACCGCGGACGGCTCGGCGTCGTCCGTACTCGTAGAGCGCCGCGAGCTTCCACAGCGCCAGCGCGGTGTACCAGTCGAGGCTGGCGAGGTTGGCTCCCGTCCGTTCGGCATACCGGTCGGCGAGCTCCTTGCGGGTCGGGTACCCGCTCTCCAGCATCGCGACGCCGAGCTCCTCGGTGGGCGTCAGCGGGCCGCCCGGCTCCGGCACCGAGGCGAGGAAGTAGCCAACGTCGAGAAGCGGATCGCCGAGCGTCGCCAGCTCCCAGTCCAGTACGGCGGCGATCTCGCCGGGCCGGTCGACGCGGAGGACGACGTTGCCGATCCGGTAGTCGTTGTGGATGACCGACGCCCCCGACTCGGCAGGCACGTGCGCGGCCAGCCAGGCGTCGATCTCCGCGAAATGCGGCGGCGGCTTCCCGTCATCGTCCGCCACCAGACCGCCGATCCGGCGGCGGTGGCGCTCATTGAAGCCCTCCGGACGCCCGAGGCCAGCCAGTCCCGCGGACCGCCAGTCCACGGCGTGCAGGTCCGCGAGCGTGTCGGCAAGCGCATGGCCGATCCGCCGCCGGAGCGCGGGCGAGTCCAGGGGGGACGGCGTGCCGGTCGTGACCACGGGGCCGACGGCAAAGCTCATGACGTAGCACGGCACGTCGATGACCTCGCCGGCCCGGGCGGTGGCGAGCAGCCGCGGGACCGGCACCGCCGTGCCCGCGAGTGCCCCGATGAGACGTGCCTCGCGCAGCATGTCATGGGCGCCCGGCGGGGTCGGCGGAGGCGGCGGGCGACGGACGACAACCCGGCGTGATCCGTCGGAGACCAGAAAGGTCAGATTGGAATGCCCGTCGCCGATCGGCCGGGTCGTGACGTCTCCCCGCGTCAGCCCGCGCGCCTCGAGGAACGCGGCCAGCTTCGCCCTTGTTTCCGGCGTCCAGTCCCAGCGCATCGGTGCCTGCTCACCTCCCGGTGAAGCGGGGCGCGCGCTTCTGTTTGAACGCGGCCAGCGCCTCGGGCATGTCTGTGGTCCGGGTGAGCAGCGCCTGGCCGCGGTTCTCAAGCTCCAGCGCCGCGGCGTACGACGTGATCTCCTGGTTGCGCTGGATCGCGCGCTTGGACATCCGGACGCCGCCGGGCGAGTTCGCGGCGATCAGCCTGGCCAGCGCGACTGCCTCGTCGCACAGGCGGTCGGCGGGAACGACGCGGTTGGCCAGCCCGATCGCGACGGCCTCCGCCGCGCCTACGATGCGCCCGCTGTAGCCGATCTCGGCCGCCCTTCCGGGGCCGATCAGCCTGCTGAGGTTGTACGACGTGCCCAGCTCGCCCATTGACAGCCCGACCCTCAGGAACGCGGCGCTGAACTTCGCCGTAGGCGAGACCAGGCGGATGTCGGCCGCCAGCGCGAGGGCCAGGCCGCCGCCGATGGCCGCCCCGTGGACAGCGGCGATGACCGGGAAGGGCAGGTGCCGGATCGCCTGGATGCCGCCGGTCGCGGTCTCCTGGAACTCGAGGAACTCGCGCACCCCCATCCGGGTGATCACGTCAATCTCGTCGAGGTCGAAGCCGGCGCAGAACGCGCGCTCGCCGGCCCCGGTGAGGATGAGCGCACGCAGCCGGCTATCCCGCAGCGCGCGGGCGGCCAGGCCGTACTCGGTGAACATCCGCACGGTCTGGGAGTTCATCCGCTCCGGGCGGTTGACCCGGAGTACGCCGATGCCCGCCTCAGGCACCTCGAAGGCCAGCGTCTGCAGGTCGGGGAATTCCGCGGATGCGGTCATGGTCGACGCCGTCATCGCGATCAGGCTCCGGTGAAGACTGCGGGCCGCTTCTCCTTGAACGCGGCTAGCGCCTCGGGCATGTCCGCGCTCCGGGTGAGGAGCGCCTGACCGCGGTTCTCAAGCTCCAGCGCCGCGGCGTACGACGAGATCTCCAGGTTCGCCTGCAACGCCCGCTTGGAGAGCTGCACGCCGCCCGGCGAGTTCGCGACGATCGATGCGGCCAGGGCGAGCACGTCGTCAAGCAGCCGGTCCGGCTCGCTGACCCGGTTCACCAGACCGATCGTCAGCGCCTCATCGGCCGCCACCATCCGGCCCGTGAAGCAGATCTCGCTGGCACGGGCCGGCCCGATCAGCCGGGTGAGCAGCCAGGACGCGCCGAGGTCGCCAGCCGACAGGCCGATCCGGACGAACGCGGCGTTGAACTTCGCGCTGGCCGACGCGAACCGGATGTCCGCGGCGAGGGCCAGCGACAGCCCTCCACCGGCAGCGGGTCCGTTGACCGCCGCGATCACCGGAACCCGCATGCCCCGGACCGCGAGCAGCGCCCGGGCGGCCCGTTCCTGCCGGTCCAGCATCCCCAGCGCGCCGAGGCTCGGCAACTCGTCGGCATCGGCGAGGTCATAGCCCGAGCAGAACGCCTTGCCCGCCCCGGTTAGCACGACGACCCGGCAGCCGTGCTCATGGTCCAGGGCGAGCGCTAGCCGCTCAAGCTCATCGAACATCGTGTTCGTCATCGCGTTGTACCGGTCGGGCCGGTTCAGGGTAACGACCACGACGCCGGGCGTTGCCTCGTCGAGCGCGAGAGTCTCGTACTCGGTGTCCAGGCTCTTCATCGCTTACTCCTCACCCGTGATGGCCTCGGTCCTGAACCCATCTTAAGCTATGTGTTAATGGTTAGGCCATATAGTAAGTCGGCTCGTTAGCCCACTTTCCGCTCCGATGATGCCGATGAGGTTGGCGAATGCTAACTTAGGTATGACCAAATATCCGACTGCGGAGGCATTTCATGGCCGCTGAACCAGCGATTCCGGAGTCCGGGCCAAGGAGGCGCGCCGTCCGGCTGACGCCCTTGCAGGTGCCAAAGGCGAAGGACGTACTGGCCGACGACCTGCGCGAACGGATTCTCCGCGGCGACTTCCCTGAGGATACGGCGCTGCCGCCCGAGCGCGAGCTGGTCAAGCAGACCCGGATGAGCCGCGCCACCGTCCGCGAGGCGCTGCGCATCCTGGAGGTGCAGGGACTCATCCGGATCAAGACCGGACGCGCCGGCGGGGCGTACGTGTCCCGGCCTGGCCACGATTCGATGGCCGACTCGGTGGAACTCTTGATCCGGGCCCGGCAGATCCGGATCCCGGCGCTGCTCGAGACCCGCGAGGCGATCGAGCCGTTCTGCGCGCAGCTCGCCGCGAAGCACCGCACCGACGAGGACCTCAGGCGCCTTGAAGCAGCGAACGAGGCCATGGCCACCGCCGACATGCTCGCCGAATTCCTGCGGGCCAACGTGGACTGGCACGTGGCGGTCGCCGCCGCCGGCCACAACGAACTGCTGATGGGCTTCATGCGGGCCCTGTCCCGAGCCATCTACGCATCCACCGACAACCGGGGCTTCGTCGACGACGATGTGCGCCTGACCACCCTGCGGGCCCACCGCGCGGTCACCGAGGCAATCCGGGCCAAGGACTCCGACGCGGCCGGGCGGCGGATGAGCCGCCACGTTCACTCTTATGCCGAGGCGGTCATGGAGGTCGAAGAGCGGACCACGATTGAGGTGCCCGAGAACTGATGGCTGCAACTGCGGCCAGTCCTGGGACATGAGGCGGCGGCTCATCGAGGCTGCGCACGCTCGGCTCTGATGACCGCGGTGACCGCGGTGATGAGCGCCAGGTGGGTGAACGCCTGCGGGAAGTTGCCGAGCTGACGGCCGGTGTGCGGGTCGATCTCCTCGGCGTAGAGCTGCAGCGGGCTGGCGTACGACAGCAGCTTCTCGCACAGCGCCCGGGCCTTGGCCAGCTCGCCGATCTGCACCAGCGCAGAGACCAGCCAGAACGAGCAGATGGTGAACGTGCCCTCCTCCCCGGTCAGCCCGTCCTCCGTCTCGCCCACCCGGTACCGCAGCACCAGTTCGTCCTCGGTCAGCTCGTTGGCGATCGCGAGCACGGTGTTGCGCACCCGTTCGTCGTCGGCGGGCAGGAAGCGGAGAAGGGGGATCAGCAGCACCGACGCGTCGAGCGCCTTGCCGCCGTAGTGCTGGGTGAAGACGCCTCGCTCGTCGACGGCGTGGGCGAGCACGTCGGCGCGGATCTGCTCGGCCGCGGTGCGCCATTCCGCGGCCAGCTTCTTCTCGCCTCGACCATCGGCGAGCCGGGCCCCGGCATCGGCGGCCACCCAGCAGGCGACCTTGGAAAAGGTGAAGTGCTGAGGTCCCGAGCGGACCTCCCAGATGCCCTGATCGGGCTCCTGCCAGTGTTCGAGGGCGCGTCGCACCTGGGTCTGCACGATGGCCCAGAGCCGGTCATCGACCCGTTCGTGCGCGCGGGTATAGAGGTCGATGGCGCCGACCACGGCGCCCCACACGTCGTGCTGGCGCTGGGCGTACGCGGCGTTGCCGATGCGGACCGGCCGCGCGCCGTCATACCCCGACAGGTGATCCAGCGTCGACTCCTGCAGCGCCCGCTCGCCATCCACGCCGTACATGATCTGCAGGTCACCGCCCTCCGCTGCGGCCACATCGGCGACGAAGTGGAAGAAGTCGTTGGCCTCCCAGTCGAAGCCGAGCGCGTACAGCGCCCACAGCGTCGCCGCGGTGTCGCGGATCCAGGTGTAGCGGTAGTCCCAGTTCCGCCCCCCGGCCGGGGTCTCCGGCAGCGACGTCGTCGCGGCCGCTATGACCGCCCCGGTGGGCGCGAACGTCAGCCCCTTCAGGGTGAGCGCGCTGCGCTGCAGGAAGCTCCGCCACGGATGATCGGGGAACCGGCCGCGATCCAGCCAGTGCTGCCAGTGGTGGGCGGTCCAGGTGAGCCGGGCGTCGGCCTCCTTGAAGGTACGCGGCGGCGCGTGCTCGCTCCACGACAGCGCGACAAAGCGAGCCTGCCCCTCCTTGAGCAACGTACGCGCGGTGGCAAGCGGTCCTTCGAATCCGACGGCCAGATCGGTGGTCAGCCGCAACGACCGCTCGGCGCCCCCGGCACCGGCGAGTGCCTCGCAGTACCCCTCGTCGGCGTACTCCCATAGCGCCGGGCGCCGACCGTAGTCGAATACAGGGTTACAGGACATGCGGACCTGCACCTGCCCGTTGACGCAGCGGAGCAGGCGCAGCAACACGTGGTCGGCGTCGTAGTCGGTGGGCGCCCGCCGGTGGGTGGCCGAGCGCTCGTGGTCGTGGTGCCAGGGCCCCATCAGCAGTGCGTCGGTGACCACCAGCCAGCCGCCCGGTGTCCACCAGCTCGTCTCGAGGACCATCGTCCCCGGGATGTAGCGCCGGGCGGCCGGCACCTCGACGCCGTCCGGGCTGATGCGGAACGAGCCGGCGCCGCGGTCGAGAATCGCCCCGAACACGCTGGGGGAATCCATGAGGGGAAGGCACAGCCACTCGACGCCGCCGTCGGGCGCGACCAGAGCGGTCGTCTCGCAGTCCGACAGGAACCCGTAGTCCCCGATCGGCGGGAACTGGCTGCGGCCCCATGAGGGCTGCTCAGGAAGCGGCATCATCATCGCCGGGTACCTCCCTGGAGCTGGCGGCCATGCCGACAACCCTGCGATCATGGCCTGCCGAGTACCTGATCGATCCAGTCGAGAATGCCGGCCACCACCTCGTCGCGGTTGGTCTCGTTGAGGATCTCGTGCCGGGCGCCTGGGTAGGTGCGCACGGTGACGTCGGTGAGCCCGGCGGCGCGGTAGCGGTCGACGAGGACGTTCAGCAGGGCGAGGTTGGCGTTGACCGGGTCCAGCTCGCCCGCGGCGATATAGAGAGGGAGGTCGGGGCGCACGGCGCCCACCTGGCCGGGTTCGGCCATCCGGCGAGCTCCGGCGAACATGTCCTTGGCGGCGTCGGTGTCGATCCCGAACCCGCACCGAGGGTCGGCGATGTAGGCGTCGACGATCGCCTCGTCCCGGGACAGCCAGTCGGACTCGGTCCGCGCCGGCTGGAAAGCGGCGTTGAACGCGGTGAGGTCGATGGGCTTGTCGAGGTCGAGGGCGGGCTCGAGCTGATCCAGCGCGGTGGTCCCGGTCAGCACGACGGCGTCGACCCGGTCGCTGTGATCGAGCAGGTACTGCTGGACGGCGAAGGAGCCCATGCTGTGCGCGAGCAACACGAGCGGCAGGCCGGGCTGCTCGTCGTGGATGCGGGACACGAGCAGGTCGATGTCGGTGACCAGCTGCCTCCAGCCGTCCGCCCCGAGCTGGCCGAGCTCCTCCTCGGACCGCGCGGTGGCGCCGTGGCCCCGGTGGTCCTGGCCGTAGGCCACCAGACCGCGATCTGTGAGGGCGCGCGCGAGGGCGTCGTAGCGCCGCACATGCTCACCCATGCCATGGGTGAGTTGTACCGCGCCGCGCGGTTTGCCGGCCGGGTCCCACCGGTAGCCGACGATCTCAGCGCCGTCCTTCGCTGGATAGGTGAAACGTATCGACGGTTTCATCGGATTCTCCTGTCCTGGTTGATCATTTGCCGCGCTGGGCAGCCATCGCCCGGTCGCATCCAGGGCCTACTGCTCCTTGCGCAGGGCGAGCACTTCGTCGAACCCTTCCCGCAGGCAGGATTCGAAGACCTCAAGGTCGCCGATCACGTCCGGGTCGACGTTCAGGCCGATGCAGCAGGTGCCGTCGTAGGAGATCATCGCGATCATGGCGGCGACCCCCGGCCGAGGGCCGAGCGGGTACAGGCCGGTCACCCGGGCGCCGGCCATGTACACCGGGTGCCCCATCCCGGGAATGTTGGACGCCTGGACGTCCGACACGTTCGTCATTCCGGCGGCGAGCTCGATGACCGCGGCCGCCGGGAGCCGGCTCAGTGCTGGCGCGACGAGCTCGAGGAAGCCGATGGCCGGTTCGGCCCGGGCGGTGACGACGAACTCGCGGATGATCTCGATACGGGTGCGTGGGTCGGGTTCGCCGACCGGGGCGGCGAATCTCGCCCCGGCGAACCGGTTGCCGCCCATCGGGTCGTCGCTGGTGCGCAGCGAGACTGGGATCCCGATCGGCATCAGGTCGACCGGGATGCCGTAGTGCTCGTGGTAGCGCCGGAACGCCCCGAGCAGCCCGGCCAGGAAGGCGTCGTTCACCGAGCCGCCAGCCGCCTTCCCGGCGGCCTTCAGGTCGCTCAACGGCACATCGTGCAGGACGAACCGGTAGCCGAAGCCGCCGCTGCCGTGCAGCAGCGGCGACCGTTCGGTCGGCGGGGGCGTGAGGACGCGGCGCAACGAGCGACCGAACCGCAGCGTGTCGCCGGCGACAGCGGCGGGGTGCCGTACCGTACGGCCGATGAGCTTGAGGGAGTCACCGCCGCGCCTGATCACGTCGGAGGGGGCATCCGCGAACTGTTGGCGCAGGCGGCTGGCCAGCAGGCTTTTAGGGGTCAGCAGCGGCCGCTGTGCAACCGGCGGTGCGAGCTGGTACTCACCGGGCTCGGGGGCGCGGCTGTGCGCGAGCGTGAGCAGCTGGATCAGGCCGATGCCGTCGGACAGGCTGTGGTGGACCTTGAGCAGGTAGCCGGCCCGCCCGTCCTGGAGGCCCTCGACGAGTACGGCCTCCCACGGCGGCCGTGCCTTGTCCAGCGGCCGCGCCAGGATCCCCTGGGCCAGGTCGAGCAGTTGGCGCATCGTGCCTGGCCCGGGTAGCCGCACCCGCTGGAGGTGGTAGCCGAGATCGAAGTGCGGATCGGGTGACCAGGCCGGCGCAAACAGGGGCAGCAGCGGTTCGACGGCCCGCTCGCGCAGCCGGGGGATCTGCTGGCTGACGCGGTCGTGCGCGGCGACCAGCCGATCCCAGTCCGGCTCCTTGTCAAGGATCTCCAGCAGCACCCCTGTCGACCGGGTACGGGGGTCGGCCTCAGCCCGCCACATGAGCGCCTCCCAGGCGCTCATGTCCGCCGGGCCGCCCCACGCGGCACCGTTCACAGCTTGTGGCATTCAGCTCGCCTCGCTCGGTTGAACTCCTGGCGCTATCGAGGTGGGCCCGCGATCCTTCTCGCCGGTGCGGTCGGCGGCACCGGTGACCTCGAGAATGATGCGGGCGACCTGCTGGGGGTCGTCGGACATCGGAACGTGGCCCACGCCGGCCAGCCGGACGAGCTCGGCGCCCGGGACGCGTTCCAGCAGGGGCAGGCCGTTGTGCTCGAACGGGATGATCCGGTCTCGCTCCGCCCAGACCACCCGGATCGGGCAGCCCAGGTCCGCCGGCAGGTATTCCAGCGGGTGTTTCGTGATCACCCGCAGCAGCGGGCCGACCACCGGGGAGTCCTTCATCGCCCGGATCGAGGCCGCGAACTCGGCCGGGTCGACGCGGTCGGGGTGTTCGACCTGCGTCACGAGCAGCAGCCGCCGCGCCCACCGCCGACCGGCGATCGCGTCCGCGTGGCTGGCCTGCCTGGCGAGCAGGACGAACGAGAGGCGTATTCCGGCGGCGACGGCGGTCATGCGCGCCGCCGACCGCCAGGCGCCGGCGGGGCCGAACACGACGACCGACCGGGCCCGTCCGCGGCGGGCCAGCTCCAGGGCGATCCAGCCGCCGAGCGAGTTGCCGACGATGTGCGCCCGATCGATCCCGGCTCGATCGAGCTGCTCGACTACCCCGTCGGCGAGCGCGTGGACGGACGGGACCACGCCCGCGGCGAGCCGCTCCGCTCCACAGTGGCCGGGCAGGGTCGGCGCGAACACCGCGTGCCAGCGCTCCAGCAGCGGCAGCACCGGGCGCCACACCCGCCACGTGGCGCCGACGCCATGCAGGAGCACCAGCGGCGTTCCGGAACCGCCGGCGTACGAGGGGGTCACCGGAACGGCCTCCAGCACCGCCTCCGGTGCCGGGCGCCGACGGCGCCGCAGCAGTGCGACGGCAGCCGCCCACACCACCGCGATCAGAGCGGACCTGGTGAGCAGCCGGATCAGCGGTGAGTCCGAGCGTCGGCCCTTCACCAGCCCTCCCCGTGAAGTTCGTGTCCGGGCGCGAGCCTGAGCAGGCCGCGGTAGGCATCCTGGACGGTGGCGCCGTGCCAGAGCACGTTGTCCACCTCTTGGGCGATCGGCACGTCCACCCCGGCCTCGGCCGCCAGCTTCATGGCCACCGGGGCGGCCTTGACACCCTCCGCGACCTGCTTCATCCCGGCAAGCACCTCACCAATGGGCTTGCCCCGGCCCAGTTCCTCGCCGACATGCCGGTTGCGGCTCAGCGGGCTGAAACAGGTCACGATGAGGTCGCCCGTGCCAGCTAGGCCCGAAAAGGTCAGCGGCTCACCGCCGAGCGCCTCACCGAGACGGCGCATCTCCCGCACCGCCCGGGTGAGCACCATCGCCTTGGTGTTGTAGCCGGCCCCGGCCCCGTCGGCCATCCCGGCCGCGATCGCGAAGACGTTCTTCAGCGCGCCGGCGATCTCCACGCCCACCACGTCGGTCGTGGAGTAGATCCGAAACCGCGTGGTGCGGAACAGGTCGGCCAACCGGGCCGCCAGGTTCTGGTCCGGCATGGCGATCGTGGCGGCAGCGGCGTAGCCGGCCATGACCTCCTTGGCGATGTTGGGCCCCGCGAGCACGCCGGCCGGGTGGCCCGGCAGCACCTCTGCCACGATCTCGGTCATCCGGCGGTCGGTGACCTGTTCCAGCCCCTTGACCAGACTGACGACCGGGATCCACGGACGCACGTGGGACACAACCTGCTCGAGGACTCCCCGGAAGCCGTGCGAGGGAACACCCATGACCAGGACGTCGGCGTCCTGCACGGCCTGTGCCAGCGAGTCGGTCGCCCGCAGGCCGTCAGTCAGCGGGATGTCGCCCAGGTAGCGGGTGTTCCGGCACCGCCTGTCGACTTCCTCCGCCACCTCCGGCGAGCGGGCCCAAAGCACCGTAGGGGCGCTCCTGGCCACGATCGACGCCACCGTCGTCCCCCAGGAGCCGCCGCCCAGCACAGCTACTCGAGGTTGCCTACGCTCCATCCTCGACTCACCTCCCTGAACTGGGCACTAGCCTAGATCACAAATGCTTGAATGGATAGACCAAATTACGTTAACCTGGCTGTGTCCGACCACCCTGGGCTACCCGGAGCTGGGGCCTGCACTATCTGGAGGGCAGTCCATTGACCACGCTCGACACGTTGCTTGAGGAGATCCGTACCGGCCCGTTCGGCCCGCAAATCGCCGCCTTCTTCGACTTCGACGGAACCCTGATCGACGGCTACTCGGCAGCGGCGCTCTACTCACATCGGCTGCGCAACTTCGAGATCGGGCCCGTCGAGGCTGCGCACACGGTGCTCGCCGGCCTGCGGGGCCCCCTCGGGGTGGACCTGTTCGCCCTGGGGGGGGCGCGCGGCATCCGTGGGTGGGCGGGCGGGGCCGACGACGACTTGGCCGAGCTGGGAGAGCGGCTGTTCGTCCAGGGCATTGCCAGCACGCTGTTCCACGACGCATGGCGGTTGGTCAAGGCGCACCAGCGGCGTGGCCACACGGTGGTGATCGCGACCTCGGCCACCCGGTTCCAGGCCGGTCCGCTGGCGAGGCGGCTCGGGGTGGAGAACCTGCTGTGCACCGAGCTGGAAACCGAGGATGGCATTCTCACCGGCCGGCTGGCGGGCCGGACACTGTGGGGGCCCGGCAAGATCGCCGCGGTGCAAGCGTTCGCCGCCGGGCGCGGCATTGACCTAGCCGCCAGCCACGGTTACGCCAACGGCGACGAGGACGTGCCTTTCTTGCAGGCAGTCGGGCACCCTCATCCGGTCAACCCGCAGAAGCGGCTGGCCGAGGTGGCCTCCGCCCGTGGCTGGCCGGTACTGAAGTTCAGGAGGCGGTCACGCCGGCTGGACCCGACGCCGGCTTTTCGCACCGCGGCCATATACGGCAGCCTGCTGGCAGCGAGCGGAACGGGCCTGACCATGGGCGTGCTGAACCGCGACCGGCGACAGGGCGTCGACGTGGCCACCTCCGTGTTCGGGGACCTTGCCGGCGCCGTCGGCGACATCAAGATCGATGTCGCCGGACAGCAGCACCTGTGGTCACACCGTCCCGCTGTGTTCTTCATCAACCACCAGAGCGCGCTCATCGACCTGTTGGTCACCAGCAGGCTGCTGCGCGACGGGTTCACCTTCGTGGCCAAGAAGGAGATCGCGCAGGTCCCGGTGATCGGGCAGCTGTTTCGGATGGCGGATGTCGCATTTCTTGATCGTGCGGATCGCGCCAAGGCGATTGCGGCATTGCAGCCGGCCCTGGACAGGTTGCGCGCGGGCACGTCGGTGGTGATCTCGCCGGAGGGCACGCGGTCGGTGACCCCGACAGTCGGCCCATTCAAGAAGGGGGGTTTCCACCTGGCGATGCAGGCCGGCGTGCCCATCGTGCCGATCGTCATCCGCAACGCCGGCGAAATCATGTGGCGGGACGCCAAGATCGCGCAGAGCGGCACCATCGACGTGGTCGTGCACCCGCCGGTCCCCACGGCCGGCTGGACGCGGGAAGACCTCGACGGAGCCGTCGCGAAGGTCCAGCGACTCTACGTCGACACTCTCGAGGACTGGCCGGCAGCGCTGCGGCCCGAGTCCGGAGAGTCGAAAGTGCCCCGTGGCCGAGCAGCCGCAGTCCGGACGGGCCAGCACCCGCGGACGCCGGTCGACGCGGCAGGGAAGTCATGAACGGTACCAACCACGCCTTGAATCACTTCGGCGCAGGCGTCCGCCACCGGATCGGCGCGCGCGGCCTGCTGCACCGCGCCGGTCTGCCCAGGGCGTCGATGGAACCGCGGCCGTCGGATTCCGCCGAGGTGGCCCGCCTGCTCCGGGCACCTGCCTTCCGGAGCCAGGTGCGCGACCTCGCCGGACGGCTCGGCCGATCCGAGGAGGATGTGCTGGCCGAGGCGGCAAGCGCGCTCCGGGAGATGTCGGCGACGCACAACCAGGCCGTCATCGCCCGGTGGCAGCGGTTCGGCCAGTGGATGCGGCGCGGCTACGACACCTTGCTCGACGAGGAAGCGCTCGCCGGGCTGCGCGAGCTGGACCGCAAGCACTCCCTGATCTTCCTGATCTCGCACCGTTCCTACCTCGACGAGTGGGTGCTGCCGCCCGCGCTGCTTTCCTCAGGCATCTCGCCCCCGTACGGGCTGGCCGGAGCGAACCTGAACTTCTTCCCGCTCGGCACGGTGGCCCGGCGCACCGGCATGGTCCACATCCGTCGTTCGACGGGCGACGCCCCGGTGTACCGGCTGGCGCTGCGTGCCTTCATCGGCCAGCTCGTGGCGAACCGGGCGAACCTCATCTGGTCGATCGAGGGCGGCCGCTCCCGCACCGGCAAGCTCCGCCCGCCCCGGTATGGTCTGCTGCGCTACGTGGTGGACGCGGTGGAGGCGGTCGATGCGCCGGAGGCCCTGGTTGTGCCGGTGTCGATCGTCTACGACCAGCTCCCGACGCACGAGGTCTCGCTGATGGTCTCCGAGGCAAGGGGGCTGCGTAAGCAGCCCGAGAACGCACGGTGGTTCCTCGACTACACCCGGGGGCTGCGCCACCGTCTCGGCCGGGTGTACGTCGACCTCGGGCAGCCGCTACGACTACGGGAGCGGCTCGCCGAGCTGCGCGTTGACGATCCCGCGGAGACGCATGCCGTCGAGCGGGTCGCGCTGGAGGTGTCGCACCGGATCAACCGGGCGACGCCCGTAACACCCACCGCGGCCGTGTGCGTGGCGCTGCTCGCCGCCGACCGGGCACTGACCATGGCCGAGGTGCTGGCCACCGTGGCGCCACTGGCCGACTACCTGCAGCGCCGCGGCTGGCCGGTCGCTGGCGCCGCTAGCCTCACCGACCGCTCCACCGTGCGCCGAGCGCTGGGGGAGCTCGTGGCCTCCGGGGTACTCACCTGCTACTCCGGCGGCACCGAGACGGTCTGGGGGATCGGCGCCGACCAGCACCTGGTGGCCGCGGTGTACCGCAACAGCGCCATCCACGTACTGGTGGTACGGGCGATCGCCGAGCTCGCGCTGGTGGCCGTCGCGGGGCGCGAGGACGGGGCCGGGCGTAACGCGTGGGAAGAGGCGCTGCGATTGCGTGAGCTGCTGAAGTTCGACTTCTTCTTCGCCCAGCGGCGCGAGTTCGCCGGCGAGCTGCAAGCGGAGCTGGCGCTGATCGACCCGGACGGCGGCCAGGTAAGAGCCGAGGTGAGCCCGGACGACGCGCGGCGGTGGCTGGAACGCCTTCGGCCGCACGTGGCGCACTTGGTACTGCGCCCGTTCCTCGACGCCTACTCGGTGGTCGCTGAACAGCTGACCGTGGCCGACGCCTCCGAGGAGTTCGACGAGCAGCAGTTCCTCGCCGGGTGCCTGCGAGTGGGCCGACAGTGGGCGCTACAGCGCCGTCTGGCCAGCGAGGAGTCCGTCTCGGCCGAGATGTTCCGGACGGCGCTACAGCTGGCCCGGCACCGGGGCCTCATCGCGTCCGACGACCCGTCCCTCGGCAAACGCCGAAGGGACTTCGCCGATGAACTTCGCGAGGTGCGGCGGTACGTCGCAGAGATCGCCGGCATCGCGAGCCACCAGACCCACCTGTGACCACTGCCGAGAGACGGCAGTGGCATGCATGGCGGCAGGAACGGCTGCGGGCTTCCCGGAAAGGACTAAGCCGATGGCCGATAATGAGCAGAGCACATCGGGCATGGTTCCCGGCTTGGTCCAGGGGTTCATAGCTGAGCTCCGCGGGATAACCGAAAGGCTAGAGGGCCTGGCCAGGTTCGGTGAGCATCTCCAGTCGGCGGGCGGTGTGCTTCCGCTGCCTGGCACCTTTTCGGCGGCACAGCTGAGGTCGATCGCCGACAGCAGCGGCGCAGCATCGAAGCGTTGAAAGCCCAACTGTCCTCGTTTGACGAGCAGCTTGCGGTGCTCGAGCAGATCCTCGGCCCGCTCGCACAATGGAGCAACAAGTTGGCAGAGCTTGAACAGCGGCTGCTGAGCGCGGGCCGCGGGTCGAAGACCGAGGGCCGGGCCAGCGGTTCTGACCGGGAATAGCTCACTACGGGCCGTGGTAACCGGGCCCCTGGGCCCTCCAGCCGCCGACAGCTCGCGCCTAGCCCGAGTAGCCGACGCCGTGCTCGACTCCGTGGCGATCGAGGGTGCTCCACAGAGTCGAGACGGCGGCACGGTAGGCAGCCGCGGTTCGATCCCGGCCCCGATGAGTTGCTGGCGGCAGGTGTCTGGCATGGGTGCAGCAGTGTACGGCCGACGGGATGCCGGGACAGCATCTCGCCGACGATGACCCAGCCGTCAGTGACCGCCCGTTGGAGTCGGCCACGTGGCCTTTCTGGTTGCGCATCATCCGTACGCCCGGGCCGGTGATGCCCGCCCGCGGCCGGGTGCCGCGCGATTGGCGGCGGCTCGACATCGCGGACCCAGCTAGAATAGTATTTGGTCTGTCCATTCGCATTGGAGCCTAGCATGCTGTCCTTCGCCTTCGGTCCGGAGCAGGAAGACTTCCGCGTCCAGCTGCGGAGGTTCGCCGTCGCCGAGCTCGCGCCCTATTACATCGAGCGCGCCGCGCGCTCGGAATTCTGCTGGGAGGCACATCGACAGCTGGCCAGCCTCGGCGTCCTCGGCATCGGCCTTCCCGAGAAGCACGGCGGGACCGGGGCACCTGACCCGGTGACGCTGGGGCTTGCCACGGAGGCTCTCGCCTACGGTGATGTGAACGTCGCATCCGCTCCGGTGCTCTCCGGCCTCGTCGCCTCTCAGCTCGCGGAAAACGGGCAGGACGCCGTGGTCGACGAGTGGCTGCCTCAGCTGATCGCAGGCGACGTGGTCGCGGCCATCGCCGTCACCGAGCCCTCAGGCGGCTCCGACGTCTCACGCCTGCGTACCGAGGCACTGAAAGTCCACGGTGGCTGGCGGATCCGCGGCGAGAAGATTGCGATCACCCTCGCCACGGCGGCGTCGCTGGCGTTGGTCTACGCCCGGGAGCCCGGGTCGAAGGGGCACCGGGGTATCAGCTGCTTGGCCATCCCGCTCGACGCCGAGGGTGTCACCCGCACGCACACGCCGGGCATGGGGTGCCTCCCGCTGTGCTGGGGCCAGTTGTCCTTCGATGACGTCTTCGTGCCGGAGGACCACGTCGTGGGGGAGCCGGGCCGGGGCTTCGCCGGTGCCATGGAGCACTTCGACTTCAGCCGGCCCGCGCTCGGCCTCCTGTGCCTCGGCGCGGCCCAGGCGAGCATCGACGAGGCATGTAGGTGGGCCGTCCAGCGCGAATCATTCGACCGTCCGTTGGCCGCCTTCCAGGGCGTCTCTTTTCCCCTTGCGGAGCAGGCGACGTACATGGAGGCTGCCCGCTGGCTGTGCTATCGCTCGCTGTGGGCGCGGGAGGCGGAGGAGAAGCACACGCACTTCGCCGCGATGTCCAAGTGGTGGCCGCCGATCGTGGCCAAGGACGCGATCGAGACGGCGATCGTCACGTTCGGAAATCTCGGGTACTCGACCGAGATGCCGCTCCAGCAGAGGTACCGCGACGTCGCGAGCTACCTGATCGCCGACGGGACCGCCGGGATCCAGAAGCGGATCATCGCGACGTCGATGATGGGCAAGGTGGCAGCGCTGTGACAGCCAGGGCGACACCGTCCGTGACTCCGAAGCTGGGAGTGGCGGTCAACGAGGCTCTTCTCATCCCGGACCCGGCGGCACGGCGGCGGATCCTCGACCACATCGCCGGTGCCGGCCTGGACCACGTCACCACCGGTGACCACATCAGCTTCCAGGGCGGCACGGGCTTCGACGGCCTGGTGTCGGCAACGTCGATCCTCGCGGCCAACGACACCCTCTCCGTGCTGATCGGCGTCTACCTCGCCGGACTGCGACACCCCATGGTGACGGCGAGACAGCTCGCGACCATCTCCCAGATAGCGCCCGCCCGGCTGATCCTCGGAGTCGGTGTCGGAGGGGAGGACCGCAGCGAGATCTCGAACGCCGGCGTGGATCCTGCGACGCGAGGCCGCAGGCTGGATGAGACGCTCGAGGCACTTTGCAAGCTGGCCACCGGCGAAACGGTCGACCACCAGGGACAGTTCTTCTCGTTCAGCAACGCCCGCATCCTGCCCCCGCCGGACCCGCGGGTCCCGCTGGTCATCGGCGGCTCGGGCGACGCCGCCGTCCGGCGCGCCGCCGCGTACGGCGACGGCTGGCTGGGCATCTTCTGCTCGGCTCGCCGGTTCGGCGAAACCGTCGAGCGCATCGGCGACGCCACGGCCGAGACGGGGCGTCCGGCGCCGTCGTGGTTCGGGCTGAGCATGTGGTGCGGCCTCGGCTCCGACAGGGACCGTGCCCGCGAGCTGCTCGGCCGGCGGATGCAGGCGCTCTACAACCAACCGCCGGAGAGGTTCCAGCACGTCACGGCCGCAGGGACGCCCGTGCAGGTCGCGGAGAAGCTCGCGCCCTTCGTCGAGGCGGGTGCCGAGCACCTGACGATCGTCACGGTCGCCGACTCCGTCCACGACGGCATCGACCTGGCCGCCGAGGTACGTCGCCTGCTCCAGGCCGAGTTCGCGGCGGTCGGCTGAGGAGGTCCACGTGCGCACGATCGTCATGCAAGAGTACGGCGGCCCGGAGTGCCTCGTGCTGGCCGAGCAGCCGGACCCCGTCGCAGACCCGGGCTGGGCGGTGGTGCGGCTGCGCGCTGCGGCCCTCAACTGGCACGACGTCCTCGTGCGCCAGGGCAGGTACCAGTCCCCCCTGCCCCACGTCCCAGGGGCGGACGGCGCGGGGACCGATGTGGAGACCGGGGAGGACGTCCTCGTCGTGCCATCACTGTGGTGGGGCGACGACGAGTCGGCGCCGGGTCCTTCTTGGGAGATCCTCGGTGACCATCGCCCAGGCACCTACGCCGAGATGGTGCGCGTCCCGCGCGAATGTGTCGTGCCGAAGCCGGCCGGACTGCCGTGGCCGGAGGCGGCCGCGCTGCCGCTGGTGGGCCTCACCACCTACCGGGCGCTGTTCTCCCGTGCCCGGCTTGTACCGGGCGAGTCACTGCTGGTCCTCGGGGCCGGTGGCGGTATCGCCACGATGGCCGTCTCGCTCGCCTCGGCGGTGGAGTGCACGGTCGTGGTCACCTCGTCCTCGACGGATAAGGTGAGCCGGTCTCAGGAGCTGGGAGCCGCCGCGGGGGTCCTCTACGGCGACCCGTCGTGGCCGCAGGCGGCGCGGGAACTGTCGCCCGGTGGGCGCGGGTTCGACGTGGTCCTCGACTCGGTCGGGACCTGGCAGCAGTCGATCGGCGCGCTGCGCCCGGGCGGCCGGCTCGTGGTCCTGGGCGCGTCCCGCGCCGAGCAGGCAAACCTCGACGTACGGCGCTTCTACTTCGGCCAGTTCGACCTGCTCGGCACCACCATGGGGAGTACCCGTGACTTCGCCGGCCTGCTCGCCTTGCTCGACGCCTATGACGTTCCTCCCCCCGTCGTCGACCGGACGTTCCCCCTGGACGAAGCCGCCGCCGCACACGCCTATCTCGAGACCGGCGCCGGCTTCGGCAAGGTCGTTCTCGAGATCGCTTGAACGCCCACCACGAAACATCCCGCCCAGGAAAGAGGACCCATGACAGGCCGCGTGCGCTACGAGGTGGACGACCAGGGAGTGGCCTTCGTGACCCTTGACGCCCCGGAGTCTCGCAACGCCTTGAGCGACGAGCTTCTCGACGACCTCCTCGACGCGTTCGAGCGAGCCCGCACCGATGACGCCGTCCGGGTCGTGGTGCTCACCTCTTCACACGACCGGGTGTTCTCCGCCGGGGGTGACCTGAAGGCGTTCGCCGGCGCTGCCCCGACCATCGGCAAGTACGCCGGGCTGGACCGCTTTCCTCGGCTGTACAAGCTCATCGGCGGCCTGGGCAAGCCCGTGATCTGCGCCGCGAACGGTGACGTGCTGGCCGGCGCCTTCGGCCTCGCCCTTGCCTGTGACCTGGTCATCGCCCGGGAAGGCGTCCGGTTCGGGTGCCCGGAGATCAATGTGGGCGTGTTCCCGTTCATGATCTCCGCGCTGATCTACCGCAACATCGACCGGATGAAGGCCAACGAACTGATGATGCTAGGGGAGCCGATCGACGCGGCAGAGGCGCAACGACTGAACATCGTCAACGCCGTCGCCCCGGCCGAGAGCTTCGAGGAGGTGGTCCGTGAGTGGGCGCACAAGGTGGCGAGGAAGTCACCGCTCCTCATGCGCCTGGGGAAGAACGCCATCGACGCCACGCGGGACATGAGCCTGCCCGACGCGTTGGAGGCGCTGCGCGCACAGCTCGCGCTTGCGTTCACCACCGAGGACATCGTGGAGGGCGTGGCAGCCTTCCGGGAGAAGCGCGAAGCCGTATGGAAGATGCGCTGAGCCTGCCGCTACCGGGCGTCAACGGACCGGGCATCCCGCAGGGCATTGCGTATGGCTCGGCCCGATCCGCCGCATCCGACGGATGTGCTGCCCGAGGAGGTAAAAGTCCTGCCCGAAGCGCTGGACCAGCTGCGGGCTCAGCTCGTCCTGGCCTTCACAACCGAGGACCTCAACGAGGACATTTCGGCCGTCCGGGAGAAGCGGCCGCCCATGTGGAGGAGCCTGTGACTCCCGGTGTTGTGCAATAGGTCTAACCATTGTATCTTTAGAACCAAATGGAGAGTTTGGTGCTCATCACACCGCACTCTTGTTCGCGTGTTAGCGGACCCCTTGGTTGGCCGGGTGCGCACGACCGATCGGGAACCCGCAGAAATGGGCTGGGCTTAACCTCCCCGGGACGAGGCGGTGCGTGCGTATGACCGAAGCGAAGCGCGGGTACCGCCGCAGCGCCGACGAGCTCGCCAAGCTGGCCGATCTGCACGCCTGGGGCATCATCACGGACGCTGAATTCCAGCGGGGCAAGGTCCAGATTCTGGGCTAGTCAGGACCCGCCGTACATCCGCGAACCGCGGGCCCGGCCGGAGCTCATGACGGCAGCGAGCGAATGGCGCACGTGATGGTTAATGCAGAAAGTCAGCGACTGGGAGAAGCCGACGCGCGCGGCGTGCCCTGGCGGCGCTGGGGACCGTACCTCAGCGAGCGGCAGTGGGGAACGGTACGCGAGGATTACGGCGGCGGGTATGACACCTGGTCGTCGTTCACCCACGATCAGGCCCGCTCCAGAGCCTACCGGTGGGGAGAAGACGGCCTGGCCGGCATCAGCGACGACCGGCAGCTGCTGTGCCTGGCGCTTGCCTTGTGGAACGGGCACGATGCGATCCTCAAGGAGCGGCTGTTCGGTCTCACGAACGCCGAGGGCAACCACGGTGAAGACGTCAAGGAGTACTACTTCTACCTCGACGCCACGCCCACCTCGTCGTACCTGCGCATGCTCTACAAGTACCCGCAGGCCGAATTCCCGTACTCCGACCTGGTTGCGGTCAACCGGGCGCGGGGCAAGTCAGACCCCGAATACGAGCTGCTGGATACCGGGATCTTCGACGACCGCCGGTACTTCGACGTCGACGTGGAGTACGCGAAGGCAGCGCCCGAGGACATCCTGCTCCAGGTCACGGTGCACAACCGGGGGCCCGGCGACGCCGCCCTGCATGTGCTGCCCACGCTGTGGTTCCGGCACACCTGGTCATGGGCCGGAGGGACCGAACGGCCGATAATGCGCGCCATCACCGATATGGGCGGCCGCAGCGCAGTACAGGCCGAGCACCGCGCGCTGGGTACCCGCTGGCTGTGCGCCGACGGCCCGGTCCCGGTCCTGGTCACCGGGAACGAGACCAACAACGAGCGCGTGTTCGGCACGCCGAACGAGTCCCCCTATGTCAAGGACGGCATCGACCGGGCCGTGGTGGGTGGCGACGCCTCCGCGGTCAACCCGGACGGCACCGGCACCAAGGCGGCGCTGCACCACGTGCTGACCGTCCCGGCCGGGGGCAGCGCCGCGCTGCGGGTCCGGCTGAGCGACGCCGACCCGGCACGGGCCGGCGATCCGTTCGGCGATTTCGGTGAGGTGCTGAGCGCCCGCCGCGGCGAGGCCGGCGAGTTCTGGGCCGGCGTGCTGGCCGGCAACCTCACCGACGACGAGCGGCTGGTGTGCCGGCAGGCGCTCGCCGGCATGCTCTGGTCCAAGCAGTACTACGCGCTCGACATGGAACGGTGGCTGGCCGAGCACGGCGCCTACCCGCTGGCCGTCGGCACCGGGCTGCGGAACGAGGACTGGCGGCACCTGGTCGCCCGGGACATCATCTCCATGCCGGACAAGTGGGAGTACCCGTGGTTCGCGGCCTGGGACCTCGGCTTCCACGCGGCGGCACTCGCCGTCGTCGACCTGACGTTCGCCAAGCAGCAGCTCGATCTGCTGATGAACTGCCGGTACCTGCACCCCAACGGCCAGTTGCCCGCGTACGCCTGGGCGACGTGGTGGGTCTACGAGCTGGAGAAGGTCATGACCGGCCAGGCGGACCGGGCCTTCCTGGAGGCTGCCTTCCAGAAACTGATGAGAAACTTCAGCTGGTGGCTCAACCGTAAAGACGCCGACAACCGCAACATCTTCCAGGGTGGCTTCCTCGGCCTGGACAACATCGGGGTGTTCGACCGCAGCGCGCCGCTGCCGGGCGGCGGCCAGATCGACCAGGCTGACGGCACCGCGTGGATGGCGCTGTTCTGCCAGAACATGGCGCAGATGGCCATCGAGCTCGCCCGGGAGAACCCGGTGTACCTGGAGCAGGCGCGGTCGCTGCTGGAAAACTT
>Ga0306921_10001480_pt1 | contig 22811 bp, 19 predicted proteins | sample sta12Cox44000080_FD_203760 | JGI IMG/M metagenome (GOLD analysis project Ga0306921, IMG submission 203760) | Lab enrichment of tropical soil microbial communities from Luquillo Experimental Forest, Puerto Rico - statoxic.12C.oxic.44.000.080 (v2)... | ecosystem: Environmental > Terrestrial >...
GCTCGACCTGCACCGCATCTCGCTCGGCGCGTTGATCATCGCGCTCGGCCTGCTCGTCGACGACGCCATCATCGCGGTCGAGATGATGGTGGTGAAGATGGAGCAGGGCTGGGATCGCATCAAGGCCGCGTCCTTTGCCTGGGAATCCACAGCGTTTCCCATGCTGACGGGCACGCTGGTTACCGCGGCCGGCTTCCTGCCGATCGGCTTCGCCAACTCAGCCGTGGGCGAATATGCCGGCAGCATTTTCTGGGTCGTGGCGATCGCGCTGGTCGCGTCCTGGTTCGTGGCCGTGATCTTCACGCCCTATATCGGCGTCAAGCTCCTGCCCAACGTCAAGGTGCATCACAATCACGATCCACACGCAATCTATGAAACTCGCGTCTACAGCGCGCTGCGCCGCGTGATCCAGTGGTGCGTCAATCATCGCGTCACCACAGTGGCCGCGACCGTCGGCGTGTTCGTAGCCTCGATCGTGGCCTTCGGCCATGTGCAGCAGCAATTCTTCCCGCTTTCCGAGCGGCCCGAACTGTTCCTGCAGTTGCGTCTGCCCGAAGGCACTGCCTTCAACGTCACCGAAAAGGCCGTGAAGCAGGCCGAAACGCTGCTGAAGGACGATCACGACATCGGCACCTATACCGCCTATGTCGGCCAGGGCTCGCCGCGCTTCTGGCTTGGTCTCAACCCGCAGCTTCCAAACGAGGCCTTCGCCGAGATCGTGATCGTCGCCAAGGGTGTCGAAGCGCGCGAGCGCGTCAAGGCGAAGATAGAGAACGCTGTCGCCGACGGCTTCCTGTCGCAAGCGCGCGTCCGCGTCGACCGCTTCAATTTCGGACCGCCGGTCGGTTTCCCCGTGCAGTTCCGCGTGATCGGCCCCGACACCAAGAAGGTGCGTGAGATCGCCTATCAGGTGCGCGACGTCATGAGAGAGAACCCGAATGTCAAGGAGGTGCAGCTCGACTGGAACGAGCAGTCGCCTTACTTGAAGCTCGTCGTCGACCAGGACCGCGCCCGCGCACTCGGCCTGACCCCGCAGGACGTCTCGCAGGCGCTTGCCATGCTGATCTCAGGCGCGCAGGTCACGACCGTGCGCGACGGCATCGAGAAGGTCGGCGTGGTCGCACGCGCCGTGCCGTCGGAGCGGCTCGATCTCGCCCATGTCGGCGACCTCACGGTGACCTCACGCAACGGCGTTGCCGTGCCGTTGCAGCAGATCGCCAAGATCGAATATTCGCATGAGGAGCCGATCCTGTGGCGGCGTAATCGCGACATGGCGATCACCGTGCGCTCCGACGTCAATGACGGCGTGCAGGCGCCCGACGTCACCAATCAGATCTGGCCGAAGCTGAAGGACATCCGCGACCATCTCGAGCCGGCCTACCGGATCGAGGCAGGTGGCGCGTTCGAGGAGTCGGCCAAGGGCAATGCCTCGATCTTCGTGCTGTTCCCGGTGATGGTCATCGTCATGCTGACGCTGTTGATGATCCAGCTGCAGAATTTCGCCCGGCTGGTCCTGGTGTTCCTGACCGCGCCGCTTGGCATCGTCGGCGCCTCGCTGGGGCTCAACGTCGCCAACCAGCCTTTTGGGTTCGTGGCGCTGCTCGGCCTGATTGCGCTTGCCGGCATGATCATGCGCAACACCGTCATCCTGGTGGATCAGATCGAGACCGACGTCTCCCATGGCATGACCCGAAGAGAGGCGATCGTGGAGGCGACCGTCCGCCGCGCCCGCCCGGTGGTGCTGACGGCGCTTGCCGCGATCCTTGCCATGATCCCGCTGTCGCGCTCGGCGTTCTGGGGCCCGATGGCGATCACCATCATGGGCGGCTTGTTTGTTGCAACCTTCCTCACCTTGCTGTACCTGCCGGGCCTCTACGCGCTCTGGTTCCGCAAGAGCCTCGAGGAGAGCGGGCCGGCCGAGGAGGCCGGTCTTGCGCCGCAGCATGCGGGCCATGCAGAGCCGCTGATTCCGCTTGCCGAGGCCGCTGAATAATTGAACATTGCATAGGCTGCTGGGTTACGAAATGTCGCTGGTTTCTGAACATGTCGAGCAGGATACACGGGAGCGAGTTCTCGTGGTGGCGGAGCGTCTGTTCCGCCAGCTCGGCTATCAGAAGACGACCGTCGCCGACATCGCCAAGGAATTGCGGATGTCGCCGGCCAATGTCTACCGCTTCTTCGATTCCAAGAAGGCGATCCACGAGGGTGTCGCGCGCACCCTGATGGGCGGGGTCGAGGACGCGGCCGCCGCCATCATGACCAGGCCCGGACCCGCCGCGGAGCGCTTGCGCGAACTCATCATTACCATCCATCGCATGAACTCGGAGCGCTATGTCGGCGATAACAAGCTGCATGAGATGGTCGAGATCGCGATGGAGGAGAGCTGGGAGGTCTGCCTCGCCCATATGATGACCGTCACCGAGACCATCGGTGGGGTGATCGCACAGGGCGTCGCCTCTGGCGAGTTTGAGGTCGAGGATCTCGCCCTGGCGGCGCAGTGCGCCTGCCATGCGATGATCGGTTATTTCCATCCGCAGATGATCGCGCAGTCCCAGAACAAGCCGGGTCCATCGGTCGAGCAGATGGCCGATTTCGTGCTCGCAAGCCTCGCGCCGCGCAAGGGGATCAAGTAAGGTTGGTGTCATTGCGGGCCTGCGCCTTTCGGCACGTCCCGGGCTGGCGACACCATTAAAGAGGACGCGCGCGTGAGCGAGAAGGATCTGCATTTCTACGAGCCCAAGAACGGCCACGGCCTCAAGCACGATCCTTTCAACGCCATCATCGCTCCGCGTCCGATCGGCTGGATTTCCTCCCGCGACACCAAGGGCAACGTCAACCTTGCGCCCTATAGCTTCTTCAACGCCTTCTGCTACCACCCGCCGATCATCGGCTTCTCCTCCACCACGTGGAAGGATTCGGCCGCCAACGTCCAGGAGACCAGGGAGTTCGTCTGGAATCTCGCCACCATGGATCTGGCCAAGCAGATGAATGCGAGCGCGGCCCATGTCGCGCGCGACGTCAGCGAGTTCGAGATTGCTGGCCTCACCGCCGTTCCCTGCAAGCTCGTCAATGTGCCGCGCGTCGGCGAAAGCCCGGTCGCCTTCGAGTGCAAGCTGATCGAGATCATGCAGCTTAGAGGCGCCAATGGCGAGAAGGCGCAGGCCTGGCTCACGCTCGGCGAAGTCGTCGCCGTCCACATCGACAAGAATTTTATCAGGGATGGCGTGTACCAGACCGCGCTGGCGCGCCCGATCGTGCGTGCAGGGCGCAAGGGCGACTATTTCGAAATCCGCCCCGACGCCTTGTTCGAGATGACGCGGCCTGATTGATGTTTCTTCGCTCCCTCTCCCCGCCTGCGGTCCGCCTGCGGGGAGAGGTGAACCAAGAGCCTGTTCTAGAGTTATCTGGTTGCAATCAAATTCGCTTTATTTTCGTCGTCAAGCGTCACCTTTCTCTTCACGCTTTCCGCTAAAGTGAGGCGCCGGGCCGACATCAAGAATCGCGCCAGCGCTCACGACAAGGCCCCGGGAAAGTCAGCCCAAGGACATCACCATGAGCTCCTTCCGCCGCGACTTCATTACCAAGCCGATCTTTTCCTTCGCAAGCACCGTGCTGCCCTCGATGTCCGACACCGAGCGCGAGGCGCTGGAGGCGGGCGACGTCTGGTGGGATGCCGACCTCTTCACCGGCAATCCCGACTGGTCGAAACTACTCGCCTTTCCGCAGGCCACGTTGACCGACGAGGAGAAAGCCTTCCTCAACGGGCCGGTCGACGAGCTCTGCGGCATGCTCGACGAATGGAAGATCAATTGGGAGTGGCGGGATCTGCCGCCGGAAGTCTGGGATTTCATCAAGCGCAAGAAATTCTTCGGCATGATCATCCCGAAGGAATTCGGCGGTCTCGGCTTTTCGCCCTACGCGCATTCCGAAGTGGTGCGCAAGGTATCGACCCGCTCGCTTACGGCCGCCGTTACCGTGATGGTGCCGAATTCGCTCGGGCCGGGCGAGCTTCTGATGCGTTTCGGCACCAGGGAGCAGCAAGACCGCTGGCTGCCGCGCCTTGCCGACGGCCGCGACATTCCCTGCTTCGGCCTGACCAGCCCGGAGGCGGGCTCGGACGCCGCCTCGATGATCGACAAGGGTATCATCTGCAAGGGCACGTTCGAGGGCAAAGAGGTGCTCGGCCTCAGGCTCAATTGGCACAAGCGCTACATCACGCTCGGGCCCGTGGCGACGCTGCTCGGACTCGCCTTCAAGGCCTATGATCCCGATCATCTCGTCGGCAGTGAGGAAGAGCTCGGCATCACCGTGGCGCTGATCCCGACCGATCTTCCCGGCGTCTCTATCGGCCATCGCCATCTGCCGGCGATGCAGGTGTTTCAGAACGGCCCGAACTGGGGCCACGATGTCTTCATCCCGCTCGAGTACATCATCGGCGGCAAGGAGCGGCTCGGTCAGGGTTGGAAGATGCTGATGACGGCGCTGGCCGCCGGTCGCGGCATATCGCTGCCGTCACTGTCGGCTGCGGGCGCGGCCTACGCCGCACGCACCACCGGCGCCTATGCTCGCATCCGCGAGCAGTTCGGCATCTCCATCTCCAGGTTCGAGGGCATCGAGGAGCCTTTGGCGCGCATCGCCGCGACCGCCTATCTGTTAGATGCCGCCCGGCGGCTCACCTGCGCAGCGCTCAATGCCGGGCATCATCCCGCTGTCATCTCCGGCATCATGAAGCTGCAGGCGACCGAGCGCATGCGGATCGCCATCGACGACGCCATGGATATCCATGGCGGCAAGGCCGTGATCGACGGGCCGCAGAATTATCTCGGCGGTCTCTACCGCTCGGTGCCGGTCGGCATCACGGTGGAGGGCGCCAACATCCTCACCCGTAACCTCATCGTGTTCGGGCAGGGCGCGATTCGCGCCCATCCTTATCTGCTCGAAGAGATGAACGCACTTCGCGACGACGACCGCACGTGCGGCCTTGACGCCTTCGACAAGGCGCTGTGGAAGCACATCGGCCACAGCTTTGCGACGCTGTTCCGCGCCTGGGGCCGGAGCTGGACCTTCGGACTCTTTTCGCCTGCACCGGAGGCGGGCGAAGCGACGCATTTCTATAGCCAGCTCTCGCGCTATTCGTCGGCCTTTGCCTTGTGCGCCGACGTGGCGCTGCTCACGCTTGGCGGCGCGTTGAAGCGCAAGGAGATGCTGTCGGCGCGGTTCGGCGACATCCTGTCTGAATTGTATCTGCTCTCTGCCGCGCTCAAGCGTTGGCAGGACGAGGGCCGGCAGCAGGCGGACTTTGCCGCGCTCGAATATTGCATGATGAGCGGCTTCAAGACGATTGAGAACCGCTTTGCCGAAATCTGCGCCAACCTGCCGAACCGTTTCGTCGGCCTGCTCCTGAAATTCTTCATCCAGCCGTTCGGTGCGCGCGTCACCGGTCCCTCCGATCATGTCGTGCATGAATGCGCGCAGCTGATCCTGGAGCCGACGGCGGCGCGCGAGCGCCTGACGTCTGATCTCTCGCATGTCGACGATGACGGCGGCCGCGCGCGGCTGGAGAAAGCTTTCCTGCTGGTCACAGGCGCTGAGGAGGTCTCCAAGCGTATGCATGCCGCGCATCTGCGCGATCCGGCTGAAGGCGTGAAGAAGGGCGTGATCACCCAGTCCGAGGCCGATCGGCTTGCAGAGGCGCATCAGGCGGTCGCAAAGGTCATCGAGGTCGATGATTTCGCACCTGAGGCATTGTCGCCGATTTACAAAAAGCCGGCGGATGTGCATCAGTTCTTTCAAGAATTGGGTGAGCAGAGGGCGGCGAGCTGATGGCGCGACCGGTCTTTATTGTCGACGGCAGCCGCACGCCGTTCCTCAAAGCGCGCACCGGCCCCGGGCCGTTCACGCCCGTCGATCTCGCGGTGCAATGCGGCCGGCCGCTCTTGGCGCGGCAGCCGTTTGCGCCGACCGACTTCGATCAGGTCATCCTTGGCTGTGTCAATGTCATCGCCGACGAGATGAACCCGGCGCGCGTCGCCGCGCTCCGGCTCGGCATGGGCGAATCCATGGTCGCCTTCACCGTGCAGATCAATTGCGGCTCCGGCATGCAGTCGATCGACACTGCCTACCGCTATATCCGCGAGGGCGTCTCCGACCTGATCCTCACAGGCGGTACGGAAGCACTAAGCTACGCGCCGCTGGTGTGGCCGAACGCCGGCGTGCGCTGGTTTGCGAGCCTTGCCACCGCCAAAGGCATCGGTGCGAAGATCGCCGCGTTCTTGAAGACGCGCCCGAGCTTCTTCAAGCCGATCATCGGGCTCGAGCGCGGGCTCACTGATCCTATCACCGAACTGAACATGGGCCAGACCGCGGAGGTCGTCGGCCATCTCTTCGGCATCACCCGCGAGCAGTCGGACGCGTATGCCGCCGAAAGCCACAAGCGGCTTGCGAACGCGCAGGCGCAAGGTTTTCTCAAGGGCGAGGTCGAGATCGCCTTCGATCGCGCCGGCAGGTTCTACGATCACGACGACGGCGTGCGCCCGGACTCGACGCCGGAGACGCTGGCGAAATTGAAGCCGGTGTTCGAGCGGCCGTGGGGACAAGTCACCGCTGGCAATTCCTCGCAGATCACCGATGGCGCGTCCTGGGTCATCCTCGCCTCCGAGGATGCGGTCGCCAAGCATGGACTGACGCCGAAGGCTGTGATCATCGACAGCGAGTGGGCTTCGCTCGATCCCTCCATCATGGGCCTCGGCCCCGTGATGTCGGCAACGCCGCTGCTCAAGCGCAACGATCTCACCCTCCAGGACATCGAGACCTGGGAATTGAATGAGGCCTTCGCCACGCAGGTGCTGGGATGTCTCGCCGCCTGGAATGACGAGAAGTTCTGCAAGGAGGTGTTGGGTCTCGATGGCGCGGCCGGCGAGATCGACCGGTCAAAACTCAATGTCGATGGCGGCGCGATCTCGCTTGGCCATCCCGTCGGCACCAGCGGCAACCGCATCGTGCTGCACCTCGTCAATGCGATGAAGCGGCTCGGCACGCGGCGCGGCATCGCCACCGAATGCATCGGCGGCGGGCTGGGCGGCGCGATGCTGATAGAGACGGTGTAATGATGGATTCGAAAGTCCTCGACGTTCTCGCCGATCGCGTGCTCTCGCTCGGGCCGAAGCCGGAGGCGACAAGCGCATACCGCAATTTCAAGCTGACCCGCGACGCCGACGGCATCGCCTGGCTGCTCTTCGACCGCGAAGGTGCCAGCGCCAACACGCTCTCCGCCGACGTCATGGAGGAGTTCGACAAGATTCTGGGCGAGCTGGAGGCCCAACGTCCCGCCGGCCTTGTCATTCGTTCAGCGAAAACGTCCGGCTTCATCGCCGGCGCCGATGTCAACGCCTTTCGTGGCGCCAGCGATCCGGGTGCGGTCGAGGCAGAAATCGGCCGCGCCCACGCGGTGGTCGATCGCCTCGAAGCGCTGCGGCTGCCGACGGTCGCCGTCATCCACGGCTTCTGCCTTGGCGGCGGCCTTGAAGTCGCGTTGGCCTGCCAGTCGCGCATCGCGATCGATAACGCGCGCTTTGGTTTCCCGGAGGTGATGCTCGGCCTGCATCCGGGCCTGGGCGGCACCGCGCGCTTCACGCATCTTGTCAATCCGACCCAGGCGATGACCTTGATGCTGACCGGCCGCACCGTCGATGCACGGCGGGCGAAGTCGCTCGGCCTGGTCGATGCCATCTGCCAGGAGCGCCACGTCAGGAATGCGGTGAAGGATGCGGTGTTCGGCCGCCTCAAGCATGCGCGGCCGGGCCTGCTCAACACCGTGCTCAACTCCGGCCCAGCGCGCGGGCTCTTGGCCTCGCGCATGCGCAAAGAGGCCGAGAAGGCGGCGCCGCACACGCACTATCCCGCGCCTTACGCGCTGATCGATCTCTGGGAAAAGCACGGCGGCGACAAGGCCGCGATGCTTGCCGCGGAAAAGACCTCGTTCGCGAAGCTGATGGTGACGCCGACGGCGCAAAACCTGATCCGCGTCTTCTTCCTGCGCGACGAGATGAAAAAGCTCGCAGGCCCCGGCAACAAGGTCGGCCATGTCCACGTCATCGGCGCCGGCGCCATGGGCGGCGATATCGCGGCCTGGTGCGCCAACGAGGGCATGCATGTCACGCTTGCCGACATGAAGGCCGAGCCGATCGCAGGCGCGATCAAGCGTGCGGCCGATCTCTACAAGAAGATCATCCGCAAGCCGATCGATGTCCGCGACGCGCTGGACCGGCTGATGCCCGACATGGACGGCGAGGGCGTGCGCAACGCCGACCTCATCATCGAGGCGGTGCCGGAAAAGCTCGAGCTGAAGCAGAAGGTCTATGCTTCGCTCGAGCAGCGCATGAAGGGCAGCGCCATCCTTGCCACCAACACCTCGAGCATTCCGCTGCAGGATCTGCGGACCAATTTGCAACGGCCCGAGCGGCTGCTCGGCCTGCATTTCTTCAATCCGGTGTCACGGCTGCAACTGGTCGAGGTCGTGAGCCACGACGGCACCGATCCGCAGCTTCTGTCTGAGGCGCGCGCCTTTGTCGGCGCCATCGATCGCCTGCCGCTGCCGGTCAAGAGCTCGCCGGGCTTTCTCGTCAACCGCGCGCTGACGCCCTACATGCTGGAGGCGATGGTGATGCTGGACGAGAAGACCGACCAGCGCCTGATCGACGCGGCGGCTGAACAATTCGGCATGCCGATGGGGCCGATCGAGCTTGCCGACCAGGTCGGGCTCGACATCTGTCTCGACGTCGGCGACATGCTGCGCTTGAAATTCGGCGACTTGCTGCCGCCAACACCGGCGTGGTTGCGCGACAAAGTCACCAAGGGCGAGCTCGGCCGCAAGACCGGCAAGGGCTTTTACACCTGGAAGGACGGCAAGGCCGAGAAGGCTCCGCTGCCGGAAACAGGCCCGCGCGTCACCGACGAGATGACCGACCGCCTGATTCTGCCGATGTCGAATGTCTGCGTCGCCTGCTTGCGCGAGGGCATCGTCGACAATCCGGATACGGTCGACGGCGCGATGATCTTCGGCACCGGCTATGCGCCGTTCCGAGGCGGTCCCTTGAATTACGCGCGCACGCGCGGCACCGATAATGTGGTGTCCGCGTTGCGTGCGCTCGCGCAGAAATTCGGCGGACGCTTTACGCCCGATGCCGGCTGGGAGACTTTCAAATAGATGACCGACACTCACGTCCACGCGCCGCCGAACCCGGAGCTCGAGCCCTGCGGCGACCTCTGCATCCGCACGCTGGCGATGCCGGCCGACACCAACCAGAACGGCGATATTTTTGGCGGCTGGCTGCTCAGCCAGATGGACGTGGCCGGCGGCATCTTTGCCGCCAAGACCGCGAAATCGCGCACGGTGACGGTCGCGATCGATGCGATGAATTTTCGAAAGCCCGTCTATGTCGGCGACGTCGTCTCCGTGCATGCGAACGTGGTCCGCGTCGGGCGGACCTCGATCACCGTGCATCTCGAAGCCTGGGTGTTGCGGCGCCGCGAATCGCTGTCGATCCTGGTGACCGACGGCAATTTCACCTATGTCGCGATCGACGATCAGGGCAAGCCGAGGGCAATCAACGGCGACAATCCGGCGGCATCGGCATAAAGCCATGGTGTCGACACACCGGAGTCATTACCCGTTTTTTTGCCGAGCGTTCCCGTAGTTCCTCTAGGAACATCCTTGCAGCGAATCTGTTATCTGGCCGCTCGTGGAGACGGATTTTGACGTTCCAACTCACTTGCCGCTATTCCGACATGCGAACGTCAAATCCAAAGCTCCAAGAGCATCGATAATTTGCCGGTGGTCCTTTGATTCGAACGTTCGCAACGGTGTCCGCCGAGAGGGGACTCGAATGTTGGAATTGGAGCGCTGGTCACCATGAAAGGCGGGCCATGTCCGATCGTTACATCATTGAAGTCAATTCGCAGCCCGCAGGTGTCGTGGTTCGCAATGCCGAAGGTTTCCGCTTCTTCGCCGCGTCGCAGCGGTTTGGCCGGATGGAGGGCAAGCTCTATCGCAATGCCGGCGAGGCCGAACGGGCGGCACTTCGTCTGGCGAATGAGGATTTGACGGCCGCATAGCAGGGATTCGTCATGTCCGGGCTTGACCCGGGCATCCACGCCTTTTCTGTTTGAATTGCCAAAACGTGGATGGCCGGGCACAGGCGAGCGGAGCGAGGCCGTCCTTCGGACGGCTATGCCCGGCCATGACGAAGTGAGAAGGGGAGCAGCTAACCCAGCTTGGTCGATCCGCGCGACAACAGCTTCCAGTCCGATCCCTGCTTCAGCCAGTTCATCAGGATGTGGAGATTGGTCGAGCTTTTCTTCCCATCCGGATATTCCTGCTCGCCAAGCCAGTGGAAGCGCACGACCGCCACCGGGCCGACCACACGGATCTTGACGTCCTGATATTCCAGCGAAGTGAACTTCGACTTGCCGTCGGTCGCGCCGGCGATGAAGGCCGCCTTGTCCTGCACCACGCCGCTGGAGTGGCTGTAGCTCAGCTCGTCCGCGCAGAGCGCGTCCAGCGCCTTGGGGTCAGCGGCGATCTGCGCCTTGCGGAATGCCTCGACCTTTTCCGCCACCGCCTCTTCGTCCGCTGAACTCGCGAACGCCGGCATGGCGCCGAGCAGCGTAAGTCCAAGCAGGGGCAGGGCCAATTCTCGACGATTGATGGTCATCGCTTCCTCCGGAGTTTTTTGCTTGTGCGGGCAGTGTTGCAGCGGCTTGTTTGTTTGTCGAGGGCGATGCGAACCGCCACTACGTCACGGCTATTAACCAATCTCGCGCGTTGACCGCACCCTCTGACCGCCGCTACCTTGGCGCCGATTGATCGAGGGCGCCGCCGTGACCGGACTAACGCATCGCCAGACCGAAATTCTCAACATCGCCCGCGCCTCGGGGCGGGTGATGGTGGAAGACCTTGCGCGCCGTTTCGAGGTGTCGGCGCAGACCATCCGCAAGGACCTCAACGATCTCTGCGAGCAGCGCTCGCTGACCCGCATCCATGGCGGGGCGATCATCGCCTCCGGCGTGGAAAACCTCGCCTACGAGGCGCGCCGCTTCGTCGCGGCCGACGAGAAGAAGGCGATTGGGGCTGCGGCCGCGGCGCTGATCCCGAATGGCTGCTCGCTCTTCATCAATATCGGCACCACGACAGAGGAAGTCGCGAGCGCGCTGACCTCGCACGAGGATCTGCTCGTCATCACCAACAACCTCAATGTCGCGATGCTGCTCTATCGCCATCCGCGCATCGAGGTGATCGTCGCGGGCGGCGCGGTGCGCCGCGCCGACGGCGCCGTGGTCGGCTCGACTGCGACGCAGCTGATCGGCCAGTTCAAGGTCGACTACGCCATCATCGGCGCGTCCGCGATCGACGAGGAGGGCGCGCTGCTCGACTTCGACTATCGCGAGGTGCAGGTGGCGCAGGCGATCATTGCCAATGCGCGCAGTGTCATCCTGGTCGCCGATTCAACGAAGTTCACCCGCAGCGCGGCGGTGCGCATCGCCCATATGAGCCAGATCCAGACCTTTGTCACCGACGCCGCATTGCCGCCCGGGCTTGCCAACATCTGCCACTCGCGCGGCATCCAGGTGATCGAGGCGATGCCGAAGGGAAATGTCGATATCGATGAAGCGGCTGACGTCGCCGAACCCGCGTCGGCGCCGGTGGTGCGGCTGCGGTAGCTCTCACCTCTCCCCGCATCCGCCTTCGCCCGTCCACTCCCATATTCCCAAACGTTGCAAAATCGCCTGCGCTTCCACTTTCGGCTTGCTTTCGTTTTCTTTTGTGATTTAGTCGAAAGCGAAAGCGAAATCGCCAATGTGAAGGGCGATCGCTGCCGGGGAAGCGTCTTTTGGATCGGATTTTCGACCTCGCAATCATTGGGGGCGGCGTCAATGGCTGCGGCATCGCGCGCGATGCAGCGGGGCGCGGCAACACAGTTTTTCTGTGTGAAATGAATGATTTGGCGAGCGGAACGTCGTCCTGGTCGACCAAGCTTGTGCACGGCGGCTTGCGCTATCTCGAATATTACGAGTTCCGCCTTGTCCGCGAAGCGCTGATCGAGCGCGAAATCCTCTGGCAGATCGCCCCGCACATTATCCGCCCCTTGCGCTTCGTGCTGCCGCACCATGACGGCCTGCGTCCGGCCTGGCTGCTCCGTCTCGGCCTCTTCCTCTACGACCATATCGGCGGCCGGCATCTCCTGCCGCCGACGCGCACGGTGGATCTGACACGTGACGCCGTCGGACGTCCGCTGATCCCGAACCGCTACACCAAGGGTTTTGAATATTCCGACTGCTTTGTCGACGATGCGCGCCTTGTCGTGCTGACCGCGCGCGATGCGGCCGATCGCGGCGCCGACATCCGCACCCGCACCCGTGCGGTCGAGATCCGCCAGACCGACGGCATCTGGCAGGTCACGGTGCAGAACACCTCGACCGGCGAGCGCGCCACCATCCGCGCGCGCGTGCTGGTCAATGCCGGTGGCCCCTGGGTCGAGCAGGTGCTGGCGTCGGGCTCGGGCGTCAATGCACGCGCAAAGGTGCGGCTGGTGCAGGGCTCGCACATCGTGGTCAAGAAGCTCTACGAGCACGACCGCGCCTACATGTTCCAGAACGCGGACGGCCGCATCGTCTTTGTCATTCCCTATCAGGACGACTTTACGCTGATCGGCACCACCGACCGCGACTATCACGGCGATCCGGCGAAGGTGAAGGCGACCAGCGAAGAGATCAGCTATCTTTGCCACTCCGTCAGCGAATATCTGGCCAAACCGGTCAAGCCGGAGGACGTGGTCTGGACCTATGCCGGCGTGCGGCCGCTCTATGACGATGGTGCGAGCGACGCCAAGGCCGCAACGCGCGACTATGTGTTCGAGCTCGATACGCCCGGTGGCGCGCCGCTGCTCTCGATCTATGGCGGCAAGATCACGACTTATCGGCGTCTCGCAGAAGAAGCCCTGGAGCGGCTCGAGCCTTATTTGCGCAGCGGCAAGCTTCGCGAAGGCTGGAGCGGAAAATCGCCGCTGCCTGGCGGTGATCTCGACGTGTCAGCGCTTCCCGCGCTGACAGCGGAATTGCGGCGGGGCTATCCGTTTCTCGCACAGGACCACGCCAACCGGCTCGCGCATGCCTATGGCACCCGCGCCGCAAAAGTACTCGGCAATGCAAAGTCGTCAGCCGACCTCGGGCAGGCCTTTGGCGCGACCCTGACTGCCGCGGAAGTCAAATACCTGATGGCCCATGAATGGGCGCTGACGGCCGAGGACATCGTCTGGCGCCGCTCCAAACTTGGCCTTCGCCTGTCGGCCGAGCAGATCGGCGCCATCGACGACTGGATCGCATCCCATCGCACGCCCCAGGCAAATCCCTTGCTTGAAGCAGGAGGGCGCGCATGAGCGTGATGCTCGACCATGTCACTCGTATCGTCGACGGTGTACCGGCGATCTGGAACGTATTGCTGCGGCTCGAGCCCGGCACGCTCAGCGTGCTGCTTGGGCCGACGCTCTCGGGCAAGACCTCGATCATGCGGCTGCTCGCCGGCCTCGACAAGCCGACCAGCGGCAGGGTGCTCGTCAACGACAGGGACGTCACCGGCATCGACGTGCGGCAGCGTTCGGTTGCGATGGTCTATCAGCAGTTCATCAATTACCCCTCGCTGACGGTCTATGAGAATATCGCTTCGCCCTTGCGGGTGCAGGGCAAGCCCCGCGCGGAAATCGAGAAGCGCGTCAACGAAGCCGCGAAGCTCCTGCGGCTCGAGCCCTATCTGACGCGCACGCCGTTGCAGCTCTCCGGCGGCCAGCAGCAGCGCACCGCGATTGCCCGCGCGCTGGTGAAGGGCGCCGACCTCGTTCTGCTCGACGAGCCCTTGGCCAATCTCGATTACAAATTGCGCGAAGAGCTCCGCACCGAGCTGCCGCGCATCTTCGAGGCCTCGGGCGCGATCTTTGTCTATGCGACCACCGAGCCTTCAGAGGCGCTGCTGCTCGGCGGGCGCACCATCTGCATGTGGGAGGGCCGAATCCTCCAGGCCGGCGAGACGCCGAACGTCTATCGTCATCCCGACACGCTAAGGGTCGCACAGGTGTTTTCCGATCCGCCGCTCAATACAGTGGCGATCGAAAAGAAGGACGGTTCGGTCGAATATGCCGGCGGCGTCAAGGCGCCCGCATCCGGCCTCTACGCCAAGCTTGCCGACGGTGCCTATCGCGTCGGCTTCCGCGCCCATCAGCTCGAGATCGCCAACGGCGAGAGCGGCCGCCACGCGTTCCCCGCGACCGTGACGGTGACGGAGATCACGGGCTCCGAGAGCTTTGTGCATCTGAACCGCGACGCCTCCAACTGGGTCGCCGTGCTGCATGGCGTGCACGAGTTCGAGCCGGGGCAACAGCTCGATGCCGTGCTCGATCCCGACAATGTCTTTGTGTTCGACGCGACCGACCGCCTGGTCGCGTCTCCGGCTACAGGCACGTGAGGGAGATGCAGCATGGCCCGCATTGACCTCGTCGACCTCGCGCATTCCTACAGCGGCAACGACGCTGCGCCCGAATCCTTTGCATTGAAGCCGGTGACCATGACCTGGCGACAGGGCGGCGCCTATGCGCTGCTGGGCCCGAGCGGTTGCGGCAAGACCACGCTGCTCAATCTGATCTCCGGCATCATCACGCCCTCGCGCGGAAAAATCCTGTTCGACGGCGTCGATGTCACGCCGCGGTCGACCAGAGAGCGAAATATCGCGCAAGTGTTCCAATTCCCCGTGATTTACGACACAATGACGGTCGGCCAGAACCTGGCGTTTCCGCTGAAGAACCGCGGCGTCCCGAAAGCGGAGATCAATGCGCGCGTCGCCGAGATCGCACGCCTGCTTGATCTGACGCCCGATCTGAAGCGCAAGGCAACCCGGCTCACGGCCGATGCCAAGCAAAAGATCTCGCTCGGCCGTGGCTTGGTGCGCTCCGATGTCGCCGCGGTGCTGTTTGACGAGCCGCTGACGGTGATCGATCCCGAATTGAAGTGGCAGCTCCGTTCGAAATTAAAGGCGCTGCATCGCGACCTCGATCTCACCATGATCTATGTGACCCACGACCAGACGGAGGCCCTGACCTTCGCCGATACGGTCGTGGTGATGCATGACGGCCGCGTGGTGCAGAGCGGCACGCCGGCCGAATTGTTCGACAAGCCGGCGCACACCTTTGTCGGCTACTTCATCGGCTCGCCCGGCATGAACATCGTGCCGGCCGAGGTGAGCGGACGTGAAGCGCGCGTCAGCGGTCATGTGATCGCGCTCAATCGCAGCTATGCGCGGCTTCCGGCCGGCGCGAAGATCGAGATCGGCGTGCGGCCCGAGTTCGTCGACGTGGCGCCGACGGCGCCGGAGCTGCTCTCGGCGCAGATCGAGCGGATCGATGATCTCGGCCGCGTCCGCTTCGCGCGCGTCCGCATCGGTGACGCCAAATTCGCCGCGCGCGTGCCGTCAGGCTTTTCGCCGTCGGGCAATATCGCCGGGCTGAAGTTCGATCCCGCGCATGTGCACGTCTACGCCGACTCGCTTCTCATCGAGGGAGCGGCGTGATGGACAAGACCGTCAACCAAAAGGCCTGGCTCCTGGTACTGCCGGTTTTCCTGGTGGTCGCGTTCTCCGCGATCCTGCCGCTGATGACGGTCGTGAACTATTCGGTGCAGGACACTTTTGGCAACAACCAGTTCTTCTGGAACGGCGTCGGCTGGTTCAAGGAGCTGCTCGATCCCACCACCGATCTCGGCGAGCGGTTCTTTGCCTCGCTCTGGCGCAACCTGTTCTTCTCCGCCGTGATCCTAGCGATCGAAGTGCCGCTCGGCATCGTCATCGCGCTGTCGATGCCGCGGCAGGGCTGGCAGGTCGCTGCCTGCCTCGTCATCCTGGCGCTGCCGCTCCTGATCCCGTGGAACGTGGTCGGCACCATCTGGCAGATCTTTGGGCGCGAGGACATCGGCTTGCTCGGCTATACGCTGAACCACATTGGCATCAACTACAACTACGTTGCCAACGCGTTCGACGCCTGGGTGACTATCATCGTGATGGACGTCTGGCACTGGACCAGCCTGGTCGCACTGCTCTGCTATGCCGGACTGAAATCGATTCCGGACGCCTATTACCAGGCGGCGCAGATCGACGGCGCTTCGCGCTGGGCGGTGTTCACCGCGATCCAGCTGCCAAAGATGCATCGCGTGCTCCTGATCGCGGTGCTGCTGCGCTTCATGGACAGCTTCATGATCTACACCGAGCCGTTCGTGGTGACCGGCGGCGGCCCGGGCAACTCGACCACCTTTATCTCCATCGAGCTCGTGAAGATCGCGCTCGGCCAGTTCGACCTCGGCAAGGCCGCCGCGCTGTCGCTGGTCTACAACCTCATCATCATCATCGTCTGCTGGATCTTCTACACCGTGATGACCAATGCCGGCGCCGCGCGCCCTCGAACCGAGGGAGCCAAGTGATGCATTCCATCCCCGGCCGCCGCGTCATCCTCGCGCTGTTCCTGATCTTCCTGTTGTTGCCGATCTACTGGCTCGTGAACATGAGCTTCAAGACCAACAACGAGATCGTCACGACCATGACGCTGTGGCCGCATCATCCGACGTTGGCTCATTATCGGCGTATCTTCATCGACGAGAGCTGGTACTCCGGCTACATCAACTCGCTGAAATACGTCATCATCAACACCATCATCTCGATCACGGTGGCGCTGCCGGCGGCCTACGCTTTCTCGCGCTACCGCTTCCTCGGCGACAAGCATTTGTTCTTCTGGCTGCTCTCGAATCGCATGGCGCCGGCCGCGGTGTATGCCCTGCCGTTCTTCAACCTGTATTCGGCGATCAACCTGTTCGATACGCCCTGGGCGGTAGCGCTGGCGCATTGCATCTTCAATGTGCCCCTGGCGGTGTGGATCCTCGAAGGCTTTGTCTCCGCGGTGCCGCGCGAGATCGACGAGACCGCCTTTCTCGACGGCTATTCCTTTCCGCGTTTCTTCGTCAAGATCCTGGTGCCGCTGATCGCAAGCGGTATCGGCGTCGCCGCGTTCTTCTGCTTCATGTTCTCGTGGGTCGAGCTCTTGCTCGCGCGCACGCTCACCTCCGTCGACGCCAAGCCGATCTCCGCCGTGATGACGCGCACCGTCTCTGCAGCCGGCATGGACTGGGGCCTGCTGGCGGCCGCCGGCGTGCTGACGCTGATCCCCGGCGCGCTCGTGATCTGGTTTGTCCGCAATTATATCGCGCGCGGTTTCGCGCTCGGCCGGGTGTGAGGGAGCTATCGATGGAGAGCATCGCATGGATGGCCTGGACACTCCCGACCGCGATCTTCTTCGCGGCTCTGGCCACGACGCTTCTCGTCATGACCTGGCTTGCGATCGCTTATCCGGAGGCCGAGCGCGTCGGCATTTTGCGCATTCCCACTACGCGCGGCGACCGCCTGTTTGTCTCGCTGATCCTGGCCGCGATCATCCATCTCGCCTGGATCGGCTTTGTCGGCACCGACACCATCGGCGCGCTGCCGATCGGGGAGGAGGGTTTTGAAATTTCGAGCCTGTGGCTCGCAACCGTAATTTCGCTGGGCTTTGCCGTGCTCATTTTCCGCACGGTCTAGCTTTTGGCGAAAAAGAGCAGATCCGGGATCAACCCGGGCCTGAACATTGTCTGTCGCACCAACGGAGGAACAACATGCGACATCAAGCGAGAAGTAAGGGGCCCCTGGCGAGATCCAGGGTTTTGATGATGACGAGCGCATTCGCGCTTGTCGCCGCGTCGAGCGCAATGACCGCGCCGGCCTATGCCGACGAGGCCGCCGCGAAGAAGTGGATCGACAGCGAATTCCAGCCGTCCACGCTCTCCAAGGACGATCAGCTCAAGGAGATGCAGTGGTTCATCAAGGCGGCCGAGCCGTTCAAGGGGATGGAGATCAACGCGGTTTCGGAAACGTTGACCGTGCATGAATATGAGTCGCGCACGCTGGCGAAGGCGTTCGAGGAGATCACCGGCATCAAGGTCAAGCACGACATCATCCAGGAAGGCGACGTCGTCGAGAAGATCCAGACCCAGATGCAGTCCGGCAAGAACGTCTATGACGGCTGGATCAACGACTCCGACTTTATCGGCACGCATTTCCGCTACGGCCAGGCGGTCGACCTGACCGAATGGATGGCCGGCGAGGGCAAGGACGTCACCGACCCGATGCTCGACGTCAACGACTTCATCGGCAAATCGTTCACGACTGCGCCGAACGGCCATCTCTATCAGCTGCCCGACCAGCAGTTCGCCAACCTCTATTGGTTCCGCTACGACTGGTTCCAGAACCCGGACTACAAGGCCAAGTTCAAGGCCAAGTACGGCTACGACCTCGGCGTGCCCGTGAACTGGTCGGCCTATGAGGACATCGCAGACTTCTTCACCAACGACGTGAAGGAGGTCAACGGCACCCGCATCTATGGCCACATGGATTACGGCAAGAAAGATCCCTCGCTCGGCTGGCGGTTCACCGACGCCTGGCTGTCGATGGCCGGCAATGGTGACAAGGGCATTCCGAACGGACTGCCGGTCGACGAATGGGGCATCCGCATGGAAGGCTGCCGTCCCGTCGGCTCGTCGGTGGAGCGGGGCGGCGACGTCAACGGTCCGGCCTCGGTCTATTCGATCGTCAAATATCTCGACTGGATGAAGAAGTATGCCCCGCCGCAGGCGCAAGGCATGACCTTCTCCGAAGCGGGCCCGGTGCCGGCACAGGGCAACATCGCCCAGCAGATCTTCTGGTATACCGCTTTCACCGCCGACATGGTCAAGCCGGGCCTGCCGGTCATGAATGCCGACGGCACGCCGAAATGGCGCATGGCGCCGTCGCCGCATGGCTCGTACTGGAAGGACGGCATGAAGCTCGGCTATCAGGACGTGGGCTCGGCAACGTTGCTGAAATCCACGCCCGTCGATCGCCGCAAGGCGGCCTGGCTCTATCTCCAGTTCATCGTCTCCAAGACGGTGAGCCTCAAGAAGAGCCACGTCGGGCTGACCTTCATCCGCGAATCCGACATCTGGGATAAGTCGTTCACCGAGCGTGCGCCCAAGCTCGGCGGCCTGATCGAGTTCTACCGCTCGCCGGCCCGCGTGGAGTGGACCCCGACCGGCAACAACGTGCCCGACTATCCGAAGCTCGCGCAATTGTGGTGGCAGAACATCGGCGATGCATCGTCGGGTGCGAAGACGCCGCAAGCCGCGATGGATTCGCTCGCGGCCGCGCAGGACTCGGTGATGGAGCGGCTCGAGAGGTCGGGCGCGCAGGGCCAATGCGGACCGAAGCTCAACCCGAAGAAGACGGCGGAGTACTGGTTCGACAAGTCGGCCAAGGACGGCAACATCGCGCCGCAACGCAAGCTTGCCAACGAGAAGCCGAAGGGCGAGACCATCGACTACGATACGCTGATCAAGTCGTGGCCGGCGACCCCGCCGAAGCGCGCCGAGGCGAAGTAATGCGATGATCGTGTCCGGATGCGGTGCAACGCCTCTTCGCGGTGCACTGCAGATCCGGGATCCGACGAGCTGCAGATGGACCACTGATACGAAAGGCCGGGAGCGATCCCGGCCTTTTTGCTATTGTGGGGGGCAGACAGGAGAGTCCGTCATGCGCATGATCTTCCGCTCTGACCCGGCGCTGGAACCGCATCTGCCGCGGCCGTATCCCGCGCGCAGCGGCCTGCCGGACTGGCTGCGCAACATGCCGGCGAAGGCGGCGTCCGAAATCCACGGCCGTGAGATCCGCACCGTCAAGCAATGCCCGCCCTTTGTCGACGCCATGGCCTATGGCGTGATGATCCCGCTGCCCTGCGATGTCAAAGTGGAGCGCGGCGCCTTCGCCTGGGATTGGGATATTCCGGAGCCGGCGACGCCAGGCCATCCGCGCGCGCCGCTCTCGTTTCATCCGGCCGCGCAATTTCCCGACGCGCCGTTCGCCAACGGCAAGGCCGCGATCAAGTTCAATAGCTTCTGGACCATCGAGCTCGAACCTGGCTGGTCGCTGTTTGCGACGCATCCCGTCAATAGGGACGATCTGCCGTTCCGCCTGATCTCGGGATTGGTCGATGCCGATCGCTTCCATGACGGGGGCATCAATTTTCCGGCCATATGGAAGGATCCCAATTTTTCCGGCGTCCTCGCCAGGGGCACGCCGGTGGCGCAGTGCTTTGCGGTGCCGCGCGAAGCGCCGCAGCTCTCCTTCGAGCGTTTTGATGACGCGCATCGCGCGTCGTATTCCAAAACCCTCTCCGAGGTGCTCGCCGCGCCCAATGTCTATCGCAAATATTTTCGGGCGCGGCGCGGGCGGCTAACCACCGAGTGAGCCCCGTAACGTCTCCTCGTCGAGCCACAACCTGCCGTGCGGGCTCGAGGTGAGCGCCATCGCGATGCTGCCGAACATGTCGCTTCGCAGCCGATATGCTTTTGCATAGGCGGTCATTGCGGCATCGAGGTCGCCGGCCTCCTGCAGGACAATGCCGAGGTTGAGCGCGGCCTCGGCATGGTCCGGCTTCAGTGCGATTGCCTTGCGATAGGCGATTGCCGCTCCCGCATAGTCGCGCTGATCTTGGCGAACCAGGCCGAGATCGAACCAGACGGACGCCGGCGCATCGCCCACGGTTGCGCGCGCAAGCTGCGTGGCGGCGCTGGCGAGATCGCCGTCCTCGAAGGCAAACCGTCCGAGGCGAGCCGCGGCTTCCTGATGATCGGGGATGACGTTTTGGATCGCCTGCCAGGCCTCGCGCGCCTGCGGCGTCAACCCGGCCTGATCCAGCGTGCGTGCTTTCTCGACAAACGCCTCGCGCTGCGGCGCCAGCGCGATGGCGGCATCGAGATGGGCGAGCGCGGCATCAAAATCCTTATCGGTGCGCGCAATGCGTGCCGCAAGCAGGCGTGCCGCGGCATGATCGGGGCGGCCCGCGACACTCGCCTCGATCTGCGCGCGCGCCGGCGCGATCTCGCCGTTTGCAAACAGCACGGCCGCGAGCAGTTGACGGAGCATTGGCTCGCCGGGGGTTTGGCGCAGGCCCCGCTCGCAGAGATTTTTCGCTTCACCGCGCCGGCCGGCATTGAACGCGGCGGCGGCGCGGCGGACGATGTCTTCGGCGGTCTCGGTCATGGGCGCATTACACTGTCAATCCGCGTAGCGGGCAACGCCCCCAAGCACGGAATGACAATGGAAAATGCGCTTACTGCGCCGCTTCGGCGGCCTGCAGCGTCGGGTAGTCGGTATAACCCTTGGCGCCGCCGCCGTAGAAGGTGGCCTTGTCCCACTCATTGAGCGGGGCGCCGCTTTTCAACCGTTCGACGAGATCGGGGTTGGAGATGAACGGCTTGCCGAACGCGACCAGGTCGACCGCACCGGCGTCCAGCATTTTTGTCGCGAGCGCAAAATCGTAGCCGTTGTTGGCGACATAGGCGCCCTTGAAGCGCTTGCGCAGGGAGCCGTAGTCGAACGGCGCGATGTCACGCGGCCCGCCGGTCGCGCCCTCGACGACGTGGACATACGCCAGCTGCAGCGTACTCAGCCCGTCGACGATGTAGTCGAACAGCGGCTGCGGATTGGAGTCGGAGATGTCGTTGGACGGCGTCACCGGCGAGATGCGGATGCCGGTGCGCTCGCCGCCAGTCTCGGCGGTCACGGCTTTGGCGACCTCGAGCATCAGTTTTGCGCGGTTCTCGATCGAACCGCCATAGGCGTCGGTGCGCTTGTTGGCGCCGTCCTTCGCGAACTGATCCAGGAGATAGCCGTTGGCGCCGTGAATCTCGACGCCATCAAAGCCGGCGGCCAGCGCATTCGCAGCACCACGCTTGAAGTCGTCAATGATCCCCGGAATTTCAGACAGCTCGAGCGCACGTGGCTCGGAGACATCGGCGAACGTGCCGTTGACGAAGGTCTTGCCCTTGGCGCGGATCGCGGATGGCGCAACCGGTTTGCCGCCGCCGGCTTGCAGTGAGGTGTGCGAGATGCGGCCGACATGCCATAGCTGCACGAAAATGCGCCCGCCGCGCTCATGCACGCGGTCGGTGACCGTCTTCCAGCCTGCGACCTGCTCCTTGGAATAGATGCCGGGCGTGTCCTGATAACCCTGGCCCTGTTGCGATATCTGGGTCGCTTCGGTGACCAGAAGTCCGGCGGACGCACGCTGGCCATAATATTCGACCGCAAGCGGGCTTGGCACCATGCCGGGCGGCACCGCGCGGTTGCGCGTCAGCGGTGCCATCACAAAGCGATTGGGCAGCGTCAGCGATCCGAGTTTGAAGGGCTCGAAGAGTTTGGTCGGCGTGTTCATGTTGTTTTCCGGGCAATGACAGATGCTCGTAGAATTGTGCATTGCCGCGACGGGCGCAATGGCCGGAGGTATTCGCGGGGCGCAGAGCTAGCGCAGCGTATTCCGTCATTCCGGGGTGCGCCGGTTGGCGCAGGCCCGGAAGCCATATTCCCAAATGGCGGTGATGGATTCTCGGCTCGCCGCTTTCGCGTCGCCCCGGAAAGACAGTTGGGTCAAGCCACGCCCAGAAAGTCGCGCTTGCCGATCTCAACGCCATTGTGGCGCATGATGCCGTGAGCGGTGGTGGCGTGGAAAAAGAAATTGGGGAAGGCGACACGGTTTAAAAACTCCTGGCCCTTGAGGGTCAGAGAGGCGTTCGGCCCGGCCGGAAAGGTCACATCCTTGCGATCGGAGCCTTCGAACTGCTCGGGCTTGAAAGTCCTGAGATAATCGAGGGTTTTGACAATC
>Ga0306921_10001481_pt1 | contig 22809 bp, 14 predicted proteins | sample sta12Cox44000080_FD_203760 | JGI IMG/M metagenome (GOLD analysis project Ga0306921, IMG submission 203760) | Lab enrichment of tropical soil microbial communities from Luquillo Experimental Forest, Puerto Rico - statoxic.12C.oxic.44.000.080 (v2)... | ecosystem: Environmental > Terrestrial >...
GTTCCCATCGGCAACAAGAAATTCAAGCGCATAGCGCTGCAGCTTGGTCCACCAGACGGAGATGGCACGGTTCAGGTCGTGAGCGGACTGAAGCCCCAGGACAAAGTCGTCACTAACGGTCTGCAAATGTCCAGTTCGGTTGAGGAGTAGCAGGGCATGATCGGCTATCTTGTCAATTTCGCCCTGCGCAATCGCATCCTTGTGCTCGCTTTGGGCACGCTGCTGCTTATTTGGGGAATCATCTCGTTCCATAACCTGCCGGTTGAAGCCTATCCCGACGTCGCCGACAAGTACGTATGGGTCATCACCCAATGGCCAGGCCGAGCGGCCGAGGAAGTCGAACAGCAGGTCACCATCCCCATAGAAACCCAGCTCAATGGCGTTGGTCACATGACGCACCTGCGCTCGACTTCACTGGCGGGGTTGTCTTTCATCACGGTTATTTTCGATGACGAGTCCGACAATCTGCAGAATCGTCAACAGGTTCTGGAGAAACTGACGCTGGTCAATCTGCCACCGGGTTTGAATCCGCAAATCGGTCCCGACTTCAGTCCCGCAGGCCAGATTTACTTCTACACGCTGCAAAGTACCAATCCCCAGTACGACGTGATGGACCTGAAGGCGTTGCAGGACTGGGTGGTTTTCAAGCATCTCATGTCGGTGTCGAACGTCGCCGCAGTTTCGATCTTCGGCGGACAAACCCGCGAATACCAGGTGCAAGTCGACCCCGACAAGCTCGTTGCCTACGGTCTGACCATGGCCCAGGTCGAGCAGGCGCTTGCCAACAACAACACGAATGGCGGCGGCAGCTTTATCGAGCAAGGGCAGCAGGCCTACAACGTTCGCGCCGTCGGACTCATGCAGAACACCGGCGACATCGGAGCGACCGTTCTCACCGCCAAGAATGGCACGCCCGTACGTATCCGCGATGTGGCCGTGGTGGCGCAGGGTCCAAAGATCCGCCTCGGTCGGTTAGGCAAAGCCATCCGCCACGAGGACGGACGCGTCACTGACAACAATGACGTGGTCGAAGGCATCGTGCAGATGCGCAAGGGCGCTGAGGCCGAAGCCGTCCTGCGCAAAATCGACGAGAAAGTTGAGTTTCTGAACGCCCGCGTTCTGCCCAAGGGTGTGAAGATTGTTCCCCACATTGATCGCGACGATCTGGTGCATCTGACGACCCACACTGTTCTTCACAACCTTACCGAGGGCATTCTGCTTGTTGTTCTGGTCCTATTCTTCTTCTTGGGAAACCTGCGCTCGGCCCTCGTGGTGGCGCTTACCATTCCGTTCTCTCTGTTTTTCGCTTCGATTCTCCTCGACTTGCGACATATCCCTGCGAACCTTCTTTCGCTGGGCGCGCTCGACTTCGGAATGATCGTTGAAGGCGCTGCCGTCATGGTCGAGAACATTCAGCGCCGCCTCGAGGGAAGGAAGGAAGGTCACACCACGATGGACGAGACCATCCGTTCCGCGGCGCACGAGGTGCAGCGGCCAGTGTTCTACGCCATCGCCATCATCATCATTACGTATCTGCCGATTTTCACTTTGCAGCGTGTGGAGGGCAGGCTCTTCAAACCTATGGCGTGGACTGTGACCTTCGCACTGCTGGGCGCATTGTTGTTCTCGATCATCATGGCACCTGTGCTGAGCTCGTATGTCTTTCGCAAAGGAGTGCATGCTTGGGAAAACCCAGTAGTCAAATGGATCACGGCCCGCTACGAACAGACTCTGCAATGGGTGATCGTCCGTCGCCGTGTCGTGCTGCTTTCCTCGCTCGCGATCTTCGCTTTGACTGCGTACCTCGCCTTCGGCGGCATCATTGGTTCCGAGTTCCTCCCACATCTCGATGAAGGCTCCATCTGGGCGCGGGGCACGTTGTCTCCCAGCGTCGGCCCGACCACTGGTGGCCAGGTAATGGATCAGGCACGGCGCATTTTCGCCAGCTTTCCGGAAGTGACCCAAGTTGTCTCACAGGTCGGCCGTTCCGATGACGGCACCGACGCGACGGGTTTTTTTAACACCGAGTACTTCGTCGACCTCAAGCCGCGTTCTGAATGGCGGCCACAGTTCCGCGGTCGCAAAGAGCTACTCATCGAAGCCATGGACAAGGAAGTCGAGAAGATTCCGGGTGTGACTTGGGGGTTCTCCCAACCCATCGCCGACAACATGGAAGAGGCTGTCAGCGGCGTCAAGGGCGAGCTCGCCGTCAAGATCTTTGGCTCCGACCTGAAAGACCTCGAGCAAAAGGGTGAAGAGATCATGGCTGTGATGCGCACGGTTCCTGGCATCGCCGATTTAGGACTCTTTCGAGTCCTTGGTCAACCCAACGTCAACATCGTCGTGAACCGTGAGAAGGCGGATCGCTTCGGTATCAACGCATCTGACATTCAGGATGCGATTCAGACCGCCGTAGGAGGCAATCCTGTCAGCCAGATCCTCATTAACGAGCAACGCTTCGACCTCGTTCCACGTTACCAGGAGCAGTTCCGCCGCACGGTCGACGACATCCGCAACATTCGCATCCTCGCGCCCAGCGGTGAACGCGTCTCTCTGGGTGAAGTTACCGACATCAAGATCGAAGATGGCGCCTCAATGATCAACCGGGAAGGGAATCAGCGTTACATCGCCATCAAGTACAGCGTCCGAGGCAGCGACCTCGGCAGCACTGTAGAACAGGCCATGCAGAAGGTTAACCGCGAAGTAAAACTGCCGCAGGGTTACTCCCTTGAATGGGCCGGCGAATACGAAAGCCAGAAACGTGCCAATCGTCGGCTCGCGATCGTGATTCCGCTCACGATTCTTGTAATCATGCTGGTGCTTTACTCCATGTTCCGCTCGTTCAAGTGGGGATTTCTTGTCCTCCTGAATCTCGGACTGGCTCCGATCGGAGGACTGATCGCACTGCTGCTGACTGGAGAGCACTTTAGCGTGTCCACCGGTGTGGGATTTCTCGCCCTGTTTGGTGTATCCGTGCAGACCGGTGTAGTCATGATCGAATACATCAACCAGCTGCGCGCGCGCGGCTACACCGTCCATGAAGCGGTTGTCGTTGGATCGACGCGCCGTCTGCGCCCCCTCATGATGACCATGCTGGTCGCCAGTCTGGGGCTTCTGCCTGCGGCCATGTCCCATGACATTGGTTCCGACTCGCAACGGCCTTTCGCCATCGTGATCGTCGGTGGACTCTTGACTGAGCTATTCCTCAGCCTTGTTCTGTTGCCCGCGTTTTATGCTTGGCTCGCCGGTCCGAGCGATGTCCTGCCCGAGGAAGCCGAGGAGGTCACCGAATGAATCGCATTTTCTCGCTCCTCGGCCAGCGCGGATGTGTCGCGTTCGTGGCGTTGCTTGCAGTCGCCGTTTCGTCGGTGGCTTACGCTCCACAAGAGGCCGCCATTCCCGATGCGCCCGAGCCGGCGCACGCGTTGACCGCGCAGAGGCAGACTCCGCCGCCTTTGCCAGGGAGCCCACAGACGTCCCCCGTCCCTGGCCGTACGATCAGTCTCGAACGGGCACTGGAGTTGGCCAAGCGAAACAATCCCACTCTGCAAGCCAATCAGACCCTCATTCTGCAGAACAAGGCGCAGGAAATCACCGCTAACCTGCGGCCCAACCCAGTCCTCTCATGGGATACGCAATATCTTCCTCTCTTCGAACCCAGCCTGTTTACCAACTCGAATTACTGGGAGGAAACTCAAGCTCAATACGACGTTGTTATCGGTCATCTCTTTGAGCGCGGCAAAAAGCGACAGCACCGGCTGGACGCTGCGAAGACTGCTGCCGCCGTGACCGAAGCCCAGGTTGCCGATGCCCAGCGCACGGTCCTGGCAAACGCCGCGCAACTTTACGTCGGTGTGCTGCTGGCAAAGGCAAACTTGGAGCTCGCTGAAAACTTGCTCGATAGCTACAGACACACCGTCAAAATCAGCCAGGACCGATTTGATGGCGGCGCCCTTAGTAAGAACGATCTCTTGAAAATCCAGCTACACGCTGCATTCGAGACGGATGTCAACACCAACCGTCTCGCCAAGTTGCAGGCGCTGGCGTCCTTGCGTCAATTTCTCGGCTTTGACGCAGTGCCCGCAGACTACGATGTGGCCGGAAGTCTGGTGTACGAACCAGTTCCCCCGCGCTTGGAGGAGGTGCAAGGGCGTGCTCTGGCTAACCGTCCCGACCTCCTGGCAGCCCTGCGTAGTGTCACGGCTTCCGAGAGCCAGGTCGGACTCGCCAGAGCAAACGGTAAAGTCGATCTGGACGTCGCCTTCAACTACACGCGGCTCAACCAGAACAGCCTCGGAGCGTTCTATTTCAACATTCCGTTACCGGTATTTAACAAAAACCAGGGCGAAATCGCGCGCACGCAATATGTAGTCACTCAGTCACAGTTCCAACAGAAGGCCGCCGAGCAACCGGTTCTCACTGACGTGAAGAACGCATACGAAAACCTGCGCACCAGTGAACAGGTAGTTCAGCTTTACGACAAGGGTTATCTCGAACAGGCCTCGCAGTCACTCGAGATCACACGTTTCTCCTACGAGCACGGTGCCGCATCCTTGCTCGATTTTCTCGACGCCGAACGCAGCTACCGCTCCACAGAACTCAGTTATCGGCAAGCGCTGGCCACCTACATGACCGCGCTTGAACAGTTGCGGCAGGCGGAGGGAACGCGCGACCTGCAATAATCCAACACCCGCCCGACCCTCTTCTGAATGCGCGTCATGTATCCTGAAATTGCTAGCATGTCCAAGCCGTTATCATTGCGCACAGCAGGATTTTGTCCGTTCTTCGTTCTCTCACTTCTGCTTGCAGTTTTCCTCTGTAGCGCTGGAGCTCAAAACAATCCTTCGCCTGCCGAAGCTCCGCAGCAGCAGCGCGTTCCCGGAACGGGCATCACCATCCAGAACCAGCCGTCCCCGACGCCGCAGCAACCCAAGGCCGCGCCTCCTCCTTCGACACCCGTTCAGCAGGAGTCCGAGTCGGAAAAGCCAATTACCAAGGCTCAGGCGAAGGAACTGTTTCGCTCGGTCGACGAGATTCTTGAGTTCGTCAGCCACGACACCGGCCTTCCCATCAAACACAAGGTCAAGCGCAAGCTCATTACCCGTAACAAAGTCGAGAGCTATGTCGAAAAGCGTTTGAAGGATGACAAAGACGCACAGCGCCTGGAGCACGAGCAACTCGTCCTGAAGAAATTCGGCATGATTCCGCAGGACTACGACCTGCACACGGAATTCGTGAAGTTGCTGGGCGAGCAGGTTGCAGCTTACTACGATTCCAAGACCAAAACCGTCAATCTCCTCGACTGGGTGCAGCCCGAGTTGCAGCGTCCCGTGCTCGCGCACGAACTGACTCACGCACTTCAGGATCAGTCTGTGGATCTGCAAGTCTGGTCCCAGGCCGGTGCGCCCGACTCGAAACCGCTGCCTGATCAACAAGAACAAGTAGTGGAAGAAGCTCAGGCCGCACGTCAGAACGTCACTGAAGGTCAGGCCATGCTTGCCATGCTCGACTACATCCTCGCGCCAACGAATCAGACCGTGCTGACGGCCCCCGATGCTGTGGATGCCATGCGTGCTGGCATGACCAGTGGACAGGATTCTCCCGTGCTGGCCGCAGCTCCGACGTTTCTGCGTGAATCGCTGATGATGCCTTACACATTCGGCTTCGATTTCGAGCGAGAGGTGCTGACGAAGAAGGGAACTGCCACCGCGTACCTTGGTGTCCTTCAGCGCCCGCCTGTGGACACACTACAGGTCATGGACCCTGAGACCTACCTGGATAACAAGATCGCCTCGCCGCCGACAATCCCGGACCTCGACAGGCTGATCGCTCCCGACTATCAACGCTACGACTTTGGCGGGATGGGCGCCTTCGACATCTACCTGCTGGTTCGTCAGTACGCACCCCAAGACGATGCCAAGTCGTACTACTCACATTGGCGCGGCGGTTACTATCTGGCAGCTCACCTGAAGGCGGCTCCAAAAGATCAGATCGCGCTCGTCTACTTCTCTCGTTGGGACTCGCAAGATGCAGCCCAGGACTTTGCGAAGCTCTACAGCGCCTATGCACCCTCACGCTACAAAACCGCCCGCCCGGACACTTCGCGTGCATCCGTCGAAGGCGACGAGAACGGCGATATTACCTACCGCTGGGATTTCGGAAGCCAAGGCAAGGTTCTCATCGAAGTGCATGGCGACGACCTTCTTATCCTAGAAGGCTTCAACGACGACATCGCGAATCGCTTTTCGACTGCTTTGATTCCGGCTGTGCAGGCGACGAATTAACACGTTTGCAAATTACCTTCGCCCTTGGCTGAGCGCCCCGTATGTGAATTTTTCGCTGTACTGACACCCTGGGATCCAACGTCACAAACCCCGTGACATAACTATTACAATGCGTTTCCTCCGGAGTTGGTAATCTTGCAGAGGCCCAATAGGATTTCTCACCGGGCCATCACATACCTCTCGAGGTCACATGCTCCGACAACACAAAAAGATCAACTGGATCACTTCGTCCGCCATGCTGGCGTTCCATATCGGCGCAGTCGCAGCGCTGTTCATGTTCAGCTGGTCGTCATTCTTTACGGCTTTATTTCTCTACTGGGTCGCAGGCAGCTTCGGCATCGGACTCGGCTACCACCGCCTCCTTACCCATCGCGGATTCAAGTGTCCGAAGTGGTTTGAGTATTTCCTTACGGTCTGCGCTACCCTGTCTCTCGAAGGCGGACCGATCTTTTGGGTCGGCACTCACCGTCTCCATCATCAGATCACCGACAAGCCCGGCGATCCCCACAGCCCGCGCGACGGCGGCTACTGGGCGCATATGGGATGGATCATGACCGGCGAGTCTTTGCACAACAAGCTGCAGGGCCTGCTGCCTTACGTGCCCGATCTTCGTAAGGACAAATTCCACGTCTGGATTAGTGAATGGCACTGGGTTCCCATGGTCGTTCTCGGTCTCGTGCTGTTGGCAATCGGCGGCTGGAAGCTGGTGTTCTGGGGCATCTTCTTGCGCACCGTGTTTCTCCTCCATTGCACCTGGTTCGTCAACTCCGCCACCCACATGTGGGGCTCGCAACGCTTCGCCACCGGCGACGACTCACGCAATCTCTGGTGGGTGGCGCTTCTCAGCTTCGGCGAAGGCTGGCACAACAACCATCACGCACACCCGCAATCGGCCCGCCACGGACTGGCGTGGCACGAAATCGACTTCAACTGGTACCTCATCAGCGCGTTAAAGGCCCTGGGTCTCGTTTGGGACGTGAAGCTGCCCAAGCTGCGTGAGGCTCGCATCCAGCCCATCGCTGCTGCGGTTCCCAAGGTCGAAAAAGAACTTGCCAGTGCCTACAGCGGCGACTGATCATTCAGAAAAGTCTGGATGTGTGCATAAGCGACGCCCCCTTGCTAGAAGCCTGGCCCCGAGTCGTGGCGGCCTCCCGTCCACTCAAGGGGGCGCAAGACGCCTTGGCGTTGCGGGAGTCGCAGTCGCGTAGCAATGGCGACGTTTTTGTTGCCAGGGCGGCGCAAGCCACGGGAATGGGCTGGCCGCGTAGCGGCCAACCCGAGCCCTCGTATTGAGAGAGCGAAATCGAAGGTTCCCCTCCCGGGTGAAATCAAGTTCCGGGCAGCGCGGGCCCGCGCCCTGCTTCTTTTTCGCGGTGCTATCCTTCCACTGAAGCACCATGCGCATCACCAGCCGAAAGCGGACCATAGCCTTTGCTGTCACCCTGGGCGTGCTTGTCGCCGCCGTGGCGCTGGCGCTCAACATCAGTTGGATCGTCCTCAACTGGCGAGAAGTTGTCCCTCTTTTTATTGGCGTTCTGTTTTTTGGATTCATCATCGCCGGCGTAATTCTCAACACCATCTTTCTGGTGCGCGAAGTACGCCGAAACGAGCAGCAAGACAGCTTTCTCAACGCCGTCACGCATGAGCTGAAGACACCGATCACCTCGATTCGGCTATACCTCGAAACTCTCCAGCAACGTCAACTCGACGAAACCCAACGCCGCGAGTTCTACCAGGTCATGCTGCAGGACACACAGCGCCTCATGGGCACGGTCGATCAGGTGCTTCGTGCCGCGCGCGTTACCCAGAAGAACGCCATCTTCCATAAGAGCGAAATCGACGTCGGCCCCTTGATCCAGGATGCCGTCGAGCTGGCGCGTTCACGCCATCATCTGCCGCCTGACGCCGTGACCTGGGACCTGGACGGCAAACCAGCCGAACCGCTAAGCGTCGCCGGCGACCGTGAAGAGTTGTCCGCCGTGCTCTCTAACGTGCTCGACAATGCGGTGAAGTACTCGCCGAAGGACCCGCAGATTCACGTCGATGTCGTCACCCCCGACCTCGAGCACGTACAGATCAAAGTTCAAGACAACGGCATTGGAATCCCCAGCGGTGAACTGAAGCGTGTCTTCAAGCGCTTCTACCGCGTCCTTTCGCCGGCGACGCAACAGGTCAAGGGAAGTGGCCTCGGCTTGTTCATCGTCCGCGCCATCACACGCCGTCACGGCGGCAGAACGTGGGCCGAGAGCGAAGGCGCCGGCAAGGGAACCACCGTGACCATCGAGCTACCCAGGTATCAGCAATGACCGGACAAATTCTCGTCGTCGAAGACGAAGAACACCTTGCTCGCGGCTTGAAGTTCAACCTAGAAGCCGAAGGCTACAAGACCGAAGTCGCCGGCGACGGCGAGACTGCACTTAACCTGCTGCTCGAGCAGCGCGCCGCCTTCGACTTGCTCGTGCTCGATGTGATGCTCCCCGGTAAAGACGGTTTCACGGTCGCGAGCGAGCTACGCCAGGCCAACCATTATATTCCGCTGCTCATGTTGACTGCGCGCGGTCGTCCCGAGGATGTGCTCAAAGGATTTGCTGCCGGCGCCGACGACTACCTGCCCAAACCATTCGACCTGAAGATTCTGCTTGCACGCATTCAGAGCCTTCTGCGCCGCCGCGAGTGGAGCCGCGTCTTGGTGAACGACGCTCCCAGCGAATCTCGGGTTGCCGAGTCCAGAAGCGGCGACCTCCTTCGCGAGTTCGACGTCTACGCTTTCTCCGGTAAACAGGTCGACTTCGCTACACTTGAGCTACGCGCCAACGGCAAGATCTTCCGCCTGACTCTGATGGAAGCCGAATTCCTCCGTCATCTCATCCGCAACTGCGGCAAGATCGTTTCGCGTAGACAGATTCTCGAAGAGGTATGGGGCCTTCACGAGGACACCGACACGCGTGCCATCGACAATTTCATCGTGAGGCTGCGCAAGTACATTGAGACGGACCCGAGCAAGCCGCAGCACTTGCTCACCGTGCGCGGTGTCGGATACCGCTTCCTGCCGAAACCGACAGGAGGGAATTAACGCAGCTTCGCTCGAAAGTAAGCTGGAAATAAGGACGGCGGTTATCTTGCCCGTGCCAGCACCAGGGTCACGTCATCAGGCTGTTCGTTTCCGCCGATCCAGTCCGCCACCGCCCCTGTCAGCACCTCGCTGATGCGCGCCAGCGGTTGTTCCCGGTGCGCTCGGATGAGATCGACCAGCCGATCCTCGCCGAACTCCCCGAATTCATTCTCGGGTTCGGTTACCCCGTCGCTGAACGCGATGAAAATGTCGCCCGGACGCATGGGCAAACGGCTCTCTGGGTAATTCACGCCATCGAACAACCCGACCACCGTCCCCGATACCTCTAGCCTGCGAACTTTGCCGTCATGGCAAAGCACCATCGGAGGCAGATGTCCCGCATTGGAATACGTCAATGTGCGCGACGCGCCGTCATAACAACCGAGAAACATCGTTGCGTACTTCTCCGGCGGCGTCGACCGGTAGAGCTGATAATTCAGGGTCGCCATCAGCCATCCAGGAGCGCACTCCCCCAGCGGCAAATCGAGGGTCAAACACTGCCCGCCCCGTCTGTCGGCCACTGCCGGAAGCAACGCCGGTTCGAGCGCATGTTGAGGTTCCAGCGAATACGCACGTACAAACGCATGCACCGTCGCCATCAGCAGAGCGGCCGAAATTCCTTTTCCGCTGATGTCTCCCACCGCGAGCATCAGTCGGTCATTACGTAGCGGAATGAAATCGTAATAGTCCCCACTCACCGTTCTCGCCGGACGGCATACTCCATGCACTTCCAGCGCCGAAAGCTCAGACACCTGCCGCGGAAACAGCAGCGCCTGCACCTCATGCGCAATCGCCAGCTCGCTTTCCATGCGCTGCTTTTCCTTCTGCTCCGCAATCAACTTCGACAGCGACGCCGACATCGAGTTGAATGATGTCTCCAGCGCTGCCATCTGGTCGCGCGTCCGAACCTGAATGCGATGTGAAAAGTCCCCACGATTGACGTGTTCCGTTGCGGTGTACAGCTCCGCGACTGACTTTGTCATACTGCGCGTGAGCCGTACCCCGATGAACAGCGCCACCAGCTCGATGATGCCGAAAAATATCGCAATGCCTACCAGAACGTTAACGAAAATCCCAGCCTTCGGCCCCAGCGTATTGAACAGCACGTTGTACAGCATCGACGGCCGCGAGGCGACCACGATTGCGCCGGTCAATTCCTTACCTGTGTTCCAGTCCACTGCGTTAAACAGTGACCACCAGCGAAACTCATGGTCGAAGCCATTCGCTGCCTCCGAAACCGTTCCGGCCTCGAGGTTCTGCGGCGTGCTGGTAACGCTCTTCCCCGATATTGTGACTTGCGACTTTGCGCCCCCGATATCGATCGTTACCGACTCCGGTGATGCCTTCGTCCCCGTGCTCTTTGTTTCGCCCGATTGTGAGGCTGCTGCTTCAGACTTTGTCTCCGCTTCCGGCTGGACCGGGGGATACATTTCCACCGAACCCACCCGTGCGGCCCGCTGCAAAATCTCCGGCGTCATGGGCACATTGGACATAACTGTTAGCCGCCGCCCACCGGAATCGATATGTTTCACGGCTCGCAAATGTAGGCGCCCGCCGTCCACTACGAACGCTGCCAGGTCCTTTTTGCTGGCTTCCGAGGGAGTGTGGTGTACCTCCTTCGTCTTGCCGTCCGGCTCGATTACAAATCCGTTGTCGCCCTCCAGAACTGTCACCGTGCGTTGACGGAACGCTACATCAGACGCTCCCGCGATCTCGGCCACAAGTTGCGGTGTCAACTTTCCCGACTGCATCAAACTTCGAATTTGTACCGCCAGAGCGTTGTCGGCCGCCGCAAGATGCTGCAGCTCGATATCCAGATCAGCCAGTGCTACATACGTAGCAAACTGCCCGGCGAACAGATAGGCGGCCAGCAGCACCATTGACAAAATCAGGACAATGGGAATCACGCCGATGAAAATGTAGGTGACGATCAGCCGGTTGCGCAGCCGCCACATCAGGTTCTCGCGCAGCCAGCGGATTCCTCTCAGCAGTAGGCACACTACGAAAACATAGGTCACCAGTGCGGTCCACACACTCAGCATGGTGCCGCTCTGCGCGTGCGCTGCCCATTTCCACAGTTGTAGTACGAGCGCCAGTCCCCCGAACCATAGCGTTGTCTTTCCCAGCCTGCTGCGAGGACGCAGCAGGCGGCGGATAGCCAGGTTCGCGGACCATGCACTGGGCTTTTCAATCACGTCAGTATTCCTTCCGTGGTTAGCGGATTATAGCTAGTTTGTGCAGAGCCCCTGCAGCGTAATACGGTTACTGATTGTGTAACGTTTCCACATGCAATTCGATATCTGCGCTGGTGCAGCTGCGCATGGGACGTGCTGCGACTTCAGATCTCCGGGTACAGATCGAAAAATGCGTCAATGCTCTGGCGCAACTGTTTTTCGATGTCTTCCTTCGACCCCTCAACGATGTGCAGCGTGACCCTTGCCTCGCGGCCATTCTTGAGCTTAACCGCAGCCTCTCCCACCTGTTCGATCTCATCGGAAGGCAGCAGCCGCATCCCATAAACCAAAGTTAGCTTCGCCATACTTTCGATTCTACCGTTCGTCGCACCTCTCCACGAACCCTATCCCTCGCGCTGAACACGTGTCCATGGGTACTTCAACCGGTTGCAAGATCACAAGTATCAAGAGATCCCTGTGTCCTCAGTGCCTCCATGGTGAAATCCATCCCCAGATCCTTCGACAACGGTCCGTCTCGCGTTGCCGTTTCCCAATCCTCCCCTACTTGTTAGAATCCGAAAGGCGGTAATCCGATTCGCCGCCGGTCTCACCTGCAAGACATAACGTTCCAAGCGACCGCCTAAGACCGTCGCATCTTTCTTCGCTGTAAGGAATCTATTTCTATTTCTATGACTGACAGCGCTCGCGACGTCATCATCATCGGTTCGGGGTGCTCCGGCCTCACCGCCGCCCTCTACGCCGCCCGTGCAAACCTTAAGCCGCTGGTCATCGACGGCCACGAACCGGGTGGCCAACTGGCCCTTACAACCCTCGTGGAAAACTTTCCAGGTTTCCCCGAAGGTATTCAAGGGCCTGAGCTTATCGATAACATGCGGAATCAGAGTGCGCGCTTCGGCGCCGAATTCCAGACCGGCCATGTGGCCAGCGTCGACCTCAGTCAAAACAAAGATGGCCGCGGCACCAAGTCGATCAAGATCAACCTCGGCCGCGAGACCCTTCTCACTCGCTCGCTGATCATCGCCAGCGGAGCCTCGGCGCGCTGGTTGGGCTTACCCAATGAGAAAGCCCTTATCGGACACGGTGTTTCCTCCTGCGCCACCTGCGACGGCTTCTTTTTTTCCGGCAAAGAAATCGCGGTTATCGGCGGCGGCGACTCAGCTATGGAAGAAGCGCTCTTCCTTACGCGCTTTGCCACTAAGGTCACCATCATCCATCGTCGCGGGGAATTTCGCGCCTCGAAGATCATGCTCGATCGTGCTCGGCAGCACGACAAAATTTCCTTTCTCACCGACACCGTCGTCGAAGACGTGCACGACCTCGGCAAGCAGGAAGTTACCGGCCTGCGCCTGCGCAACCTCAAGACGGGCGAGCAATGGGATTTCCCCACCAGCGCGATGTTCCTCGGTATCGGCCATACCCCGAATGCCGACTTCGTTGGCGACCAGCTTACACGCGACGGCGAGGGCTACATCGTTCCTACCGATGGACACGTTTGCACCAAGGTGCCCGGCGTATTTGTCTCCGGAGACGTTGCCGACCGCCGCTACCGCCAGGCCGTCACCGCCGCTGGAACCGGCTGCATGGCCGCCCTCGAAGTCGAAAAGTACCTGGAAGAGATAGGGAAGTAGGATCGGATTGCGCGTTAGTTCTCGATCAGAGTGGGACTTTACTAGCTGCGAAATAGTCGGAGTTCACGACAGTTTGAATCAGGGCACGACGCCAAGATGCTGCCAAAAAACCGTTCTAAGTCGTGTTTTGAACGGGCGCAGCTTCCGCTGCGCCATACAACGAATTTGTTTTTGTCATCCCGAGGCGACTTTACTCGCCGAGCGATCTGCTTTTCCGACTCTCTCCGTAGCCCCCTGAGTCACTTGGGGATTTTTCGATTTGGGAAGCGACTAAAGCTTTCTCCGAGTCTTGCGTGCCCTCCGTGGTAAATATGTTTGTCGCGATTCGCGAACTCTGTTGTTGCCGGACCACGCCTTGATCGACCTCGACGAATTCTTCCACGCCGATCACGCCGCGCAAACCATTCTGGCGCGCACGCCACTTCGCCCACGCATTGCTCTCGTCCTCGGCTCCGGCCTCGGCGGATTCACCGACGAGCTCCATAATGCTGTCCGCATACCCTACGTCGAGATTCCTGCCTTCCCTCGCAGCACCTCCATCGGTCACGCCGGAAATCTTGTAATCGGCAACCTTGCAGGTATTGCGGTCGCGGCTATGCAAGGCCGCGTTCATCTTTACGAGGGCTATACCGCACAGCAAGTCGCCTTTCCAGTTCGTGTCTTCGCCCGCATGGGAATCAAGGCGGTTGTGTTAACCAACGCTGCGGGAGGCATCAATCCCACCTACGGGCGTGGCGTTCTCGTCGCCATCCGCGACCATATCAATCTGCAAGGACACAACCCCTTGGTCGGTTCTAACGACGAGCACTTCGGTCCTCGCTTTCCGGACATGACCGACTGCTACAACCACCAATATCGCAGATTTGTCCTCGACGAAGCTGACCGGCTCGGCGGCGACATCTACGAGGGCATCTATGCCGCCATGCTGGGGCCGAGCTATGAGACGCCTGCCGAAATTCGCTATCTGCGAACCATCGGCGCGGACTTGGTAGGAATGTCGACGGTTCCCGAAGTGATCGCCGCTCGCCACATGGGCTTGAATGTGCTCGCCATCTCTTGCGTCACGAATCTGGCCGCGGGAATCACCGGCGAAAAAATCACTCACCAAGAAGTACTCGAAGCCGGTGAGCGGGTTCGCGGCAAGTTCCTGGCTCTCCTGCGCGCCGTCCTCCCCAAAATTGAGCGCTCGCTCGACTCTTTATCGGCCTAACAGTTCCATTCGCGTTTCCGTCCACTAACCACTATCCACTGGGTTTAAACTGTTCCCGCATGTCCGGGCCCTCCTATCTCATCGGCATCGCCGGCCCCTCGGGAGCAGGGAAGAGCTACCTCGCCCAACATCTTGCTGAGCGCCTCCATGCGCCGGTATTGGATCTCGATCGTTACTACCGCGACCTCTCGCATCTACCCCTTGAAGAGCGGGCGCAAACCAACTTCGACGAACCCGCCGCTCTCGACCACGATCTCTTCCTTGCGCAGGTTAGCGATCTTGGCAACGGCCAAGCAATCCATGTGCCGGTCTACGATTTCTCTCTCCACACCCGCACCAGTGAGACGCAGCTATTTCATCCTGCGAAATTTGTGATTATTGAGGGGCTTTTCACATTGCTCTGGCCCGAACTGCGGCATTTTCTTGGCACCGGAGTCTACGTCGACATAACCGACGACATCTGTTTCGAACGCCGCCTCGAGCGCGATGTCCGCGAGCGCGGCCGAACGCCTGAATCGGTGGTCGAGCAATTTCGCAGGACCGTTGCTCCCATGGCCGAGCGTTACGTCCGCCCGACCCGCGCCCACGCTGATGTGGTTGTCTTCGGAGCCATTCCGATCGGCGACGAGGTCGAGCGCGTGCTCGAACACGTTCGCCGCAACGATCGAGGATCTTTTGCTGACCTTTATGAAACCCACCGGCACGGTAGTGGATATTCGCCCCGAATTCACAAAGTCACAGAGAAGATCCGAAATTAATCGCTCTTTTTTTGTTCTCCGTGCCTCCGTGGTGAAAAGAGGATACTCATCTTCGTTGCAGAGGAGTGCGATGAACTTCAATCGCTGGGTAGTCGCAATCGTATTTGCTCTTTACGCCTCGTTTAGCATCGCCCAGACCGCCCCTCCTCAGCACCTAGCCGAGAAGGAGATTCCTCTGCCCACCAGCAAGAAGTTGCAGGAGCCCGTCCCCGGTTCTCCTCATCGCACCAACAGCCTCCCCGTCACCATGGCTCTCAGCCCGGATGGAAAGCATTTGGCCTTGCTGAACAGCGGTTACGGCTCAGCCGAATCGAAATATCAGCAGTCCATCACAATCCTCGACACCGCGACCAACCAACTCCGCGACTTTCCCGACTCCCGGCTCTCCGTTAACGCCAAGCAGTCCTACTTTGTCGGCCTTGCCTGGAGCAGCGACGGTACTGAACTGTATGCCTCGATAGGCTCACTTACCGATCCCGAAGGCAAGCAGCCTAAGAGCACCGGCAACGGAATCGCAGTCTATCGCCTCACCGCCGGAATGCTAAGTCCCGATCGCTTCGTCAAACTGCCTCTGGTCCCGATCCCCCATGATCGCAAGAACACTTATGGAGCGAAATACGTTCCCGTCGGTCAGATCACGCCCTATCCTGCCGGCATCACAGTCGTGAAACGCAAGGAAGGCGACGCTCTGCTCGTAGCCGAGAACCTCGCCGATGGCGCAGTCCTCATCGACGCGCGTGACGGCCACGTGCTCCAACGCTTCGAACTCGGACGCGGCAAGGTTGTCCCCAGTACGTTCCCGTACACAGTCGTCGCAGACCGCGCCGGCACTCGTGGCTGGTGCTCGCTGTGGAACGGCTCTTCCGTCGCCGAACTCGACCTTCGATCCGGAAAGGTCGTCCGCGAACTCGCTCTGCTTCCGCCGAAGGAAGAAACTGACGCCTCATCTCACCCGACCGCTCTTCTCTTAAGCCCCGACGAAAGCAAGCTCTACGTCACGCTCGCCAATCGCGACAAGGTAGCCATCATCACCACCGCTGACGGCAAAGTCGATCGCTATCTTGACGTTCGCCTCCCGCATCAGAAATTCGGCGGCAACTATCCCGTCGCCCTAGCTGTCTCACCTGACAGCAAAACGCTTTACGTTGCCGACTCCAGCTCGGATGCTGTCGCAGTTTTCGATTTGCGCGAGTCGCGCGGCACCCACTCGCAGGCCAATCAGGATCGCGCCTACTACTTCATCCCAACTGAGTGGTATCCCACGGCACTTGCGGTGACGGGAACGGACCTGTTCGTAGCGGCTGGCAAAGGTAGCGGCACCGGACCAAATTCCGGTCCCCAGACAGTCCCGGAACCTAGCGGCAGAACACAGCTGCACCACCCTTACATCGCCTCACTCATTCGTGGCTCGCTTGCGCGAATCGCCCTGCCAGAAACCGAGCGCAACCGCGAAGGTCTCACCGCGGAAGTCTTGACCACCAATCGCATGGAAGGCCGCACCAGTGAGATCACTTTCGCACGCGGTGGCAATCCGATCCATCACGTCATTTACATCATCAAGGAGAACCGCACCTACGATCAGATCTTCGGCGACATCAAGGAAGCCAACGGCGACCCTTCGCTCGTAATGTACGGCGAAGACATCACTCCCAACCAACACAAGATCGCCCGACAGTTCGGTATTCTCGACAACTTCTACGTTAGCGGAGAAGTCTCCGGCGACGGCCACCCCTGGTCAAACGCAGCCATCACTACCGACTACAACGAAAAGGTCTGGCCCATCACTTATCGCAGCGGCGAGCGCGAATACGACGCCGAAGGAACCGTTGGTGACGCCGTACCTCGTGTAGAAGGTGTCGGCGACGTGAACGAGCCCGAAACCGGGTACATCTTCGACAACCTCGCCCGCCATAGCATGACCTACCGCCACTACGGCGAATACATCGTGACCATCTGGTGCGAGGACATCAAGCAGAGACACACGCCCGGTGCTCCCAACCGCCAACCGTCCGATTGCGATAGCGGCGAAATCAAGCCCGGCGAAGATCTACCCGCATCCATGGGCGGCGGCAAGAGTCGCTATCACTACGTCATTCCGCTAATGGCCCGGAACATCCCCACCAAGCCGGACCTGCGCGGACACTTCGATCCCCACTATCCCGACTTCAAAGTCGAATTCCCTGACCAGTTTCGCGTCGATGAATTTCTCCGCGAATTCACCGGCTTCGTTGATGCCCGCAAGACCGGCAAAGACGATCAGCTGCCCAACTACTCGCTCGTGCGTCTCCCCAACGACCACACTGCCGGAACTAAGCCCGGCTCGCCAACTCCCAACGCCGCGGTTGCCGACAACGATCTTGCCGTCGGCCGTGTCGTCGAGGCCATCTCCAACAGTCCTTATTGGGATGACACCGCCGTCTTCATCCTCGAAGACGATGCCCAGGACGGCGCCGATCACGTCGACGCCCATCGCAGTATCGCTCTTGTCGTCAGCAAATTCGCGCCGCGTTCGCCGCAACCGTTCGTGGATAGCAGCTTCTACACCACCGTGAACATGATTCGCACCATGGAAACGTTGCTCGGTCTACCGCCTATGAACAACAACGACGCCCAGGCTCCCGTAATGGCGCCATTGTTCACCGGACCTGGCGACCAGCCCGCATTCCATGCCGACTATCGCAATCGCGACAGCGGGATGATCTATCAGGCCAATGAAAAGAGCGCTCCCGATGCAAAGGAATCTTCCGCATTGAACTTCTCCGTTGCCGATGCCGCCGACACCGAGACCCTCAATGCGATCCTTTGGCGCGCCGCTAAAGGCGACGCTCCCATGCCCACCCCACGTCATTCCGTGGTACCGGCTTCTAGCCGCCAGCAGTAGCTAGGCAAATTTTTCATTGTGCGGCAACGCGGCACCGTTCGTCGCATTCCAATCGATTGGCTGATTGTGTTTGCGATGTCCTTGAATTCCAATGAGTAACCGCCAAATTCCGCGCAGAGTGCCCGGCGTCATACCCCTTGTGGGTGATGGCGCAACGTCATTCTGCATTAGAATATGGTGCAGAGCACGCTGGGGTGTCGCGCATCAGTAACGAAGAAATACCAAACGGATCCGGCTCGAGCGACGAGCTCTCTGCGAGCAGCACCACTTCCACTCAACCGGACAACGAGCAGCGCGGCGGGTTCACCGAGCACAGCGAGCGGAAGGCGGAGCCACACACTTTTTCTGCGCCGACGCCCGCATTCCTCGCCCAGGTTCGCACCGCCGAGATGCTCCGCGAAGCCATCCTGCGGCATGTGCGTTATACCCTGGTTCGCCCCCTTTCCGAGCTCAAACCGGTCGATTACCTCAAGCCGGTCTCGCTCGCCATTCGTGATCGCATTGTCGATCGCATGCTCGAGACCGAAGCTCGCTTCCGCCACAAAGACGCCAAGCGGCTCTACTACCTTTCCATGGAATTTCTCATGGGACGCTCGCTCGGCGACAACCTGTCGAACCTGCGTGTCGAAGAGCTCTGTCGCGAAGTGCTCGCCGGATTCGGTGTCAGCCTCGACGAAGTTCTGGACAGCGAATCCGACGCCGGACTTGGCAACGGTGGCCTCGGACGGCTGGCTGCCTGTTTCCTCGAGTCACTAGCCACTCTCGGCATGCCCGGCTACGGCTATGGCATCGACTACGAATACGGACTTTTCAAGCAGGAGATCGTCGGCGGCTTCCAACGCGAAAAGCCCGACCGCTGGAAGGCCAACGGGACCCCGTTCCAGATCGAGCACCCCGAGGAAGCCGTCAGCATTCCGCTTTACGGCCGCCTCGATTCCCAACGCGACGCCGACGGCAAGCTTAAGCAGACATGGACCAATTACAAGGTTGTCGTTGGAAGTCCCACCGACATGCCGATCGTCGGCTATCTCGGCCAGACGGTGAACTGGCTGCGTCTCTTCACAGCCCGTGCCTCGGAAGACTTCGACATCGAGATCTTCAACCGTGGCGACTACATCCACGCCGTCGAACAAAAGATCGCCAGCGAAAACATCTCTCGTGTCCTGTATCCCTCCGATTCGGCAATGGCAGGCAAAGAACTCCGCCTTGTGCAGGAATACTTCCTCGTCGCCTGTGCCATAGGCGACATCATGCGCCGCTTCCGCCAGCAGCACGACGATTTCGAGCTATTTCCCTCCAAAGCCGCCATTCAGATGAACGACACACATCCCAGCTTGGCCGTCGCCGAGCTGATGCGTGTCCTCGTCGATCAGTACGGTGTGGCTTTCGATAAAGCCTGGGACATCACTCGTGACACGCTGGCTTACACCAACCACACGCTTCTGCCCGAAGCGCTCGAGAAGTGGTCGGTTCCGCTGATGGAAAAAGTTCTGCCGCGCCACGTGCAGATCATCTTCACCATCAACGACCGCTTCCTGCACGACATCAACGACCTGCCTTTCATGGACGGCGAAAAACTGCGCAAAATGTCGATCATCGAGGAAGGCTACGAAAAGCACGTTCGCATGGCGAACCTCTGCATCGTCGGTAGCCATTCCGTAAACGGCGTCTCAGCTCTGCACAGCAGTCTGTTGGTGAAGAATCTTGTGCCGGAGTTTGCTGAGCTTTGGCCCGAGAAATTCAACAACAAGACCAACGGTGTTGCCCCTCGCGTCTGGCTCATGAAAGCCAACCCTGGTCTGACCGATCTCATCAGCCAGGCACTCGACGAGCAGAAGTGGATCACCGATCTTAGTCGCCTGCGCGACCTCGAGCCTTTTGCCGACAAGCCTGACTTCCGCGACGCTTTCAAACAAGTCAAGCGCCAGAACAAGCTCAAGCTCGCCGCTAGCATCGAAGATCAGCTCGGCATCGTGGTCAACCCGGACTCCATCTTCGATGTGCAGATCAAGCGCATCCACGAATACAAGCGCCAGCTGCTCGCCGTCATGCACGTCATCCACAATTACCTGCAGATCGTCGACCACGGTGTTGCCCCAACCTCGCCGCGCACCTATATCTTCGCCGGCAAGGCTGCGCCCGGATACTGGGCCGCTAAGCAGGTCATCAAGCTCATTCACAACCTCGCCGACGTCGTTAATCACGACCAGCGCGTCAACGACCTCCTCAAAGTCGTATTTCTACCCGACTATCGTGTCTCCCTCGCCACGCTGATCATTCCCGGCGCCGACTTGAGCGAGCAAATTTCGACCGCCGGCATGGAAGCCTCCGGCACCGGCAACATGAAGCTGGCGATGAACGGCGCGCTGACCATCGGCACTTGGGATGGTGCCAACATTGAAATTGCCGAGGAAGTTGGACTCGACAACATCTACATCTTCGGACTGCGCGCCGAAGAAATTCTCGAGATGCAGCAAAAGGGCACCTATAACCCTCGCGAGCGCTACGATAACGATCCCCTGATCAAGGAAGTGATGGACGCGCTCGCCTCCGACCGCTTCTGTCCCAATGAACACGGCCTCTTTCGTTGGATTTTCGACGAACTCGTGCATCGCGGCGACCGTTATTACCACATCGCCGATTTCCCCAGCTACATCGAAGTCCAGAAGCAGGTTTCCGACGAGTACCAGAAGGACGACGTGTGGTGCCGCAAGGCAATCCTCAACGTGGCGCGCATCGGCAAGTTTTCGAGCGACCGCAGCGTCACGGAGTACGCTCGCGATATCTGGCACATCGGCTCCTACGAAAAGCCGGCGCCTGGCCTCAAAGGAAACACCAAACCCCACAACGGAGTGCCTGCTACTACCCCGCCAGTCTTGAATGGCGAAGCCATCCCCGTCGCCGAACTCAAGCCCCAACCCCAGCCCGACACGCTCCGGGACTAGTTAGGCGTTAACCACCGTTAGCTTGGTTCTTGTCACCCTGAGCGACGTCAGTCCTGCGCAGCAGGTCCGCCGGAATCGAAGGACCCCTACCAAGCGAATCACTTACAAAAGTGCATCACGAATCCGCCGGAGCAGACGAGGGACCTGCTTTTTCCTATCCATTATCTATGAGGATGCGCCGGAACAGAACGCATCCGAGTCGAATTCGAGGCGAATTGCAGGCGTCTGAGACCGCAACCGAGACCCTGGGCGAGCGAAGCGAGTCGAATGGGATCAGCGTTTTACTGGCAACTGGAACTCACGACTGCTCTGGCTTTACACCAAATCCTCCGCCGTCACGCTCGTTTCACCGGGAGCATGCACCGGCGGAGCCACTTCCGCCAGCGGATATCCTAAATCCTTCCATGCGTGATACCCGCCCAGCAGCGGACGTACGTTCCGAATCCCCAGCCTTCTTAGTTGCAGCGCCGCACGGGCGCTGGTGGCTTCGTTGGGTCAAGTACAGAACAGCACGATCTCGCTATCGCGCGAGATCTCACTGTGCTTTTCCTGTAGCTCTTCCGGAGAGATTCGCAATGCTCCTGGCAACGTGCGCGGGTCCGGCAACAAGTCCAACGGATGCCGCAAGTCGATAATCGTCACCGGCTCACCTGCATCTAGCTTTTGCTTCAGCTCTTCCGGAGGAATACGCTGACCCGCGACGTCCTTGAGAAAGCGATGGCGCTGATAAAACTTCGACAGAATGTACCCGACGATTCCGGTAACGATCAGCAACAACGACCAAGAGCCGAAGCGCTCGACGTCGAGGGCAATGCGATCCAACTGCTTGCTGAAAGCCAGCCCTAAACCGGCAAATGCACCTGCCCACAGCAGGGCTCCCAGCCAATCGAACAGCAGGAACTGCGGCAGCCCGATTCCTGCCGTCGCCGCCAGAGCTGGCGTCGCCGTATTGAGCCCGGGGATAAACTTGCAGACCAGCAGCGTCCGGTAACCAAACCTCGTAAACGTCGACTCGGTGCGCCGCACGCAAGAATCAGGTTCAAGCGCGATCTTGCACAACCAGTTCAGCACCACTGGTCCCTTGCTCTTGCCGAAGTAGTACCAGAAGGTATCCGCCACCAGCGACCCGGTCGCCGCCACCACGAGGGCCAATCCGAAATTCAGACGATGTTGTCCCGCCAGGGCTCCCGCCGCCAACAGCAACGGCGCCGCCGGAATTGGCAATCCGGCCTGTTCCGCCAGTACCCAGAACAACAGCAGCAGGTAGCCGTGTCGCACCACGAATTCAAGAGTTTCAGTCATGAGGGTGCAGAGAAAAAACCGACTGATGTTACAGTGATGCGCCGAACCGCCAAAAGATTCCTCTACGCGCTAAACCATACCTTCCTGTCATCATGAGTCCGCCGTCGCCGGGGAGCCGCTTCTTTCCCACGGCGTCATCCTGAGCGAAGCGGTTGCCCGCAATAACCGGCCCCGCTTTTTTAGGCGGGCGAGCGCGAAGCCGAAGGACCTATCGTTCTGTCTTGCCCGGCAGAGCATAGGTGGCTTACATGGCGCGCCTGTGGCGAAATGTTGGAACCAATCCGTCCCTTATTGCCCAGCCACCCCCACAAAATCGTCGGCCACCGTATCCACCTTCCACTCGTTCCCTGAATACACTTTCACAATCTTTCCGTCCGGCCCGACTAGCACCGTCCGCAGCGTGTGCACGATCTGCCCCCGGTTCTGGTTGTACGAGAGCCCGAAGAAATCCGCAGCCTTGCGAATCTCCTCCGGCGATCCCGTCACAAACTGCC
>Ga0306921_10001482_pt1 | contig 22790 bp, 16 predicted proteins | sample sta12Cox44000080_FD_203760 | JGI IMG/M metagenome (GOLD analysis project Ga0306921, IMG submission 203760) | Lab enrichment of tropical soil microbial communities from Luquillo Experimental Forest, Puerto Rico - statoxic.12C.oxic.44.000.080 (v2)... | ecosystem: Environmental > Terrestrial >...
CGCCCTCCTTCATTCGCTGCTCGGTCACCAACTGCGCTTTCTCGGCCGCGGCTTGTGCTTCCGCCAGAGGGTTGAGCTTGTCGGTCAGATTCACGAGTTGGGCGTAGGATAGCGCGGTGTCGAGAATTACTTCGGCGCGTTTGTCCTGCACCTCGAACGAGGTCGCTTTCCAGTCGATTTTGGCCGCTTTCAAAAACTGCCAAAGCGACAAATTGAAGAGAGACTGTTGCGACGTGAAGTTGGCTACCGATGGAGCAGAACCTTCGAGCGTAAGCGGAAAGCCATAGGAGTAACCCAATCCTGACCCAACCGTCAATTGGGGGAGGTAGTGGTTTCGCACTTCTTGATAGGCCTTCTGCGAGCGCCACTGGTTTACGGTAGCGATGGCCATCACGCCGCTGTGCTGTAGGGCCAGGTCGATTGCCTTGCGGAAGGGAAGGGGCTCGCCGGAGGGAGCGTCGGCCGCCCACGGGATGGTTGGAAGCGAGAGCAGGCTGGCTGCGAGCGCAAGTAGTTTCGCAACGCGACGAACTCGGCTCATCCAGCAAGCGGGGGCTAGGAGCATCCTTCGTTGAATCGAGCGAGACTTCATGCGGATATTGTTACTGCACGCGAGCCAGAGCCTTGCTGGCCGGTGCAAAACCTGAAGCGAGACCCAGCGACGCCTTATACTCTGACGCCGCCTCTGCTCTCTTGCCCATCTTCTCGTAAATCTGACCCAGCAGATAATGAGCGCGGAACGCCGGAGAGTCTTCCACCATCGCGTTGGATGCCAGGTACTTCTTCAAGTATTGCACGGCATTGGGAAAGTCGCGTCCGGCCTGGAAGAACTCGCTCGCCGCATTGTAATAACCCTCAGTGCTCTTGTTGGGTTGCGCGATCGCCTGCGAGATGGCGTTCTGCATGTCATCGAGCCGTGACCTCCGGCGATAGAACGAGGCCAGGTTCATCCAGTACTGCGACGGGTTCTTTGCCACCTTGATGGCCTGCTGGAGTTCACTTTCGGCATCGGAATAGCGCTTGTCTTTCTCGGCGATGATCGCCAAGATCCAGTGAGACGTTGCCTCGTCGTATTGGGCGACCTGTGTGGCCTGATCGCGTGCCTTGTCGGTGCCGCCGCCCATGATCGAGGGTGCGTCGGTGTAGTATTCGGCCAGGTCGGCATGGGCCTGCACGTTTGCCGGGTCGAGCTTCACCGCCAGTTCGAACTCGTTCTTGGCCTTGCGTGCCATCGACGCCGCCGAAAGCGGGTTGGACGCAGCCGCCTTCTCTCCGTACTCACGGCCTAACCATAAGTGAAAGCTGGCATGGTTGGGTTCGAGACTTACGGCACGCTCGCCATTCTTCACGGCGTTGTCCCATTGTTGGATCGCGTAGTAGGCACGCGATAGTAGATTCAAGGATGCCGCATCGTTCCGGCCGGATAGAGTGCGAATGGCCTGGTCGATACTGCCCGAGGCAATCATCTGCTCAACCGAGGGCTCGGCTGCCTCGACAATCGCGGGGCCGAGGATCGCCAGTAGCACCACCGAGATCTTGCGCACGGGGAATCTCATCAGGCGGGGTTCTTGACTGGCATTCCATCGCGCAGCGGTTGCATATTGACCGCGCCTAGCGCCAGCACAGCGTCGTCCGGGATTCCGCTGGTGATCTCCACCCGTGTCAGGTTAGACACCGACGTTTGCACATTGCGCCGCTTGAGTTGGCCTTTAACGACCTGGAAAACGTACTTTCCTTCGGCGTCCTGGCGGACTGCCTCGCGAGGAACCGTAAGCGCATTATCGTGACGGGCCTGAATTACGGCCACGCTCACGTTGGTGTTGGGCAGCAGCTTGAGGTCGGCGTTGTCAACTAAGCAGGTGACTTCGCCAACCATGCGGGTCCCACGCTGCACAACGTTTGTCGGCAGGTTTTCGATGCTGCACTTCCATACCCGGCCGGGAAGAGCGTCCCAGGCAATTTCGATGGCCTGGCCTTTCTGCAGACGGCCAATTTCGGGCTCATCGACGAACGCACGCACACGGATCCGATGCAAATCAGCGACCTGCACGAGAAGATCGCCGGCGGATACGAATGCATCTTTGCGCACCGGCAGGTTATAAACCATGCCGTAGTGAGGTGATGAGATGTTCAAGTTGCGCAGGAGATCGGCGGCGGCCGCCAGCCCGGCACGAGATTCGGCCAACTGAGCTTCCGCATGCCCGATCTCCGGCTTGGAAAATCGGTCGTGGAGCTTTTGTTCCAACGTATGCACATTCGCTTCGGCCACGCGGAGTTGCGACTGTGCGGCATCTAATTCAGCTTGCGACGCAGATCCGCTCTGCAACAGTCGCTGCATCGCCTGAAGGTTCTTCTGTGCGGTATCGCGGTCTGCCTGTGCCTTCACCAGCGCGTTACGGGTGCTGAGCACTTCCTCCTGCGTGCCGCCCGCAGTTACCGCCAGAAGTTCGGCTTCTGCGCCCTTCACCCGGGCTTGGGCGCGCGCGACCTGGGCACGTGCGTCGGCGTCGTCCAACTGGAGCAGCAAACGACCGGGCTTCACCCAGTCACCTTGGAGGACGTCAGCTCGCTTGACCGTGGTTGCCATGGGGGCGTGGGCTTCGAACATGTCGATGGGCTCGATCTTGCCGTTGGTGGCGATGCTGGAGGTGATGGTTTCGCGGTAAGCGCGAGCTGTGCGAACCTGCACTTGGGAGCGGCGAAGGGACATGAACGCCGCCAGGATCACCACCGCCAGAAGGAGACCGGCGAGAAGGATCCAGCTCAATTTCCAACTTCGACGGGTTTCCCCGCCTTCAACTGACTCTACCATCGGCGTCCAAACTCACCAGTATAGCTTAGTCCCGAACAGTAATTGGATGCGAGAGGAGTAGCTTAGCTGGCAATGCTTCGTTCGAAACTACGCACCCAGAATGTTCGGCACAAGAGTCTTGTCCGAATGTTTGCCGGCCTGTCCCGGAAGAGCAGATGTCTGCCGGCCCATATCGCGCCGATTACAATAGCGGCATGGGAAAGAGCAAGCGCTACACGCCAGAGCACGCGGAATCAGGCCTCGATGCCAAGTTTCCCGAGATCGAAACCTGGCCAAACCAGTTTCCGAACTACGAGATCGTGATCGATGTTCCGGAGTTCACCTCTGTCTGTCCCAAGACCGGGCTACCTGACTTCGGTATTCTCTGGATACGCTATATGCCCAACCAAGATTGCCTGGAACTGAAGTCTCTGAAAGAGTACCTGACTTCCTACCGCAACCTGGGAATCTTTCAGGAAAATATCGTCAATCGCGTGCTGGAAGACGTGGTGCGCGCGACCAAGCCGAAGTGGGCCGAAGTGAAAGGCGAATTTCGCCCGCGTGGCGGTATTGGCACGGTTGTCATCGCTCGCTATCCCAGGCCGAAGAAGTAGGCGGTAGCCTGGCTGGCGACGCCGTGATATCCTCCGCCAACCGATGAGCGACAAGTCGAATGCCTGGATCGCGCTTCTCCTGCTGACGGCGCTGAATTTCGTCAACTACGTTGACCGGTCGATCCTGTTTGCTGTGCAGGAGTTGATTAAGGTCGAGTTCACGCTGAGCGATAAGCAAGTCGGGTTCCTGACGTCCGCGTTTTTTGGGTGTTACATGATCGCGGCGCCGCTGATTGCGCCCCTGGCCGATCGTTATCCTCGCAAATGGATCATGGCGGCGGGGGCCTTTGTCTGGAGCGTTGCTACGCTTCTGACGGCGGTGACACAGACCTACGACGAACTGCTGCTTCGCCATGTGATCGTGGGCATCGGCGAGGCGAGCTTCGTCGCCATCTCTCCTGCATTTCTTTCCGACCTGTTTCCCGAGACGAAACGTGGGCGCGTCCTTTCGATTTTTTACCTTGCCATCCCGGCCGGAACCGCGCTGGGCTACCTGATCGGCGGGTACCTTGGCCATCAACATGGCTGGAGAATGCCATTCCTGGTCTGCGCCGTTCCCGGACTGCTGCTATGCCTCGGCGTTTGTGCTCTTAAGGAACCCGAGCGAGGAGCAAGCGACCATCTTGCGGACAGCCTCGAGCGCGGAACCATTTTGGGTCTCTTCCACAATAAGGCGTACCTGACGGTCACTCTGGGTTTGGCCATGCTGACCTTCGCACTCGGCGGCTTACAAGTCTGGATGCCGACCTTTCTGTCGCGCATGCGCGGCGTACCGCTGGACCGCGCCAATTTGATGTTTGGCGGCATGACTCTGATTAGTGGGATCTTTGCAACTCTGCTGGGCGGCTGGCTGGGGGATCGCTTACTGCGCCGAACTCCGGCAGCGTATCAACTGGTTTCGGCCGGCGGCATGGTGCTCTCCATTCCCCCGATGGTTGCCGCCATCTACGTCGTCGGTCCGGCGATGTATCCCGCGATCTTCCTCGGCGAATTCCTGCTGCTGCTCAACACCGGTCCACTCAACGCCGCGCTGGTGAATTCCGTCAGCGCGCGGATCCGGGCCACAGCGGTGGCGGTTAATCTGTTCACCATTCACATTCTGGGCGATGCGTTTTCGCCCACCCTCATCGGGTGGATTTCCGACCGGACGAATCTACAGGTGGGCTTCTTTTCGGCCATCGTCGCCGTGGCGCTGTCGGCCACGATCCTGATCTACGGGATGCGATTCGCCCCCAAGTTGCCACAGCATCTGGACGGCGGCATTCTGGCGGCGGGAGATCCCGCCTGATGTTCGCGGCCCTTCTGCCACATCCTGTGGTTTGGACTTCCAGCATTTTTCTGGGGGTTGTGTGGCTCTCCCGCCTGTTGGCGGCCGGCCTCAACATGCGCAAGATTGCGGAGATCACCCGTCCTGAATACGACGCATCGCCGCTAAATGCCTCCGGCAGTGTGCCTAGCGTCAGCATCATCGTTCCAGCGCGCAATGAAGCTGAACACATCGAGGCGGCACTGCTCTCGCTGTTGGAACTCGACTATCCCGGTTATGAAGTCGTGGCAGTCGATGATCGTTCGGAAGACACTACCGGCGTCATTCTTGATCGCTTTCGGGCCCAATGGAGCGAACGGGGAGAGGCTCTTTACCGCCGTCTGAAGGTAATACACGTTAGTACGCTGCCCGCTGGCTGGCTGGGGAAGACACACGCCATGTGGGAGGCCGGGAAGCAGGCGAGTGGCGACTGGCTTTTGTTCACAGACGCCGACGTGGTCTTTCGCCAGGATGCGCTCCGCCGTGCCGTCGTGTACGCGGAAGCGGAGCGTGCTGATCATCTGGTCCTGTTTCCAACCATGGTCATGGAATCTCCAGGTGAGCGCATGATGATGGCATTCTTCCAGTCGCAGTTCGTGTTCGCGCATCGTCCATGGAAAGTTGCTGACCCGAAATCGCGCGACTCCATGGGTGTGGGCGCGTCCAACCTCATTCGTCGCCGGGTGTACGAACAAATTGGAACGTACCAGCGCCTGCGCATGGCCGTGCTCGATGACATGAAACTCGGCGAGGCAGTGAAGCGTGAGGCCTATCGCCAGCGGGTAGTCTTCGGACGCGGTCTGCTCAAGGTGCGATGGGTGTTCGGGACGCTGGGCATGGTGCGCAATCTGACCAAGAATTTCTTCGCGGCCCTTCACTACAACGCCGCCTTTGCTGCGTTGGCGGTCTGCGGCATACTGGTAGTGAACCTCGGACCGTTTATAGGCGTCTGGGTGGCTTCCGGATGGGCGCGCGTGGGGTTTGTCGCGTCACTTGTCACACTGGCGATGATCTACTTCGGAATGTCGAGGCGAAGCGATATTTCCCCAGTCTACCTTCTGCTGCATCCGATCGGCACACTGTTTTTCAGTTACGCGGTCGTGCGCTCTGTTGTCGTGACTCTTGCTCGCGGTGGTGTCGTCTGGCGTGGAACCTGGTATTCACTTGCCGAGCTTAAGAAGTTCAGCCGCGAAGAGCTACAGTGGAGTTGGATTTAGCCGTGCGGAAGCTGCATTACTTGGTTGGCTCCATGCGCAGCGCGTCGTTGAAGCGGTTGAAGTAATTGAACAGACCGATGGCCGCCAGTAGCTCTATGATCTGCCCTTCGTCATAGTGGCGGCGCAGTTCGGCCCAGAATTGGTCATCCACTTCATGCGGATCGCGTGTGACCCGTTCAGCCAACTCAAGCGCGGCCTTTTCGGCCGGGGTGAAATCCGAGCGATTGCAGAAATCGTGCAGGTTGTCGATTTGATCGTCGGTCCAACCATGCCGCCTTGCCAAGGCGGTGTGGGACGACAGTCAATACTCGCACCGGTTGATCTGCGAGGTGCGGACGATTACCAGTTCCTTCAGTTTCGCCGACAGAGTTCCGGTATTCATGACCGCGCGGAAATGCGCGATCATGGTCCGAAAAATCTCCGGCCGGTGGGCTGCCGTGCGGAACATGTTGGGCACATTGCCGCGTTCCTGCAGGTAGACGTCGTAGATCTTTGCGGTTTCGGGATCGACCTGGTCTTTGCCGAGTTTCGGGATGCGGGGCATGCGGAAGATCGGGATCGAAACTAAAAGCGGGCAGCGGTCTAAATGCGAACGCCCTTCTGCGTCAGGCGAAAGGGCGTCCGACGTTTTTATGCTGCCTTCGGCAGGTGAATATTAGCTACTAGGTTTGAACGACTTTATGGCGTTGGCTTCGTCTTCCTGCACGTCGAAGACCGTGTAAAGCTTGGTGATCTGCAGCAGGTCATGCACCTTCTTGGTGAGGTGCAGCAGTTTAAGTTCGCCACCCTGTCGCTGTACGGAAGTGAACGCGCTTACCAGTTCGCCGATGCCGGAGCTGTCAATGTAGCTGACATCGCCCAGGTTCAGCAGGATATGCTTGGCGCCCTTACCGAGAATGTCCTTGATGGTGTCGCGCAAAACCACGCTGCCTTCGCCCAGAGTAATTCGCCCGCTCAAGTCAACAATGGTCACGCCATTCACTTGCCGGGTACTTGCTTTCATGCTCACGTGGAAGCCTCCTGGCGGTCCAGTTCATTGCCTGGGATCCGCTTGATCAAAGTAATTTCAGTGCCGGGTTCCAGTTTGCGGAACCGTACTTCGTCCATAAACGCCCGGATGAGGAAAATTCCGCGGCCGGACTGTTTCATTAGATTCTCCGGGGCGAGGGGGTCGGGGACTTCATCCGGCTCGAGGCCTTTTCCCTCGTCCCCGACGGTAATTATCAACTCCCGGCCGTTCTGCTCAAACGACAAGTTTACACGCTTTGCCGAATCATAGGCATTGCCGTGCAACACCGCATTGATCACGGCCTCGCGTACTGCCATTGAGATCCCGCCCCGAACATCCTCGTCAAAGCCAGCCTGAGCGGCGATCTGGTCGGCCATCTCCTCCGCTTTGTTCACGCTTTCCAGCGTGGACTCCATTCGGTACGAAACCTTCGATTGCGGGGTCATGAATAGGTTAGTCCGGCCAAGCTAGGCTCGGCACGCCCTGCGGAACAGATTCCTCAGGATTCTGCAGTTTGCCCTGCCGGAGAGATACTTGTCAACGCAAGGATTTCTAACTGGCAAGAATTTCTAGCCGCGTTGTCGAAGGGTGGAGTTCGAAGACCAAGTTCGCTTCTGGCGCAGTCAGTGTGGGACAGCGAACTGGAATGGCAGTCGGTAACTCGCATCACGGTTCGCATTCAACCGCATTCGTGTTACTCTGCAGAGCTCGATCACGGTCGTCCCATGAAGCTCACGCCGCTTCTCGTTGTCGCTGCCACCGTTTTAGTGTATTGCGCTGCTGTGGCCGTGGCGCAGGATGACAAAGCGCCGGACAATCCTGATTTCGTTGCGGCCGAAGAACTGTCCCGCTCGGGCAAGTTTGCCGAAGCAATCGCGAAATACCAACAGGCACTGAAGGTTGATCCAAAGCTCGTCCCGGCTCAGGCCGGATTAATCCGCTCCTATCTACGGGACGACCAGGTTGACGCTGCTTTCGAACTCGCCAAGAATTCGCTGGCTGCGCAACCGAATTCTGCTCTGCTTTTGGCTTCCATGGGCGCCGTACAGTACCGGCGCGGCGAAATCCCGGACTCTGAGGCCTCTTTCCTTAGCGCTAAGAAGATCGATCCAGACTTGGTACAGGCGTACCTGGGACTCGCCCGAGTCTATCGGACCGCTTCGCTCTACCGTCGAGCCTACGACCAGATCAAGCGGGCGCATGAAATCGCGCCCCAGGATCTCGACGTACAACGCGCCTGGCTGGGTATGCTCCCGCGACGCGAGCGGCCAAAGGCTTTGGAGGCGTACCTGGCCGGTCCGCATCCCGACAACGTCGAAGAAAACGCAAACCTGCACGCCTGGCTGGAATACCTGAAGGCGACGACTGGCCAACCCATGCACGCTTGCAGACTGGCGAACAACATCGAAAGAACCGAGACCCAGATGCAAATCATCCTCCGTGATGCGAGCCACGTCGCCGGTTACGGGTTAATGGTCAAGATTAACGATCGCAATCAGCGGTTACTTCTGGACACCGGAGCCAGCGGCATCATCATCAACCGCAGGGCAGCTGAGAAAGCGGGGTTGACTCGCATTTCGACGCTTCAATTCAGCGGCATCGGCGATAAGGGACGGCGAGACGCGTATTTCGCGGTGGCAGATCGCATCCGCATCGGAGATTTGGAGTTCAAGGACTGTGTCGTTACTGTTTCGGAAAAATCGATGGGCTTGGATGAAGATGGTTTGATCGGTGCCGACGTTTTCGGTGCTTACGTAGTTGACATCGACATTCCAGGTGACACGCTGCGCTTGTCTCCTCTTCCCAAGCGCCCGGAAGACACAGCTGGCAGGGTCTCGCTAGCCAGCGAGGAGGATTCGGATCCCGACCCCGACGAGCAACCCGAGGATGTTAAAGACCCCAGGGCCGCAGAAAAAGCCCCGGATAAGAACGCTACAGTTCCTTCACCACAGCGACTGCCAAAGGACCGTTATATCGCCCCCGAAATGGCAAAATGGGCCGGAGTCTATCGCATCGGTCATGACCTTCTGATCCCGACACATGTGAACGATTCCAAAACCATGCTCTTCGTGCTCGACACTGGCGCATTTTCCAACATGATGTCGACCCGCGCAGCACGCACAGTGGCCAAAGTAAGTTCGGATGACACGATAAGGATTAAAGGACTCAGCGGAGAGGTAAATAAAGCGTATAGCGCAGACAGAGCGACGTTGCAGTTTGGCAATATCCGTCAGCCGAATCAGGACATGGTCTCGATCGACTTGTCCGCCCTCTGCAAAAGTCTCGGAGTCGAAGTTTCCGGCTTCCTGGGATTTTCGACATTTCGACAATTGGAAATGAAAATCGACTATCGGGATGGACTCGTGGAGTTCATCTACGACCCCAGCAAGCTTCCGGCGGCGCTTCGACCGCGGTAATCGTCAGCCACCTCACCCTCCGGTCTCGCGGAACAATTGCAGATTCGACCAAAGAATGATGCCGGGATTCAGATAGTGTGTCTTAGGCAATTCGGCGTTGTGGAGGAGGTGCTCGGCCAGACTGCGTACGGCAAGTTGACCCTGGCGATACGGCCTCTGGTGCATCGAGGCATCGATGGTTCCCGTTGCGAAGTGTGGAACCATCTCCCGGAAAAGGTCTGTCGTGATCAGGCGCACCGAACCGGCGCGTCTGGCTGCTGTAAGCGCCCGGCAGACTGGCAGACAGTTGACGGTGTTGACGTAAATTCCGGCGAGGTCTGGCATGCGTTTCAGCAGCTTCTTCGTTTTGCCGAAGCATTCCTCCGGATCTTCGTGGGCTTCAATTGTTGCCACCACCGATCCGCCGCGGCAGTACCGGGAAAAATTCTTCGTGAAGCCCTCCGCTTTTTCCCGGTGATCGACGGTCTTCAGCATGCCCGTGAGAATCGCCACCCGGGATCCCGGCGGTACGAACTTCGACATCAGCTCGCCGGCGATCAGTCCGTTCAGCCGCGGCTCGACACAGACAATGCAGGACCGCTGGCTGCCAGGAGCATCGGTTGATACGCAGACCACGCGGACATCGCTATCCTCGGCCGCATCGATCAGCGGCGTCATCGCTTCGGGATTTCCGGGAGTAATCACCACACCTTGTACACCCGAATCGACTATTTTGCGGAACGCTGGCCGCTCGCCCTTGCCCAATTCCGGGGTGGGACAGAGCATGAACTCGATTCCACGATCGGCGTACCGGCGTACCTCTTCGTGGATTCCTTCCCACATCTCGTTATAGAAGTATCGAATCTCCCGGGGAACGCAGACTCCTATGCGAACCCGTCTTCCAGTGGAGAGAGAGCGCGCGGCCAGGTTCGGCCGGTAACCGATCTTCTTCGCCATAGCAATCACGCGCTTCCGCGTCTCGGCGTTGATGCCCGGGCGTTGGTGCAGAGCGCGGTCCACCGTGCCGATGGAAACTCCCGCCAGCTCGGCAATCAGCGGTATACCGCTTCGCTTACCTTTCATCGCGCTGACCGACCTGTCCTAGGGTGTCACCGTAAACGTGGCCGATTTCAAGTCCACCGAGTTCGGCCCGACCATCACCGTGAACCTGCCGGGTTCAACCACGCGCTTCATGTCGCGGTTGTAGAACTGCAGTGCCTCGGGTCCAAGCTGGAAAGAAACCGTCTTTAATTCGCCTGGCTGTAACGAAATCCGTTCAAAGCCCCGTAATTCCTTGACCGGACGCGTTACGGAACTGACTTCATCGCGGATGTAGACTTGCACGACCTCATCGCCCGCGCGCTTGCCGGTGTTGGTCACATCGACCTGGACTGTTACCGTTCCCGACGCTGGAATTGCGGCTGGGGTCACACGCAGGTGCGTGTAGCTGAAGGTTGTGTAGCTCAAGCCGAAGCCGAACGGAAAGAGTGGCGACTTGTCGGAGAAAAGATAGCCACGCTTGGCGGTCGGCTTCGAGTAGTAATAATCAGGAAGCTGCCCCACCGAACGAGGAACCGTGATCGGCAATCGGCCCGCGGGGTTGTGGTCACCGAATACGACATCGGCCAGCGCCGTACCTCCTTCCTGTCCGAGATACCAGCCGTCGAGAATCGCGGGCGCATTCTCCGCCATGAAATTTATGGAGTTGGGACGCCCGTGTAGCAGCACGACCGCGATGGGCTTACCGGTGGCCAGTAACTGCCGCACCAGTTCATCCTGGCGCCCCAGCAGGTTCAAGTCATCGCGATCGCCGAGGTGGGTCTCGGCCCACGCTTCGCGAACAGTCTGTTCATTTTCGCCGACCACGACAATCCCAACATCGGCTTTCTGCAAGGTTGCAACGGCCTCGGCAATGCGCTTTTTATCCAATTCCGAATCGGCTGGCACGACCTTGTCGGAGTTCCAGTCGGGCTTGCTCTCGGTGATGCGGCAGCCTTCTGCGTATAGCACTTCGGCCTTGCTTCCGACCTTCTCCTTGATGCCTTGCAGAACGCTTACACCTCGCCCGGGCTCGCCGCTGTAGCCCCCGAGATGTACATCAGCCGCATTAGGACCGATTACAGCGATGCGCTTCGTCTTGCTGAGATCCAGCGGCAGCAGGTTGTTTTGGTTCTTAAGTAACGTGATCGCCTCTTGCGCTGCGCGCAATGCCAGTTGCTGATGTTCGCGCGTGTTGCTTACCTGTTCGGCGCGCTGGGGATCGACGTAAGGATGATCGAACAGACCCAGTTCGAACTTCACCCGAAGCACCCGCGCTGCCGCCTCATTCACGAGCGATTCCGGGACCTGGCCGCTTCGAACCAGTTCCGGCAGTTCCGCATAGCAACGGAGGAATGGAAGTTCAATATCGACTCCAGCCTCAATTGCGTACTTCGCAGCGCTCGCGCAGTCAGCCGCGATGTGGTGGCGAGTGATCATCTCATCAATTGCAAAGTAGTCTGAGACGACCGGTCCATCGAAGCCCCATTCCTTCCGCAATATCCCGCGCAACAGCCACGTGTTGCTGTGGTTGGGAATGCCGTCCAATTCGTTGTAAGACGGCATGACCGTTTGCGCGTGCGCCTCATGGATGGCTGCCTTAAACGGCACGAGGAAAGACTCGCGAATCGCGCGCTCGGAGTACGGTGCAGGTCCCACGTTGGTGCCACCTTCCGGTTGACTGTGCACCGCGAAGTGCTTCAAGGTCGCCAGCACATGGTCGGCAGCGATGCCTTGCCCTTCGCCCTGCAAGCCTATTACGGCGGCGACTCCCATGCGACTAACCAGGTAGGGGTCTTCGCCGTAGGTCTCTTCCGTCCGGCCCCATCGCGGATCGCGCGCCAGGTCGACCACCGGCATCAGGCACTGCTCTACCCCCCGCGATCGGGCTTCCAATGCGGTTGCGGTGAAGATGCGCTGCAGCAGCGCCGGGTCCCACGTGGCTGCCAGGGCGATGGCCTGTGGATAGGAAGTTCCCTGTGGAGCGGCCAGGCCGTGTAGACACTCTTCATGGAAAATCAGCGGAATCCCGAGTCGAGTGTCCTCGATCATCAGCTTCTGCACCTGGTTGGTGAATTCGGCCATTGCTGCCGGTGTTACCGGGCTACGATTTGCCCCGGCAACCGCTTCGCTGGGACGGCTAAACTGCCCGAGACCGTTGTTCAGCATCGCCTTGGCCTTCGCCACATCGAGCTTTCCGTCGGCGGTGACGAAATAGGCATCCGCGGGTAGATGTTGACCGTAGTTCTGCCAGGTCGAGCTCATCTGCGCGACCTTTTCCTCCAGGGTCATTCGTCCCAGCAGGTCTTTCGCACGCTCTTCGACGGGGAGTGTCGGGTTCTTATAGGGCGTTGATTGCTGAGACTGGGCTATTCCTGCAACCAGCACGAGCAGGGCCGCCATCAGGGAAATCTGAATTCTTCTCATAAAGACATCCTCGGAGTAAGGTCGTCTGCAGTTCGACCGCGCGACTCATTTATACCACCGTTAACGTACACGATTTAGCTTTTCTTTCGCCTCATTTCGCGTAATAATCCGGCGGAGGGGCCGTGGAAACCGGTTCACGAGGAGCCCGACTGGGCCGCCGAATCCGGGGTCTGTAGGTGTAATTCGCCTCCGTGGGCAAGTCGGTGTTCGCGTCAAGGCCTCATTGGAGTAGCTCGCAATTCAGATCGGAAACGCCTTTCATGCCTCCGAAATTATTGGGAATTGACGTAGGTACCGGCGGGACAAGAGCCGTGCTCATCGATGGAGAAGGAAAGGTTGTGGCGTCGCGTACCGCCGAACACGTTCCGTTCACTTCTCCTGAAACCGGTTGGGCCGAGCAGGATCCCCACGATTGGTGGGGTGCGGCCTGCCAGGCCATCCAGCAGGTCATGAGAGCCTCAGGCACGAAGTCGTCGGAAATTGCGGCCGTGGGGTTTTCCGGGCAGATGCACGGTGCCGTGCTTCTGGATGGCGCTGGCGAGGTATTGCGTCCCGCTCTGATCTGGTGCGATCAACGTACCGCGGAGGAAGCTAAAGCCCTGACTGCCCAGATCGGCGAGGGCCAGATCATCGCCTGGACCTGCAATCCCGCGCTGACCAACTTCACGCTCACTAAGCTTCTCTGGGTGCGAAAACACGAGCCGGGTCTGTACGAACGCTTCCGCACCCTGCTGCTGCCCAAGGACTACGTTCGCTACCGTCTCACCGGCGAGTACGGGATGGACATGGCCGATGCGTCGGGCACATTGTTGCTAGACGTGGCCAAGCGACGCTGGTCAACGGAAATCGCCCGCGCCACCCACGTCGATCCTGCATGCCTTCCTCCACTGTTCGAGTCACCGGATGTTTGCGCCAGAATCTCTGAATTGGGAGAGGCGGCGACGGGTCTTTTGCAGGGTACCCCGGTGGTCGCAGGCGCCGGTGATCAAGCCGCAGGTGCGGTCGGACTCGGGGTCGTGTGTCGCGGCGCAGTGCACGCAACCATTGGCACATCAGGTGTGGTCTTCGCCGCGACCGACCATCCGGCGCTTGATCCGAAAGGACGATTGCACACCTTCTGCCACGCCATCCCCGGTCGCTGGCACGTCATGGGTGTGACCCAGTCGGCGGGGTTGTCCCTGCGATGGTTCCGCGATAATTTCGGCACTCTCGCCGAAGACTCTCGCGATCCTTACGAACAACTTTCGGAAGAGGCGGCGATGATCCCCCCAGGTTGTGACGGCGTGCTCTGGGCCCCGTATTTGATGGGCGAGCGCACACCGTACCTCGATCCCCAAGCGCGTGCCGCACTCGTCGGACTGGCCGCCAATCACAGCCGTGGCCACATCATTCGCGCCATTTTGGAAGGCGTTGCCTTTAGCCTGCGCGATTCGATCTCCGTCTTTGCCGAAATGAAGGTTCCGGTTACAGACATTCGCCTCGGAGGTGGGGGAGCGCGCTCCCCGCTCTGGCGTCAGATTCAGGCCGACGTGTACGGTCACGCGGTCGAGGTTGTAGAAGCAGAAGAGGGCGCAGCGTACGGAGCGGCGTTGCTTGCAGGCGTCGGTGCTGGAACCTGGTCCAGCGTCGATGAGGCATGTGCGCAGTCGGTGCGGGTTGCAAAGCAAATTGAACCCGACCTTGTTACCAGCGCCCTGATGGATCGCCAATACGAAATGTATCGTCGCATTTATCCCGCGCTGCGCGAGATTCATCGAAATTCGAATTCACCTGCGGTTATTTAAGCCGCGAACTTCTCGGAGGAATCATGTCGAACGACAAATACGATCCCAGGCCGGAACACAAGTTTTCCTTCGGCCTGTGGACAGTTGGCAACCGCGGGCGCGATCCCTTTGGCGACGCCGTACGTCCCACCATCCCGCCTAACGACATCGTCGCGCTACTCGCCGAATGCGGCGCATGGGGCGTCAACCTGCACGATAACGATCTGGTGCCCATAGATGCTGCATCGGCTGAACGCGACCGCATTGTGGGTGAGTTCAAGGCGGCATGCCAGAAACATGGCATCCACGTTCCGATGGCAACCGTGAACCTTTTCTACGACCCCGTTTTCCGCGATGGAGCGTTCACCTCCAATGATCCATCTGTCCGCGGGTATGCGGTGCAGAAGACCATGACAGCCATGGATCTCGGCGCCGAATTGGGGGCGAAAATCTTCGTTTTGTGGGGAGGGCGTGAGGGCACCGAAACGGACGCATGCCGTCGTCCTGACGAAGCCATTAAGCGCTTGCGCGAAGCGCTGAATTATCTGTGTGAATACAGCATCGACAAAAAATACGATTTCCGATTCGCGCTCGAAGCCAAGCCCAACGAACCTCGCGGCGATATCTACATGGCGACAACTGGAGCCTATCTCGGGTTCATCCCGACCCTAGCGCATCCGGAAATGGTGGGCGTCAATCCCGAAGTCGCGCACGAACACATGGCGGGCCTGAACGCGCTGCATGCAGTGGCCCAGGCATGGGAATGCGGGAAGCTGTTCCACATCGACCTGAACGATCAATATCCTGGACGCTACGATCAGGATCTTCGCTTTGGCTCGGCGACGCTGAAGGCGATGTTCTGGCTCGTCAAGTTCCTGGAAGACGTTGGTTACGACGGACCTCGACACTTCGACGCCCACGCCTATCGCACCGAGGATATCGCAGGTGTGAGGCACTTTGCGCGTGGCTGCATGCGGACGTATGTCGTCCTGAAGGACAAAGCCAGGCAATGGAACCAAGATGCGGAAATTCAGGCTATCGTGAAGGAAATCGGCACGGCAAACGCTGGAGCAAGTGCCGTCGGCACATATTCCAATGCTGGAGCGCAGAAGTTGCTGGGAACCAGCTATGACCGCGCTGCTCTCGCGCAGAAGGGCAAGCAGTACGAGCGCCTTGACCAACTCACGATGGAATTGTTGATGGGTATAAGATAACCACCCCAACTTTGGAGCGCTGGCATCGGTTTGGTGAGCCAGCCCCGTGTCTATTCGCCAGGGGGTTTTCCGTCAACCGTTCCAAGTTAGGGTGGAAACAGAATCGTCCGGCAAAGAAACCTCTGCGGTGGAACTGCTCATTTGTACCTGGATGGTTCGGGCTTTCCCTTGGTTGGTGATTACCAGGACCATTGACCCATCCGGATTCGCGAAACCCACATGCCGCACTCCTGCCGACTTCGATTCCGAAGCGACGCGCACCGCGTTCCTGCGCACCGCTCGCGAAAAATGCGCTAGCGCCCAGTACTGTCCGCTGCGCGTGATTGCCTTTGTCTTGGAATCAATGGTCACGACTCCACCACACCGGAAAGGACCCAGATTTGGCTTCCCCTGTTCGTCGAGCGCCATATTCCAGCCAATGACGCAGCGGCACCAGTTTTGCAGGATGTCGGTGACGGTTGCGCTCCACTTGCTCCAGTCGGTCTGGTAATCGGGTGCGGTGATGTCGGGCCCGCCTTCGGTCCAATACATCTTGATATCCGGATGATATTCGTGCACGCGACCCATCAAGTCGGCCGTACCGACGTACCCGTGCCACGCGATGCCGTCGGCGTATTTGCGCACCTCCGGGTCGTCGAGCATGCAAACCGCGCGTCCCCAGAGGCTGTAGTTGTGGTCGACCAGCCAGATCTTGGTCCCCAGGCCTTCCGCCGCAATCCTGGGACCGAGGTGATCGCGCACGAAATCCATTTCGTATTCCTGCGGCCACATGCACGCGGGCATTTTTCCGTCCTGATCGGTGTCGACTTCGTTCTGCGTGGTAATGGCGTTCACCACGACACCCTCCTTCGCATAGGCCTTCAGGAACTTCGCGACGTAATTGGCATAAGCCGCAAAGTTATGCCGCCAGATCGCGCCCCCCAGCATGGTGTTGCTCGATTTCATCCATCCCGGGGGACTCCACGGGGAAGCAAGCAAGAACAGGTCGGGATTGAGCTTTCGCGCCTCGCTCAGCATCGGCAGGATGTAGGCACGATCGTGGTCGATGGAAAAGCGCGTCAATTCCGGGTCGGGAGCGCCCTCGTCGAAGCTGTAGACCGAAGTGGAATAGTCGCTCGAACCCACACCGATCCGACCGACACTCAATCCCATTATGGAGGGAGCGAAGAGCTCCTGGAAGAGTTGCTCGCGCGATGCCGGTGTCAGTTGATTGAACATGTAGCAAGCGGCGTCGGTAAATGCCGCTCCGAACCCCAACACGGGTTGATAGCGCCTTTCCGAATCCAGCGTAAGGGTGTCGCTGCCGGGAGAGGCGGCTGATGATTTCCAATGAATGGCAGGTGCGCTCGCATATCGCCGATTCTTATCCGTGACGTGCACGGTAATCTCACCCGACGGTGTGTGTATTGCCGGAGTCTGGACAGGGCTCGCTGCCAGTGCTTCCGTTGCCGCCAGGCCAGCGACCCCGCTGGCGGCGATTTTCAGAAAGTCTCGTCGGCTCTGGGAATCAAACATTCTTGCTCCAGGGATAAAAGGCTAGTACCACTGCCTTGCTGAATCGCCTGGCAGCCGAGATGCAATTACAGGGCCGGCGGTGGGCTGTGACGATTCGCGACGGATTGTACTCGTCTGGGAGTTTTAAAGCGACAGTCGCAGTCCCGTCGCGAAGCTTGCAAACTCCACCGCACCTCTTACAATGGTTGCGGAATCCAATTGGCCGTCACACATGCCACGCAGTCGCCCAGATAACTGCAAGGAGATTCGGAATGTATGCTGCAATTCCTGAAAGCCACAAAGACCTTTTTCAGAAGCGCGCATTCGGCAGCTTTACGACACTCATGCCCGACGGCAGTCCTCAGACGACGCCGGTGTGGGTTGATTTTGACAATGGCAAGGTGATCGTGAACACGGCTCTTGGCCGCCAGAAGGACAAGAACGTCCGCCACGATCCGAGGGTTGCCGTCACCCTGATTGATCCTGACAACCCGTACCGTTATCTCGAAGTGCGTGGCCGCGTCGACGAGATCACGCAAGAGGGTGCTGAGAAGCACATCGACAAGATGGCGAAGAAATACCTCGACAAGGACAAATATCCGTTTGCCCAGCCCGGAGAAAAGCGCGTTCTGATCAAAATCACGCCTCAGAAATTCAGCGCGATGGGATAGCGCGCTGTGTAGTTTGAATCAGAGAGAGCAGGCCTGGTAGCCGCTTTTTTATTGCGCCGGCTATTTGGGCAAGGGGGCTGTTCGTCCGTTTCTGCCCGCTCAAAAGCCGTAAGGACAGTGCCGGCATCCCGACGAGCGGCAGTACCCGCGATACCGCAAATATTGGGAAGTAAAAACGACGAATCCTTCTCGAGGTAGTAGTCGATCCCTTCGATCAGCTTACGCTCGATCCCTTCGCTCCAGCCTCGCGCAAGAGCGCATCCCGCTCCTCTGGATCAACCGCTACACCGTCGCGGAACTTCACATACCTGCCGGAGATGGCCGGCACCCGCTCGCCAGGAACAATGAAACCCACGAGATTCAGCGGATCAGCCGCCGATATGACCTGAGTTTCACCCGTTGCCGGGAGGTGGCGCATTGCCCGTAGCGATTCCACGGCCTCAGGCAGTGCGAACTGCTCGCCCAGGAATCCGCTCACAAAGCGCCCGCCACGGACTTCGCCGCGATCTTCCAGTCGCCGGAAGGTGATCAGCAGCTCGCGCCACTTCGGCCGGTTCGACTCGCGAGCCAGTACTTCGCGGAAGACCACTCCATAGCGCCGCAGCAGCATGCGGCACGTAGCCTCGATCACTTTATTGCGGTCTGTCGCCTCGGCCGCATAAAGCAGCGACCAGCGTCCGGTCGAATGTCGCGGTTTGGCGACCTTTGGCGCACCTGGCATGGCACGACGGCTGTGGCCGATCAACGATCGCAGATTCTCAAAGCCGTCGGCGGTGACCAGTCCGGCTGCGACGAGTTCCCAAAGTGCAGTTTCAATCTCGGCCTTGAGCTTGCCGGTTCCGCGCACGATGTCCGCGAAGAACGACGCTCCCCGCCGATGGAGAAATTCGGCTACTGTTCTGGCGCCGTCGCTCAGAACGCGCTCTTCGTTCTCGGTGTCTTCGGGGTTGCGTGGCTGCATCCAATCCGAATCCTCCCGCACGAAAAAAGTGATCGGAGCCACGCTGGTAGGAACCACTCGCCTTCGACCGTTGCCTGAATCTTCCAGCGTTGCAGGATGCGGCGAGAGCCGCCCCCATCCCAGCGCGCCGGTGAGGCACAGTTGATCCAGGACCGCCGGATCGTAGGCATTCATGCGAGGTCGAAGGACCTTGTTCTCCCAGGTGTTGGCAGGGATCTCGAATCCCTGTAATTGACGAATGACCTCCAACAGCCCACGCTCGCCGCTTAATTGCGAATTCGGAGTCACATGTTGCCAACGCAGCAGCCAGCGCATGAACTGAGCGGCAGTAACCGGCTCAACCTGCTTGCGCAGCGTGGCGACGGTCAGGTGATGGATACGTGCCAACAATCGCCGATCGCACCATTCGGCCGTCTCCGGTTCATTGCCCGGAGCCTGGCCACTGAAGTTGCCGCGCAGTGTCGAGCCATTGGCTTCCATGCGCAGCAGAGCGTTTACGACATCAGTCGGCGGAACACCCAGCAGATACCCCAGCACTGTCGCACTGGTCGGACCGGAGTGCATTATCCAGCCCTTGATCATCATCAGGAGGGCATCGTCCCGCGAATCCGCACTGGAAGCCAATTCCGGAGGTGTAACCTCGAATAGCGCATCCGGATAAATCAGTGCAAACTCCCGGGCGCGTTCTGACGCGAGGTAGTAGGTTCGACCGCTGGCAACTGCGCGCACAACGCGCCAACTCTCCATCAGCTCTGCAAGGAAGGGAAACCACGTGGCAACCACGGCTTGCCATTCCGGATCGACGACTTGTTCCGGCAGCGCCACCAGCGTTTGCAGCGCATCGTGCAATTCATCGGCATCGCGAACATCCGGACGGGCTTCCTCACGCACCAGCGCAATGGCCGCCTGGTCGAGCCGGCCGACTTGGTTCAGCACCGCCTCGGGCAAAACGCGCCGCATCTGCACTGCGCGAGCCCGGCGCTCCTCCAGTGGAGCATCGTCGAGGAAAGCGTACGGATTCGCGTTCAGAATCTCATGCGAAAACTGCGACGGCACCGGCGTGTCGACGGCAATGCAGCGGATCGATCCGTCGCCAATGTCCGCCAGAAGCTGGCGCAAGCCCTCGATGTCCATCGCCTCGGTGAGGACATCCTTCATCACTTCCTGGACGAGCGGGTGATCGGGAATCCGGATGTCGCCGACAACGTTCTCCTGGCAGGCCGAGACCTCGGGAAAAACTGACGCTAGCAGATCGTCGCTGCGCATGCGCTGAATGTAAGGCGGGACTTTCTTACCACCTTGAAAACGGAGTAGCGCTAGAGAACGGTTGGCATCCCAGCGCCAACGCGTCCCAAAGATTGGTGACGCCAGAGCCGCCTGCCCCAGTATTTCCTGGACTGTCTCCAGTTGCAGGTAATGAAATACATCGCTCAGCGGAAAACTGTGCTGCTCGGCCAATGCAATGTTCAGCCCGTCGTCGGTCGCGGCGGCTTGCAACTCGAAGTTGAACGAGCGGCAGAAGCGTTTGCGCAGTGCCAGTCCCCACGCCTTGTTGACACGTCCGCCGAAAGGCGCGTGCAAGATGAGCTGCATGCCTCCGCCTTCGTCGAAGAAGCGCTCGGCGATGATGGTCTTCTGTGTGGGCACCTCACCCAACACCGCCCGGCCCGCGACGATGTACTCGATCAACTGTTCCGCACCCGAATCGTCGAGGCCGCATTCGCTCTTGAGCCAGGCCACGGCGCTCTGCACTTCCGGGCTCGATGCAAGCCCACGCAGCCTCACCCGCGGCTTCTCCCGATCGCCGCCCTCTGGTTCGAGGGTCTGCGCCGGCAGCGGAGTCGTGTTCGGCAGCATAGCGCTTACCCGTTCACGCAGTCGTGCGACGTATTGCGACAACTCGGATGTGCGCGCAGGCGCTTCGCCTCGCCAGAAGGGAACACTAGGCGGCGCTCCGTGGGCATCTTCCACCAATACACGGCCAGTCTTACCTTCCACCCTGGCAATTCGCCAGGACGTGTTTCCCAGCAACATGATGTCACCGGGATTGCTTTCGACAGCGAAGTCCTCATCGAGTGTGCCGATCACGACTTCTTCGGGCTGCACCACAACCGTGTACAACGCCGTCTCCGGAATCGCCCCACCGCTGGTGATTGCGGCTAGCCGCGCTCCACGCCTCGCTCGCAGCCTCCGGTTCACCCTGTCGCGATGGAGATAGGCCCCATAGCGTCCTCGCTGGGCGGCAATCCCCTGTGAAAGCATTTCCAGGATGCGTTCAAACTCCTCTGCGGTCAGGCTGCGATACGGATAAGCGCGGCGCACGCAATCGAACAGCGCTGTCTCGTCCCAGTCCTCGCAACTGCACATGGCAACGATCTGTTGTGCCAGGATGTCGAAAGGCCTTTCGGGGATCTGAATGCGGTCCAGGTCGCCACTGCGAATCGCCTGAACGGCGGCGGCACATTCGACCATGTCGTCGCGTGTGGTGGCGAACAGGCGCCCCTTGGGGATGGCTCCGCGCCAATGGCCAGCGCGTCCGATGCGTTGCAAAGCGACGGAGATGGCCCGCGGAGAATTGATCTGACACACCAGATCGACGTTTCCGATGTCGATTCCCAGTTCCAGCGAGGCCGTTGCCACGAGCACCCGTATCTCGCCGTTCTTGAGTTTCCGTTCCGCCGCGAGCCGAAGCTTACGCGCCAGGCTGCCATGGTGCGCGGCCACCAGGCCTTCGCCGATGCGTTCGCTCAAATGCAGTGCAACGCGTTCTGCCAGGCGGCGAGTGTTCACGAACACTAGGGTTGAACGATGCTCCACGGCCAGCGCCGCGATGCGGTCATAAATCTCTCCCCACATTTCATTGCTCGCGACCGGGCCAAGCTCGGAGGCGGGAACTTCGACGGCGAGATCCAGTTTGCGGCGGTGTCCGATATTCACCACCGCCGGTGCAGGTCGCCCCGCGCCAGTTAGAAAATGTGCCACCAACTCAATTGGCTTCTGGGTGGCCGACAAACCGATGCGTGTTGGCTCGCCGGCCAGCAGGTCGAGGCGCTCAAGTGACAAGGAAAGATGCGCGCCCCGCTTGTCGTCGGCGACGGCGTGAATCTCGTCCACGATGACGGATCGCACGTCGCGCAGAATCGCCCGGCTCTTGTCTGCTGTGAGCAATATGTAGAGGGATTCCGGGGTGGTGACCAGGATATGCGGCGGGCGCTTCAGCATCAGGCGCCGCTCCTTCGCCAGGGTGTCTCCCGTCCGTACGGCGGTGCGAATTTCGGGCATCAGCATCCCCCGCTCGGCTGCCAGCGCGAGGATTTCGCTCAGTGGCCCTTCAAGGTTTTTCTGGATGTCGTTGCCCAATGCTTTCAACGGGGAGACGTACAGCACCTCAGTTCGGTCCGCAAGTGTGCCGTCCAGGGCTTTGCGCACCAGGCGATCAATGCAAATGAGGAATGCCGCCAGCGTCTTGCCGGAGCCCGTGGGTGCTGAGATCAGGGTGGTGCGTCCCGCCAGGATCTCCGGCCAACCCTGCCCCTGCGGCTCGGTAGGCGTGCCAAACTTTGCTACAAACCACTCGGCAACCAGCGGATGTGCCCATGCCAACGAGACTGGAATCGTAGTCAACGGCATGCACGTCATTTTAGCCGTTTCCGAGACTTTCGCCAATTGTTCGCTACTAAGTTTGTCAACGGACAATAGAAATGTCCCCTTGTTTAAGACATTAGAAATGTCCCCTTTTGTCGTGGTCGTGCATTTTTTATGTTCCAGTAGTAGTCGAGGCTGTGCGTAAAGTGGAAATCCGCGGTGTGTGCGGATTTCCAAGCGCAGTGGGAAAGTCCGTTTTGTGGACTTTTCCAAGGAGCGGCTTTTCCACAGCCTTTCGCCGCCG
>Ga0306921_10001484_pt1 | contig 22767 bp, 28 predicted proteins | sample sta12Cox44000080_FD_203760 | JGI IMG/M metagenome (GOLD analysis project Ga0306921, IMG submission 203760) | Lab enrichment of tropical soil microbial communities from Luquillo Experimental Forest, Puerto Rico - statoxic.12C.oxic.44.000.080 (v2)... | ecosystem: Environmental > Terrestrial >...
ATCTGAGGAGAGCAGTGCGTCCCGCCTTCCCTGCCGATGTGCTGGGCCCGGGAGATGGCGGGAGCGGCCATCCGGTAACCCAGCTCACCTGTCCAGTGATCGTTGAGGCGGTGATCCCAGCCGTTGTGCGCGTAGGTGGTGTCCCAGTCCGGGCCGATGCCACTCCACCTGTCCGCCCAGGTGCCCCAGCACCAGCCCTGGAACCACGGCACCTCCAGCACGGTGCTGAAGCTGCCCGGCTGAGGATCAATCTGGGCGGCGGTGACGCCCAGGATGCGCTCGCCCGGCTCATAGACGCCAGCGGCCCAGGCGAAGTATTCCAGGATGTCCGTGCTGACCACCATGTCCTCTTCAGTGAGGATAGCGAAGTCCGTGCCCGCTGTGAGGAAGGCATGGTCCAGGACCAGCTTCGGGTTGAGCAGCACTCCCCGGTGCTCGGGCTGGAGAATCATGGTCTGGCGCTCGAAGAAGTCCACACCAGCGCAAACTCTCTCAGCTTCCGGACATCCCGGCTCACAAGAGAACAGCGCGGCCACCTGGCCTGCTCCGCGCACCTCGCGCCAGGACTCCAGTGCCTCCCGCAGGTAGTGCGGCCGGTTGTTGACGGTGAAGCAGACAATCATGCCAGGGCCTCCAGCCGGAAGGCCAGGTCATACCCCTCGTGATCGCAGGAGAGCTGGCTGAACCTGGCGCCGCCGTAGGCGGTGTTGTGCCGCTCGAACAGCACGGTGCCGATGGTCCAGTAATCGAACGTCTGCTCGTGACAGCCCCGGTAGTGCGTCGGGTCGATGGCCATGTTCGGCTCTTGCCAGTGTGGCACCCGCAAGCGCAGCTCCCCGCCCGGCTCCAGCACTCGCCAGCACTCGCCCATGAACCCGCAGACACCCCGGGGGCTGATGTGCTCGAACACATCCTCAGCCAGGACCAGGCTGAACTGCCCGTCATCCCACGGCCACGGGAAGTTCTCCAGGTCCCAGATCCAGACACCGGCCCGCGTGCTCACCAGGTCTGTGTTGACCCAATCATCCCCGCCAGCACTGGGCATGAGCTTGGTGCCGCAGCCCAGGTTCAGTCCCCGGATCACTGCTTGCGCCCCACGCGGATGACGGTCAGGCCGGGATGATCGGGCATCTGCCCCCAGGGGTCGATGATCACCGAGCCCTCCGGGTAGTCCATGGAGAAGAACTCCGGGTGCGCGGTGGCAATCACGAATAGGGCAGGCTCCAGGAATCCCGGCAGGGGCTCCGCATACGGGTCATGCTGCTCTGGTCCGGGCAGGCCGCCCAGGTGCTGGGCAAGCAGCAGGGCCGGGGAGCCTGCGGTCAGCGGTGAGCCCGCCTTGTACGCCTTGCCCAGGACCCGGACAGGAAGCCCGGACACGGCGGCATGATGCTGCACCAGGCTGGCCAGCCATGCTGACTGGGCTTCCCGGGCCTTCACCAGCTCGCCCATGAGGTCGTAGGACAGGTCCAGGCGCTGGGCCAGCCAGGACATGGCGATGAGGTCGCGCGGGTGGCAGGCCCCGCCGTCGCCCATCCCGCCCCGCAGGTAAGCCGGGGAGACGACCCGGTCGGTGGCCAGCGAGAGCGCGTCTACCAGCACATCGCAATCAGCTCCGGTCTTGTGGCACAGCTCCATCATGGCATTGGCCCAGGTCACCTTCATGCTGATGAAGGTGTTGTAGGCGACCTTTATCAGCTCCCCGTCCTCCACCCGGCACAGGAACGTCCGGTCCCGGCCGCCATGAACAGGGCTGAATACCCGGGCCATGGCCTTGCCCACATAACTGGCGGAGGGGCCGTCGCTTCCGACTACCTGGAACTCCGGGTTGCGGTAGTCATTGATAGTGGTCCCCATGGCGATGAACGCGGGCGTATAGGCAAACCGGACGGCAGGGCCCAGGACCGGGGCCAGCAGCCTGGAACAGGTTCCCGGTAGTACTGTGCTCACCACGGCCACGGTGATGACCTTGGCGCCTGCGGCGGCTGAGATGCTCCGCACCGCCTGGGCCAGGGCGGAGTAATCAAAATCGCTGCGCTGTTCCGGAGCGGGGGCTTCGCCTCCGTAGGCGGGGGCATGCGGTGTCTGCACCGCCACGAACACCACATCAGAGGCATCCACAACCTCGGCAATGCTGCTGGCCTGGTCAATCCGGACTCTGGGGTCGTCCAGGAGAGCGCCGATGCCCTCCTCTGCGGGCGGCGGCTCCTGGCCGTAGAGGATCTTCCATGGCAGCTCACTCACGTCGTACCCGGTCACCTTGTGGTGCTGGGCCATGACCAGCGCACACGGCAGGCCCAGCTTGCCCAGGCCAACCCATCCGACTCTCATGCCTGCTCGCTCCTGTAAAGCCCCTTGAAAGGACGGCCTGCCCGTATCTCGGCGTCCACCAGCGCCAGGCTGGGATATTCCGCAGCCATAATCTCCGGTGTCAGATCGGCCTGCAGGTGACACTGATGCGGGTTCCCGTGCTCCGGGCCCTGCTCGTACTCATACGGAATGACGGCCAGCACCAGGCCGTGCCGGGCCATTAGTGCTTTCAGCAGCCGCTTCGCCCTGGCCCGTTCGATGTGCTCCAGCACATCCCCGAGAATCACCGCATCGTACAGCGGGCAGCGCGTATCTTCAGCCAGCTCGCAGATGTCACCGACAAAGACTTCCCGGTACATCTCACGCAACCGCTCCTGCTCCACGTAGGGCTCCCAGATTTCACAGGCATCCATCGTGTATTCCGGCAGCAGCAGGTGGTACTTGCCCCACCCCGGCCCCACATCCAGGATCAGGCCCCAGGATGGGATCTCCTTGCGGACCAGCGCCTGCACCGTCAGGCCGCCCCAATCGTAGGTGTCGGCGTGACGGTTGCCCTCCCAGGCGTAGCTCACAGCCATTCCTGGTGGGTAAGGAACCACTTGACCGTGCGGGAGAGACCTTCCTCCGCACTCACCCCGGGCTGCCACTCAGCCTCCTGGGGAAGATGGCCGTACTCGAAGTCATATCCGGGCCGGATGCTGGCCGCCTCGGTCAGATGGTGCGGGACCGGCAATCCGGTCAGGTACTCAATCTCCCTCCTGAGCTGATCGTTGTCGAGCCGCACCTGGCCAGGGAGATGGATATGCCTGAACGCAGTTTCCGCGCCTGCAGGGATGAGGCTGGTAACGAAGGACGCGACATTCCCGGCGTAGGTGTACCAGCGCCTGCCTGGCTTTCCACCAGACACATGCAATGTCACCGGCTCGCCTTTGACTGCGGCCCGGATGAGGCGCGGGACGAACGCTAGCTGGCTCTGCCGCTCACCAAACATATTCGCACTGGACACGATGGTCACGGGAAGGCCGTAGGTCCGGGCGTAGGCCCGGAGGATGTCCTCCTGCGCGGCCTTGCTGGCGCTGTAGGGATTGGAGGGGAAATGCCTGCCGTCGCCTGGCTCCTCACCTCCGTACACCTCATCAGTGCTGAGGTGGACCGTTATCCGGGGCCTGGCCTGGCGGGCCAGTTCCGCCACCGTAAGCACGGCCTCGACATTACCGGAGATGAAGTCGGCCGGGCTGGCTATGGACTCATCCACCGAGCACCGGGAGGCCACGCTGACAATGACATCAGGGCGCCAGGCCTGGAACTGGAACCGGGCGGTGAGATCATGGCGCACCACGGTCAGCCGGTGCCCTGCGCTCAGGTGTGCCAGGCGCTCGGCGGCGCCGTTATGGCGGAACGAATCAGTGGCCACCACCCGGAAGTCCGTGTGCTTCAGCAGGTGCCCGGCGATGTGGCTGCCCAGGAACCCGCCCGCTCCCGTCACCAGGACCGTGGTCATGGCGAGCTGGCCGGATGGTAGGCGAACCAGGGCGCGGTGAACTCCGGGCGCTGATAGCGGCCGGTCTCCGGCGCTATCCCGCGCCAGGTGGAGTCCTCACTGGATGAGCGGTAGTAATACATCACGTCCTCGATGAAGTGCTCCGTGTGCAGATGACCGCGCATCTGGGCGGACCAGGACACATCCTCGGCCGGGTCTCCGCGCGCCTGCCTGGTGAAGTCGGCGTAAGCGAGCGCCTTGCTCCTGAGCACCGGGTTCAGGTGACTGACATCGCGGTAGTAACCATCCCGGTCCTCGCTCCAGTGCGAATACCGCAGGCTGTGGAAGGTCGGCTTCAGCGGGGCACCGTCCAGCCAGCACTGCATCCGCCACCCGATGTAATCCACTCCATCAAGCAGCGGCAGCACCCTGGGCACGTAGTACGGCGGGACCTCGTCATCATCGTCTGTGAAGGAGATGTAGGTGCCCTGAGCGTGTTCGGCCAGATCCTGGCGGACCCGGGCGAGCGGGCGCTCTCCGTTGTTCCACAGAGCCAGCACATCAGCCCGGCCTGCCGCTTCCTCCATCTGGGGGGCGAGCTGGCCCAGCAGCCGGAGAAATCTCTCCTGGCGGCGCCCGAGGGTGGCGATGAGAATGGTCCAGTCGGTCATGGCCGGTGCCTCAGGAACTCCGGTACCGGGCGGTCGGCCCATGAGACGGCACGGACAAGCATCGCGGCCCGGAGCTTTTCCGCGTCCCGTTCCCGCTCCTCCCGCTTGGCGGCGTAGGTGGCGGCCGGGTCGGTAGCAGCGTGACGGGCCAGCCGCTCCTGATGTGTGCCGTCCCACTCGCCCTTGCCCCAGGCGGGATGCATGTGCTCGGTGAGCACATGCGGCAGATAAACGTGACGGCCAATGCGGTCAGCCAGATCAGTCAGCCACACGTCGTTGAAATCAGAAGCGAAATACGGGGGCACGAAATAGCCCAGAACCTCGGTCCAGCGGCGATGAACAAACCCGTGCGTGCCCAGCGCTGCTCCCTGGCCGCCGTCATCGCCGTGGGCGAAGGCAATCCGGTCGGGAAACTGCTCGATAGCCTCTCGCACCGCCACGTCCCAGCCGGGGGTGCGGAAGGCTATGTCATCCCCGCACTGCATGAAAATGTCCCCCCGGGCCTTTTCCGCGCAGGCATTCCACATCTGGGACAGCACGATGCGCGGGCCGGTGATGACAGTGATGACGTGACCGGGGTCCTTCAGCTCAACCAGGATTTCCCGGCTGCGAATGTCATCGTCGTCGGTATAAAAGACGAACTCGGCAGGTCCCGCAGCGGTGGCCAGGGCAGTCATCACCATCCGGCGGACGCTGGCCGCCCGGTTCCGGGTCGGGCACAGTACTGAGATCACTGGGCCACCAGTGCCCTCAGCTCCCCGATGGAGGCCGGGTGATGCCCGTTACCGCTAGCGGAGGGCGAGGGAATATCAGGCTCCGGATGGAACACCTGGGCACACATGGCCAGGGCCAGATTCAGCGAGGAACGCGGGTCCTCCGCACGAGAAGCGGTACGCAGCTCCCAGAGCACCCGCATGAGCCTGGCGGCCTGCGCGGCGCTGCACTTGTTCTTGATCTCGTGGCGGAACTTCAGCGCACTGCCCTGGGCGGTGATCTCCCCTCCGCAGTGCAGCACCAGCACATCCCGGATGCACGAGACCAGCCCGGCGGAGACCTGGCGGTAATCACCGATGGTGCTGAGCACCCAGTCCGCCTTGGTAAACAGCGCAGCATAGTCCCCGATGACCATGTACGCGACAAGCCAGGGAGCGAAGTCGCGCTCTCCGTGCATCGCCTCGAAGGCGGCCTTCGTCGTGACCCCGATGCTGGCCGCCTGGTCCAGCAGCATCACAGCATCCCGGAGACTGCCGTCCGCTCGCTCGGCCAGGCTGGCCAGCAAGGCATCTTCAACGGAGATGCCTTCACACTGGCAGATGTGGTCCAGCCTCCTGATGATGTCGGCGGGGGAGATCCTGCGGAAGGTGAGCATCCCGGCGGCGCAGCGGCTGAAAATCGTCTCCCGGACCTTCCCGCGCTCGGTGGTCAGCAGCGCGAACACCGTCCGGGGCGGAGGCTCTTCCAGCAGCTTCAGCAGCGCCTCGGTACCTGCGCCGGACATGCCGTGAACCTCATCGAGAATCACCATCCGGCACGGGCTCAGCACCTCGTAGGACACCAGCTCCTGCAAGCGGTGGACCTGGTCCACGGTCCCGTTGGAGGCCGCGTCGATCTCCGCCACGGCCAGGCTGGTGCCATCCTGGATGGCCAGGCACGACGGGCACTGGCTGCACGGGCGCTCGCCCTCGGACTCACAGTTGAGGGCCTTGCCGAGAATCCGTGCCGTGGATGTCTTGCCGGACCCGCGCGTCCCGGTCATGAGCAGCGCCTGCGGCACCCGGGGAATCTTGCGGGGAACCCAGTTCCCTGGCTCGCCTTCGTGAATCATGCGGAACAGCGTCAGGGCCACGGCGGGCTGGCCTGCCAGGTCCCGGAAGTCGCGGGGACGGTAGCGGCGGGCCAGGGATTCCTCGGTCAATTCGTTCTCCTCCCCAGCTCTACAAACACGGGCGCCCTGCGGTCCTGAAGGTGCTCCGGCACGCCCATGGAGCACGCTCCGGCATCCTGGGGCATCTGCTCCCAGCCAAAAGTGAAACTGCAGGCGCCACATACCCAGTAGCGGAGGCTGCCGTCCTCTTCGGGTTCGGCGGTACCACCACACTCCATCGTGCCCCGGGGACATGGCCGGATTTCGCCCAGCCACGGCTCAGGCATGATTTCTCACCCAGCCATGATGCTGCTGGCGAACCTTGAAGTGGCGCGGCATGCTGATCCTCAGAACGCCCTCAAACCGGTCCCTGCCACCACTGGTCCTGGGACGGCACAGCGTGCAGCACCATTGCCACCGGTACCGCCCCCGCCAGATGTGGAAAGCGCGCTTGTGGTCACGCCCGCAATAACAGGTGTCTACCTGAGCTTTCACCAGATCAGGCACCGGGCCCTACCTCAATCACTCCCCGGTGCAGCAGCGCATAGATGGCGTCCACCGCATCAGGGTCATACCGGACGAGAGGATCTCTCTGGACCAGGGCAAGCTCCTTGCGGAACTCCCTGCCCACCACTTCAGCCACCTCACGGAGCTGGCCGTACGACGATGCCATTTCCGGAACAGCGATAGCGCCTGCCATCCAAGCACTCCCAGGAAAGTCGGTCCCGCGCTAGCTGCCACTGCCGCGCGTCCTCCTGTAATACGGCACCGCCCCCTGCCGGGGCGGGATTGGCAGGGGGCGGTACTCCGGGAACTGGATCAGGGGCCGGGCGGCGGTGCGTCCGAGACCGTGGTGCTGCCCTGGATGGACGTGGCCACGCTCGGGGTCACCGTGATCTGCTCCACGAACGGCGCGAGCTGCGGCGCCTCCGGGTCCGAGACCGTCACGGTGACGGTGCCAAGGGTGACCGGCTGGGTCACGGTGTAGTGACACGAGTGGGTGTCGGGCGAGACGACCGGCGTGAGGATGGTCCCGTTGTCGTCAAAGGCCCAGGTCAGGTTGTCGGAGAGGACCACGCCCGCCGCGTCGTCCACCATCACCGACGTGTCCGCTACCTGGATGTCCGTCATTGTGGCTGCCATGGTTGCTCCATTCGCTGTGTCGGCAGTCTGCGAGGAGACCACCTGGCCTGCCCCGGTTGATATGGTAAGCGCCGCCCTCATGCGGACGGCGGGGTTTGTCAGGCGCGTGAAGAGAGTCCAGGTCTCCGCCAGAAGCTCATCCAGAGTTTCTGCACCCCGGATGGCGGCGGTCTCCAGGCACGCTCCCAGCAGGAAATCGCGCTGACCGAAGTCATCCAACGGAAAGCTCCTCTCGCCCGGCCAATCGGCACTCTAGCCCAATCAGTTAAACGGGCACCAGGAAAACTTCAGACGGGAGAGTGACATGCAGGGCACACATCGGGCACGACGCGGCGGCTGTCTTGTGGCCGAGAAGTGTCTGGGGGATGAAGCCGCCGCACATGATGCACTCCTCCTGCCCAAGCAGCAGGGTTCCCGGGTGGAACCATTCGCAGCGCCGGGCCGGGTGCTTCATGAGCGGCAGCGGGCTCCCGCCGAGGAACGCCGAGGCTAGCTGATAGGGCCCGGCCTTCCCGTGCCCGTAGAAGCGGAGCAGGATCTTGTGTCCCTGGCGGACCACTCGCAGGTCAGTCATCAGCTCCTTGGCGTTAACCTCCTCGGTGCTCATCCCGAAATAGGAGGTGTCCCCGGCCAGGGTCAGCGGAACGGCCTCTGCGCGGTCCCAGGAGGCAAGCCTGGCGGCCAGGGAGTCCGGGTCCGCATCCACTTCCAGCTCGTACAGCGCGAGCGCTCCTTGCGGCAGGGAGCCGCTCGCGGCGTAGCTGTCCCATTCCCGGATCGTCAGCCACGGCTCCATCTCGCGCCTCATCCGGGAGACGAACGCGGAGATCTCATCAGGGAACAGGTGCTGGGTCAGGCCGAACTCGGCGTAGTCCACTCCGTAAGCCCAGTCGCGGACCTTGATCTCGTCCCCGGCGAACCGGATGGACCGCTTGGCGATGTTCACCGGCATGCCGCTCATGGCCCGGTAGGCAGCGCGGCGCAGGCTGTACCGCCAGTGTTCCCGGGTGATAAACCGGGACCGCTCGGGGATGTCCAGGAACAGGCGCACCTTGCAGGCAACGGTGCTCAGGTCGATGGGCTTGACAGGCTGTTTGTGAATGTCGCGGTCGCTGCTGGCGGCGGCGATGTACTCGCGGCGCTTATGGAAATCAGCAGGCTCGCAGGCACCGCAGGCGGCACCCTCGCAGTGGGAATCACACCGGCCGATCCACTCCTGGCCGTGGTACTCCTCGCCCATCTCCTCGTCATAAGTCTGACTGTTAGTGGCCTGGAGGAACTCCACCATCTGGACGTGGGTGCTCCACAGGAGCTGCGGGCTCACGCCCATGTCAATGTGCTCCCAGCCGAACATGTCCGTCCGGTCCCGGTCGTCAAAGCAGTCGGCAAGACCGTTGAGGAACCCGTGCTCCCGCAGGGCAGCGTCCAGGTCATCTCGCATCGAACGGGGGACTCCGCCCCAGCTTGCGACAGAATGACGTTCCAGTACATCAACAATGGCCTCACCCACGTCGCGGCTGGCCCGCTGGCAGAGCTGGAACAGCGCCACCTTGGGCGGGTCGGCCTTGGTGCCGATCTTGCATTCGATCCGGTGCGGGCGCAGCGCCTCAATCACCTTGATGAGCGTGTGGTCCGGCTGGGTCGGGGCGAACCACTGGAACGGCGTCTGCCCCTCGATGAGCAGCGGGGTCCAGGAGAACTGGTAGCGCACGTTCTTCATGCCGGTCTCGGCGCGGATCTGGTCCAGCCGCTGGCCGAGGCGGACGATCCGCATGACATCGCCCTCATCCTCACCGGGGAACTGGCTGATCATGAAGAACTTGAACTTGGTAACCCCGGCACGAATGCCCCGGATGACGGTCTCCTCCACCTCCTTGTCAGAGGTGCCCTTGCCCACCAGGTCCCGCATACGCTGGCTGTTCCCCTCCAGCCCGAGCGTCACCGCATTGGCGCCACCAAGGGTGTAAACCATCAGGTAGTCGGGATCGTGAATGAGATCGTCAATCCGCATCGCGGTCCCGTCAACCTCATCCGAGACGTTCTCCAGAAGACCGGTCAGCAAGCTCTTGAGCTGGGTATGCATGGGCAGATCAGGGGAGAACGGGCTGATCTCCACCGATCCCATGTTGTCCCGCCACTCCCCGGCGTGGCGCACCGACTTCTCCACCGACGCCTGCCGGTACGGCTTGGTAGTCAGCGCCAGCCTGCAGTTCCCGGTGACCGCCCCCGAAGCAAGAGCAAACCGGTGACTTTCCGGAACTTCCAGGCAGAACACTTCGGCTGTCCGATCAAGCGGCACGATGGACTCCACGCACCAGCCATGGTTCTCGGGACGCACTAGGGTGTGCTCAATCAGGGGAGCAGTCCTGCGCCCATAGTTCGTGACATTCCGGGGATTGACTGAACGGCCCACATACAGCCAGCCCGCTATAGCGGCGTAACGGCTAAGCCACTCACCGGGGCTCACGTCACCGTGATTCTTCGGCAGGTATGACGCAGACAAGCGCCAGGATGTTCCCTTTGCTCGCAGGCTCGCATCAGCGGCAAGCCAGCCAGCAATAAACCCCGCGAGGTACTCCGGAGAAGCCTGCACATCCGGCCAGCCCTTGATGCTGAAGGCCGCCCATCCATAGACAACAGAATCACCTCCCGCTGACTCTGGCTCGGTGATAGAGCTAACCCGGAAAGCTGGCCGCTGCGCCCAGGAGTTACGATCTTGCTGTCCTGGCCGGTAGAACTTCTCGAACCTCGGCCTGGCCGCTGCATCCTTACCGAACAGCCTGACCTTGAACGAGCCAGAGGTAACAGGACGGCGCTCTCCAGTAGCACGCCTACGCTGGTGCCCGTCCCCAAACAAGAATCCGTGAACCCAGCCTGCGTCGTAGTCCGGGCCCTCTTCAGCCCGGGGAGTAGCCGCCGGAATGAAGTCTCCCACCCGCACATCATGTGTCTCTGTACCATCTACTAGCCACCATCCGTGAAAGCGTGTAGCTGTCACCTCTGCCCGGTGACCTGACCGGGACAAGCGCCGCCACTTCCGGCCGCCCTCTGTCATCACGTACTCAGCAGGACGCAGTACAACACGCTGGAGGCCTTGTAGGCCATGTGAGGACGCCTTAGCCGCCTGCCACGAGGCCCCGGTCCAGATTTCAACTTCCTGGCCAGCCACTGACTGAATCTCCCGGAGTCCCGTCCGTGTAATGATCTCTTCAGTGCCCAACAGCGGGAATCCGCACCAGGCCGGGCAGGACCGGGCCACCTCAATATCACCCGCACCCATCCCCGGCTGGGTGTAGAGCAGCGGGGCCGAGCGCAGCGGCTTGATCTTGTCCATGTCGATGACACGGCGGGACCGGTGCGGGAACCGCATGCCATCCAGCACCGGGCGGATGCTGGCCACCTGCTTGGACGGGTGCTCCAGGGAACGATCTTCATGCCTATAGGCAACCTGGGTGAATCGCGGAAAGTAAAGGTGGTTGAACTCCCGGGCAAGAGCCTTATAGCAGGCCAGGCGATTGCTCGACCAACTTTCGTCCTGCTTGAACGCGGCGATCCGGTCACAGACCTCAGAGATTCCTCCGGGATTTCCTGGCTCATCCTCCACCTCACCAATCCAGACGCAGTCTGCCACGGGCTCCATCGCTCCTGGCACGCACGCAGCCTGGCCGCCCACGATGATCATGGGGAACTTCTCCGGGCCCTGGGCTTCGCGGTCCCGCCACCGGAGCGGGATACCGGAGAGAGACAGGTGCTTGCAGAAGTTCATGAAGAGGACCATGTAGCTGATGGACGTTCCGGCCACGTCAAAATCAGCCAATTGGTGCCTGGACTGCACCCCGAATACCGGCACCCCGTCCTGCTCCATGATGCGCTGATCCCGGGGTGTCTCGTGCAGGTAGCTCACGTCCGCGAAGTAATCCGGGTTGTCGTTGATGGCCTGCAGCACGGCGGGAATCGCCTGATTGCCCGCTGAGTGGAAGTAAGGCCAGCTCGCCGCGATCAGCCAGCGCACCGTGGTCTCGCTCCAGGGCTTGAGCACGGCATTGGGCTCCCCGCCGAGCCACTGGGCAGGCCCGTCCAGGCGCCAGGCGTTGGCCTCCAGCCACCTACTGATCTGATCAGGGGTCATATCACCCATCATAGGCTCCGTGAAGCCTGCGGATAGCGATTGTCACTGCCCACATCAGGGCCCCAGCGGTAGGCCGAGCCCGCATGGTCCCGGGAATCATCTATCCGGGTCTTGCAGACCTGCCACTCCATGCATACCGAAGCCGGGCCCACGTTCCAGGTCTCACAGATCATCTCTCCGGCCTTAAGCCTGCAGGAAGATGGTGGCTCACACAGCTCAGCCCGGTGAAAGAGCTGGACGTGGTTAGCTTCGCCTCCCATGAAGCTGATACGGTCCCTGCTCCCGGCGGCGGGCCTGGGAACCCTGGTTCACGGGAGCAGGGACCGTGCGAAGCGGATGCTGATGGCGGGCACCCGGCAGTCATTTTACGGTATCTGGCTCCGGGGCGGCCAGCCAAGCCACTTCCGTGGCGCCATCAGCGCCCATCGACAGCCGGTAGGCGGCGTCGGCCAGGGCGGCGTACTCGGGGTCGTGGGTAATCATGACCACCTGCACACCGGCCTTGTCGCACACCTCGCGGAGGAACTGGCCGAGCGGCTCCCGGTACTCCTCGCTCACATGCGCGAAGGTCTCATCCAGGAACAGGATGCGGCGGGCCTGCGGGGTCAGCAGCAGGACCACCAGGCGGAGCAGGAACCCGGTGACGACAGCCATCCCGCCGCCCCGGGCATCCATCACAGGGGTGTCCACGATCACGGGAGCGTCGGCATGAATGCCTGCCTCGTCCCCGGCCACGTGCTCGGAACGGATGACGAACTCCACCGTCGCCTGCCCGCCCTTGACGCCCTGAATCACGTGGAAGGACAGGCCCTCGTCCCCGAAGACCGCCCGGAGCCCCTGGGTGACCAGTCCCTCCACCTGCTCCTGGGCGTGCTGCTGGCGCTCCTCACCGACCTTGGTTAGCGCCTGGGCCACCCGCTCGTGCAATGCGATCTGGGCCTTCAGCCCAGCGATCCGGGCTTCAGCGGCCTGGCCCGCCTTGCCCACCGCGCGGGCTTCCCCAGCCTCGCGGTCCAGGGCCTGGCGGACGGCGCGGACCTGGGCTTGCAGGTCAGTGGCGGTGAGCATCTGGCAGCTTCTCCAGCGCGGCCTGGATAATCCGGCGCACGAAATCCCGGTTCTTCCGGTCAGCTTCATCCACAGCAGACTGATAAGACGCCTCTTGCTTGATCCGCTCGTAGTCCCGGCTGTGCGGTGAGACGAACTGCTGGGCCGGAAGTGCCACGTGCGGCAGGCCATAGCCGTGGAACTGCTCCAGGGCCGCATCTACCATCTCATCCGAGACGGCCTCTTCATCCTTCCCCGATCCGTCGTCGCGGGGGATAGAGCCCAGAACGTCTAGCTTCATGACAACCCGGCCATCTTCTTCTTCCAGCTTCGCGCCAGGGAGATATCGCGCCATGTCCTCATAGGACTGGCACTGGACCCCCGTGTCACCGCACCGGCAGTCAGCCAGCCGGGCTCCCTTGAGCCAGGGCACCGGCCAGGGCACTTCGGTTGTGGTGCCGAGGAACCCGCTCTCAGGCCATAGGTCCGGAAGAGCGTCAGTGGAACAGACCTTTCCGGTCCTTGGGTGAATGATGAACGGAAGGTATCCCTTCATGCTGGATTCCTGTTCAGCACGTCCAGCACAGCCGCGTCCACGGCTTCTTTGTAGTCCGGGCTCAGCGGCCCGCCCGCGTCCAGCGTGCTGTAGACAAGCTGCCGGTTCGGGACGGATACCTGCCACCAGTGCGGACGGCACATGAGGAACTGTGCCTGGACGTTGCGCTCACAGGCAAGACGGGTCTTCGCCATCTCGCAGCCTGGTCCATCGCTAGCCATGCTGGTGTTACGGGCGCAGCTCCGGCATGGTGTGCTCCCCGGCGCCAAGATCCCGGCGGGCTGCCCGGATGGTGGCCAGCCCGGGAGTATCCACGAGCTTCACGCCAATCTCCTCGGCCACCTTCTCGTCATCCCAGTCCGGGTGTGCCCGGAGCGCCTGCTTGGCTGCCAGGAACTGCTCTGCCCGTGTTGTCATCACTCCACCCATCCGTGTTTGCGGGCCATTGCCAGGAAGGCATCTATGGCCGGGCCCAGCCCAGTGAGGAACTCCGCCTCGGTCAGCACATCCACCTCATCCTCGGCACGGCCATGCTGATGCTGAACCGGTTCAGGAGCCTGCTCGGAACGGACCTTCACCGCCTGCAGGCCCTTGGGACTATCAGCAATCTCGAATGCTACCCGGGCACCGGCCTGCTTGACCCCGGCCCCGGAAACGTCCTTGGAATGAAAGAACAGGTCTTTCCCATCAGGAACCAGAGATGGATCGTCACAGCGGATAAAGCCATAGCCCCGGTTGATCCATTCGACAACCTCGCCCCGGGCCACTGCGGCTCCTGCTGCTAATAGCCCAGGAGCTTCCCGGGCAACTGTCCGACGACACCGATGATGCCAGATTCATCGTCCCTGATGAGCACAGCACTGCGCTTAGACGAGCTGCCTGCCAGGCGCAATATGCAGGAAGCGCCAGAACCCGCTGAGACGGCCTCGGACAGATGACGGTAATTCACTACCACCTGGCGCTCAGAAGCACCCCAGGACGTGTCCAGGCTCTGCTCAGCGGTATTTCCCTGCCTGTCCCTGGAGACCACGGTGAGCTTGCCCGGCGTCAGGGACAGGCAGATGGCCGAGGTGTGCGCGTCGGCGGTGATGGCCACCCGGCGGACGGCCTCCAGCAGCCCGGCGCGCGGAACTATCAGCTCGTGCTTGTTCTCCATGGCGGGCTTGAGAATCTGCTGCTCCACGTTCGCCCCGGGCACGTTCAGCTTCCGGGCAGCGAACACCCCGCTCCCGGCCCGGAACAGCAGCGCGGACGGGGTCAGGGCCACCTGGGCGGTCTCCAGGTCTTCGTTGCGGGCCAGCAGCCGGGTCACCTCGTCCACGGCGGCCGGTGAGCCAATGGCCGGAATCTGGACCGACAGCGGGAAGAACGCCATCCGGGCCTGCTGCACCCGGCTGCCATCGCTGGCGGTCACCTTGGCCGAGCCATCCCCCTGCCGGGCGATGCCCACGCAGGCCAGGCCCAGGTTGGAACCGTCCTTGCTGGCCGCGAACCGGACGGCCCTGATCGCGGCGAGGAACGGGGCGCGGGGGAAGTCGCTGAACTCAGCCTCATCCACGCTGGGCAGGGCGGGGAAGTTCCCCTCTGGCACCTGCAGGGACCACTGGGCCCCGCCAGCCTCCAAGTGAATCACGGTGATGCCCTCAGCGGGCTCGGTGACGGTGATCCGGACTTCGCCCTCAGGCAGTTCCTTCAGAATCTCCCGCAGTCGCTGGGCCGGGATGATGAACCGGGCTTCCTCATCGGCGGTCACCAGCGGGGAGGAGGTGATGACGGACAGGTCCAGGTCCGTGGCGCTGATCCGGAGCAGCCCCGGCTTCACGTCGATGAGCAGGTTCTTCAGCACCGGCTGGAACCCTGCCGTGGGCACCACGGAGGCGGCACGCTCCACCTGCTCGCGCAGGATCGTGCAGGGGACGGTAATGACGGTCACTCCGGGCCTCCTTGCGCGGCGGCCAGGGCGGCCTGAATATTCGCCATCTCCTGCTGGATGGCCTCCTGAAACTGGGCCAGCAGCGCGGGCGCCTGCTCCGGGGTCACCCCGAACTCGGACTGCAGGGCGGCCTCGGCATTCTGAATCCCAGCCAGGGCCACGGCCTTCTGATGCACGGCGACAGCACGGCGCTGGCGGGCATCCTCGGCCACGGCTTGCAAGTCAGTGATCCGCTGGGCCAGGTCACTCATGGCCTGCGGCCCTGATCAGACTCCCGCTGAAAGACGATGGCCGCTGCGGCGGCTATCTGCCAGGCCGACTGGAGGCGCTCCGGGAGAGCGCCCCAGGGAAGCAAGGGCTCGCCCTCGTAGTTCTTTCCCTCAGTCACTTCGCTGTAGGCGGCGTAAGCGGCTTCCCCGATGCTCTGTCCCGTGATCTTCATGCTGCTGTTACCGGATAAGCGCTCATGAGCCTGCGGTTCCCGGAACTGACGAACTTGGGGCAGGCGGCGAAGGCAAGGCAGTAATGGCAGCCGTTGTTATCCGCTTTTGGGCGGTGGTCCCCGTCCCACCAGTACTCGGCGGCGCGGACAATCCGGCTGAACATCTCGGCGTAGTGCTCCTGGGCAAAGGCGAACGGCAGGCGCGGCTGCTTGCACATGGGCTGAATCAGGCTGTAGGAGACCGGCCAGCCAAGCTGCATGGCGGCGCAGGCGATCCCGTAGAAGATGAGCTGCGGGTAGGTCTGCTTCCAGTAGTCATCGTTCTCGGTCATCTTCAGGTCATCCACGCCCAGTCCCTCCGGGCGGCGCACTAGCAGGTCCATCTCACCGGTCAGCAGCAGCTCCCGGGGCTGGCCGTGGTAGGGGACCTGAACCGGGACGGTGAACCGGGCTGCCACCTGGTACTCGAACGGGACCACGTGCTCCAGCAGGATGGGCTCCAGCCGCCTGGCACACTCCCGGCACTTCTCCCTGACATTGTCGCGGTCGCTGATGGTCTTCCACCGGACCACCCCGTCCCCGTTAGCGGGAGCGGCGGCCTCCTCGCGGTCAAAGACGGAATCCACCAGCCCCGGCATCGCACCAGGTACCTGCTCCTCCGCACTCAGCCAGTCCCGCATCACGCGGTCCACCACCGTGCCGGGGAAGAAGACCCGGGAATCGCGCAGCTCCTTGACCTTCTTCTGATATCTCAGCCAGCCCAATGCCCGGCAGGACTCCAGCTCCTTGAGCCGGGACCAGGATAGTTTCCACTCCCGGGCGGGACTATCCGGTGGCATGCGGGGCCAGCGGCACAAAGATGGGCACGGCTTCGTCCTTCCGCCAGGGAGGGACATCTGACCAGGTCTTGCCGTCCGGGGTTATCCAGCCGATCCGGCGCACCTGAATCACAGCCTGGCCGGAGTCCCTGGTCTCCGGGAGCGTCTTGTCCAGGCCAAGGACAAGCCAGTTATCATCGCCCTCGTCCGGGCGCAGGAGCGTCGGTGAGCCTGCGTAAATCATGACCTCAGCCTTGGGCATCTCAGCCATGACCCGCCTCCGCGAGTAGTTCCTCAGCCAGCGCACGCTCCTGCGGGCCCCACCCGGGCTGAGCGTTCAGGTGCTCCAGCACGCTCTCAGCGGTGACCACCTGAAGCTGGGCGCTGGCCACCCCGGCCAGGAACTCCTCCGACCGGCCCTGGGCGGCTTTGGCCTCCTCGTGCTCGGCCAGCCGGAATACTTCACTGGACGGGCGGGCATGCAACGGCACGAACTCAAAATTGCCGGTCACGGAATCCCAGATGGTAATGCCCACCTGGCGGTCCATGTTGTACTCGTGCAGGCTGCCCCGGGAAAGCGCCCCGTTATTGCAGAAGGTCACCCCGGACTTCTCATCATAGAACCCGTACTGGCCATGCGGTTCATGCACGTGCCCGTAGAAGACGCTCCCGCTCATGCCCATGGCGTCCGCGAACTTCCGCACCGGGTAGTGTTCCCACTTCAGCTCCATGCCCTCGGGATACAGCGGCGCGTGCGCAACCACCAGGCCTGGGGCATCAGCCATCCGGTACCCGGCCAGGGCAGCATCCACGGCCTCATCAGTCCAGTGCTGCTGCCAGGGCACCCCGTAGACGGGGAAAGGCTCTCCCTCCGCCCACCCGTCCAGCAGGCGGGCAGCGCCGGACTCAATCAGGACGCCGAGCGGCTGCCTGCTGAGGGAGTCCAGGCGGTCGTGGGAGATGTCATGGTTCCCGGGCACCACGTACACAGGTGTCCCGAATTCCCGGAAGGCTGCCATCGTGCGCTGGACCAGAGCGTGGCTGGTGCGGCCGGGAGGCTTCAAGTGGAACACGTCCCCGGCGACAATCACAGCCTCGCAGTGGACCGCGAACGTCGCGGCCTCCGCGAGCAGCGAGAACAGGTCATCCGCGTAGGAGTCCGTGCAAGAGCTTGGCGGGCGATCAGACAGGTGCAGATCACCTGTGAGCAGGAACCGCATACTGCTGTTACGGGGAACTCAGGGACGCCAGGAAGCGGTGACCACCATGAGGTCATTGGTGCCGCGCTCACGGCGCAGCCTGACCGCCTTGACCCCGGCCGGGACCGGGATAAGCGTGGGCGAGCGCTCGTAGTCCAGGTGCTCCGCGAACTCGGGAGTCCCGTTGTTCCAGGTCACGTGGACCGTGGTCGGGCCCTGGGCGCTGAGCGCCAGGTGACCGGCCGGAACGAGCGCGTAGGAGCCGTCGCTGGCCTGGCCTGGTATCGCTACCGGAACGTCCAGCGGCACCTCGGCACCATCGCCGTTCGGGAGGTAAAGGCTCATGTCGTCTTCTCCTGATTTCGCTACCAGATGATGCTTCGGGGCCGGGGGAGGTGGTGGCGGGGGAGGGGGAGGCGGCGGGGCGATGGAGAAATACTCGTGGAACTGGGTGAAGTCGCCCATGTAGGAATCGCGGTCCCCGCCGCCTGGGCCGCCGCCGAACTCCCACTGCCAGAATCTCGTGGTGTCGTGCCGCCACGGCCACACCGACGCAGGGAAACTGGGGGCCGGGTAGGCCAGCCACAGCTCATAACCGGCACCGGCCACCGGGGCCAGGAACGCGCCGACAGACAGGTTGGTGTAGCACACGTAGAAGCGCAGGTGATGCCCGGTCAGGGCCCGCACCTCATCAAGGAAGATCCTGGCTGAATTGCCGATGACCGCGCCTGAGGCTACCGAGCCGAGGTTCCCGGCAGCCAGGTGCGACCGGGCGGCGGCATGCGGGGAGGCATACTCCAGTGTCGTTCCGTCCGCGCCCACCAGAATCTCCACGTCAGCGGCGAGCACGTCATTGTCATGCAGCCCGTGGGCCGCCACCGTGTTCACGAAATGGTGAGCCTGGTCGATGGGCGAGACAGACGGGTGGAAGTAGTGGTAGGCGCCCCGGGGCAGGCCCTCAGCGTGCAGGTTGGCCCAGTTGGCCGCAAAGGTGGGGTCAGTGAAGCCCGTGCTCTCGGTGGCCTTGCAGAATCCGAAGGCGTTGGGGTGGTAGGTGGTCACCGGCTGGAATCCTGACCGGTCTTCTCCCACCGGGCTCGCAGTCAGTTCCGCCGGGGGCGGCGTTCCGGCTGCCTCTGCCATCACCTGCTGCGCTTCGCTCACGCTTACTCCGGTCAACTCAATCACATGACCCAGCCCTGGCCGGGGGATGATCCCCAGGTCTCCGCACTGACCGCAAACTACCAGATCACCATGGATGCACGCGGCTACCCGCGCCCATTCGGGGGCTGGCGTTGCTTCTACTGGCCTGCACCTGCCCGCTCCTGGATGCACCACCACCGGCATGACTGCCTCCCATGGCGGCGCTATCGGCGGCCAGGAGAATCACTTCGGCTTGGAGTCGTCCGGCCAGCGCGGCTTATCCGATGTCCGCTGCTCACGCTTGCGCCTGCTCAGCGATGCCCGGACCACGTGCCCCCCGGCCTCGGCCTTCTCATGCCGCTTCTGGTTCCGCTTATTGGTCTTCTTGTTTCCCACAGCTAATCCCTCCCCCTGCGCCTGGCCCTGGCCAGCCCCGTAGCCGGGCCAGGGCCAGGCGGCCTTTAGCAGCCGAACGTGCAGTGGTACCGGATGTTCCCGGTAGTGCCCTTGGTATCGTATCCGCCCGTGGTTGGCGCGTTGGTGTTGCTTTCGCTCACGCCGCTGTACCCGCTGGCTTTCCACGCGCCCGTCCGGTAGGCGCTGATATAGGGACCGAAGTAGGCGTCAGCCCGGATAGCCACGGCACACGCCACAATCACCTGAACCTGCTCCCAGCCGCCAGTGTGGTTGGTTGCGCTGCCGCCGTGGGTGACCTTCACATCCCGGTGGCAAGTAGTGCCTGCTGCCGGGGCGGGCACCGACAGCACGGGCACCAGGGCCAGGGCGAGCGTGACCGCCGCCCCGGCTGCGAGCTTGCGGATCATGATTCTCCTCCTATCACCTGCTTGCACAGCGGGCAGATGCCCTCCGCTTCCAGCAGCTTGTGAATCTCGTGCTCGGCGGACCCGGCGGCGATGGCCGCTGAGGCAATCTCGTCGGCGGACCTGCCGAGGTTCATGCTCGCATTCTGGTGCTCATCCATGAGCGCCTGCAGCCGGGCGATCCTGGCCGCCTGGGCTTGCAGGCCGGACAGATCAGGGGGCTCGGGCAAGAGAACGATGTTGCCCAGATTGTCCTGGGCGGCGCTGAGCAGCACCAGGTGCCCGTGCAGGCGGTCAGCCTTCTCCATGTGCCCGGCAAGCCGCCCCAGGGCCTCCTCGGCCGCCTGGGCGGCGTCCATGCGCTGCCTGAGGGTGATGAACCGCTGGGCCTCGGCTGCCAGCCTGTCCCGCTCGCGCTCAGCGGCGGCCAGGTCGGCGGCCAGGGCCTTCTTGCGGCGGCCCGCCTCGCGGGCGGCGTTAAAGATCAAGGTCACCTGAGTGAGCTGGCCGAGGGTCTTGGCCACGTCCCCGGCGGTCTCGCACAGCAGGTACGGATGGTCGAACTGGGAGGCGAAGTTAATCTCCCGCAGGTTCAGCAACTCAGTGACCTCGGGCGGGACCTTCCCGGCCAGCTTGGTGTAATCCCAGGTCTTCGGCTCCCCGCCATCAGGACCGATGACAGCGATCCGGTAGGAGTCCGCTCCCCGTCCGCCCCGGGTGATGGTGACGGCCCAGCCCTCGTCCTGGCAGCCGAGCCCGGCAATCGCCTTGCTGGCACCCCGGGAGATGTAGGCGGTGCCGCGAGCGTTGAACGCCGCGAGCTGGGCGGCCCGGAACACGCTGGACTTACCGCTCCCGGTCGGGCCGAGGATCACGGTGAAGGCGCCCAGGCGAAGCCGGGTGTCATCGCGGAGAGACTGGTAGCCCTCAATGAACAGGTCAGTGATCACGTTCCCACTTTGTTTCAATGGCTTCTTTGAGGCACGCCTGCCTGCAATAGTGCAGGCCATCGCTCTTGCCGATGCCCGACCATCCTTGACTGTTCATCATCAGCGAGCGGACTTCCGTCCATCGGCTGCCGGGCTTGTCACGGCTCTCCGCGCCGCAATTGTCGCAGCGGAAGCCTTCCAGCCTGGTCATTATCCCGCCTCCGTACTGTAGGCCCATCCGGGCCATGTCTCTTCCTGCTGGTACAGGCAGACCGGGCACTCCTGCACGGCCACCGGGGCTTCGTCCAATTCCTGGTCTTCATCAGGACCTGGCCAGCTACCGATGTACGGCGTCCCGCATTCCATGCAGTCCACCGTGGCTGTCAGCGTTCGCGCCATGCTGTTTATACGCGCCAGTGCCCCCCGGCCCATGATTTCCGGGGGGCACTGGCGGCTAGAAGGGACGGGGACTAGGCGAGCGGGGCCCAGGAGCGGACCACGGGGGCGGCGGGACCGGGGTACTCGTCCCCGGCCTCTTCGGCCGATTCCTTCAGGTCGTCCAGGGTGACGCCCTCGGGCAGCCCCTCGGCGGCCTTGGCGTCGAACTCGTCCTTGGCGGCGATCAGGGCCTCGTGCGCGTCACTGCCCTCGGCGGGCACGTTGTGACGGGCGTAGAAGCGGCCCGAGATCCGGAAGACGGTCAGCGAAACGCTGGTGTCGTCGGCGGGCTTGCGGGTGCCCGAGGGGTCAGCGGTGGCGTCGTAGGTCTCGACGGTCATGGTGACCAGCGCGGGCAGCTTCATCCCGTCGCGGCCCCGGTAGGTGACCATCTGCCCCACCTGGGGGCCCTTGGACTTGGCCATGGTTCGTTCCTTTCAGTTGCCGCGTCTTGGGCGGCGCCGGTATTTCCGGCTTAGCAGGCCTGCCCCGGTGCCGATCCGGGGATCTCCCTCCGGCTTCCCCTGGCCGGAACTCGTCCGCCAGGGGAAGACCCCATCGGGGCTCTAACCTTGAGCTACAGGCCCTGAGTGCCGGTGTGCTACCACGCCAAGAGGGACGCCGTGCGCGCCGACGCTGGTGTCTCCTCCCGGAGAACCACTTGCCGGGGCTTTTATCTCCCAGCGGCCCTCCGGGGAACGCCCTGCTCCTTAGAGGATGGCTGCTTTCAGGCCAACCTTCCGGCACTCGGTCTTGCACCCAGGGTTCCGGGAGACCTTGTGCTCCCCCGGAACCCTGGGACTTCTGTGAGGGGCGGGTGTCCCCCTCCCGGTTTCTGAACTCCTCTGCTCTTCTTGGCTCTTCCCTATGCCTGAAGACTACGGTACTGGTTGACCTACGTCAAGCAGTCACGGGGAAAAGTTTTGGTTAGTTCGAGTTCCCCTCGGCAGCCTGCGCGACCATGGCCACGAAGTCATCCGGGAGGATCTGGTGGCACGTCCCGCACCGGTCGTGCAGGGCGTGGGCGACGTGCCCGCCCAGCTCCAGCAGGCGATCAGCGGTACGCGGCGAGATGGAGTCGTCGTTGGCGGCGAAGGTGATGGCCTGCTGCACGTCGTACATGCTCAGGTCCCCGCCCAGCTCGGCCATCTGCGCCATGATCCGGTTCTGCTCCCGCACCGGGATGCTGTTCTGCGCGAACAGGTCCCGCATCACCTGGCTGACCCGGACGTTCTCGCCGTCGCTGCCGCCGACCGGCACGTCCGCGAGGTTCTGGATGGCCTCGAACGTGCCCTCCAGGCCGCCCAGGATCTCATCCACGGACTGGCGGGCCCAGGCGTAGGCATCCTCGGCGCTGGTGATGGTCCGGCGGCTGAGCCTGCCGCCAGAGGCCAGCGTGTCGGTGCATCCGTTGGTACACCACCACCGGAACAGGTACCCGCTGACCGAGGTGCCGGGATGGCTGACCCCGATCAGGCTGTTGGCGACGGCGATCCCGGCCGACCAGGAATCATCCAGGACCCGGGTGCGGGCGACGGAGCGGGCCTGCTCGGGCACGATCAGGCGCATGTTGGTGCGCTCCAGGCCGTTGTGGTACTTGACCCCGCCGGAGTCCACCAGGATGTCAGCGGACCCGTAGGCCTCCCGGATGCCCGCCTCCGCCGCGTCCAGCAGCGCGAGGTTGGAGAACTGGCTGATCGTCCCCCGGCACATGGCCAGGGCCAGCGGCGGCGCATCGTCGCGGTCGTGGGAGAGCAGCTTGTACTCCTTGTCCCCCAGCCCGGTGCGGTAGGCCCAGTTCAGGAAGTCCTGGTAGATGTCCGGCGCCATCCACGGGGACAGCC
>Ga0306921_10001488_pt1 | contig 22747 bp, 7 predicted proteins | sample sta12Cox44000080_FD_203760 | JGI IMG/M metagenome (GOLD analysis project Ga0306921, IMG submission 203760) | Lab enrichment of tropical soil microbial communities from Luquillo Experimental Forest, Puerto Rico - statoxic.12C.oxic.44.000.080 (v2)... | ecosystem: Environmental > Terrestrial > Soil...
ACCATTGGCATCCTGACCGCAGCCCAACTCGGTGAAGTAGTCCCGAACGCACGTGCGGACTCCCTGTTGAGTGCCGTAGCCACTCTGACCTTCTTGGTTGGAGCGATGCTCGTACTGGCTGGCCTATTTCGTCTCGGTTTTGTTGCCAATTTTATTTCCCAGCCCGTTTTGATCGGTTTTAAGGCTGGAATTGGAGTGGTAATCATCCTGGACCAGATTCCTAAGCTGCTAGGCTTTCATGTAGAAGCCAAGGGGACATTCCTCCAGAAGTTGCTTTCTACAATCCACAGTTTTCCGGAAACAAAACTGATCACGTTGGCGGTCGGCGCCTGCATGATTCTGCTATTGATTGGGATCGAGCACTTCGCGCCGAAAGCGCCCGCTCCGCTCCTCGCCGTTGCCGCGGGAATTGGTGGTGCTTATTTCCTGCACTTAAGCACGCGCGGCGTTGATCTGGTCGGCTACATCCCCCAGGGACTGCCCTCGTTTACTGCCCCGTCACTTACGTTGGCGGCTCAACTCTGGCCAGGCGCTTTAGGCATCGCCCTGATGAGTTTTACCGAGACCATTGCGGCGGGACGGGCCTTCGCTAAGACTGACGAGCCACGGCCGCAGGCGAACCGGGAGTTGTTAGCTACCGGAATTTCAAATGTCGGAGGCGCACTGTTCGGCGCAATGCCAGGGGGAGGTGGAACCACTCAAACTGCGGTAAACCGAGTCGCTGGAGCACGTACCCAAGCGGCGGAGCTTGTAACCGCCGCTATGACACTGATTACAATGCTCCTGCTCGCTCCCCTAATCGCCCTGATGCCGCAAGCGACTCTCGCAGCCATTGTCATTGTCTATTCGGTGGGCTTGATCAAGCCTGCGGAATTTCTTGAGATTCTCCGGATCCGTCGGACAGAGTTCATATGGGCCTTGATTGCCTTTGCCGGCGTCATGCTCGTTGGGACGTTGAAGGGAATCATCGTGGCGATCATCGCTTCAATTGTGGCGCTTGCTTACCAGGTTGCGAATCCGCGGTTGCACGTGCTGGGCCGCAAGCCGGGCACAAACGTGTTCCGGCCCCGCTCCGAAGAGCATCCCGAAGACGAAACCTTCCCAGGTCTTCTGATACTCCGGCCCGAAGGCCGAATCTTCTTCGCGAATGCCGAACAGCTTGCACACGAGATGTTGCTCCAGCTTGAGAAAGCGCAGCCCAGGACCGTAGCCCTCGATTTGAGTGCTGTATTCGATCTCGAGTACACCGCACTCAAGATGTTTGCTGAGGCCGAAAAGAAACACCGGGAACGTGGCATTCGCTTATGGCTGGTCGGGATGAATCCAGAAGTGCTCACGATGATTCAGAAATCATCACTCGGCGAGGCCCTTGGACGCGAAGGCATGCACTTCAATCTGGAAACTGCGGTAACGAAGTATCAGGGTGAAGCCGCGCCAGCAAGAGCAAGCATAAAGTGATCGTTAATCCACGCGCCCTCCAACCCCCACTCCCGCCCCTCGCCCTTCCGCCCGCCCGCCCATCCGGCATGCAACGCGCACCCGCGTAGATCTGCCCGCGCCGACCCGTCGCCGCTCGCCCACTTGACACGCCGCACGCCGAGCTCGCCGCTCCCCCGCAAACGCCCGCCCCGCACTCCGCCCGCCGTCCGCCCTCCCGCTTTTCTCTCTCCCCCACGCCCGTTCCGCCCGCGCGCTCGTCAGTCGTGCGATTACTGATCAGTTAATAATATTAACTAGAACGTTATGGGGTGGCCCCGTTTTCCCACCCCATAACGTCTGAGTTAATAGTATTACCTAATCAGTAAACACGCGTAGGGATCGACGTGCGTGCGCGTTTGCGGGGGGAGCGGCGCGATTGGCGGGGTGCGGGTTAACGGCAAGGGGGCGGCGGGGCGAGCGGGCGCGGGGCGGGGGCGGGCGGAGTGGGACGAGGGAGGAAGGGGGCTCTGAGGACTGATTACAAAAGGTGGCATTTTGCACGTATGAAAGGTGACATGCGGCTACTGGAGTCTGGCGAACTCCGCTTTGGCTTCTTTCAGGATGGGGACGTCGGGGTCGGCGTCTTTCCAAAGGGTAAGGAAGTCTTGGTACGCAGCTTTTGCTTTAGCGGTGTCACCGGCCATGGCGTAGGCGCGACCGAGTTGCAGATGTGCCAGCGATCCCGTCACAAAGTTTCCGACGATGCCTCTGTGATCCAGCAGTTTCTGAAACTCGGCGGCCGCGGCCGTCCCGTTGTGCGCCATCAGGTACGCTTGGCCGCGCAGATAAGCGGGGTAGACAGGTCCAGGTTGCAGGGGAGGGGGCTCGCCGAGCTCATAGGGAGCAGCGGCTTCCAAAAGGACAAGTGCTTGAGATGAATTACCTTTGTTGAGTTCAATAGCGGCGTTGATGGTCGGCAGCCAGTAAAGCTTCAATATGGTATTAGAGGGATAATTCTTCTCCAGTTCTTCAGCCAGCGTCTTGGATCGGGCAACATCGCCGCTGCGAGCTAAGCCGAGGGCTGCCAGCACCTTTACATCCCGACCTGGGGCCAAGGCCAATGCCGATACGATGCCAGGCTTGGCAGATGTGATGTCACCAAACTCAGCTTCCCGCAGGGCGGAATTTACCTGCCACAAAGCCGCTGCTTCTTTAGAGTCTGCGCGAACTGCGGAGTCCATCGCTCGGCGTGAGAAGTCCCGTGCCTTGCTCATCCGCCCGTGGTAAGCCTCCGTGTCAGACTGCAAGGACAGCAGCACGTCCTCGTCTCCCGGTTTGCCTGCACCCCAAGCAAGCTGCTGCTCCATCTGTACGGCGTTTCCCCGCAGAAAAGCAAGAAGGTATATGGTCACGCGCAAGTTTCCACCATCCAGCTTATGTGCGAATGCCTGATCGACAGCAGCGTTGGCGTCATCCAGCCGATTCAGGTTGAGGTATGTTTGCCCCAGGTTTGCAAAGCTTAAAACGTTGTCGGGTGCAAGTCGCAACGATTCCTGGCATTCTCCGAGAGCTTTCTCATATTGCCCCATGTTGGTATAGTTCGAAGATAAATTGACATGCGGAACTGAATCATGAGGGTAACTTGCTATCCACAACTCGTAGGTCTGCGCCTCCTTTTCGAGTTCTCCAGTTGATGCAAAGTAATCTGCAGAGATACGCAGCTTCTCGCGTTCCGTGACTCGGTCGCGCAATTGGTATGCTTTGGTCGCATATTCCAGGGCGAGCGTTGGTTGCCGGAGATTTCCGTAGGATATGGCCAGGCTGGCATAGGCCATCGGAAAGTTAGGGTCGAGTTCGATGGCGCGCTTCATGAACGGAATGCTTGGTGCGTCTCCCTTTTCATGTCCTACGGTGACACCCATGCTGAAGGTCTTCAGGGCTTCGAGGGACGATGTAGTAGCTTCAATCGGAACATCAAACTTCTGCACCGAGGGCAGCGATTCTCCCAGCTTGGTGCGCAGACTGGAAGAGGCCCGGCTCAGAGCCTTCAGAACATCTTCCTTGGTCGTGGCCTCGGCCTGTTCCTTGGCCAAAGTGTCACCCGTACCACAAGCGACCGCACTGAGGTCAATCAGGAAATGACTGCCCAAGTTGGAGATTGTCCCGCCAAGCAGAGCCTTGCTCCCCGTGCGCAGGCAAAGCTCGCGACCCACGTTAGCAGTGATTCGCTCGTTCGCAGGACGACCCATCATTCCCAGTGTCTCGCTTACTTTTCGGTCGGAGAGTACGTTGAGGAAAGGAGATTGCCCCAGTTCCACGGCCAATGCCTGTTTTAGTGAGTCGTCAAAGACGGTATCGCCCGTTGTGTTATGGAAGTCAGCTAGCACAACGGTGTCCTTTTCTGTGAGCGGGGTAGTCTTTGTTGCAGGCGTTGCGGAACGCGAGCGCAGGAAGAAGCCAATCGCGATTATCACACCAATGAGTACGAGGACAGCCGGGACAAGAACTCTCCACCGTTTGCTGCGTCCAGCAGCAGGGATTGCAGGTACGTGAGCCGCAGCCGATGAAGATGGTGCAGCGGCGGTAGCTGGAGTCGAGCCAGAAGCTGTTCGTGGTGTGGTGGAGGCTGAAGCGAGAGATTCTTGCGCAGCAACTACCGTGCCCGAACTCGCGACTCCCACGCGCCCTGTATCCGTGTCGCGTTTCAGCCGTTGCAGTTCGGCCCGCATTTCGGAAGCGTGCTGATAGCGCAGGTTGCGGTCTTTCTCCAGCGCACGATTGATGATGTCTTCCAGCTTGGGCGGAATGTCGCGATTGAAGCGAATCGCGGGCGGTGGATCGGAATCAAGGATGGCTTTGAAGATGAGCCCGGTTGTCTCGCCGCGGAATGGCAGCGTGCCCGTCACCATTTCATACAGCACTGCGCCAAAGGAGAAGAGATCGGTGCGCGCGTCCAGTTCCTTGCCCTTCACCTGTTCCGGAGACATGTAGGCGACCGTGCCCAGGACCGAGCCGGGGCTGGTCAAGTGCTCTTCGCTCGCCGCCGTGGCTGCCGTGGCGTCCGAACCGGCCTTCGCACCCACCACCTTGGCCAGCCCAAAGTCCAGCACCTTCGCCTGTCCGCGCTTGGTTATGAAGATGTTCGCTGGCTTGATGTCGCGGTGAACGATCCCTTCGGTATGAGCGGCATCGAGCGCGTCTGCGACCTGGATGGCGATGTCGAGCACTGTCTCAGTGTCGAGCGGCTTTCCCGTGATGCGGTGCTTCAGCGTAACGCCATCGAGGAATTGCATGGCGATAAACGGTTGACCATCGTGCTCCCCGATTTCGTGCACCATGCAAATGTTGGGATGATCGAGTGCCGAGGCGGATTGGGCTTCACGCCGGAAACGTTCGAGGGTCTGCTGGTCCTGGGCCGTGCCTTCAGGCAGGAATTTCAGGGCGACAAAACGATGCAGCCGGGTGTCCTCGGCCTTGTACACGACCCCCATCCCTCCGCCGCCCAGTTTCTCGACGACGCGGTAATGGGAAATGATCTGGTCGATCATGGCGCGACGCCATCGTATGCGGGACCACAGTGCAAGTCAATGAGACAGATAGGCTGGGGGGAAGGTTACTGATCGGAAAAAACTCTGATACTCCACCGATGAGTTAACAGATTTGGGCCGCAGGGGTCTCTCACACCATGGGCGGATCGCAGAGCGGCGGTCGCTGAGGAGCAGGGCTGAGTAGGGTTGGGGGGCGGCGGACAAGAATGGGTAGGGCGGGAGCGCTCTTCCATTTCTAACAGGTCCAGCCACGCCACCTTAGCACTATGATCTGCGTCTCACTGCGAGTAGGTGATTGCCCATGCCTTTTCCCGTTCCTGATCCCGGACACCAGGAAAGCTTCATTTCGGAAATGAAGCGCTACCTGAACTTCACCGACTCCGATGCCAATCTTTTAAGGCAGCTCAGTCCACGCATGGGTCGCCATTTTCCAGAGATGGCGGACCTTTTCTATGCACAGATCCCACACCACCCGGGCGCCAGCCGGGTGTTCACTGGAGGGGAAGAACAGGTTAATCGTCTAAAACGCACGCTACAAACTTGGGCCCAAGGACTTTTCGCAGGTATTTACGATGAGAAATACGCCGAGGATCGATATCGCATCGGCTTCCGTCATGTCCAGATTGGTCTCGACCAGAAGTACGTAATCAGTGCGATGGGGGTCATCCGCTCGTTCCTACATGATTGTCTATCCGAGGAAGTTCCACAGCGCCAGGAGAGATTAGCGTATGCCAAGGCACTCGGTAAAGTTCTTGACCTCGATCTGAACCTGATCTGTGACTCATATTTCCGAGCCACCGAGATCCAGTCGTGGGTGAAGGGGGAAGTTGCGGCCACTCTTGTTCGTCTGCAAGGCACTCACGATTTCGCCTCGTTCTCCTCTAATCTACTTTCTCGCATCTCTGAATCCATCCCTCTCCTTTACGCCGGATTCTACCTTGTTGACGACTCGCACTCCCGACTCAGCAGGGTAGGTACCTTCGCCCTTCGTGACTCCTGTACACACACGGAATTCGCGTTTGGTGAAGGTCTGGTGGGTCAAGCCGCTCTCGAGCGACGCACCCTTGATCTGTCTTCTTCAAAGGCTGAGCCTCTCCAGATCTCAACTGGGCTTGGGACGGTTGCTGCTGGGAAGCTTCTGTTCATTCCGGTTCTTCACCAGAGCACCGTGGTCGGAGTACTCGAGCTTGCCACTGTCTCGCTTCTATCGGAGCGCCAGCAAGCTCTCCTCGATGTCCTTCTCCCCTCTGTTGCCATGAGCGCTGAGATTCTCTCCGGCAATATCAAGACTAAAGAACTGCTTGAACAAACAAAGTTGCAGGCCGAGACTCTGGCCACCGTGGAGGAACGGTCGCGTCTAATTCTGTCTTCCGTCGACGAAGGCATCTGTGGTCTCAGTACAGAAGGGGCGATGACATTCGTCAATTCTGCTGGTGCGAAGCTCTTGGGCTACACTCCCGAAGAACTTGTCGGGGAAGGAATGCATATTCGCATTCACTACGCCCGTCCCGATGGTTCTCCTTTCCCCTATGAGGAATGCAGCATGTACAAGACCACACGGGACGGTCAGCTCCGCGTAGTCTCGGACGAAGTTCTTTGGCGAAAGGACGGCTCGAGTGTCCCAGTCGAATACTCCACTACACCGATCCTGAATGATGTCAAGACCGTTGGCATAGTCGTTGCATTTCGGGACATCACAGAACGACTCCGCATCCAAGCGGAGCTACTCGTTGCCAAAGAAGGGGCCGAAGCTGCCACAAGAGCGAAATCAGATTTCCTGGCCAATATGAGCCATGAAATCCGAACCCCGATGAACGCTATCATCGGCATGACGCACCTGGCTTTGAAGACCGACCTCTCGCCAAAACAGGCCGACTATCTGAACAAGGTCAAGTCCGCGGCTCAAGTCCTGCTTGGGATCATCAACGACATTCTCGACTTCTCGAAGATTGAAGCTGGAAAGCTAGACATGGAGAAGACCGATTTCCGGCTTGAGGAAGTGCTCGACAATCTCACGAACATAGTCAGTCAAAAAGTGCAGGATAAGAACCTTGAATTCCTGATCTCGTCGCAGCACGATATTCCGCCTAAGTTGGTTGGCGATCCGCTGCGCCTTGGCCAGGTTCTGATCAACCTCGTCAACAACGCAATCAAATTCACTGAACGCGGCGAAGTGCTGGTTAAGGTTGCGGTGGAAGAGCACCTTACTGAACGGATAAAGCTGAAGTTCTTCGTGCGCGACAGTGGGATCGGAATGACACCCGAACAGCGTGCTCGGCTCTTCCAGGCATTTTCGCAAGCCGACTCTTCAACAACTCGCAAATATGGCGGCACCGGACTTGGGCTCTCCATTTCCAAGCGACTCGTCGAGATGATGGGGGGTGAAATCTGGGCCGAGAGCCAGCCTGGAATTGGCAGCACATTCTATTTCACTGCCTGTTTTGGTGTTAGTTCAGGGGAGAAAAGAAAACGCTTTATTCCTGATCTGGCGGCCATTCGGGCACTGGTGGTGGACGATAATGCCCAAGCCCGAGAGATCCTCACTGAGGCTTTACGCGCCTTTGCGATGAGGGTGGACTCGGTCTCCTCCGGTGAGGATGCCATACGCGAAATTGCGTCCGCAGATGCGCGGGATCCTTATCGTCTGGTGCTGATGGACTGGCACATGCCTGTGATGGACGGCCTGGAAACCAGCCGGATCGTCAAGCGCAATGATCGGTTGCAACACATCCCTAAGATACTGATGGTGACGGCCTTCGGCCGCGAAGACATTAGGGCCCAGGCCGAAAAAATTGGGATTGACGGCTATTTGCTGAAGCCTATTAACGCGTCGTTACTTTATGACACACTGGTGGATCTATTCGGTCTTGCCGAACTAGACGTTCACCGTTCTCGCGTCCGAACGGGTGAAACACGGGCGCACGATGTCACCGGTATTCGCGTCCTCTTAGTCGAAGACAACGAGATGAACCAGCAGATTGCGACAGAGCTATTGGAAAGTGCTGGAGCAATTGTCACCGTCGCCAATCACGGCGGCGAAGCGGTAGAAGTCTTGACCTCAGATAATCAGGCTTCCCCTTTTGACGTAGTCTTTATGGACCTGCAGATGCCTGAGATGGACGGCGTCACCGCTACCAAACTTCTGCGCAGCGATGACCGGCTGAAGGAAATCCCGATCATCGCGATGACTGCACACGCCTTGGTTGAGGAGCGTCAGCGCTGCATCGATGCAGGTATGAACGATCACGTCTCGAAACCAATCGACCCTGAGGCTCTGTTTTCGACTTTGCTGAAATGGGCCAAGCCGAAGCCAAGACCAGCGTCTGAGCCGGCTGCCGCATCCGTGTCGCAGATTGTCTCGTCGCAAATTAGCGGGGAGTCGGTCCTACCCCAGATTACTGGCGTTAATGTTGTCGACGGCCTCAAGCGCGTGGCTGGAAACCACAATCTGTATGTCAAGTTGTTATCGCAGTTTGCCTTGCAGCAAGCTGGCGCGGCCACCCAGATTGCAGCTGCACTCGATGGCGGCGATCGCAAATTGGCTGAGCGAATCGCGCACACGGTGAAAGGTGTCGCTGGTAACCTTGGCATTTCGGACGTGCAATTTGCGGCCCAGAAACTGGAGAAGGCGATCTGCGAGGGTCAAGACTCTGGCACGACGTTACTCGACCAGTTCGCAAATACGTTGCGCGTGCATGTGAATTCGATTACCCGCGCGATCCCTGGCCCGGCCTCCCCTAAGTCCGCGATAGCGCCCTTCGACAGCAAACGCGCGGCTACTGCAGTGCGCCGCCTGCAGGCATTGCTGGAATCTAACGATGGAGACTTGCAAGAAGCCTTTCAGGACCTGCACGAAGCCGTTATCGGTGTGGTCGACGCACGGCATCTCAATGCCCTGGGCCAAACGATTAACAACTTCGAATTTGAGCAGGCCCTCGTCAGGCTCAACGAAATCGCCGAGCTTTGCCAGCGAATCGGACAATAGCACACGTGGACCAGAACGAGCACAACAAGACTATTCTAGTAGTAGATGATGCCCCTACCAACATTCAGGTAGTCAATTCAATCCTCAAAGATATTTACAAGATTCGGGTCGCCACCAACGGTGCAAAAGCGTTGGAACTCGTGAAGGTTGTACCTTATCCCGACCTGATCCTGCTCGATGTGTTAATGCCGGATATGGACGGGTATGAAGTCTGTACCCGCTTGAAAGCTGACCCGGGGACGCGAGACATTCCGGTGATCTTTCTCACGGCGCAGACAGAGATTACCGATGAAACGCGTGGCTTCGATGTCGGTGCAGTCGACTACATACACAAACCATTTTCCCCTGCCGTGGTGAAGGCGCGGGTTCTTACTCATCTCGTCCTTCGTGAGAAAACTAAATTGATCGAGCAGAAGAACCGAGAGAATGAAGCGCTCCTGCTCAATATTCTCCCTAGAGAGATAGCCAATCGGCTGAAAGGAGGCGAAAACGAGATAGCCGACAACTTTGCGGACGTTACAGTTTTGTTTGGCGATATTGTTGGCTTCACAGATTTGTCCAGCACGATATCCGCTGCCGAAATCGTAGAGATGCTTAATGGCTTGTTCAGCCGGTTCGACCAAGTCGCAAATGAACTAGGCGTCGAGAAAATCAAGACAATTGGGGACTGCTATATGGCCGTGTGCGGGTTACCCACCCCCTGTTCGGCCCACGCTGACAGGATGGCCCGCATGGCGCTCCGCATGGTGGAGGCAACTCGAGAGTGCGGCAAGGAAACGGGGCTGAACCTGCAGATGCGCATTGGGCTCAACTCAGGGCCCGTAGTCGCCGGCGTCATCGGTACCAGCAAATTCATCTACGATCTTTGGGGCGATACGGTGAACCTTGCGAGTCGCATGGAATCGAATGGAGTACCCGGTCAGATACAAGTTACATGGAGCGTCTACGACCGCTTAAAGGACAGTTTCGCATTCGACAGCCGTGGTGTTATCCAGGTGAAAGGAAAAGGCGAAATCAAAACCTGGCTCCTGCAGGGGGAAAGATGACCTTTCGCTCCGGCGTGGCAAAGCCCCCAAAATTTGTGGTGCGTTCCCCTTTTACGTTTTTTCGCGGGAGCCGCGCTCACAATGGCTTGCGATCTGGTCCCGACTCCGAGGACCGACGTTCGCGTCCAGTGCAGCCGAGACTAAACGCCCATGACGTAGAGGAAGCAGGTCGGGCATGCGACCTTTCCGCTTGTAGGACCAGCCCAACTGCGTCGGGTCGGTTCCCTTGGTCCGGAATTCGAAATCCCTGCGGGCCCGCCAGATCTTCCCCTGTGTTTTCAATGAGCTAGTGCTTTTGCCGCAGTCTGAGATTGCGTTTGCGAGAGGTCAACTGTAGTAGTCGAAGAGTAAGAATTCGACGAAATTGGGCCTCCGACAGGACCGACTCCCACCTGGACACCGGGCATTTATAAATGGTGCGATTCTTACTCCACGCTCGAATCCCCAGCACTCCGCTGCATGTATGACGCCCGCATCTGTTCGAGCTTGCGGACTGCATCACGGCGATACGCGTCTATTGCCCTTGGACCACGCCAGAAGAGCAGCTTAATCTGTCTAAGAAACCGAAGTGATATCCGCGCTGCTTACCCTGTCAACCCTTACAGTCTGTCAACGTCGAGATATAGATTATTTTGCGTGGAAGCAGCGCCGTCGAACGAGGTACGGCAGCTATCGGGTCGTGGGCTGTCAAGACCCAGGAATCGATGTTGGCCTGTTAACGCGCGCCACAATTTCATGGTCTGCTCATTTTCCTGTAACCCAAACGGGAGCGAATTCGGCCGTACTGAAGCCAATCACAAACAAGAAGATTTTCGTACCGTCGATGCTTGCTCGGAAGCTAAGCATGGAAACGAGAGCAGCAGTACGACGGTGCGGACTGCTTCAACTCGTTTAGTGGATACTGAAGAAGGCCGGCGGCTGTTGCAAGCTGAAAAGGATCCACTATCTTGGAGGCGTTGGGGGCCCTACGTCAGTGAGCGCTCCTGGGGAACTGTTCGGGAGGACTACAGTGCGAACGGAGGAGCATGGGATTTCCTTTCCCATGACATGGCTCGAAGCAAAGCTTATCGGTGGGGTGAAGACGGCCTAGCTGCGATCTGTGACCGCTATCAACTTCTCGTGTTCAGCGTCGCGTTGTGGAACGGCAAGGACCCAATTCTGAAAGAGAGAGCCTTTGGTCTAACGCCTAGTGAGGGCAACCATGGCGAGGATGTAAAGGAATACTATTTTTATCTGGACAATACTCCGACCCACTCGTACATGAAATATCTCTACAAGTATCCACAGTCAAGGTACCCGTATGAGTGGCTCGTAGAGGAGAACCGGACACGCAGCGGCCATGGATTTGAGTTCGAGCTTCTAGACTCTGGTATTTTCGACGATGACCGCTACTTCGACGTGTTCGTCGAATATGCAAAATTCTCCAGTGAGGATCTCTGTATCCGCATAGAAGCAGTAAATCGTGGACCAGAACCTGCTCCGCTGCATATCCTTCCCCACCTCTGGTTCCGCAACACGTGGAGCTGGACTGATCCTCCTCACCCCGCGCCCGTCATCATTGAGGGGGCATGCACACATGGAGCCATAAGCCTAGTTGGCGATGATTCGGGTACGAAGCCGCTCAAGAACCTGCCGTTCGAGTACCAGCTTGGCAGACGATACCTTTATGGCCAACCAAATGGACGGGCTCTTTTTACAGACAACGAAACGAACATTCTGCGGCTGTACGGGATCCCGAATACTCATCGCCATTGCAAGGACGCTTTCCATCGGACGGTTGTCAATGGCGAGCAAGAAGCCGTTAATCCTGATCGGAAGGGAACTAAGGCTTGTCTCCATTACGAGTATGTTGTCGGCGCGGGTTGCTCAGTTGTCGTGCGATTGCGGCTCGCACCCGGAACCTTGCAGGAACCGCTGCATGACGTGGATGAAATCATAGAACGACGACATTCGGAGGCCGACGAATTCTATACTTCCATACAGCCACCCAAAGCGACGGAAGATGAAAAGCGCATTCGGCGACAGGCCTTTGCCGGACTGCTCTGGACAAAGCAGATTTACTTGTTCGACGTTGACGACTGGCTCAAAGGCGACAATCCAAGGCTTCCGCCGCCCAATTCACGACTAGGCTCTCGAAACAAGCATTGGCGCCACCTCAACTCGATGCGTGTGCTGTCGATGCCAGACAAATGGGAGTATCCGTGGTTTGCTGCCTGGGATCTTGCTTTCCAGGCCGTGGCTTTCGCAAGCATCGATCCCGGTTTTGCCAAGGAACAACTCGTTCTCATGCTGTTCGAACAGTTTCAGCACCCTAGCGGCCAAATTCCGGCCTACGAATGGGAATTCTCGGACCTGAATCCACCAGTGCATGCCTGGGCTGTATGGCGCGTGTACAACATTGATAGATCACGCACTGGGACAGCAGACCGGGCATTCCTTGAGAAATGCTTTCATAAATTACTGATCAACTTCGCCTGGTGGGTCAATAAAGTCGACGAAGCCGGAAACAATGTTTTCGAGGGCGGATTTCTCGGCCTGGACAACATTACTGTTATCGACCGAAGCGAAAAGCGGCACGATGGTGCTGTACTAGAGCAATCAGATGCGACCGGATGGATGGGCATGTTTTGCCTCAATCTCATGCGCATTGCACTGGAATTGGCTCAAGAGAACAAAACCTACGAAGGTCTCGCCCTGAAATTCTTCGAGCACTACATCTATATTGGCACTGCTATGAAGAATATGGGTGGCCAGAAGTACTGCCTTTGGGACGAAGATGATGGCTTCTTTTACGACGTGCTGCGCTACCCGGATGGGAATTTTCAGAAATTCCGTTTGCGGTCTCTGGTCGGAATCATTCCACTGTACGCTGTAGAAACTCTAAAACTTGACGAAATTGCACATCTACCAGAGTTTCGAAAGAATTTTCTCTGGTTCGTCAATAACCGCCAGCAACTGGCAGAAAGTTGCTGCCACTATCTTGAGACCAATAGGCAATACGAACTCACGATTGTGGACGAGCAACAACTGCGTCGCATGCTGGAGAGGCTTCTGAGCCCGGACGAGTTCCTCTCCGACTATGGCATCCGGAGCATGTCCAAGTACCACCAGGAGCATCCTTTTGGCCTAGGACAGGACCAAGTACGCTACGAACCGGCGGAGTCCGACAATAAGATTAAGGGTGGTAATTCCAATTGGCGCGGCCCAATTTGGTTTCCCACGACATTTCTCATTATTGAGTCATTACGGACGCTTGGTGCTGGCTACGGCGATGACTTCCGGGTCAGCTTCCCGGCTAAACCTCACGGCAGCAGAAATCTGTGTGAGATTGCGGGCGACCTCGCTAACCGAATGATTCATATCTTCACTCGCAATGAGGACGGGCGCCGGCCCCTCTATGGTGGAAATAAGAAATTTCAGGAAGATCCCTACTGGAAGGACCTCTTACTATTCTTTGAGTTCTATCACGGTGATAATGGCGCTGGCTTAGGGGCGTCACACCAGACCGGTTGGAGCGCGTTGGTAGCAGCACTGATTGATGACTGGAGGCGTTGATAAAAACCGGAGTCAAAGTAAGCCTCTCACTTGCTTCTAGATAGATGGTCGGCCCTAGCAGACGATTTTAGAACTTTGCTTTCTTCCCCTTTCCTGGACGGCTCCACAGAGACTTTTTCGGCAACCGGAATCTCTTTGGAGGCCCTCGCCCACCAATGAGTGTAGATCTCGATTTTTCACCAATTGACTTCCGCCCGTCGGTCAACCCGTTCGCTCTCATTGACTTGTCCTACCCTCCCGCATAACATGGCCTCGCGCGCCATGATCGGTCAAACGATCTCCCATTACCGTGTCGTCGAAAAACTTGGCGGCGGCGGCATGGGTGTGGTCTACAAGGCCGAGGACCTTTTCCTCCACCGCTTCGTCGCGCTGAAATTCCTGCCCGAACAAGTTGCCAACGACCCGCAGGCCCTGAGCCGCTTTCAGCGCGAGGCACAGGCTGCCTCCGCGCTGAATCATCCGAACATATGCACGATCTATGAGATCGGCAAGGACGATGGGCAAGTGTTTATTGCCATGGAGTTTTTGGATGGATTGACCCTCAAACACCGCATGGCAGGCAGGCCGATGGACACTGAGTTGATTCTGTCGCTGGCCATCGACATTGCAGAGGCGCTGGAGGCGGCTCACGCAGAAGGCATCGTCCACCGGGACATCAAGCCCGCCAACATCTTCGTGACCAAGCGCGGCCATGCCAAGGTACTCGATTTCGGTCTGGCCAAGGTCATGACTGCGGGCAACCGCGCGCCGCGAGAGGACGCAACGGCCCAGGAGACGTTGAACGAGGAGCACCTCACCAGTCCGGGTTCTACGCTCGGTACCATCGCTTACATGTCGCCCGAGCAGGTGCGTGCGAAAGACTTGGACGGGCGCAGTGACCTTTTCTCCTTTGGAACCGTTCTGTATGAGATGGCTACGGGCACGTTGCCTTTCCAGGGAGAAAGCTCGGGAGTGATCTCCCGCGAAATTCTTGATCATGACCCGGTCCCAGTGCTCCGGCTGAACCAGAATCTTCCGCCCAAGCTGGAAGACATCATTAATAAGGCACTGGAGAAAGATCGCGAGCTGCGCTACCAGGTGGCAGCGGAAATGCGCGCCGACTTGAAGCGGCTCAAGCGGGAAATGGAATCACGGCACGGCGTACCCGCAAGTTCGGGTACGGTGGCTGCGGCCAGGGAAACCGGCACCCAGATCGCAGCCCAAACACCGCGGCTGCCATCCGGCAGTTCTCCTGCGCTTTTTGCATCTTCCTCATCGAGCACTGTGAAAGCCGCCGACCTTCCGGTTTCGAATCGTGGAAAGCTCTGGAAAATTGTTGTGCCTGCTGCAGTGGTACTACTGGCGGCTCTGGTCGCCGGTGGTCTTTACTGGCGCTCGCGATCCGCAGCGCCCGCGGCGACCGCCACACCGCTCACAGAGAAAGACGCGGTGGTGCTCGCCGACTTTACCAATTCCACCGGCGACCCTGTCTTCGACGACGCTCTCAAGCAGGCATTGGCGGTGCAGCTGGGACAATCCCCCTTTCTCAACATACTTTCCGATCGCCGGGTGGAAGAGACCTTGCACCTAATGGGCAGGAGTTCGACGGAGAAGATTACGCGCGATGTGGCACGGGAACTCTGTATTCGGACCGGAAGCAAGGCGTTTCTTGTAGGGTCAATCTCCAAACTGGGCGAGCAGTATGTGGTTGGCGTTGACGCAGTCGGTTGCAGCACAGGAGATACCCTGGCCAAGGAACAGGAGGTGGCTGGAACGAAAGGGGACGTGCTGAATGCGCTCGGAAAAGCCGCCTCCAGTCTGCGGGGAAAGCTCGGCGAGTCGCTAGCTACTATCCAGAAGTTCGACGTTCCGGTTGAAGCCACAACGCCTTCGCTCGAAGCTTTGAAAGCATTCAGCATGGGCATCACGACCTTCCGAGCGAAAGGAAATGCTGAGGCGATTCCTTTCTACAAACGCGCTCTCGAACTCGATCCGAATTTTGCCGTCGCCTATGCCAGTCTAGGTCTAGTCTACGGCAACCTTGGACAGGCGAGTCTGGCGGCGGAGAATATCAAGAAAGCCTACGAACTGCGCGATCGAGTCAGCGAACGCGAGAAATATCGGATCTCGGCTTTGTACTACCAGAACGTTACCGGCGAGTTGGAGCAGGCTACCCAGGTCTATGAACTGTGGGGTAAGAGTTATCCAAGGGATGCGGTGCCGCCCGGGAACCTGGCCGTTATCTACGCTTATCTAGGGCAGATCGATAAATCTTTGGCGGCGACAGAAGAGGGCCAGCGTCTCGCGCCCGATGCCACCGGTTATTCGAATCTGGCAGGAATCTACTTGGCCCTGAATCGGCTCGACGATGCCCAGAAAACCATTGAGGAGGCTCAGAAGCACAATCTCGCGGGCGACTTTTTGCACCTAGGAATCTATCAATTAGCTTTCGTCAGGGGCGACGCTGCCGAGATGGACCGGCAAGTCGGCTGGGCAGCCGGTAAGCCCGGAACCGAAGACATCCTGCTGTCCTTTCAATCGGACACCGAAGCCGATTCTGGACACCTCACGAAGGCTCGGGACTTTTCCCGTCGCGCGGTGGATGCAGCCGCTCGCACCGACTCAAAGGAAACGGCTGCGATCTGGCAGGTGAATGCTGCTTTGCGAGAGGCGGAGTTTGGCAATCTGGAACTCGCAAAGCAAGACGTTGCCGCGGCACTGAAGCTGAGCCCGGGCCGAGATGTTGCAACGCTTTCTGCTTTGGCACTGGCGCGGAGTGGCGAAACCGCCCGGGCCAGGACCATTGCAGAACAACTCGAGAAAAGTTATCCATCGGAAACTCTGCTGAAAGTCTACTGGCTGCCCAGCATCAAGGCAGCGATCGAACTGAATGCCGACCATGCTGCGCAATCCCTTGTCTATCTGGAAGCTGCCGCACCCTATGACCTAGGGTCTCCGCCACCCTTTCAGCTTGGAACCCTCTATCCAGCCTATCTTCGCGGCCAAGCCGACCTCCTCGCACACAACGGCCCGGCCGCAGCGGCCGAGTTCCAGAAGTTACTCGATCATCGGGGCGTCGTGGTGAACTTTATCACAGGATCGCTGGCTCATCTTCAACTCGGTCGTGCCCACGCGATGGCTGGCGACACCGCGAAAGCGAAAGCGGCCTATCAGGATTTCTTCACTCTCTGGAAGAACGCCGATCCGGACATACCCATCCTGAAAGAAGCCAAAGCCGAGTACGCCAAGCTGCAGTAGTCAATTGACACTATCAGGCGTCACACTCATTGACCCCCGCCAGACCCCCAAAGAGGAGCAACTGACTCTTAATCTCAGCGGCGATGAGTGCAGTTAAGCGCACCAAGATGCATTGTCCTGCAAACGCAGAGACTTGGCCATCAGGGATGACGCATCAGTGCGCAGCAAGACGCACGGAATCCCAAAACGAACTGACACCAGAACTGGCCCCCGACCTGGCGTGCCCTTCGGCTAGCGACGGTGGGGAGGACATTTTATCGGTACTAATCCGGCGAACGAGCCGGTAACTTCCGGTTTGCGTGACCCGCTCGGCCACTGGCACGCAATCTCAGGCGCCTATCGCCTTCGGAAGTGATACGTGATTGAGGCTGTCACGTACGACTTAAGAGGAAACCCCGTGATGCGCTCGAAGGGCGATGCTTCGCCGGGTAGCGCCAACGTCTCCAGGGTTTGGCCGCCATACCCGCTCGCAATGAAGAAGTTCAGACCAACGTCGATTCCCGTCTTCTCAAACGGGCGGATCAATGCACCGCGAAATTCGCGGACTGGGACAGCCACGAACCCATCTCCCAGCGGCTTTCGTCCCACCTCTTCGTACTCTCCGCGAGCCAGCATGTGAAAGGGAAGCCTGTCAATTGTCGTTAGCACATCCCAGATCAGCCGTGGAGCCTCCGGAGTGAGCTCCCCTGTAAGGCGATCGCGCGCGTCTGCACGAGCAAACAGACCCTGTACGAAACCATGGCTGAAATTCCGGCGAGCCGTAACTGTGATGGATTTCAAGATACCTGGCCCCTCGTCTTCCTGCAGACCCGTGTCGTTCGAGATGCGTGCCAACTGCTGTGCAGTCGTCACATGTTCCAGTGTCAGGCGGAATTCGGTGCGGGCAACGGTCTTACTCACGGCCAGCTGGTACGAACGCGCTTTGCTGACGATGGTGCCACCCTCAATCGCCGTCGTTCCGATGCGGGGATCATTCACGTGAAAGGTCTGTCCATAACTCAACGAAACGGTTGGCAAATACGACAAGGATGGCGGGGGCAAAAGCGTAAGGGTCCCTTTTGGCGAATTGACGCTGGCGTGCCGCGAAAAGGAAAGGTCCGACCGATAGAGGTCTTGATTGTCAAAGCTGACTTCATCACGCCGGTACCCGAGGTTGTAATGCAGGAAGCGCAAGACTGTGCCGTCAACAGACACAAACGGGCTGTAGAAGTTCAGAGTGAGGTTGTTGTTCGTGACCGGCTGGAGAAGATTGTCCGTAGTAATGTGATCCAGGGCGAGATCGCGTGGCGCTTCGCGCCGGAAATTCACCCCGGCGAGCAGCGAAAATGACTTGCTGAAGTTGTTGGCATAGAGGATGTCTTCCGAATTCACGTTCCGGTGTTCGCTCTGCCGGATCAGTCCATCACCGAAATTCGGACGAACGTCAAGAGTGTAGTAACGATAGAAGCCTGAAAACTGGAACTGGCTTCGATCCGTGAGGTGCCAAACGTCATTGACAATAACGGCGCCGTTGGAGGTTTCCTCGCGTTGACGATCATCAATCGTATCGTTCGCCACTCGAGTGTCGATGGGAATCAAGCCCGGCTGATACGCGAAGCCGTAGTAGCCGATGCCATAGACGGTGAGTTCATGCTTTCCAAAATCGAACACCTTCGAAACATTCCCCTTGTACTGCTTGCGATGCTCTAAGCGCTCAAGAAACCCATTCCCGTAAGAAACCTCAAGCCCGACCCAAGACCTATTGGCAGGATCCCGCGGACTCCAGCCCGTGACCAGGTTCAGATCACGATAATCGCCAGTGAGCCGAATCAACGGATCCAGGCGATCACGAAGCCCGAAAATCATCGACGCGTTCACCGAATTGTTTCCTTCCCGGACGTTGAACGCCCCGCCATCGGTTTGTACGCTCTCGATCGCCACAGGGATGATCACATTTGGGTCTGCGTAACCATTCCCGTGCGCGTTTGCAGGGAGATTATTCGGGAACAGAAAACCACCCACCTGAAAGAACATCGCGATCGGCTCGCCATGATCACCTGCGACGCCGGGGACAAAATATTGAGGCGGTTTTACTCCACCCGCGGGGGATTCCACGGGCATGCCTGGGATGGAAATTGGCATGCCAGGGCGTCCAGGGTTGGCGTCAAGGGTCTCATCTCGTACCATGATCCGCTGCGCTGGGTCGGGAGCGAAGAGGCCGACATCGGAGACATCCGCCGACACCGTGACGGATTCGCCTTGCGAAGCAATGTCAGAGAAGTGAATATTCTCGGTGTGGCTCCCACCCGAAAGCACAATCGATTGTGTGATCGGCCGGAATCCGGGATATTCCGCAGTGAGTCGATAGTCTCCAGAGTCCACGTTGGAAAAGGAAAACTGCCCCTCACTGTCCGTTTGTGTTGTTAGATTGGACGAGTCAGCCCGACGCCGGAGGCGGACCGATGCTCCGGCCACAACGCTGCCCTGCGGGTCGGTCACATTCCCAGAGAGGCTAGCCGCCGCTAACGCGGCTGGCACACAAAGAGAAAACCACCAGAGCATGAACGCAAAACACCAGAAATGCCAGAACCCTCCGGCGGTTGGGAATTCGTGATTGCTGCCGGACATGCGATATCCTTTCTCGAACCTGCGGAGGCGCTCTCCTCTCTGTGACTTGCTCGACAATCTTGCCGTGCCCGGCAGTTCAATCTGCCTTCTGAGATCGTTCCACTTCTATGATACGGCGCGCAACACGAATTGGATTGCACACAAGATTTTTTAGGATAAATCCAGTCCCGCCATCCAGGAGACAAGTACGCAAGTCGGGTTGTGAAACCTGATTGGGCGGTGGCGATTCTATTGACTGACGGACTAACCGGACATTGAGGCGAGCGGGTTTCTCTTTCCAAAAACGTACCCTCGGGCTGACGTCCAACCGATTGAATTTTCAGCGTTGGTATCACGGGTTCCGCGTCTTCCAAAAAGACTAGGTTCTAGAAACTATTGGGTTCGGTATTTGGTTCAGTCTGGCGCGAAAGGGGCTACCACCGGGAAGGGATTCAGATAGGAACCCGCTGTCGCACTCGTAGGTTGGTATTGACATCATTGTTTTCCGCTTGCCTGAAGCACCAAGCCGCGTAGTCGTAGATCTTTGCGATGAAGAGATCAAGCGTCGGGGCAGGAACTCAACGATAACCGGATGATCTCGGTGGTCTCCTTCTGTACGGAGTTGTCGAATCGTTCTTTCATGATGAGCCTTCTCTGGCAAGTCAAAGAGTGGGTCCGGGTATTCCACAGACTTCCAAAAAACCGCGTGACACTCTACACCAATTGCTGCTGGATAGTCTCGGGTTAAGAAGCGTGAATCGTGCAAAGACAAAGCTGGCGCCACCCGTTGCCGGATGACGCCAACTCATTACTGCACCTCATATACGTGCCGGACGACTAGTCGCGATGGAAGTTGAACAGGTCCATCAGGTCGCCGATGGCGGGGCTGTTCAGGGGCACGTAGGGGTTGCTGCGGCTGGCCTTGGGGTTCGGGAAATTATCGCGGCTGCGGTTGGTGACCGGCGACAGCTTCCAGTTGGCCTCGATGAACTTGAGGATCGAGACGTGGTCGGTATAAGTGTGGGAGACGTGACCCGCCCGAGCCCAGGGCGAGACCACGATGGTCGGGATGCGGGTACCATCGCCGAAGAAATCCAGCGGCTGGATGTAGCCCGAGTCGTAGTAGCCGCCGCCTTCGTCGAAGGTCACGATGATTGCCGTGCTCTTCCACAGGTCCGGATTCATCTTCACACCATTCACGATCTTCTTCACGAAGCCCTCAAAGAGATTCAGCTTCGAGGAAGCCGGGTGTCCATCCAGCCAGCCGTCGGGCTTTACGAAAGACACCGCCGGCAGACTGCCATTCTGGATGGCCGCGTACAGGTCGGTTGTGTCCAGGTTGTGGGCACGCCCGCCGGCGGTATTCATCATGGACGTTTGGTAGAGGAAGAAGTCGCAGATGTTGCAGAAGGTGTTGTCTGCGGTGACGTAGTTGTTGTCGGGGTTGGCCAGATAGGTGTTCCACTGGTCGCCATAGTAGGCGAAAGAGATGTTCTTCTCGCCAAGCGAGTCGCCGATGCCGCGCAGAGGCGAGGGCGGAATCACGAAGACAGTTTGCCCCGGATCGGAAATCACTGCCGAACTAGAGGCATCCGTTCCGTCCCCAAGGTAGCCGGGATTGTAGTTGTTGAGCAGGTAGTAATGGTCCTTCTCGCAGCGTGGGTCGATCGGCGTGGGAAGCGACTTCAGGTAGCGAACCACCTGGCGTGCGCCGGCTGCGTTACGGTCGGCGCAGGCGCTGTAGGTGCCTCCGCCGGAAGACGCAGATCCGTAGGAGCCGTTGCCGTAGCCGTCCTGCGTGTACCAGTTGTTGGTGCCGGCCTGAGGATTGGGATTTTCGATTTCATCGACCGTACCGCTGTTGACGCCAGCGCTGACGAACTCATTATGCGGCGGCACGGCAGGATTGCCGTTGCCATCGCTGAACCAGATGGCGTCGCCGGTACCAAGCATGACGTGGTTGGCACCAGTTCCACCCATCACGGACTGATGGAAGTTGTCGCTCATTGCGTAGGTATCGGCCAGCGACTTGAAGTAAGGAGCATCACCCTGCAGCATGTTGTAAAAGCCCATCGACGTCGAGCCTTCTTTGGTCGTCGTGTCGGTGAAGTTCGGAGGCTGGGAATTCCCGTTCGAACCCGCGCCGATTGTGGTCTCGACCCAAGGCCAGAGGTCGTCCTTGCATCCGCTGGGATTGTCTTTCGTTGCGTTCGACGCTTTGCAGTCGAACTGCTGCCACATCTGGTAGAAGCGATGCACCGGGCTGTTGTCATAAGCGTCGTAGGGATGCGTCGAGGAGGTCAGCTGGAATGGGCCGCTAGGAAGATTCGATTGATTCGGAATGCGAGTATCCGGCTGGCCGTGCGAGAGTCCGGTGCCGCCGGTCGACAGCAGCACGTAGTCTTCGGTCTCGAGTCCGTTTTCGAATTGCATAGCGGTTGCAGCGTCCGGAAACGGAGCCGTTCCATATCCGCCGGCGAGTACTGGAGGCAGGATTGCATACGGCGTATTGCCCGACGGGCTCAGACGATAGCCGTCGTCATGGTCGTCGATCGCCGATGACTGTGCCGCCAGCGAGAAGTTAGGCCCTGGGCTTCCGTCTTCGTTGACGATGCCCTTGGAGAGAAGATTGCTCACCGACTCTCCGTGCCTGGGTTTGTAGGTTGCAAAGACGTGATCGAAAGTACGGTTCTCTCCGATGATCACGATCACATGCTTAATTGGCGTCCTGGTCCTGGAGTGGTCAGCAGCCGCGGCAATGGCGGGAGAAATAAGTTGAAAAATCAGTGTCGCGACGCCGACCAATGCAGCGGCGCGCGTTTTCAGGGAGGCGAGTTGCGTCGACTCCATGTACTACCTCCTTTTAAAGCTGACTTCTTTTAAAGCTGAGGGCAGGTTAAGGACGGTTTATTTCATTTCAGTCAAAGGAAGATTACGGGTTGATGAATTTACGCTGTCGCGTGGAAACGCGGGTCGGCGGGAATCGACGTCCAGCTTGGGTTTCGGGCAGGCGGGGGAAAGCCGGAGCCAGCCCTTGCTTTGGGACCGGTTTTCGAGCGGCTCGGCGTCGAGGGCTGGCGAGCGGCGACGTGTACGGGAGCGATCGGGAAAGTGCGGGTTAACACTGCAATGAATCTCCCCGCGATGTTGCGGAGCGCATTCTAGAACCTAGTGGTTTTGGAAAGCGCGAAACTAGCATTTCGAAACTGCCAAATCAATGAGTTCGGGAAACGGCGGCAGGGACGCTTCTGGAACGCCTTAGGGTTTTGAGTCGCCGATCTCGCCAAGGAAGGTAGGTCTTACGACGATGAGAGAGTTGGCGATGAAGCTGTTCACGGAGCTTCAAAGTCGAGCGCGTACACTTCCTGCGA
>Ga0306921_10001490_pt1 | contig 22741 bp, 23 predicted proteins | sample sta12Cox44000080_FD_203760 | JGI IMG/M metagenome (GOLD analysis project Ga0306921, IMG submission 203760) | Lab enrichment of tropical soil microbial communities from Luquillo Experimental Forest, Puerto Rico - statoxic.12C.oxic.44.000.080 (v2)... | ecosystem: Environmental > Terrestrial >...
TTTGCCGATGGGAAATTTGATCGACTCCCGCAGCTTGCGGCGGAGTTGGTCCAGCTCAATGTTGACGTTATTGTTTCGGTCGTAACGCAAGCATCGCTGGCAGCCAAGAACGCGACCAGAACGATCCCGATCGTTATCGTCAGCGTTGGCGATCCAGTGGGGGCAGGGCTAGTCGCAAGTCTTGCGCGACCGGGCGCCAACGTGACGGGAAACTCATCGATGACCATTGAGGTCATCGGAAAATCGCTGGCCCTGCTAAAGCAGGCTGTTCCAAAGGCCTCCCCTATGGCCGTCCTCTGGAATCCCGATAACGTGACCTACCAAGGTCAAATATTGCGAGAGACCGAGGCTGCGGCCTGGAAATTGGGTATTCAACTCCAGACCTTTGGGGTGCGAGGTCCCGACGAGTTCGGTCCCAGGTTTGCAGCGATCATCAGCGCGAACGCCGCCACGCTGCTAGTCCTGCCTGATCCGGTATTTTCGGCTTACACGGCGCGGGTTGCAGAGCTCGCGAACGAGAGCCATCTGCCGACGATGTATGGGCTGAGGGAGGATGCTGTCGCTGGTGGTCTCATGGCCTACGGGCCAAACTATGCGGACCTGTATCGACGTGCTGCCAGCTACGTAAACAAGATACTGAAAGGTGCTAAGCCTGCCGATTTGCCGGTTGAGCGACCGACCAATTTCGAGTTCGTCATCAATCTCAAGACCGCCAAGCTGCTTGGCATCGAACTTCCCCCGACGCTCCTCGCGCTTGCCGACGAGGTCATCGAGTAAGCTCGGTCAGTTTGCTGCACCTGCTCACTTCCGGTTTTGGCACTACCCGGTCCTAAGCCCATGCGACCGCATGTCCGCAGCTGGCCGGAGCTGACATAAGCTCGAAAAAGACGGCTTCTCGTTTTGACCCGCTGCAGACAAAGACCGGAGCGAAATTCCGCGGCGCAGCAGTCTCCTTGAGTATTGAGGTGTGATATCCTTCCGGCCAACACTGGAGGCACTCGGCAATGAAACGCCGCGAGTTCATCACGCTGCTCGGCAGTGCGGCAGCGTGGCCGCTTGCGGCGCGCGCGCAGCAGCCGGCGATGCCGGTGGTTGCATTCGTCAGCGGCCGGTCGTCCGGGGATTCTGCGCGCGCTGGCGGCGCGTTCCGCAGGGGCCTTGGCGAATTCGGCTATGTCGAGTCACGCAATCTGGCGGTCGAGTACCACTGGTTGGACGGCCGCTATGAGGTGCTGCCGTCGCTCATGGCGGATCTGGCCCGCCGCGGTATCGCCGTTATCGCCACTCCCGCCAGTAATCCTGCCGCGCTCGCGGCGAAAGCCGCGACCACAACCATCCCGATCGTATTCGGCGTCGGTGCCGACCCAGTCAAACTGGGTCTGGTCGCCAGTCTTGCTCGGCCGGGCGGCAATGCGACTGGCATCAATTTTTTCTCCGCTGATATCACGGCCAAGCGGCTCGGGCTGCTGCACGATCTGGTGCCCAAGGCCACTCGCATTGCCGCGCCGGTCAACCCGGGCAATACCTCCAGTGATGAGGCCGCGCAACGGGACCTGCCGGAGGCTGCGCGCGCAATCGGGTTGCAAATCGAGCTCCTCAACGCCAGCACCAGTCGCGAGATCGAGGCAGCGTTCGTCGCCATGCTGCGCGACCGGGCCGATGCGCTGTTGGTCACCCCCGATGGATTCCTCACCAGCCGGCGCGTGCAACTTGCGACGTCTGCGGCGCGCTATGGAATTCCCTCGGCCCATGGTTCGCGCGAGGAGGCCGAAGCCGGCGGGCTGATGAGCTACGGGCCCGATCTTCTGGAAGTGTATCGTCAGGGCGGCGCCTACACCGGTCAAATCCTCAAGGGCGCGAAGCCAGCTGATCTGCCGGTCCTGCAGTCGAGCAAATTCGAGTTCGTCATCAATCTGCAGACGGCCCGGCTGCTCGGCATCGAGGTACCAAATTCGATCCAATTGCTCGCCGACGAGATCATCGAATGAGACGGCGTGAGTTCATCACGCTGCTCGGCGGCGCTGCAGCGTGCCCGCTCACGGCACGCGCTCAGCAGACAATGCCGGTGATCGGGTTTGTCAGCGCTACCGCGCGCGACGACAGCGGCCTTTCGTGCCGGCCTGCACAAAGCGGTTACGATGAAGGTCGGAATGTTACGGTCGAATACCGCGGGGCGCAGGGCCAGATCGAACGGGCACCCACGCTTGTGGCCGATCTCATGGCGCGCAAAGTGACGGTAATCGTCGCTGCTGGTAGCTCTGCAACCGCGGGCGCCGCTCGACGTCCCCTCCAATCGTTGCCGCCGTGAGGATTTTACTACGGCATGGTGCAACCGCCGCTTAAACCGATCCTAGATCAATTTGCCTCCAACGCATTCTGGCGTTAGTAGGAAGTGCGGGCAGGGATTTGCCGATGCAGCGATCTATGAAAAGGCTTGCGAGGAATGCTCGTCGTATTTCGATATCAGCAATTTACACCGGTGCCGCTGTCATGCTGTGTGCCCACAGCGCGAAGGCTGAGTTTATCACGCTGTCAGACTTCGATAACACCGCCGTAGTGACCGACCTTAATAGTCTTGGTGTTCCCACTCCCCACATTTTCGCGACCCCTTTGAAAGTCGGTATCTACTTGTTTACGACAGATAGTGGTCAACTCGGGTACGGTGCTAGTGGCTTAAACAACTCAAACGCTCTAAGCACCACCACCGATCTTGGATGGATGAAAATCGACATAGACCCGTCCGCCCAGGTAACGAAATTCGGGTTGCTTGTTGGTCTCCCCGGACCGCAGAAGCACAATCACGAAGCCGTGCTCTTTTTCGACAATTACAATCACCTGCTCGGGAGCACCGGTGTGTCACGCGGTGGTGGATTTCAGTTCGTTGCTTTCGAGAATACTGAGGGACTTATTGGTAGAGTAGTAATCCAGGATGCCGACTTAAATTCATCGAGTTTCGTGGTTGACAACCTCGTATCGCAAAGTGGCCGCCCCTAGGCGCCGATGCGCCAGCAAGCGCGCGCCGCAGTTGACCTTCTCTCAAGGCGTCTCCGTCACGGTCCTAAGCCCATGCGACCGCATGTGCGCAGTTGGCCGGGGCCGACATAAGCCCGCTGGACGGCAATTCGGGTTGTGACTCCACGCCGACCTAGGCCGGTTTGAATTCTCGCAATGCAGCGTGCCTCTCGCCGCTGTGCTATCGTTTGGTTCGGCACCGAAACCATCCCCGAGGAGAGGCCATGACAGTCATCCCCTCATCTGCGCTGCCTGCAACGTGCGCTGCAGTGATCATCTTTGCTGCCAACCTATCTTCGTGGGCAGCCGAGCCTGAGCCTCGTAGGCAACTGGAAAATGGTCTCCTATGTTACTGAGGAACTCAAGCCGGCGACAATCCCGCCCTGGCAGCTAAAGCCGCTACACCAGCGATGCCAATTGTCTTTGCAGTAGCGGGCGATCCCGTTCAGCTTGGCGTGGTCGCTAACCTGAACCGCCCAGGTGGCAATGTTACCGGTGTAAGTTTTTTCTCCAGCAAAATAACCTCAAAGCGGCTGGGCCTTCTGCACGAGCTGGTGCCCACTCTCACAAGCATCAGTCTTCTTGCGAATCCGCGCAATGCTGGCGCTGAAGCCATCAATCAAATATCCTATCCGCGATGCGGCTTACGAAATACCATGATGCGCGCGGAGTGAGGTGCGTCTGGTCCCACTGAACGATGTCTTTTGCGGTATCTCCCAGCCTGGTTAGACAACCGTTGTCGTTGCAAAACACGTCATAAGCAGAGATAAAACGTACGCCGAGATTGGAGGCAATGTCTTTAAGTCGCCGGTCGATATCGAGTGTTAGCGGGGTGAAACTGGATAACCGTTCCGGTATTCTGTGCAAGGGATCTGCCTTATAGGCTCGATACATTGCCAGCCGTGGCGATGATTGCAGCCACACCGGAACCGATCCGATCACGACAATTCGACGTATGCCGACCTGCTGCAAAAACCGCACAATATCGACGAGCTTGTCAATTTTCTTGTAACGGAACCAGTGCGCGGAAATGACGACGATGTCCGGCTTGAGCTGCTCGAAATCAGCAAGGTCGACGGCCATCAGCCGGGCGCATGCCTCCTCGTCGGCTCGCGCTACTTCAGATACCAAGGGGACGCACTCTATCGGCCACCCTTTTAGTACTTTCTTGAACGGTCGCTCCGCTTGAAGGCGGCGCAGTCCCGCTTGCAGATGCCAGGCGTGGGAATCACCATAGGAGACGAGTAGCGGACCACGAGAACCTTCGACAACGGGAACGTAAGTATTGCGGCGGCCTACGAGTTTATAGTCGATGTCGTAAGCGGCTAAGTAGTCGTTCCAATTGTCACGCACCAGCGGCTGAATCTCCTTGGGATAGCGCGTCGGCAGGCCCTCGAATTCGACCGTCACAAAGCCAAGCAGTGCCAATACCACCATGCCTGCCAGCAATGCCGCCGTGACCTTGCGAGCGGCAACCACAGGTCTACGAGCGCGCGCCCGCCGTTCGATAAACTGATAGGTCAGCCATGCTAAGAGGAACGCCGAGCCGACCGCCAGAATGGTCACCGTGCGCGCGTATTTGTTCTCGGCGGTCTCCATCACGGTTCGGCCGATGACCAGAAGCGGCCAGTGCCACAAATAGAGCGGATAGCTTATCAACCCGATCAACACGAGCCCCGGCTTCGCCAGGACATGGCGATTGAGCCACGCCTGCGGCCCTGCACCGATGATGAAAAAGCTGCCGGCCACCGGCAGCAAGGCCCACCATCCGGGAAAGGACGCCTCGCGTGCCACACCGATGCCGGCGATAATCAGTAGCATTCCCGCCGCGGCGGAGTAATCGCGCCACCGCGGCGCGGACAGCGCGGAAAGCACCGGCAGCACGGTTTGCCGATTTGGCAGATTGCTGCAGGCAAACATCGCTCCGGCGATGAACTCCCAGAATCTCGTCAACGGAAGGAAGAACGTAAAGGATGCATGGTCGCGAATCAGAGCAACGTTCAATGCGAACGATGCGATGCCGATCAGCACAAAAGACCATGTCATGGCGCGGTAGCGCCAGATCAGCAGCAGAAGCGCTGGGAAGAAGAAATAGAACTGCTCCTCAACCCCGAGTGACCATATGTGGAGAAGCGGCTTGCTGGTTGCCGGCGCGTCAAAATACCCGGCCTCGAAGTAATTCAAGACGTTGGCAGCAAACGCAGCAGCCGCCATGGTGTGCTTGCCCAGCGAAAGAAACTCGGTGGGCAGCAGCGTGTAGGCTCCGAGAGCCAATGTCGCCACCAGGACGACGGCCAAGGCCGGGAATATTCTGCGCACACGGCGGGCATAAAATTCCAAGAAGCTGAAGTTTTCGTCATTCAGACGTTTGACGATCAGGCTTGCGATCAGGAAGCCCGAAATGACGAAAAAAACGTCGACGCCGATAAATCCCCCGGGAATCCCTTCCGGATGCGCATGAAACCCGATGACAGCGAGCACGGCAATTGCGCGCAGACCATCGACGTCAGGCCTGTAGGCCAATTCCGGGGCGCCCGGGGGGAAATGATTGATGTCGGCGCGAAGGGCTAGTTTTACCGGAACCCAGAACCGCAGTTGGTCAATGCGCGTGCGAAAGGCGACTTCCAAGGCCCCCAGCCCCTTTCCCCTACGTTTAGAACGCGTTCAGCGTAACACCCCTCGATATCTACAGAATTAGCGCGAACGGTGTCAATTCACCTTGGCGTCCCTCGATTGCCGCCTGCGAGATTTCCACCCTGCTTACCGCCGCTTTGGGTCATAACCCGAATTGTCGTCCAGCGGGCTTATGTCAGCTCCGGCCAGCAGCGGACATACGGTCGCATAGGGTTAGGACCGGGTGTGCCACGAGCCGACATATGCAGTGCAGTAAAAAGCATCCCTACTCGATCAGCTCGTTGGCGCGCAGGAGAAGCGATTCGGGGATTATCAAGCCGAGGGCCTTGGCGGTGGTCAGGTTTATGATGAGGTCGAATTTGGTCGGCTGCTCGACCGGCAGGTCGCCCGGGTTGGCACCGCGCAGAATCCTGTCGGCATAATCGGCGGCGCGCCGATACATTTCCGGGAGGTTTGCTCCGTAGGACATCAGGCCTCCCGCTTCGACGTACTCCCGATACCCATGCATCGTTGGCACTCGCGCGCCCAGCGCCAATGTGTTGATCCTGGTCTTATTGGTGTCCATGAGCCCGTCGGGACAAACATATAGTGCTTCCGCACGGCCCTTGATCACCTCGAAGGAGTGCGTGATATCTTCTGCTCGCCGGATTTCGAGTGTATCGAATTCTAGATTGAGCGTGCGGGCCGCCGCCTGAGCCTCGCCCAGCTCCAGCACGGAGAGGGGATTACCGACATTGGCCAAGATCGCCACTCGGTGCAGACTTGGAACAACCTCACGCAACACTTCAAGCCGCTTACCCGCAAGGTCGTCAGACTGACTGGACAGGCCAGTCACGTTGCCGCCCGGTCGAGCCAGACTGGCGACAAGGCCGCTGGCCACGGGGTCCCCCACCCTCGCAAAAACAATAGGAATGACCGATGTCGCCTGCTTCGTCGCGAGGACCTGTGGCGTTCCCGAGATGACAATGACGTCGATCTTGAGCCGGACGAACTCAGCCGCGATCTGGACGAAGCGCTCCTCGCGTCCCTCGCCCCAGCGATACTCAATCGTGATGGTGCGACCCTCGATCCAGCCGAGTTCGCGCAGTCGCTCCGTAAAAGCAGCGACTAACTCGCTTTCGGCCGAACGCGTGCTCTGGCCCGAAAATCCGATGGTCCGCAGCTTCCCCGGCTGCTGCGCACGTACTACCAGCGGCCACGCTGCCGCACCGCCAAGCGCGACGAAGAATTCTCGCCGCCCGATGTGAATCGCCATGCGACCCCTCCCACGGGGGCAACGGAGGGGACGATATCACACCCAACCGTGCTGCGCTGCGGGATTTCAAACCGGCCTATGTCGGCTGGGGGTCAAGAGTTCGCGTAAGGCCCCGATGAGGGCGGCGACCTTACCGCCGGAACGCTTCGAAACCGGACGTAAATTCAACCGATGGGTGCATCTCAGTGAACCGTCAAGAAGTGGCCTTTTATCCTTTATCGATCGGGATCCCAGGCCGCGAATGGATATCTGTAAGGGTGTCTCCGCATCATTCACTCTCGCGCTCGTCCAGTCCAAAGGCGTACCAAAGGCTGTTGAGCTCATCCTGCACGCCCCAGCCGACATGTCGGCCCCGTGATCTCAGCTTATCAATACGCTCAATATAGCCGGCGCGGGAGGCAACTGGCAGGTTCGATACATATTTTAGGGCTTGGTCGTACATGCGGATGAGAGCAAGAAAATAGCCCTCATCCTCCATGCCGCAGGATTCAAGAAAGCTGAACGCCTCCTCGCAATAAAATATCGAAAGCTCCGCCAAACCTTCAGGATGCCCGATCGCTTTCTTGTAGGCGGCAATCGCTTTCTTGGCCTTTGAAACCGACACCGGCTGGTTTCTCATTAAGTCCGGGCATATCCAGCTCGAAATCATTGTTTTGTAGGGTTTGAGTTGATCATGACCCAAGCTCAAACGGGCATGCAGGAACGCTTGGTTGTCTTTGCTTCCAGCGTACAGATCTTGCAGCAGCCCCAGAAGGCCCGCACGATCGAAAGTTTGTAATGCGGCCTTAACGTCGATCCAAGTTGGCGAGGCACTTTTCCCGTTGGCCACGACGATTGACCCTTCAAGGCTATTGGTTGACACATGCCGGCGCATTTTTCACGCTGCTTGGCACTGTGCACGGTCAGTCCGTTTACCCTCCAACACTCTCCGTGAGAGCGGACATCCCGGCTCGGCAGGATCGTGCCACAGCACTAAATCGCTACGCGATCGTGGGGAAGTGCGGCTCGCGGCGAGCATTAACCCAAGGCGGAGATTGTGGGTAGCGGGGGAAGCGCCCTGTCTTGAAGGATCGAGGCAACCAAGGCGATCACCCCGCTGCGTCTGTAATGATCGAGCCTCTTTTCACTTTTTATCTGTGCGAATGGCGGAGCGCAATACACGATCGTCCGCGTGGAGGCTGCATCCGAGACAGATGATCGCGCGCTCACATGCAGTTGCGATGCATCGCTACAGAGTCGCAAAGGCACGTCCCTGCTCAAATAATTTTCCGGCAAGCCCGAAACGATTTCGGCGTAGCACAAAGTGAACTCTCGACTGCCAACAGCACTGTGCGCCGACGAGGTGATCAAGTGAGTCTGACTTCTGCGGTCTATTGCTGCATCTGCTCACGTCCGGTACTGGCACCGGAAATCCCCTGAAAGTGCAAATTACTTCCGCTTACTCGTGCGCTGCGGACTCCACGCAGACCTCCTGGCTGACTGATCGCTGCCAATTCGATATGCTGCCAGCTAGCCTTGGCTGGTGGGGTCGGATACGGTTCGATCAATGAAGCGGCGCGAGTTCATCACGCTGCTTGGCGCTCTCTACTGCAACGCGCGGATTTGCTGCGCGGCGTGAAAGTACTCGCTCTGAGAGCGACCCGGCCTGAAGCCCTGCATGAGGACATGAAATGACAAGAAGAACCACGACGTCGCGCGAGGCCGCTGAGGCGGCGTTCAAGGCTGCAACGGCGAAACCCGTAGAACTGCCTCCGAAAAGACCGTCTGTCCCGGGCGTCAAGGAGCAGGTCTCGTTGCGGATCGATCGGGATGTTCTCGATTATTTCCAAGAGGGCGGGCCGGGTTGGCAAGACCGGATCAATGAGGCGCTAAGAAAGGCGGCAGGGAAGTAGACTCTTGGCAATGTTCTGCAACGATGTCCGTAGTTGGCGGAAGCTGACATAAGAGCTCAGAGGGCAAGGTCGTGGTTTGACCCAAGGCGATCGGTTGAGACAACGCGAGTTCATCATGCTGCTCGGCGGGGGGGCGGCAAATTAGTTGCTCCGCAAGTGGCAACTTCTTCCACTGCTGATTTTGGACCCGACGGGAGGTCTGACGTGATGAGGAGGCGCGCATTTCTCGGCGGCACGTTGAGCGCTGCAACGTTAGCAAGCGCTCAGGCGCAATCGGTGCCTATCGCGTCCAATACGGCTAGCCCGGCATCGCCTGGGCCGCTGGTATGGCCCGTCGTGAGGAGGCTGCCACCCGGTATTCGCTCCTTCGCCGGTCATACCGACACCGTGCCCGACATTGTCGGCCGGATCGGAACGCCACCGAGCCTCGCGATTTTTACCGAAGGCAATCACCTGATGGCATTGCTCAGCGACGACATCGTTGGCGCGTTTCCCTCGTGGGCCAGGTCGCAGCCGAAATACGCCGATCTCGATCTAGATAACATCGTGGTGGTGACCCTGCCCCAGCCGGTGGTCGTACAAATAATACGAACGGGCGGAATCGCGTTAGGCAACCTGATGCTCGACGTGAGCCGCAGGTCCGGTTTTTACCCCGATATCGTGATGGCCGGGCCCGAGCCTTTGCGAGAATTGCGCAAGCTCGGAGTGATCGGCCCGCAAGCACGTTTTTTCGCCAGGAATCGCGGCCCCGCGATGCTTGTTCGGAAAGGCAACCCGCTTGGAGTTCATGCCCTCGACGATATCGCACGTACCGGTGCGCGGATCGCGCTGCCGGACGCGACTGAAGCGGGCGCTCGCGCCAGATATCGTGTCGCCATCGAGGGCTTGATCGGCAAGTCTGGAGCCGATGCTGTCTTCGCGGCGGAAGCAGCGAGCTTTCCGGGTCGCCTTGGCATTGTCCATCGCGACCTTCCTGAGATGCTCGCCCGCGGCTATGCCGACGTAGCGTTCACGCAGTACCACCTCGTTTCCTATTGGACACGGCTATTTCCCAACCACTTTGAACTCGTGCCCGTTTCTGGCGCTGAGCAGTTTTTTATCAAAATTGCGTTCGCCCGCGTTCTTGATCCGCTGCGCCTGCGGGCTCTCATGGCGTTTGAGGAGTTTTTCTTTAGCCGGGCACGGGACACTTATCCCAAATATGATTTGGCACGGATGAGTGATGATGAATTTGGAGCTACTGTGGGGCTCGATTGATTGATGTCCGTAGCTGGTCAAAGTTGGCATAAGCGCAAACGGGGCGGATGTCGATCAGAACAGGGTGCCAAATAATTTGCTCGTCAACGAACCGTCATTGTCGACCCATGGGATCGGTGGCAGTTGCGGCAGGTAAGATGCATACGGCAGCACTTTCGCAAGCCTCACTCTGCCCGGAAACCGTGCGAGGAAAACCTTATTCATTCCGCCATCCAGTCCGCTGTATATTGGGGCGACTGGCACGTTGTCTTTAAGCAATCGCGCGTATTTGACCTCGTCGGTGCGTTGTTTCTCCAGCGCCCGCCGCGCGATTTTCGAGGCGGGGCATTCACCGGCGGGATTGAACACAAGAGGAAACGGCCAGTTCCGAGGAGGTTGCGCATTGAATACATAACGGCGATTACAGACATCCACCTTGGGTTCGAGATGCGTGGCCTCGAACTGATCGCTGCCGATCTTGAGCATCTTCCAGAAGGCCAAGTTCGGATTAGTTCGATGCCGCGCCAGATTCTCCGGGGTCAAGCGGAACGGATAGGCCTGGATTTGGAATGACGGCCGGCCGCGGAGTGAGTCGCGCGCCAGCGAAAGATCTCGCCTATCTGTTCGTCGGTCATGGCATAGCAACCGCTCGACAAGCAATCACCGTGGATCATGAGAGAGCTGCCGTCGCGGTTGTTCGCTTTGTCGAAGCTGTTGGGGAAGCCGGTGTTGATCGCAAGATAGAAGTCGGAATTGGGATTCATCAACTCGGGCGTAATTGTATAGAACCCCTCCGGAGCCTGACGGTCGCCCTCATATAGCTTCGGCCCAAGATCGCCCGACCACCGACAGATCGGAAAGATCTTGAGGATCTGGAAATGGCCGGTAGTGTCCTGCTTCCAGACTTCGAGTTCCGCCTCTTCCTTGAAAATGCGCACAAGGATCGGTGAATATTTTGGCATCTTCTTTTGTCGGAACAGCGAGAGCAGCTCGGGCGGCAACTCTTTTGTTGCCTTGGTTGGCAACTGATTGCTGTCTTCGCCGAGGCACGTAACCGGCGCCAATGCCGCGGCAAAAGCCGCTGTCAGCACAAGCGCACGGACTACCGTGGCACGGATCATCATACCCCCGACGCGGAACCTTTCCTATCTGAATGCCTGTAGTCGGCGGCTTTCTTTGGGCAAACCCAGACCAGGGTTCCCCAAATGATGTATCGCCGGGTAGGAGGCCGCAACGAGCGATACGCAGAAAATGCGGCCGAGCTTGTCCGGTTCAAACGTCGTGCATGCATGGGCGCCGGCGCGGAAGTTGTTGCACCTGCTCAGGTCTCCTCGTGGCGCGAAGTGTGAGTGCCGGGACGCCCGCATTCACGGAGAAATTGGAGGGTAAGCGGACGTTGACGATAGCCGCAGACCGCGCGATCAAAGTGTGGTATGGTCCCATCTGTTGCATGGGCACGACCCCCAAGGGAGGGTCGCATGGCAATCCACATCCGACGGCGGGATTTCATGGTCGCGCTTGGCGGCGCAGCGGCTTGGCCGCTCGTCACACGCGCGCAGCAGCCGGACCGGGTGCGGCGGATCGGCGTGCTGATGGGCTATGCCGAGAGCGACTCGGACGCACAGGCCTGGTACGCTGCGTTCCGGGAGGGACTCCGGAGGCTCGGGTGGACGGCGGGCCGCAACATCCAGATCGACACCCGCTGGGCAACACCTGACGACGTGGAGTTGATGCGACGCTTCGCGCAGGAACTCGTCGCGCAACAGCCCGACCTGATTCTCTCGAGCACCACACCCACCACGAGCGCACTGCTTCAACAAACGCACACCATCCCCATCGTGTTCGCGATCGTTGCCGATCCAATCGGCAGCGGCTTCGTCGCGAACTTCGCACGGCCCAGCGGCAACGTCACCGGTTTCATCTTTACGGAGCCGACGATGGCCGGCAAGTGGCTGGAACTGCTCAAGGAGATTGCACCGCGCATTACCCGGGCTGCCATGCTGTTCAACCCGACATCGGCGACCTATGCCGAATATTGGCTGAAACCCTTAAAAGCGGCTGCTCCCTCATTGGCCGTGGAGGCGACAGCAGCGCCTGTTCGTGATCGATCCGAGCTGGAAGCCGTCATTGCCGCACAAGCGCGCGAGCCAAATGGTGGCCTTATCGTGATGCCGGATAGCTTCACGGATACCCATCGCGTAGAGATCACATCGCTGGCGGCTCGCCATCGTCTCCCTGCCGTATATCCATTCCGTTTGTTCGCTGAAGCTGGCGGTCTGCTGTCCTATGGCGTTGACCGGACCGATAACTTTCGACGTGCGGCGACGTATGTGGATCGGATTCTCAAGGGCGAGAAGCCAGCCGAGCTTCCAGTGCAAGCGCCGTTCAAGTTCGAACTTGTCGTCAATCTCAAGGCAGCCAGGACGATCGGTCTCGACGTGCCATTGCATCTCCAGCAACTCGCCGATGAGATTATCGAGTGAGGGTAACAATGAAACGCCGCGAGTTCATAACGCTGCTCGGCGGCGCGACGGCGACGTGGCCGCTCGCCACGCGCGCGCAGCAGCCGGCAATGCCGGTGGACCTCCCGGCTCGCGCCGATGCGCTGACCCTTCAAAGGAGGGTTCAACTATGCCCACAGCAAGAAAACGCCGTACGGCATCGCCAGGCCGGCTGAGGCCGCGAAAGCGATCCGCCACGCGACGCCGCGCCGCATTAATCTTGGGTTTGACCGCCCGTGCGGGCGCGCGCACCGAGTATCGCATCTATCCGAGCATTGGTATTGCCCGGATCGGAGATTGCAAGGACAGCTTCATGATCGGCCCGGAGGCGCCTGGCGTGGCACCAACCGGACCATTTCGTGGCGCCGATCGCGGCCTCAAGCCACAGGCGGCTCGATTCCGCATCTACAAAGTCGACATCGATGCAAATGAGAACGAGACGGTGACCGAGGAGGTCGTTGCCGGCGTCGGCATCGAGATCGAATGGACGGTGAGCCTTGCCAATCGGAAGGCCGCTGGCTTTCGGATTGACGACACGCTCGCACGCGCAGTCAATCCGCGTCATCGCAACAACGGGCTCGACCGCAACAAGCTCGTGATTGCCGCAACCGGATCAATCGCGGCTGCCGGAGCGCAACCCAACTTGCTCTCTGGCGCGATTGAGTTTGCGCGTCCTGGAGCAAGGGGCCCGAAGGTCAGCGACATCGCACTGGCGACGCTGCGAACCGACGAACAGGGACGGCTGCTGGTTGTCGGCGGGCCCGGCAAATCCGGGTCTCCCGTCAACGCCCCCATCAACGTCTTCTCGGACAATGACGGCTGGTATGACAGCGTATCCGATGGTCCGGTCTCCGCTGTCTTGCGCATTCACGGCCAGGCCCACGAGGTCATCCCTGCTTGGGTTGTCATCACGGTGCCCCGGTATGCGCCTGGGATATACGGCATCGTCACCTGGTACGACCAGGCGGTCAACATGGCGAGAACGGGGCTCGATCGCCGTTTCAACGCTCCCCGTACGACGTCATTTACGCGCGACATCTACCCGATCCTGCAACGCACCGATCACCTCAGCGGCGTGCAGGGGGTGGCGCATTCCAACGGGTCGGTTCCTGCGCTCTCGGATCCGGCTCAAATTGCTGCCTTTGCCGATCCCAACGCACGCAGGACACTGCTCATGAAGCTATCTCCGATCGGGAGCAACGCGCCGCAGGCCGAGCGGCTCCCCACCGGACAGATGCCGCAATTGTTCAGCGGCGCAAATCCCGATCCCGGCGGGCCAACTTGGACCTATCTCGCCCTTACGAAGTACCAGATGATGCACATAAGCAACTGGGTGAACGGGAACTTCGACAACGATTGGACCGGCTCTGCGCCGGCCCCCACGCCGTTTGAACAGATTCCTGTCGCGATGCAAGCTTGGGCCTTGTGCGAAGCGGCGCTCGAAGCCTGCGTTGGCGGTCCCTTTTATCCCGGGATCGAAGGCACCTACGACATCGCGCGGGCGTCGACCTACCGCTCCGAGCCCAGCCTGCGCCGGGAATTTCGCATTGACCCGGCCCACCCGGCGGGCTTCCTGACTGAAAAGATGGCGCTTCCCTGGCAGGCTGATTTCGCAGATTGCTCAGACTACTGGTGGCCCTCGCAGCGCCCGGATGAAATAACGACCCAGGCCGGTGAAAGAACGCGATGGGATCGGGATATCGCCGGTACGACGAGAAATGCGCACCTGAACATGGTCGAGTTCTGGTCGCAGCTCGGGTTCGTGGTTTTCGACCAGGCAACAGGCAGGTTTGTGGAGGAAGAGCGCACTCTCGAAGCCGCAATTGCGTAATGCCGTGCGGCATCGAGGACATCCGGTCCTGATCGTCGGGGGCGGGCCGGCGGGTCTCTCCACCGCCATTGAACTGGCACGGCTTGGCACCGCCGCATGGGTCGTCGAGCGCAGCCGTTACAATGATGTTCGGATCGGCGAGCATCTACAGCCTTCGGGCGTACTTCAGCTCCGCGCGGCCGAGCGTACGTCGAACATGCCGCTTGACGTTCATCTCGTCAGCGCCGGCATTGAAGCTTATTGGGGATCCAGTGCACCAAATTACACCGATTACCTTTTCCACCCCGGACAATATGGATTGAATTTGTCGCGCCCGCGGTTCGACGCTGACTTGGCCTGCGCATGTGAACGCGCCGGTGTGACGGTTCTTCTATCCGCCACCTTGATGCGCGCCCGCAAAGCAACTGTAGGCTGGGACGCTGATATTGCCGTCGATGGCAAACCCGCAAGCTGTGCGGTGTCGGTTGTCGTTGACGGCTCCGGGCGAGCTGCCAGGTTTGCACGGAGCCAGGGCGCGAAAGTGCGCGCCGATGACCGCATGGTTGCCGTGGTGGCAATCGGTCACGGCGCGGACAACGAAACGACCACCCGCAATCTCGTCGAGACCGCGGAGATCGGGTGGTGGTACAGCGCTCGCATCGGGCCTGCCCAAAGCATTTGCATGCTCGTCACCGACGATGACCTCTTGCCAAAGGACGCGCACGCCTGCCTCACGCCTTGGTGGCTTAGCCAGCTGGATCGAACGGATCAAACCCGGCGACGGGCGCCGCGCGTTGATCCGTCGCAACGTTTGATCGTTCGCTCGGCCCGGTCACAGCGCCTTGATATTGCATCCGGGTTGAAGTGGCTCGCCATCGGCGACGCCGCCATGGCGCTCGATCCTTTGACGTCGCAAGGCATCGCAAAAGCGCTTGAACACGGAAGGCGGGCTGCGTCAAGCATCGTTGACTACATCGCGGGCGATGATTCGTCGCTGGAGAGGTTCACTTCCCAGGTGCATGGTGACTATGCCGCCTATCGCGTCACGAGAGCGCGATACTACCGGCTTGAGACGAGGTGGCCCAGGTCGCTTTTCTGGAAACGGCAACAAGAAGAACCAACGTACCGACTTTAATAGGAAAAGTAGACACCCCAAATAGTCAGCGGTCCAAATGGCGCAGAAGATTGCTTGGCTGCTCGCTTTCAGGTGGACATTGGTTGTTATTGCTGCGTGCAATGCTTTAATTCAGGGGGTCGGCGCTCAGCCTGCGACCAGGGCGTATCTAACAGGCGGCTGCGATACTCCCCAGACGCCGTTCTGTGACGCGCTCATGGCGCCCACTCCCAATTGGACAGGTCATGTATTTCATCTGAGCCAAAACTATCCAACCGCAACTGATCCCGATGTGCAGCCGTGGATGCAATTTGATCCCAAAGCCCAACCCGATCAATACCTGAATGCCGTGCTGGCTTATTTCTATGAAGGCAATATTCAGGCGGACACCGAATCGAGTTTTGACCCGACGCTTAACAATGTTCGACCCTGGTACAACGCGCCGTGGCAGGACGTAGGGACAAACGGTCGTGAATTCATCCATGGGCTTACACGCGAGCGCGTATCTCGACCTCAGGAGCTTGGACCCCAGCAGGTGCACCAATGGGACAATTACGCGGTCGGTTTCTACAATGCGCCGGGCGGCATGATCCTCGGCCGCGTGTGGAAGGCTCATGGCAATCCTGATCCCACTGTTGCGTTGTTTCCAAATGGGACCGTTGCCGCCAAGCTCATATTCACAACGGCATCGGAGGCGGAGGTGCCATATTTGAAAGGTTCACCCCAATGGCAAGCATACGTCTATGCGAATACCAGCGATCCCGCTCCGAAGGCGACAAGCCCGCGGGCCGTCCTGGGTCTTCGCCTGCTACAAATTGATATTGCCGTGAAGGACGATCGCCTGTCGGATACGACCGGCTGGGTGTTTGGAACATTCGTCTACGGGAGCGGTCCCGGGGGCCAAGGCGGTGGCAGCGGTTGGACCAATGTCTCGTCTGTCGGCGTCATCTGGGGGAATGACCCTGGTTATTCGGGCACGGGCCCTCTCTTGCAAACGTGGATGAATCCCGCAGTTCACATGCCTCATGTCGGATATCAGGGGCGTCTGAACGGGCCGATCGACAATCCCATTTCGTCCTGCTTGTCTTGTCACGCAACTGCCGAAGTACCTTCCGGCGCGATGGTGCCGCCCGGTGGAATGAGCCCTGCGCCCTGGTTTCAGAACATTAGATCCGGGACGCCATTTGATCCGGGACGACAATCTACCGACTATTCGCTCCAACTATCGGTCGGTATCGCGAATTTCACGGCCAATCACGGCTCGAGCGATGCAATGGTGACTGCAGAGCAGAGATTGCAGCAACTGCGTATTATAGAGACTCAGGATGAACAACCGCCTAGGGCCGGTGGGACGATCCATTGAAACACGCGCAACGAATGCCGGGCAAGGCACGAAATCGCGTCGGGAGATGGTGCGCCGGCAGTGCCGCAGGCAGCCGGTGCTGCAAACGGCTATGGGGATTTCGCGGGACCGGACTTGCGGCGATCTGCGTCCGAAGAAGGATGCAACTTAGCCGTTCCGGCACGAATGTGGGTAAGCGGACCATGCACGGTCATTGCAGCTTAAGGCAACGCGCCGGTTGGACGGCGATTGAATTCCTAATATCAACAACGATTGAGTGCGCATCATTTTGCCGAGGCTTTAGATTCATCGTTACGGTCCCAAAAGGCGTTCAGGGCTAAAACAAAGACAACAGCCCCGCACCCCAAGGTCCAAGACGCAGCTACTGCTACCGGGCCAATCGCGGGCTCGCGCGGAATTCCTATAGCATTACCGATGAGGGCGGCGACGACCAAGATCGACATGGCGACGATTGGCAACCACCGTCCTGGAGGTAACGGTTCCGACATCATTGCGCGGCGTCGCACCCCATAAGTCGCTCCATACGCGATCATTACTATCGCGATGATGACGCTCGCCGTTCTCCACACCGTGGACTCCGACAAGCCACAAGCCGCGAGCAAGGGAGCCAGCATGCAAAACCCGGCTGCCCACAGGCCCGATTCCATATAAAGCCGCATCAGAACGACATGAAAGCCGGATATCTCTCTGCCGATCGTTTGACAAAGCACGATTACGACGGCGCTGAATCCGGCAAATGTCATGGAAAGGGTCGCCAGCGTGTACAGATACGCTGATCCGGGCAATTCCATGATTTCCTCCTGACCGATAGACACCGAGCCCTGTTTTCTGCCACACGCTACGGCCGGCTAGGGGCATTCCTAGTACCCGGAATCATTCACACGTGGCAGGGGCCCGAGTACGGCTATGTGACTCAAATGACTCGTCATTTTAGTGTGGCCCCTGAATCACCTATCTGCGAAAGTGGGTCCTAGCGCTAGCAAGGCGGTCGCTGGGCCAATTTCCGCAATTCCTTCACACGGGGTGGGTTCGGGCACCTAAGGCATGCCCTGCATGCGCGCCAATGTCGGTCGATTGAGGAGCACCTAGCCTAAACTGGATGCGGGTTTATGGGCAATCCTGACCCAGGCGGTGTTCGGACTCCGAGGGAAATTTATGCTAGCGATGTGGGTCTTGGCGTTGCCGATCTGGCTTGTCGTCTTCATTGTTCTCTATGCTCTCGCGACTTTCTACGTCGCGATCAAGTATCGCGAGGTGCGGAAATTTCTCGCAGGCGCATTCTTTGTTAGCTCGGGGACGTGTTGGTATCTGTGGGTGATCGGTGTTTCGCTCCCGGTTGTGTTGCCATACGTTGGGACAGTTTCTTTGGAGACACCTGAGATTAACGGGCAACGGGCCATCGTTCATTTCATTCTATTCCTGCTGTGCTTCTATTTCGGGTTCATCAGCAAGCCGAAGGAAAAGATTTTGAACTAAGGCCTCAGTTAGGCATGACTGCAACGGATAGACCGCCTAAGACGATTTGCGCTTGAAAATTCGCGTGGTGTAACGCCACGACAGGGAAGTACGAAATATCCGCCCCCTAGACGAGGGCCTGGACGGTTCTCTCGACCTAACGGAGGAGTGCCGGCAGGCCAAAGCATGTCACCTCTTGGCACGAACGTGAACCCACACCGACGAGGCGGTCGCGTGAGGGAAAATTCTGCCGCACTGCATGAGTCCGGTCATGGGTACACGGGTTGCCGGAATGTCCGCTTTCACGGAGGGTATTGTGGCATAACCGGACCTCCGGCGCACACTGGAGTGCCAGGCCCTCGCAGGAAGTCGGGCTGCCAAAATTGCCGTCATGCACAGCACCGCCTTTCACTCCGCAGTGTGGTAGGGTGCAGTCGCCGGCCTGAGGGGACGACCCATGAAGCGACGGGATTTCATCACGCTCGTTGGCGGCACGGCGGCCACGTGGCCACTCGCGGCGCACGCGCAGCAGTCGGCGATGCCAGTGATCGGCTTTCTCAACCCCACATCGCCCGATGCAATGACGGAGCGTCTGCGCGCATTTCGCCAAGGCCTGAAGGAAACGGGCTATGTCGAAGGCGAGAACGTTCTGGTCGAATACCGGTGGGCCGAAGGTCGATACGATCGGCTCCCGAGACTGGCGGCCGAATTAGTTCGCCAGCGTGTCGCCGTAATAGTCGCAACCGGAGGCACCGTAACACCGCTGGCGGCCAAAGCGGCAACCACGTCGATCCCTGTCGTCTTCATCATCCCAGAGGACCCAGCCAAGCTCGGCCTCGTTGCCAGCCTTGCCCGACCAGGGGGCAACCTGACAGGTATCAACATTTTCAATCTTGAGCTGACCGCGAAGCGGCTGGAACTTCTGCGTGAGCTTGTGCCCGGAGTGGCTCGTGTCGCCGTGCTCGTCAATCCCACTAATGCTACGACGACGGAGACCACATTGAGAGACGTGGAAACAGCTGCGCGTGCCATGGCGCTGCAAATCGAGGTCCGCAACGCCAGTACCAGCTTTGAAATAAATGCGGTTTTCGCAGGCTTTGGACGTGAGCAACCCGATGCCCTATTTGTCGGCGGCGATCCCTTCTTCGGCAGCCGGCGTGTGCAATTTGCCACTCTGACGGCGCACTATTCGATCCCCACCGCATATACGTCGCGTGAATATCCCGAGGCTGGCGGATTGATGAGCTACGGCGCCAGTTTTCCAGATACCTTTCGCCAGGCGGGTACCTATGCCGGCCGCATCCTTAAGGGCGTAAAACCCACGGACTTGCCCGTCGTGCAGGCGTCTAAGTTCGAACTGGTCATCAATGTAGAAACAGCCAGGATGCTCGGCCTCACCGTGCCGCCAATGCTCCTCGCGCGCGCTGATGAGGTCATCGAGTGAGCAGGCGCGACTTAATCACGCTCCTTGGCGGCACGGCCGCCGCGTGGCCGTTCGCGGCGCGAGCGCAGCGGACAGCGATGCCTGTGGTCGCGTTTATCGCCAACGGATCACCCGATGACTCCGCGCCCGTTGTGGCCGCGTTTCGTAAAGGCCTCAACGAAACCGGCTACGTTGAAGGCCAGAACGTGACGGTCGAGTACCACTACCTTGGAGGCCAATACGATCGCCTGCCGGCGCTGGCGGCCGATCTGGTCCGCCGACCGGTGGCCGTGATCGCCACGCCTGCCAACGTGCCCGCTGCGCTCGCGGCCAAAACGGTAACAGCGACGATCCCGATCGTTTTCGGCGTCAGCGAAGACCCGGTCCAGCTTGGTTTGGTCGCCAACCTCGCCCGCCCCGGCGGCAACGCGACAGGTATCAATTTTTTCGCGGGTGAGCTGGTGGCCAAGCGGCTACGGCTTTTGCATGATCTGGTGCCCAAGGCCGTTCATGTTGCTGCGCTCCTCAATCCGGCAAATGCTGCGATCGCCGAGTCCGCCTTACTGGCCATGCAGGAGGCCGCCCCCGCCATTGGGCTGAAAATCCAGATACTCAACGCCACGACGATTGGCGAGATCGATGCGGCCTTTGCCACCCTCGCGCGCGAGCGCCCCGATGCCATCTTCGTTGCCAGCGACGCATTCTTCACCAGCCGCCGCGGGCAATTTGCCACCTTGACGGCGCGCGACAGGCTTCCGGCGGCTTATCCGAACCGTGAATATGTTGCGGCCGGCGGGCTGATGAGCTACGGAACCGCCCTCGCGGACATGTATCGTCAAGTCGGCGTCTATACCGGGAGCATTCTCAAAGGCGCGAAACCCGCCGACCTCCCGGTCATGCAGTCGACCAAATTCGAGTTCGTCATCAACCTTCAAACGGCGCGGGCGCTCGGCATCGAGATCCCGCCAGGGGTACTGTCGATCGCCGACGAGGTGATCGAGTAGCCATTTTTGTCTGCCGCACTGCATGAGTCCGGTCATGTGCACGCAGTGTGAGTGCTGAAATGTCCGCGTTCACGGCCGCCTCGCGTCGGCGTCCCAAGCAACTAATTACTCTTACCCAGCACCATTCCTTGCGATTATCTGGTCGGCGACGGCGTTGAGATCCTTTCCCACATACTGCGGCTGAGCCGCAGTATCCAGGACATCGTTGTTGACGCGCTTGATCAGACCGGCTTCCCATCCAGCCGCCTGCGCTCCGATGGTGTCCCAGGTATGGCAGGCGACCATGCACATTTCCGAGGGCGACGCGCCCAGCGCTCGCGTGACCTCGGCATAGGCCTCTGGCGCTGGTTTGTGCCGCCTGGCCGTGTCATCGACGCTGAAGCGGTGATCGAAAAGGTCGACAATGCCGCCATGGGTGAGCTGGCGGCCGGAGATAGCCGCGGTGTTGTCGGTCAGAGTGAACAGATGGAAGCCTGCCGCCTTCAACCGCTGCAAAGCTCCCGGAACATCAGGATACGGCGGCATCGTGGCGAAGCGATCGGTGAGTTCCTCACGGTCGGCCGCAGCGATCTTGACGCCCCTGGGCGCAGCAATCTTTTCCAGAACCGCACCGCCGATGTCGGTAAAAGGGACATAGACGTCGGCAAGCGTCAGCGCCTGCGAGTAAGTAATGAGCTCCCGGAACCAGCGGCGCATGGCACCTGGCGAGCCAAACAAGCGCTGAAAAACGGGCGCGATGGACGCGAGGTCCAGGATCGTCTCGTTGCAGTCGAAAACGATATTGCGAACCTTTGACATCGGGAGCTCCTTGGGGTGGCGGATCAAGCGTGTTTGAGCTGGACAAGCTGCGTCGTGATTTCAGTCAGAGTTGGCCCTCTGATCTGTGGCTGCTTGAGGCCCGTCAAAGTCAGCGGCGCGACGCCGGCCCGCTCAATCAGGCAGGCCGAGCAACCGGCAGCGCGGGCGCCTATGAGATCCCAGGGATGTGAGGCGATCATGCACAGCTCGGATACCTGGGCCCCCGTCGCCTGAGCGACCATCTGATAGGTCTCTCGTGCGGGCTTGTACCGGCGGACCGTCTCCGCGGTGAACTGCTGTTCGAAGAGGTCCGCCAGGCCTGCCGCCTGCAGAGGCGCGCGACCGGGGATGGCCGGCGAGTCGGTCAAAGTGACCAGGCGATAGCCTGCCGCTCTCAGTTTGCGAAGGCTGTCGGGAACATCCGGGTGGGGCGGCAGCGAAGCGAGCCCCTTGCCGAGCTCGGCGACATCAGCCTCGCTAATTGAGACGTTATGGATGCTGCCAAGCATGCGCAGCACTCCGGCTCCAAGCTGACCGAAAGGCACGAAAGTATTGGTGAGGGTCGCGGACTCCGAATAAAGAATGGTTTCACCGAACCACTCGTCGACCATTGCGCCGTCGCCAAACAGCCGCTGGAACAAAGGCCGCAATACCTGGAGATCAAGAAGGCTTTCCGCAACGTCGAAGACCAGCACACCAGGCGGTTTATCAAGCGCCTGAGCGCGGAGCAGTGCAGGGCTGAAAAAGGCAGCGACGGCGGCGGTCCCGATCCCGGCGAGGACGGGGCGGCGGCCGATATGATGAAAATCGCTCATAAGACTGCTCCTTTCGAGGGTGTCAGCTGCGCACCTGCGTGTGGCGATGCTCTTCCAGCGCGGTATCCAGATGGTCGGCCGTGTGGCTGTGTCGGGCGATAAGCTGATCAACAACGTCGTCCAGGTCACCGCCGACGATCTGCGGCTGAGGACCGACTCCCAAAACATCGTTGCCCGCACGTTTGATCAGTGCAGCTTCCCAGCCGGCCGCCACGGCACCAAGCGTGTCCCATGTGTGGCAGGCGATCAGGCAAAGCTGCGAGGGGCCGACTCCAAGCTCCTTCTCGACGTAGGCATATGCGTGACGCGAGGGCTTATGGTGTTTGACGCCATCCGCGCTGAAGCGTCTTTCGAAAAAGTCGACAATGCCGCCATGCTCCAGCTGACGGGTTTGAACCTCAAGCAGATTGTCCGTGAGAGTGAACAACC